>Ga0326732_1000010_pt1 | contig 51176 bp, 36 predicted proteins | sample MHFSIPfraction_4_FD_207644 | JGI IMG/M metagenome (GOLD analysis project Ga0326732, IMG submission 207644) | Lab enriched peat soil microbial communities from Michigan Hollow, Ithaca, NY, United States - MHF12FN SIP fraction | ecosystem: Environmental > Terrestrial > Soil > Wetlands > Peat...
TTAAACAGGGCTGAATGGAGGATTAAATAATACTTAAATCGGAGGTGCGGACGTGCAGCGTCTGTGGGTCAGTTCAGTCTGTCAGCAAGGATGATCCAGGCATGGCGGGTTTCTTCGGTTCGATGTGGGGCGGAAGAGACATTCCTCCGGCTACCGGAACGAATCCAGTATGGAAAATTCAGCCCTCTTCAGAGTGGCGGAAGTCCTTCAATACCACTCACTCGCCACTAGTTTAACATAGAGGTGGCGAGATGGGCACAACCTGTTTCATCATCATATCTTATACCATAAGCCAATATTCTCACGTCGCATATGCGTCGCAAAACCGATAGCAAAATCAATAACTAATGAATAGAAAATGCTTAACAACGCTTAATACTGCGGAAAACGGGACGTGTTTCCAGCCTTTCGGGAGGTTTTCGAGGCTTTTCAGCTGAAACAAAAAAAGCCTGTAATGTATTCCAATTACAGGCCTTACGGGGTTATATGTGGGCGGTAGAAGATTCGAACTTCTGACCTCTACTGTGAAGATTAAGCACTAAACAGGTATCTCATTCATACATAATCATTTAAACAGCTACAATAATTTCCCGTATAACAATGATGTAACAAATTTTTTATCAAAATCGATGAACAACGCGCACAAATGCATTATTTCCAGCCACCCCCGAGTGCTTTGTATAGGTCGATCAGGTTTGACAGTGTCCGCTGATGGACGATGATTTCGTTCTGCTGCGCCTCGAAGAGGGAACGCTCGGCATCGAGAAGGGCGAAATGACTGTCGATCCCATGCGAATAACGGGCTTTCGTGATCGCCTCAGACTGTTCGCTTTCACTGACCAGGGCGCGCTGGGCTTGCAGCTGTTCGCTGTAGGTCGCACGGGCAACCAGCGCGTCGGCGACTTCTCGGAACGCAGTCTGAATCGCCTTTTCATACCTGGCGACGGCAATATCCCGGTTCGTCTTCGCCAGATCAAGGTTGGCCTGCAGGCGCCCGCCCTGGAAGATCGGGAGCACCACCTTGGGCGAAAAACTCCACACACCGCTCGAACCGCTCAAGAACAGGTCGGACAAACCTGTGCTGGCGAATCCCCCGGAACCGGTCAGACTTATGCTGGGGAAGAATGAGGCTCGTGCCGCGCCGATGTTGGCGTTCTCCGCAATCAGCGCGTACTCTGCTTGGCGGATATCCGGTCGTGCGAGAAGAACGGCGGACGAAATGCCCACGGGAAGCGTCTCCATCACCTGCACCGACGAGAGCCGCTCCGGTTCGAGCAGCGCAGGATCTATCTCCTTGCCGACCAAGAGGGTCAGCGCGTTCTTGTCCTGTTCTACCTGGCGACGGTACTGGGCTCGGCTGGCGATGGCCGATTCGACCAGTGTCGCGGATTGAGCCACATCGAGCCGCGACCTGGAGCCAAGCTCGAAACTTCGCTGAGTGAGATCGAGCGCCGCCTGCCTCGTCCTGAGCGTGCTTTCAGTCAACTGTAACAGTTCGAAATCGGCAAGGTAGGTGAGGTAAGCACTGGCCACTTCGGCTACGAGCGTCGTCTGGGAGGCCTTGCGCCCCTCTTCCGTGGCAAGATACTTGTTCATGGCGCTGCTGCCGAGGTTTCGGACGCGGCCGAACAGGTCAACTTCGTATGCAGTCGTACCGATGCCGGCGGTATACATGGAGGTGATTTCAGGTTTTCCTGTACCGCTCGTGCTGGAGGAGAGGCGTTGGCGGGTCAAGCCTCCTGATGCATCGATCGATGGAAGCAGCTCTGCCCGCTGTATGCGGTAGGTGCTCCGGGCAGCCGCGATGTTGAGCGTCGCGATCCTCAAGTCGCGGTTGTTGGCCAGGGCGTCCTCGATGAGCCGCTGCAGCCTGGGGGACCTGAACATGTCTCGCCATCCTATATCAGCCGTGCTCTGCAGTTCTCCGGCCTTCGGAGCCACGGAACCTGTCGTCCCTGCTCCGGAAGACGCCGGCCACTGGGCGCTGACGGGAGCTACCGGTCGGTCGTAGCGTGGCGTAAACGAGCAGGCCGTCAGAGTTGTTGCGGCCAGGCAAAGTGGAAGCAACTGCCGGCTATTCATGGTTCGAGCCCTTGTCTTTGTTGTTTACAGTCATCTCGACGGCGGGATTCCGGGAAAATCGGGATTGGACGAGAATGAAGAACAGGGGCACGAAGAAGATCGCCAGCAGCGTGCCGGTCAACATGCCGCCCATCACACAGATGCCGATGGCGTGCTGGCTCGCCGACCCGGCCCCGGATGAGAACGCAAGCGGGGCGACGCCGAGGATGAAGGCCATCGAGGTCATGACGATCGGCCTGAGCCTCTGCCCAGCAGCCACAAGGGCGGCCTCTTTGAGCGACATACCGCTTTCGAAGAGGGTTTTGGCAAACTCGACGATCAGGATGGCGTTTTTCGCCGTCAGACCTACCGTCGTCAGGAGGCCGACCTTGAAATAGACGTCGTTGGAAAGACCTGCGAAGAAGGTGGCCAGCACCGTGCCCAGGACTCCGAGCGGTACGACAAGCATGACAGCGAGCGGCACGCTCCAGCTTTCGTACAGGGCTGCCAGGCAAAGAAAGACGAAGAGAAGGGAGATCGAGTACAGCAGCAGCGTCTGCTCCCCTGCCGCACGCTCTTCGTAGGAGAGTCCGGTCCACTCGATGCCGAACCCTTTCGGAAGTTTTTCTGCCAGTTTCGCCATGATCGTCATCGCGTCGCCAGAGCTGACGCCGGATGCCGGGGCACCCTGGATGTTGACCGACGATATGCCGTTGAACCGTTCGAGCTTGGGCGAGCCGAAGCTCCACCGGCCAGTCGAAAACGACGAGAAGGGGACCATGTCGCCGCTGGAGTTCCGCACGTGCCAGATGTCGACGTCCGACGGATTCATGCGGTATGGTGCGTCCCCCTGCATGAACACTTTCTTGATACGGCCGTCATGCAGGAAGTCGTTCACGTAAGAGGAGCCCCATGCGGTCTGCAGCGTGGTGTTGATATCGGCGATGGAGACCCCGAAGGCGCTGGCCTTTTCGTGGTCGATATCGATCTTGTATTGCGGCACATCCTCGAGCCCGTTGGGGCGGACTCCGACCAGAGACGGGTTTTTCGAAGCCATCCCAAGCAACTGGTTGCGGGCTGACATCAGCGCCTCATGCCCCTTGCCGGTACGGTCGAGCAACTGGAGGTCGAACCCGGAAGCGTTGCCGAGTTCCATGACTGCCGGTGGGAAAAACGCGAAGATCATCGCATCTTTGACGCTCGACAGGGCTCCCATGCTCCTTCCGGCGATCGAGGCGACATCCTGCCCTTTTTTCCTGCGTTCGGACCAGTCCTTGAGCTGGACGAAGCCCATGGCAGAGTTTTGCCCCTGTCCCGCAAAACTGAAGCCGGTGACGCTGAAAATGCTCTCGACGTTCTCTTTCTCCTTGTCCATAAAGTAACGCTCCATCACCTTCACGCTCTCAAGCGTCCGTTCCTTGGTCGCTCCGGAAGGGGTGGTGAGCTGGACGAAGAGGAACCCCTGGTCCTCGTCGGGAAGGAATGAGGTCGGTATGCGCATGAAGAGGATGCCCAGCAGCACAACGACCAGAATGAAGGCCATCAGCGAACGGTTGACCGATCCGGCCATGACGCGGGCTCCGCCGACATATCGTTCGCGGTTACGGTTGAACTCGCGGTTGAACCAGGCGAAAAAGCGGCCGAGAGGGCCTTCGCCGTGGAGATGTCCCTCTTTTTTCAATGGTTTGAGGATGCTGGCGCACAGCGCCGGAGTCAGGATAAGCGCAACCAGCACCGAGAGCAGCATGGCCGATACGATGGTGATCGAGAACTGCCGGTAGATCGTTCCCGTTGAGCCTTTGAAGAATGCCATCGGCACGAACACCGCAGAAAGGACGAGGGCGATGCCGACAAGGGCGCTCGATATCTGCTTCATTGATTTTCTCGTCGCCTCAAGGGGAGAGAGCCGCTCCTCCGCCATGATTCGTTCCACGTTCTCGACCACGACGATGGCGTCGTCGACCAAAAGGCCAATGGCAAGCACCATGGCGAACATGCTGAGAGTGTTGATGGTGAAGCCGAACATCGACATCACCCCGAAAGTGCCCAGCAGAACGACTGGAACGGCAATCGTGGGAACCAGCGTGGCCCGGACATTCTGGAGGAACAGGAACATGACGAAGAAGACGAGGATCACCGCTTCGATAAGGGTGTGGGCAACGCCTTCGATCGAGGTCTTGACAAATGGCGTCGTATCGAACGGATAGACGACCTGCACGCCTGGCGGAAGCAATGCCTTGAGCGAAGTCATCTTCTCTTTGACAAGGTTGGCGGTTTTCAGTGCGTTGGCGCCGGTCGCCAGGGTGATGGCCATGCCGGCAGCAGGCTTGCCGTTGAAGCGCGAAGTCATGTCGTAGTTCTGAACGCCGAGTTCGACGCGGGCAACATCCCGGAGGCGGATTTGAGATCCGTCGGTCTTGACCTTAATGATTATCTTTTCGAAATCCCCGACGCTCTTCAGGCGCGACTGTGCCGTAACGGTGGCCGTCAGCTGCTGGCCCCGGACCGACGGGGTTCCCCCAAGCTGTCCCGCTGAAACGTCCGCGTTCTGCGCAGTGATCGCCGACTGGACCTCCGTCGTGGTGAGGTTGAAACTCGCCAGGCGGTGCGGATCGAGCCAGATGCGCATGGAGTAGGGCTGGCCGAACACCTGAATGTTGCCGACGCCCGGCACACGACTCAGGGGATCGAGGATCTTCGAGTTGATGAAATCGTTCATCGCGTATTCGTCGACCCGGCTGTCTTCGGAATAGACTCCTACAACCATCAGGAAGCCCGTGGCCCCTTTGGTGACCTTGATGCCCTGCTGCTGGACCTGCTGCGGCAGGTTCGACATGATGGCCTGCAGCTTGTTCTGCACCTGTACCTGTGCAATGTCGGGATCGGCTTCCGGTTCGAAGGTCACCGTGATGGAGACATTGCCGTTCGAATCGCTCCCTGCGCTGAAATAGCGAAGATGGTCGATGCCGGTGAGAGCCTGCTCGATGACCTGCGTAACACTGTTTTCGACCGCCTCGGCAGACGCGCCGGGATAGGTGGCGTTGATGTTGATCGTCGGCGCTGCGATACGCGGGTACTGCTCGACAGGCAACGTGTTGATGGCGATGATTCCTCCCAGCATGATGCAGATGGAGATCACCCATGCAAAAACTGGCCGCTCAATGAAAAATCCGGACATGGAATTGAATCGTTGAATGAAATGGATTTACCGGGCTGGAACGGGAGCCTGGACAGCCTCGACGGTTTTGACCGCCATTCCGGGCTGTACTTTCATGATTCCCTCGTACACCACCTTTTCGCCTGCCTTGAGCCCGCTGTCGACAAGCCACTTGTCCCCGACGACCTCCGAAACGACGATCGGACGCGGGTTGGCCTTGCCGTCCGGTCCGACGACCCATACCGAGACCGAACCGTCGGCACTTCTGCTCACCGATTTCTGCGGGACGAGCAGGGCCTGGTCGCTTTTCGACTGTACAATGCGGGCGTGAACGAACAGCCCGGGAAGAATCTCATTGTCCGGATTGGGGAACAACGCACGCAAAAGGACGGTCCCGGTACCCTGGTTCACGGTGACATCCGAGAACTTCAGCGTACCAATCACCCCTTTCGGCTTTCCATCCACCAGAAGCTGCACGGAAGAGCTTTCGGCACCGGATCCTCCAGCCTGGCCACGCATGCGCTGGCGCAACTGCATCAGCTCGGTGCCCGACTGTGAAACATCCACGTAGATCTGGTCAAGCTGCTGAACCACCGCCAGAGGATCCGCCTGGTTGGCATTGACCAGGGCACCCTCGGTTACCTTCGATTGGCCGATACGCCCGGAAATCGGGGACATGACCCGGGTGTAATCGAGGTTGATCCTGGCTGTTGAGACTTCGGACCTGGCAATGGAGACATCGGACCTCGCCTGTCCGAGGCTCGCCGTAACATCGTCGAACTCCTGCCTGCTGACGCCGCCGATTTTGACCAGCTCCCCATATCGGGCAGCTTTTGCATGCACGGATTGCAGATTGGCCTCAGCCTTGGCGAGGTTGGCCCTGGCACTGTTGTAAGTGGCCTTATACGGCGCGGAATCGATCTGGTAGAGTTGCTGCCCCTGTTTCACCATACCTCCTTCCACGAAAAAGCGCCTGGTGATGATGCCGCTTACCTGCGGACGGATCTCGGCCATCCGCACGGCCGACGTACGCCCGGGCAGATCCTTGCTCAGTACCAGTGGCTCGGTTTTCATGGTCACGACGCTGACCTCGGGTTTCGCATTGGGATCCTGATGCGGCCCCTGCGACCCTTTCGGCCACAGGTACCACCCGACGACGAGAGCGACAAACAGGCCTGTAATGATAAACAACCGTTTCATGGTAGATTACTTATCCTTTGTGTGGGTTGAGGGGTGTTGGCGCACCGGGTTCGGAACAGGAGACATACATCTTCCGGATCAGCTCAAGGTACGATAGGCGCTCTTGTTCGCTCCATTTCGCCATGCCGAACCATTCGTGGCAATTGAAGCCTATGACTGCGAAAAAGAACATCCGGGCTATTTCCGGCTTTGCACAGGAATCCAGGGATCGCAGGTCCTGATTGACCCAGTCGACCATTTTCCGTCGGAGCGACGATTCGCTCATCGTTGCCGACGTAATCGCCATCACCACAGCCCGGTCTGTGTCGTCAGGAGCCTGCTCGGCCAGCTTGAGGCGCGCAAACAACTGCGGATGGGGGGTATCGGCGCAACTTTCAAGTAGCGATTCGATGCGAGCCGATTCCTGCTGCAGTTCCCGGTCGATCAATGCCTCGAGCATAGCTATCTTTGATTTGTAGTCAAGTACCACCCGCGACTTACTGATGCCGGCCTCCTTGGCGACGGCATCGATTGAAAGCCGGGCAGCACCAAGCTTGACGACCACCCGCTCGACAGCGTCCAGGATCTGGTCGCTGGATACTTTTTTCGGTCTTGCCATGACTCGCTCTCCTTAATTGGGGCATCCATGTTTTTAAACGTTCGTTCTTTAATGAATTTATGAACGATCGTACTTTTATACAACTCTTTTCTGACGTTTTTCTCGTGATGATCCTGTGACGGATAATGCCGTTACGCATCCGTTCCCATTCCAGTTCATCGCAACACCAATCTCCACCAGAAGCAGGTAAATTTCGTAGTTCATCTTCTCGCCAGCTTGACCTGGTCAAACAACGCATGAACTACCGCCATAAAACAACAGTAAACGCGCTGACCCGGCAAGCGATGCACAGTCATATGGGATGGGGATAAACTACAGAAGCGGGTTCTCTGAAAGCGATCAATCGGCTGGATAAAAAAAAGCCTGCGGGTTGCGCAGGCTTACGGGGTATGTGGGCGGTAGAAGATTCGAACTTCTGACCTCTACCGTGTAGAGAAAGCGAGATCGCTGTATAACATTCTTTTATATAAACTTAAATCAAGGCACCGTCTACGTCGCGTCGCATATGCGTCGCAAAGACCTCCTCAAAATCGGGTAAAAAAAATCAGGACTCATTAAAAAAAACAGAACAACACGAAACCAGCCTCAAAAGACTGTTTGAGGCCACCTGGGCTCCTAATTTTCAGCTTGCTTTGATACTGACCCGTTGAGCCAACTCCATGAAATAGTCCCGAGACCAGATTTTCAAAGCCTCCATATCCTTCACAAATCGCGTAACATCGCTCACTGCTGAAGCAACGTCAAGCGCATCGATCCGGCGCTCAAGCAAATTGCGGAATTCCTGCTCTGAAATCTTCTCTTCCTGCAGATGACCGCTTTGTTTCGCGCGATCGGTAAAGTGGGTCAAGTTCATCGGGATACCGTTCCTGACATACCATTCGAAGTCGAACCAGTCCCGTCCTTTAACCCTGCTCTTCCATTTCCTGTAAAGCAGCGCATGCATCTTGCCGGCAAACAGGTCAGGCAAACTGAAACATTTGACATAAAATGAAAACGGCTGCAACAGGAGCTTCTCTTCGGTCGTAAAACCCAACGGAGGCAGGGTATCGACTTCGAACTTGATCTTGACTATTTTATCAGCATGTACGGCAAGGCTGAAAAGACGGGTGTCACTTTTCAGGAATGCCGACTCGATACCTGTACGGACAGTTTTCTGCTTTGCGGAAATCTCGACATCAAGGCCCAAGGATGAAAACTCACCATTGACTGCCTTGAAGTAAGGTTCAAAGGAAAAGTCGGAATCGGAAGCCAGGAGCGAAAAATCAAGGTCTTCGGAAAATCTGGGTAAACCGTAAAAGATCCTCAGGCAAGTCACTCCGTAAAAGGCCGCTTTTTCGAAGAAACCGCCTCGGTACAACCCGGCAAGCGCGACGTCCTGAATCACTTCACGCAATCCGTTGATCGCCCCTTCAGCGGGCGTTGTATCATACGTCTCCAACATTTGCTGCAATACGCTCATGAATCTCCTCCTCGCCGACTGGTGACAACCTGCAATAACGCCTTTACCATATCGCTCTTCGGCCCTGCCGCCATGCATGCCCTGATCACTTCCGGATCGAAGCGGTCCAACGAATCCTCATCAACGCGCAGGTCATCAAACAACAACTCCCTGATACCACGCACAGTCCGGACGTTCAGATTCCTCGTAAACAGCAGCTTATCACAAAGCGCCTTTTCAGGGGAAGCCATCAGATAACCCGTATGGTCGGCATTCTCGACCCTGTCAATGCCGATAGCATACAAATCCAAAGGAGAACGGGTGTAGGAAAACCTGCCAAGGGGGAGATCGAACATCTTTCCTCGCTTGGTCGTCATCGAGGTAACCTCGACCACCATTTCAGGAATGATGCCATAATGATGCAAGGCATAATCCATTGAGACATATGAAGGCCCGTAAAGCAGGTTGGCAACCAAGGGGAGTGAGATGGGAATGCCCGTAATTTCAGGTGAAACGACATATATCCCCTTCTTGATGGGCTTAAGCAACCCATCGCCGACCATACGGGCGATCTTGTCGTTTGGAGATCGGTATTCTCCAAGGATCGAGAGCAAAGTGCCATGATTCAACGGCACACCACCGAATTGCCTGAGCCTCTTCTCAAGTCGAATACCAATATTATGCATAGATAATCGCGAGTTTTTCGATTATCTATGCATAATATAACACAACAGCCTCAAACCCAAATCAAATTTTGAATGGGCAAGTGGCTCAATTCAATGGGCTCACGTCCTTTAATCGCCATCGGCCATAAATAATCATCAGCTTATTCTCAATGATATACTTTTGCGCTTATTGTACAACGTCCCCTAGTTATGCGGTGAGCAACCCGCTGCTTTAAAACGTGCTTTTTCAGGCACTTGGTGGTGGTATTCGTAATCAGAAATACTTAGTGTTTGGATATGTTCAATACAGGATGTCCCCTAGTACCCGGTGATTTCAAAACAAGGACAATCTGATTAACACTATGGTTTGGTGCAGGCCGCATCTGTGGCATCGGCAAGCAATGCCTATTACAGGCAATGGTTAGCAGAAAAGCTTACCGGCAGGGAACGGTAAAAAGGCATCGGTATGATTATGAGGGTAAAATTGGCGGGAAAGCTACTTATCATCGCTTGGACACTGATGAAAAACAAAGAGATGTTTGTCTATGATAATATTATCAACTACTGACAAACGGATGTTTTAGCTGTGATTCGGCGGGAGGAGCCAGTTGACTCAACGTTGAGGCGACGACCTCGTGAGGGACAATTAGGGACTCTCACGCGAATCTTGGGACCTGGATAAATGATGCTTGACAGCCGATCATCAGCATATCTCATACCAGATAACGATAAGGTAAAAGATTCGTTACCGGTGAGCAACCCGCCGCATCAAATTGTGTTTTATCAAGCACTTGGCAGTGCTATACGTTATCGATAAATCCTTGTGTTAGAATGTTTCAAGATAGGATGTCCCCTAGTCTCCCTTTCATGTATAATCCTTTCTATTGAATGTGTGATGCCTTATCGAATTTAAATCCTTACCAGACTTTTCTATAATCTACTGGACTTGAAACAGAATCACAACCGGCTAAAATTAATTCTTGACATCACTATTCATAAAAATACTTCCTACTCAATGGAATTCATATACAGATATTTGCACCCCATCATCCAAAGAAAAGCTGATCAACATTCGATTATTATCTAATTCAATCTTGCACAAAATTCCCCAGTGTGTAATTTCCCATATTTTAAGATATTCTGTGTCATTTTTTTTAACAACATCAAGATCATTACTTGTGACATTTTCCGGTCCACATGTGACCTGATCTTCTGTTTCTATATCTGTCAGTATAATTCGCTTCTTACGAGTTAGTATTTTCCCCGCAATTTGATAATTATTAAATTTAAGTATTATCACTTCTGAAGACTTATATTTATCATTATCTTCAGTAACAGCAGTAAATCTAATTTTTGTTTCATTTTCTGCTCCTGATTTTTGTCTTATTTTATCTTTAGATGCTGCTGATAAAACTATATTCAATTCTTTTAAAGGTTTAAGAACAGGATATTCCGGTTCCTCATCTACATTAATTCGCCATTCTCTTTCCATTTCTCTAGCCTCATCACTGTGCATTTCGCTACCTCTTCCTAACTGTGTTTTACCAAGACGATGCTTACACAATATCCAGCGTTTTTTTGCAAATATTTCCTGGGTTTTTGTTGGCTGTAGAACTCGATGGGCGAGATGATTTTTCATAAAAAACTGTTCATAAAACTCGAGGACATAGGTTAATCTAAACGCTCGTTCAAAAGCAGCACCAGCCTCAACAATATCTATTAGATCAAAAATAGACACAACTAATGCCTGTTGACTTCGTTTTGAATCCTTTTCTATAATAAGGTGTTGTTTAAGAAATTCTGATACTTCTTTTTGAGTTTTTGATCCCTCGTTAGATAAATATTTAGATTGAGCCATTACTCTTACAGCTGCAGAAATCAATACCTCTTTAGACCATTTAATAGATGATTCTTTAATAATAGAATTCAGTTGACGATTATTTGTCGATTGATTTGACACAAAACCGATAAGCTGTCCCCAATCTCTTCGAGCCTCTAGCGAGTGGGCAATCGCTACAGGTAAAGCCCCAACATAATTTTGTAAACTACTTTTTTCATCAAGTGAAAGTGCAGTAATAATCTTGCCGAGATCATCTACTAAAGGCAATAGAATTCTGATTGAATCATGGTCAAATATTTTTATTGCACTATCAAACAAGAAGTTAATTGGTGTTTCATCATTAAGTATACAATCGACCAAGTGCCACTGAAGAATGACAGATTTATAGTCATCTAATTCGTAATAAAAACGAATATTAGCAGGATATGGTTCTAACTCAGCACGTGCTCTTACAAGCCACTTGTCTCGACTTGTGTCTTTTTGACCTTGACAATGATTATTCCAATATTCAACTGCTGATTTAGGGTCTCCTGAAATGTAAAGTAGCCTTGCGACTTCAGGGTATGAACTTAATGACAACTCAAATCGTATTATCGTCTTAATAAATCGATATACATAGGGCTGCCATTCATTCATTTGACGTCCTGATGCTTCAATTGCATCACCGGTTTTTTGCGCAAATATACTAAAAAACCAACGCCATGCATCTATTTCATCAGGCATATCTGGGAATGGTGTTGGAGTAATCTTTTCAATCGCAGTAAGTACGGCGTCAATCTGAGATGCAGAATTACGATCTCGACTTATTGCACTTGCAGAAATGAATCGCGAGTCAGATGTTATTTCCGTGAATTCCTCAGCAATTCTTACTAGTGACACAAAATCTTTATTAGCCCAATAACATCTACATGCATCGTCTGATTGCCTAAGTTTTGTAAAGAGTTTAGCTGCCTTATCAAACTCTCCTTCATATTCATACTGTCTTGCTTCGCATAGTTTTGCATCTTCAGGTCTACCCGCGCGCTCATAGTTGTCTTTTGCTAGTCTAAGCAAATATGGATCACGCTGTGCATGCCCTTGTTCCTGCCATTTACGAGCAAGTTCTAACGGATCATCTCTATCATCGAACCAAGAAGAGGTATCTCCTTTCACAGTTCCACCAAGATCTTCTTTACTCCACTCCTCTGGTCTGTTATATAGGTCCAACAATACTTTCTGATAACTAACATCAATAAAAGACCAAAATCTATCTATACCATAGCTAGAATCGACTACAAATAAACGTTTACGAGCACGACTAACAGCAACATAAAATTGATTTAAAAAATACTCCCATGCCAATCGCTGTTCAATTTCTGGTGGTTCAATTCCTGGATCATGTATTTGATTTAGCAAATCAGGCAATCGCAAAATAGCCTCATCTCCAAATCCATAAAGCAATACACGATCATATTCTAAACCTTTAGCTCTTGCTGGGCTCAATATATTTCTTGATATCTCACCATTCTTGATCGCCATAGATTTGAGAAATGGGTCATTTTCTGCATACTCTAGTTCTCCATTCTCTTGGCATGGAATAATAATAACCAATTCGCCTTGTTCTCGTAACGCTGATTGGAAATTAGCATCATCACGTCTAAACCAAGCGGGACTAACGGTACTCTTACGTGTCCAACATTGTTGTGGTTTAAGGCCTTTAATTCTTAGCAAAACAGCCCTCAATAGCTGCACTAGATTTGCAAGTTTTACTATATGTTCTGAAGAACGATAATTAAAAGCAAGCTCTTGAAAATTGAACTCCAACTTCGCTGCACCATTAGGGTCAAGTTGTTGCACAATATTATCATGAAAACTAGACTGCATAGTGCTCCAATTAAATCCCGTTGGATTAAGGGTTTGAAAAGGATCACCTGCAAATGCGAAAGGAACGTTCTTAACTAAATAACTAGGAATCTGCCGTTCAGAGTAAATCGAAAGACGTTCAATAAGTTCAAGTTCAATCGTAGTAAAATCCTGAGCCTCGTCACAGAACACTGCAAGATATCTTGATATATTTCCATCTACAAAATCAAGAACTGCTCGTGCCAAGTCTTGATCATCCCAATAGCCATTTTCTCTACACAATGGTTCATACCATTTTTCCCAAACATGTTCATAAATAATTTTAAAGGTTTTATCTGATAATGACTTTGCATCTCTTGCTAATTCAAGCTCATAATACTCGGGATCAACACCACTGCCAGATTCATGCTGCATACCTTTGATAAATGTTCTTATTGCGTGCCATCCAAGTTCTGAACCTATTCCACGAACATTCTGAACAGGATGCTTATTACTTTTATCTGACCATAATTTTTTAAACCTATTGAAGTCAACATAGTTTGCGTGCGAAAACTTTCTTTTTATATCTTTAGGTAGCAAAGAACGGAGAAATTCACGAAAGTTCCTGAAACAGATTCGAAGTATTTCATCAAGCTCATTACCAGATATGATTGATAGGCTATTCTCTATATTACTTGCACCGCAATTAATTATATTTTCAACTGATGAACGGGCTTGCTCCAATAGTGGAGTGCTATATGTAAGATATAAAGGCGGATCATCATTTCCCGAGTGTTTTCTTAGCCCTATAAAACGGACTATGTGATCAGCAAATAAATATTGAAGAATAGTAGACTTACCACTCCCAGGACGTCCATTAATGAATAGAGGATACTTTACATCTTCAATTCCATTATTCATAACAGACTCAAGAATAGACTCTTCTTCTGGAGATAGCGCAAGATTCGCCTCAACACTCTTTTCGACTAATACCCAAATATCTTCATCGTAAGTAATTATCGATGGATATGCTCGACGACTGTTGCGGATAAGATCGTCCATTGTAACGGTTTCAGAAACAAGGATAGCAGAGTATCTATCTTGAAGAATTTTCTCATCATTATCTATTCTTCCATCAATTGGCGCTATTAAAAATGTACGTTTGTACTCAGGGAAATAGCGATATAGTATCTTAATGTTAATATTTTTTTTATGAGTAATTATATTTGATTGTTCTGAAATCTTACCGCTTTCTAATTCAAGCAATAAGTCATAATACCTTGATAGATAATCTTTTGCCCATCCTTGTGATATACGTTCAAACCAATCATAACTCTCTAAAAATGCACCGTCATCCGTGTAATGATTAGCACGGGAAGACTGCAAGTATGACAATTCTGCCTCCGTCAATTGCAGTCTGTTATTAATAGGTTTTTTCTTTCGCTCTCTTAGAAATGCTTCTATTTCTTCTTCAGGAACTTTATTTTTTTCATGATATTTGGCAGTATCTTTATAAAACGCCTCATATTCTGAACTTCCACGAGTAAAATATCGTGCAAAACATAGGACGATATCATCGTCATATCTATGTTCTTCAATCACTAATCTTCCCGGACGGCCCATTACCTTCTTTCGATACGGTGGCGGATAATGATCTAAACCCCGATCACTCTGTTCTGATTCTATTTTCTCTGCAAGATTTGCAATATCTTTTGTAACACTATGTTTTACGGCGTCGTTATTACACTGCTCAGTAACATAAACATAATAAGTATTCATTTATTAAGTATAATTAAAATTTAATACTATCTAAACAAAACATTTTCAATGTAGTTATATTTATAAAACAATTAAATATCATACATATCTTATTTTTTCTGCATAAAGAACAATCTTTACACTACATCTATGTTTAAGTATTTCAAATATGTACTGCTGACAGTCTAATAAATAAATACAAACCGCAATCTGATTATAGTATAGTTTTGACCAAAAAAGAGTTGTTATTTCATACAAACATACCATCAGCTTAACATAATTTTATAATAACCGTTTTCTATTCAACATTACCGCTGTTTGATTGTTCAATACCAAATATTTCACATAATTATAATTTAATCACGCCATATCTACTATATACAACTAAAAACCTAAGCATGAACTATAATTACATCAATTGTAAGATTTAGAATAAGGTCTACTCATTGCGTTTTATCACCTATTGAGAAAGGAATAATCGTGACGACAAGTGTTATTATTAATATGTAAGACGAATATTGTCTATTTAAAAAATAGCTGATTTATATATCTTGATATTTGTCTTTTTCCTTAATTACGTTATAATTAATACGCGTCATGCATAGGGTAGTTTATTTAAATATATTTTTTCGATTTTCTTCTTTTATATCAAACCGAATCATTTTAGTAATAGAACCAATGCATTACCTGATTCCCAAGAAACTTCTTAGTTTCAGTTTAGAAATTTGTTTCTTGAAGGATAATTCCGATATTATCAGCTCTTTGATGTAATTTTCTAAGGATCTTCTAACTCCGAATTGTATAATTTATAGTAATCAGCCCCAAGATTTTCATACTCCATGCCATATCAGAGGTCATCGTATAAGTGCGTTGCTTCTCCCATAAGTTGTGCTGATATTTTATCTATTCATGATTATGCTAATTCCTGTAAACCATATATTCCTAGAGGAGTATCATTTTTACTTGATTTGTTGCTAAAAATTGCATAATTGTCACGTTGGTAAACCATATGATCTACCTTTTATTTAATGACAATAATATTTATCCTATAATTATTTATTAATTGGTGCTAATACAAGCCAGAACGTAATGAACTTTAAAGTCGACCATCGTTATTTATCTGCAACGCATTCAGCAATGGCTTGAAAAGCAAATAAGAACCAACATCATAATTTTGCTTAAGATCAGCTTCGATGATGTCTATAAATGCTGAACGAATATCATACATTAGTATTAGCATTATATTCATTCGATTTCTACAAGGGTAATTTCTATCCTCATTAGCTTATCTATCTGCATCGAGTGTTTGAAAGGCTGAACCTTCGGGAATTTGCCAGTAACAGCATATACACAAGCGAGATAGTTGATAATCTAATGCCTCAATATTGCCTTCTTATTTTTTCACCTTCAGATCATTGCATGAACATAGCGATAAATATCAATGATAATTGGATATTAGATCTGAACTACATGATAGGCGCGTTTTGAAAGGAATTAATAATTATTGCAGGATTGCTTACAAGTATCATGTACGCAAAATGGAGATTAATCGCAAGATATCGGTGTAGTCAGTAGGAGATTGGCGATATCCCGTATCCCTCTCTAATAGCAGTTTTAAAGAATATACGCAATGAAAGACGACGATCTCTTCATTTGAGCTATACATAATATATACACTCAGTCATGGATGAGCCTATTAACCAATAGGTAGTTTATATATACATATTTTTATAATATTTATATATATTTATGAGTTGCACTGAAGTGCCCTTATTTCTTTTTGTTATATTATATTAATTTATATTTATACAACAACAAAATGACAACTCACATTTCTCTAAAACCTTTTCATTTTAAGATCAGATATTATTAAAAAGATTTATAATTTATTTCTAGATCAATATTATATCAGTTAAAATTTTTCAATTTTTTTAATCGCGCCTTTATCTTGGGAACTCTGTTATCCAATATTACCCTAAAAACCGTAACCGCATCAAAATTCTTTCTTGTGCCGCTTTCAATAGAAAAAAACTTTACACGTCCGACACACTCACTAATCATAGTGTGCAATATCTCATCTTTATCTCCTACGTTTTCATAAAACTCTTTTTCTAATCTTTGTTCCGCATCATGGGACTTACATTTATAATCTCGTTGCTTTGCCATATCCCTTTCTTTTTCAGCAGATGCTATAAATAGCTCAAGAACACCAAATGCATTTTCAACCATACTAACAAACGATTTATCTGTTGCCCATCCCTTACCATCTGGACGAGAGTGTGGACATATATCTGCCACAGCCTCACAATATCTGAAGGCATATAGTGAAAGTAAGTTATTCAATAGAAAATCACCAGTCGGCTGCAGCCTAAATCGATCTTTATTTTCTATATCTTTAGAAGCTAATATTTTCGCCTGCCTTGATGTTTCAGCTATAAATCCTCTTTTATACATCATGCACAAGCATCTGTTTATATTATACTTTTCATAACCTATAGTTGTCAATACCGAAAGAATTTCAGCATATTCAACCCCATAACTATTTGCAGACTTTCTATTCATTATTATCTGCATTATTCTAACACCAAGAATAACTAAATCCGAACCTTCGTAAAGATCAGCAAACAGAGATATGTTTGCTACTGGATAAGCTTTTGTTCCTCCACGATAGTGACCATATATTCCTCTCAAGTATGCAGTTACTAACTTTTCTGGCTTTCGTAAATGAGGTATTGGCTCATCAGCAATTCCCTCTTTAAATTCACCAGAAAAATATCGAGTCAGAACAATTGAAGAAAGTATAATAGAGACCGTCCGTATATTATAATTATGCAACGAATATAATGCATTCTCTAACAAGGAATTATCACATAATGCCCGTCTTATATTCTGATGAAAAGCCTTTAAGGCCTGTTCACTTCGTTCAATAAGCCCAGTATAAGATAAATTCAGAGTAATTCTATCATTAGACAAAATTCTTCTTATATCTTCTAAACGGCTCTGACCCGCATTTGACCATAAATAATTTAACCTAGAGTCTATTAATTGCTGAAGAGATGGCGGAGGGATTTGATAAATAATTGGATTATGAACATTTTCTTCAAATAAATGATCATTCATTGTATCAGGTCGCAAAGTAACAAACGAAACCACTCCTTTTAAAGCTCCTAACCAAACTGATAACTCGAAGGCTCTTTTTTGCAACTCTGCATCAAATTGATCCAGATTATCGATCAGCACAAATAACAACAATCCTTTTTCTTCATAAATTCTTTTTATCTCGATAGCAAATCGTTTGTATAGCTTTAATGATTCTGGGTTTCCATAATCTATTATATATTCACTTTCTATCTGATTTATCCATGTACCAGTTATACTTCTTTTTTCCAGTTCTTCTTTTAGAGCATCTATCATTTTATACCAAAATATCTTTTCGAATTTATCTTTTGGCTTAAGTTTTAACCCCAATGGCACATGGAAATCAACCTTCTGATCATAATAAAATGGTATAAATCTATCATCTTTTAAAACTACTTCATAAAAATATTTAAACCAAGATGTTTTGCCCACCCCAGCCTCTCCAACTAAAACAACAGGTTTATTTCTATGAGATGTTAATTTAGCCCGAACATCTATAACATCAGCCGGCAATATTCTAATTCTTTCAACATCTATTTTAGAAGATAACACTGGGTAATTTTCTCTTGCAGGTTGTCGTATATATAACGCCGCAAGATCTGCTGTTGCCTCAACCTTCAATACCTCTGCAAATGGAGTAGCTAATAAGCTCCAATCTTCTTCCGGATCTTCTCTATCAATAGCTTCATCCACTTCATCAATAACGCGTGTCATATATCATATTCATTATTTTTATAAAAGCAAATCCTTACCTAATGGAGTATTTCCAATCAATTCATTTATAGTCTCACGCTCTCTAATTAGATAGTCATTTCCATGAATATCTATCAATACCTCTGCCGGTTTTAATCTTCCATTGTACTGATAACTCATACTGTAACCGTAAGCTCCCGCATCAAGAGCAACAACTAGATCGTTAATTTCCACAGAATCAGGCACCTTCCTGTTCTTATCCCAAAAATCTGTATTTTCGCATACTTGACCACAAATTCCTGCGGCTACTAGCGCATCATCACTCCGTCTATTAAACAATAATCGATGGAATCCACCTTCTTCTTTATACATAGCTGGCCTAGCGAGAACGTTCATAGAAATATCAGTTCCTATAATATTTTTTGGCTCTCTATATTTTATTGAATGGACTCTACCAACTAATACTCCGGCGTCTCCAACAAAATATCTAGCTGGTTCCATAAATATAGAACCATCAACTGCAAGAATGCTATTCTTAATATCACGCAACTCGTCACCTACTGCCTTAGCTACTGAATATATGTTTAATGGCTCTTGATTATCTCTGTACGGTATTCCCAAACCTCCTCCCAAATCTATAAACTCAAATTCAATTCCAACTTCTTCTGAAACTTTGTGAGCTATTCCTAACAATGTTCTAGTATTTTCCCTAAAATAATCAACATCAAGTGCACAGGAGCCTGGCATCATGTGAACGCCAAATCTTTTTATTCCTTTTTTCTTCGCTTTTGAATAAGCCTGAACTGCGCTTTCTGGATCAATTCCAAATTTTGCTTGAGCTCCACCAAATGTTTGTAAGCCTGTTACAGTTTTATCTCCTCCTGGGTTAATTCTAAAGCTAAGAACTTCAGGCACACCAAAACGAAATATCCTTGGTAATATTCCCTCATCATCGACATTAAAAACTACCTTGCTTTCAACTGCATATTGAATATCGTAATCGCTTAAATTATTTCCTGTAAATAATATCCGATTATTTGGGACGCCGAGAAGTTTAGCTAATTCTATTTCACACGGACTAGCCGCGTCTATACCCGCGCCACAATCAATTAAGATTTTTGCTATATGCGGATTGCTACACGCCTTTATAGCATAAAAAATCGAATGCTTATAAGGAAGCGACGATAATGCATCGTTTAAACGATTATAATTTTCAACTATTCTCTTCTCAGAATAAATATACACCGGGGTTCCATATTTTTCAGCCAACCCCGAAACAGACTTTCCACATATAAAGATGCTATCCTTAGAATCTAATTGAATCATTTTGTCAATATTAAATATTTTTATGCGCCGGAAATAGTATCGGAACTTTAAATTTCACCTTGTGAGAATTTGCTTTTTTATCTTCACCAGCGACTTTAGCATTTGCCCCAATTTTTAAAATTGAAAGCTTAAATCCTGCTTCACCAGATGATTTTGATTCCACAACAAGGCTAATATCAAATTCAACAAAACTTGCTATATTTCCATCAAGTGCCTTTAAAATCAATTGTTCGCCATTTTCCACAACAGATAAACCAACAGGAATTATCTGTGCATTCAAATGATTTACGTTAACTTGTGCATCAACAACGCCACTCACTATCTCAGTCAAAACATTACTTATATAACTGCCCAGATCATTCATTTGATTATTTATTATATTTTATTACAGAAAAAGTATATTTAGCTGACCTATACCTATTATCCCATACTGTGAAACAGATTTTATTTAAGGACCTTTCAATCTTAGCTTAACAAAAATAATATATGATGAGTTTTACAATAAGCGCCGTATACTCACTATAAATATTAAACTTTTTGGGGCTTCAATATTTTATATGTTGATAGCGAATGAATTTGCATCACGTCTAACTTAAGCGATCATGGGATAATGGATAATAACGACTAGCTATTGGGGCGTCTGGGAAGGAATGCATAAGCCCGACGAATTGGCTTACAATTATTATGTACGTAAAAAGAAGCGTAATCGCAAGATAAGGGGCGTGAAATCAGTGATTTATGAGGGTGAGGCGTGAAAAACGTAGGGCAAAAAAAAAGCCTGCTGGGTGTGCAGGCTTACGGGGAACTTGAGGACATCCTGTATTGAAATATCCAAACACCAAGAATTTCTGATAACGAATGCCTCCACCAATTGCCTGAAAAAGCACGTTTTAAAGCAGCGGGTTGCTAACCGTTATTGAATCTCGTACCTTATCGTTATCGGGTATGCGACATGCTGATGAACGGCTGTCAAGCATCCTTTGTCCAGGTTCCAAGATTCGGGTGAGAGTCCCAAAATGTCCCGCACGAGGTCAGGCCTCAACGTTAGTACAACGGGCTCCTCTCCGCCGAATCACTGCGCCAGCAGCCGTTTATCAGCTGTAGTTCAGTTTTTCATAGGCAAACATTTCTTTGTTCTTCATCAGGGTCCATGCGATGACCAGCAGCTTTGCTGCAAGCTTGACCCGAACAATTCCCAAGATTCCCTGTTCTCGCTCCCTTCCGTTGAGTTGCCTGGCAAGCCAGCATCTGAAATGATCGTCTTTTGTTGAGGCGACCAGAGCTGCCTTATAAAGCGCATAGCGCAAATCGGCATTGCCTCGTTTAGAAATAACCGGTGTGACCTTCATGGCCGGCTTACCGCTTCTTGATGCACTCAGATCAAGACCAGCCAGCTTGATGACCTGGCTCGTCGTTTCGAAACGATTCGGATCCCCGATATAGGCCAGCAGCTTTGATGATATGTCAGGACCTACCCCCGGAATGCTCAGCAGACAAGGATACTCGGAGAAGCCTGAACAAAGCGCTTCGATGCGCTCATTGAGTTCTTCAATAAGTTGTCTGATGTTCTGAAGTTGTCGCATGAGCAACTGACCTTCGTAGTTTGCCAACTCACCAGCCTGACAGCCAATGGAGGTATAGGCCGCGACCCAAATCTTCATCAGATGCGCTTCTTGCCGTTTGCCTTTATAGGCCGGCATCACCTTGGTAAAGAACGATGGGTAATCCAGTTCGCAGATCAGTTCAGGTGCACAGCAGGTCCCGATGACCGCTAACGTGTCCTGCTGACAGAATACTAGGGGACGTTGTACAGTAAGCGCAAAAGCACGAAACTAAGAATTAATACTCCGACGACTCAACATTCGGTATTCTGATTTCGCGTTATGTGAGAGAATGAGCATAACGGCAAACATCAACGATCGTGGGAAATCGGATCTGCACTATTCGATTGGAATCGTCTGGGAAGGAATGCATATGCCCGACGAAGAAGCTTACAAGTGATATGTACGTAAAATATTGATTAAACGCAAGGTAAGCGTTGCTGAATCAGGGAGTTAGAGGCTGGAAAAAGAAGAAAAGGCGGAAAACAAAAAAGCCTGCTGGGTGTGCAGGCTTACGGGGTATGTGGGCGGTAGAAGATTCGAACTTCTGACCTCTACCGTGTCAAGGTAGCGCTCTAACCAACTGAGCTAACCGCCCGTGAGGAAAGGACCTAATATAGGACTTTCCCCGTTGAATCCAAACTTTTTCCGGAGCCTTTCAGGGCTTTTTTGGGTACCGCTGTTTATGCTGTCAAGCGCTCCTTGCCGTCTTTGGTATAGTAGACCGGACCGGAGGTCTTGTCGATCGTTTCGGTCGTGATGACGCACTTCTGGACGCCGTTGAGGGTCGGCAGTTCGAACATGATATCGATCATGACGTTCTCGAGCACCGAGCGCAGGGCGCGGGCTCCGGTACCACGATCGATGGCGATCTCGACTACCCGGTCGAGGGCTTCGTCCATGAATTCGAGCTCTACGCCATCCATCTCGAAAAGGCGCTTGTACTGCTTTACCAGGGCGTTCTTGGGCTCGACGAGGATGTTGCGCAGTGCGTGGGTATCGAGCGGTTCGAGAACCGACATGACCGGCAGGCGGCCGATGAATTCGGGAATGAGGCCGTAGTCGTGCAGGTCGTCCTGCATGACGAGCTTGAGGATCTCGGGATCGTAGCCGGTCTGCTTGTCCTTGACCTTGGAGCCGAAGCCCATGGAGGATTTGGAGACGCGGCGGGCGATGATCTTGTCGAGCCCTTCGAATGCGCCGCCGCAGATGAAGAGGATGTTCTTGGTGTTGATGTTGATCAACTGCTGCTCTGGGTGCTTGCGGCCTCCTTTCGGGGGTACGCCGACGACCGAGCCTTCGAGAATCTTGAGCAGCGCCTGCTGGACGCCTTCGCCGGACACGTCGCGGGTGATGGAGACGTTGGCCGACTTGCGGGCGATCTTGTCGATCTCGTCGACGTAGATGATGCCCCGCTCAGCCCGGTCGAGGTTGAAGTCGGAGGCGTGCAGGAGCCTGGCGAGAATGGTCTCGACGTCGTCGCCCACGTAACCGGCCTCGGTGAGCGAGGTGGCGTCGGCGATGGTAAACGGCACTTCGAGCAGGTTGGCGAGCGTCTGGGCGAGCAGGGTCTTGCCGGTGCCGGTCGGCCCGATGAGCAGGATGTTGCTCTTTTCGATCACCACTTCGTCCTCGGCGGACCAGTCGTGGGCGTCGATTCTCTTGTAATGGTTGTAGACCGCCACGGAGAGGGATTTCTTGGCGGCGTCCTGGCCGATGACGTATTGGTCGAGTGCCTCCTTGATGGTCCGGGGGTTCTGGAGCCTCGGCTGGAATGCTGGCTCGGCATCCTTGTCGGTGTGCCGGATGGCGCTGATCTCTTTGCGGAGTATTTCGACTGAGCTGAGGATGCAACGGTCGCAGATGAACGCCCGCGGTCCCGCAACCATGCTGTTGACCTCCTGGCTCGTCCTTCCGCAGAAGGAGCAGACGACCGGCGGTTCCCCGCCGAAACTCTTCTTGCCGCCGGTGCGGCCTTTTCCTGGCTCTTTATCTTTGATCATTTCGTTCGGTTACTCCTTCTTATTCATCATGTTGCAAACGGTCACAGACCCATCTGGGCGAGGCTGTCAAGCACATGCTGAATCATCATGCTGAGCTTCGGATGTCCCTCCTCGAAATGGCCGAGCGCTTCGTTCATCCTGTCGACCACGCCTTCCTGTGCTTCGGCATCCTGGGGGCCTTCACTGACCAGCTTGCCGATATCCTCCCTGAGCGCTGAGAGCACCTCGGCGGTCTTTTCATCGACCGTTCCTACCTGTTCAAGTTCCTGGTGCAGGGTTTCGAGCAGATCTCTCAGTTTTTGCTGTTCCATAAAGGTTGATCGTGGTTAAGGTACCAATTGCATCGTGTGTAACATCCTGATTGCCGGATTCGTTCAGGGCAGGCTGGTGTCGCCCATCAGGAAGCGGTCGCACTCCCTTGCGGCGGCGCGTCCTTCGTTGATCGCCCAGACGACGAGGCTCTGGCCGCGTCGGGCGTCGCCGGCGGCGAACACCTTCTCAACGCTGGTCCTGTAGCTCTTCTGGTCGGCCTTGATATTGCTTCTCGCATCCTGTTCGACCTGCAATGCTTTCAGTGCAGGCTCTTCAGGCCCGAGGAATCCCATGGCGAGCAGTACGAGATCGGCCGGAATGATCTCCTCGCTGTCGGCGACCGGCACGGGAATGAAGCGGCCATCCTGCTTGATCCATTCGACCTGCGAGACCTCAACCGAGGTGATCTGGCCGTTCTCGCCGATAAACTTCTTGGTCATCATGAGGTAACGGCGCGGGTCTTCGCCCTGCACGGCCGCGGCCTCTTCCTGGCCGTAGTCGACCTTGAAGGTCTTCGGCCATTCGGGCCATGGGTTGTCCTCCTGGCGTTGGGCCGGAGGCTTCGGCATGATCTCGAGCTGGATGACGCTCTTGCACCCCTGGCGCAGCGATGTGGCCACGCAGTCGGTGCCGGTGTCGCCGCCACCGATGACCACGACATGCTTTCCCTTTGCCGACAGCGCCGGTTCGGTACCGTCGAGCACGGACTTGGTGCTCGAACGGAGGAACTCCATGGCGAAGTGGATGCCGCCGAGTTCACGCCCCTCGGCCGAGAGGTCACGCGGGTTGGTGGCGCCGGTGCAGAGCACCACGGCGTCGAAATCGGCGAGCAGCCTGTCTGCCGGGCAGTTCACGCCGACCTCGGCGTTCACCACGAACTCGACCCCCTCCTGCTTCATGACATCGACGCGACGCTGGACAACGTTCGCCTTGTCGAGCTTCATGTTCGGGATACCGTACATGAGGAGTCCGCCGATGCGGTCGTCACGTTCGAAGACGGTCACCGAGTGGCCGGCCTTGTTGAGCTGGTCGGCGCAGGCCAGGCCGGAGGGGCCGGAGCCGACGACGGCGATCTTCTTTCCGCTCCTGACGGCGATCTGCTTCGGCTCGACCCACCCTTCGGCAAAGGCGTGCTCGATGATCGAGCACTCGATGTTCTTGATGGTTACCGGAGGGTTGATGATACCGAGTACGCATGACCCCTCGCAAGGCGCCGGGCAGACCCTGCCGGTGAATTCGGGGAAGTTGTTGGTCTTCATCAGGCGGTCGTAGGCGTCGCGCCAGAAGCCGCGGTACACGTGGTCATTCCACTCGGGGATGAGGTTGTGGATCGGGCAGCCTGTGGTCATGCCTCCGAGCATGATGCCCGTATGGCAGAACGGCGTGCCGCAGTCCATGCAACGTGCGCCCTGCTCGGCGAGCTCGCCGGTTGGCATCTCGTCGTGAAACTCTTTCCAGTCTCCGATTCTCTCCAGAGGCTCCCTGTCTCCAGGAAGGGCTCTCCGGTACTCCATAAATCCTTTTATTTTACCCATGAGCTACGTAGTGATGCTTTTTCAGGCTTTGCCTGTCTGTTTAGTTCCCCGACACGCGGGCAGGATCGTGCACATTCTTCTCGAAGGCGGCCATCACCGCTTCGTCGCCGGTCAGGCCCAGGTCCTCGACCTCTTTCATGGCGTCCATCGCTCGTTTGTAATCGACCGGTAGCACCTTGATGAACCGCTGCGACGCATTGGTCCATTCGCTGATCAGGCCTGCGCCCAGCGTGCTTCCGGTAAGGTCGACATGTCTATCGACCATGGACCTGAGCCATGCGAGCTCCTCGTCGCCGTCGACCGGCGAGAGGCTGACCATATCGTGGTTGCAGCGGCCGGCGAAGGCTCCGTCGACGTCATAGACGTAGGCCACGCCGCCGGACATACCCGCGGCGAAGTTGCGGCCGGTCCTGCCGAGGATGACCACCCTGCCGCCGGTCATGTACTCACAGCCATGGTCGCCTACGGACTCGACGACCGCGTCCATGCCGCTGTTGCGCACGCAGAATCGTTCGCCTGCCATACCGCGGATGAAGGCCTCACCCGAGGTAGCGCCGTAGAATGCGACGTTGCCGACGATGATGTTCTCTTCAGGCACGAACTTCGCGGCTTTCGGCGGATAGGCGATGATCCTGCCGCCGGAGAGGCCCTTGCCGATGTAGTCGTTCGAGTCACCCACGAGCTCGATCGTCATGCCCCTCGGCATGAAGGCACCGAGCGACTGGCCCGCCGAGCCGATGAACCTCAGGTGGATGGTGTCGTCCGGAAGCCCTTTGCTGCCGTGAGCCTTCGTAACCGCATGGCCGACGATGGTACCGGCGACGCGATTGATGTTCTTGATCGGCAGGGTCGTGTTGACCCTCTCCCCCCGTTTGATGGCGGGTTCGCACACCGCGAGCAGCGTAGTCATGTCGAGGCTCTCCTCGATACCGTGCTCCTGCGAGATGGTGCAGTACGGCGTGTCGTTGTCGCCGGTGTCGACCTGGTGCAGGATCTTGGAGAGATCCACGCCCTTGGCTTTCCAGTGGTTGACCGTGCGCGACATGGCCAATAGGTCGGTACGACCGACCAGATCGTTCAGCTTGCGGATGCCCAGCTTGGCCATGTACTCCCTGACGCCCTCGGCAAGGAAGCGCATGAAGTTCTCGACGTGCTCCGGCTTGCCCCTGAAGTTCCTGCGGAGTTCCGGGTTCTGCGTGGCGATGCCGACCGGGCAGGAGTCGTCCTGGCAGCAGCGCATCATGATGCATCCCAGCACAACCAGGCCGGTGGTGGCGAAACCGAACTCCTCGGCGCCGAGCATGGCGGCGATGACGATGTCTCGCGCGGTCTTGAGCTGGCCGTCGGCCTCGACCACGATCCTGCTGCGCAGGTTGTTGAGCATGAGCGTCTGGTGAGCTTCGGCGAGGCCAAGCTCCCAGGGCATGCCGGCGTGCATGATGCTCGATATCGGCGAAGCGCCGGTGCCGCCGTCGTGGCCGCTGATGAGCACCACATCGGCGTGCGCTTTGGCGACGCCCGCGGCGATCGTGCCCACGCCGACCGTCGAAACCAGCTTCACGTTGATCCTTGCCGACGGGTTGGCGTTCTTGAGGTCGAAGATGAGCTGCGCGAGATCCTCGATCGAATAGATGTCATGGTGCGGCGGCGGTGAAATCAGGCCGACGCCGGGTGTGGAGTGCCGGGTCCTTGCCACCCACGGGTAGACCTTCGAGCCCGGAAGCTGGCCGCCTTCACCGGGCTTGGCGCCCTGGGCCATCTTGATCTGGATCTCCTCGGCGTTGGTCAGATACTCGCTGGTGACACCGAAGCGACCGGATGCGACCTGCTTGATCTTCGACATGCGCGAATCGCCGTTGGCGTCCCGCTTGAAGCGGTCCGGATCCTCGCCGCCTTCGCCGGTGTTGCTCTTGCCGCCGAGGCGGTTCATGGCGATGGCGAGGGCCTCGTGGGACTCCTTGCTGATGGAGCCGTAGGACATGGCCCCGGTCTTGAAGCGCTTGACGATCGCCTCGACCGGCTCGACCTCCTCGATCGGCACCGCCTTCTCGGGGAACCTGATCTCCATCAGGCCCCTGATCGTGCAGTAGTGCTCGCTCTGGTCGTCGATCAGCTTCTCGTAGTTCTTGAACAGGTCGTAGTCGGCCGTGCGGCAGGAGTGCTGCAGCAGGTGGATCGCCTCCGGGCTGAACAGGTGGAACTCGCCGTCATGGCGCCACTTGCGGTCGCCTCCGGCCGCCAGGCCGCGGTCGACCTTGTTGCCGGTGGGCGGGAACGACGCCTCGTGGCGTTTCCGAACCTCCTCGGCCACCGTTTCGATGCCGATGCCCTCGATCCTCGAGGGGGTACGGGTGAAGTAGGTGTCGACGAGCTGGGTGTTCAGGCCGACCGCTTCGAAGATCTGCGCGCCACGGTAGCTCTGCACGGTCGAGATGCCCATCTTGGCCATGGTCTTGACGACGCCCTTGACGACCGCCTTGACATAGTTCTTGATCGCCTTCTTCTCGTCGAGCTTGATGCGGCCCTGGGCCACCTGCTGGCTGACGGTCTCGAAGGCGAGGTACGGGTTGATCGCACCGGCGCCGTAGCTGATCAGCATGGCGAAGTGGTGAACCGTGCGGGGTTCACCCGATTCGATGATCAGGCCGACCTTGGTGCGGAGTCCTGCGTTGATCAGGAAGTGGTGGAATCCGGAAAGGGCCAGCAGCGCCGGAATCGGTGCGCGGGACTTCCGGAGTTCGCCCTTGTCGGAAAGGATGATGATGTTCACACCCTGCGCCACGGCCTTCTCGGCCTGGCGGTAGAGATCCTGCATGGTGGACTCGATCCCCTTGCCTCCCGAAGCGACATCATAGAAGATCGGCAGGGTGATCGCCCTGAAGCCCGGCTTGTCGATGCCGCGGATCTTCTCGAGGTCCTCGTTGGTCAGGATCGGATGGGGAATCCTGATGCGACGGCAGTTGATCTCGTCGGGTTCGAGCAGGTTCCCCTCGGTGCCGAGCATGACCGTCGTGGAGGTGACGATCTCCTCCCTGATCGAGTCGATCGGGGGGTTGGTCACCTGCGCGAAGAGCTGCTTGAAGTAGTCGTACATGAGCCTCGGGCGATTCGACAGCACGGCCAGCGGCGTGTCATTGCCCATCGAGCCGATCAGCTCGATGCTGTTGGACGCCATCGGCCTGATCTGCATGGAGATGTCCTCCTGCGTATAACCGAATGCCTTCTGGCGGGCGGTGATGCTGTAGTTGTCCTCGTCCGGGTTCTTCATCCTGTCGTGGTCCGGCAGGGACTCGAGGTCGATCACGTTCGCGTCGATCCACGCCTTGTATGGCTTCTCGGCGGCGATGCTCCTCTTGATCTCCTCGTCGGAGATGATCCGGCCCTCTTTCGTGTCGACCAGGAACATGCGGCCGGGCTGGAGACGGTCCTTCTTGATGATCCTTTCCGGGTCGATATCGAGCACGCCGACCTCGGAGGCCATGACCACCAGGTCGTCGTCCGTGATGTAGTAGCGCGACGGGCGCAGGCCGTTGCGGTCGAGCACGGCACCGATCTGGACGCCGTCGGTGAAGACGACCGACGCGGGGCCGTCCCAGGGCTCCATCAGGCAGCTGTGGTATTCGTAGAAGGCCTTCTTGTCGGGGTCCATGGCCTCGTTGCCGGCCCAGGGCTCGGGGATGACCATCATGGCCGCGTGGGCCAGGGACCTGCCGGTCAGCACGAGCAGCTCGAAGGCGTTGTCGAGCGTGGCCGAGTCGCTGCCGTCGACCAGGAGCACCGGCTTGATCTCCTCGAGCGTCTCGCCGAAGAGCGAGGAGGCCATGTTCTTCTCGCGGGCCTTCATCCAGTTGACGTTGCCCCTGAGGGTGTTGATCTCCCCGTTGTGGCTCAGGAAACGGTAGGGATGCGCACGGTCCCAGCTCGGGAAGGTGTTGGTGCTGAAGCGGGAGTGGACCATGGCGATGGCGCTCTCCATGTCCGGATCGCTCAGCTCGGGATAGAACTCCTCGACCTGCTCGGGATTGAGCATGCCCTTGAAGACGATCGTGCGTGCCGAAAGGCTTGAAATATAGAAATAGCTGCTGCCAAGGAGGCCCGAGGTGTAGCGGACGCGCTTGTAGATGCGGCGCCTGATGATGTACAGCTTGCGCTCGAACTCCTCGTCGCTCATGCCTTCGATGCCGCGGCCGACGAAGATCTGCTTGACCACCGGCTCCTGGGAGCGGGCGGTTTCGCCGAGGGTCGAGTTGTCGGTCTTCACCTTGCGCAGGCCGAGGTACTTCTGCCCCTCCGCCTGGACCATCTGGCGACAGATGTCCTCGATGGCGCGGCGCTGCGAGAGGTCGGGAGGCAGGAACATCATGCCGACGCCGTACTGGCCGGGGGCAGGAAGTTCGATATTCCTCTCGGCACAGACCTTGCGCATGAATTTGTCGGGGATCTGCATCAGGATGCCGGCTCCGTCACCGGTGTTCTTCTCGTAACCGGTGGCGCCCCGGTGGGTCATGTTCACCAGGACCTGCAATCCCTGCTGTATGATCTGGTGGGACTTGACGCCCTTGATGTTGGCAACGAACCCTACACCGCAGGCATCATGCTCGAACTGTGGATCGTAGAGCCCCCCTTCATGCTTTGCTTTCATAATTTCAGGCACATCTATTCAGAAAAATTCAAAAAAATAGGACAACCTTCGTTCCAAGGCCAGAATATAAAGTATAAACCATAAATATCCTGACCTTTTGGACCCCCGGGACAATCTCAGGACTTGCCCTGGCCGGCAACCGCGGCAACAGCCGCCTGCATCGCCTCCTGATCCCCGAGATAGTAGCTCCTGATCGGCTTCAGTTCGTCGTCGAGCTCATACACCAGCGGAATCCCCGTCGGGATGTTCAGGCCGACGATATCCTCGTCCGAGATGTTGTCGAGGTACTTGACCAGGGCTCTCAGGGAGTTGCCGTGGGCGGTGATGATCACCCGCTTGCCGTCCTGGATCATCGGGGCGATGGTGCCGTGCCAGTAGGGCAGGAAACGTTCGACGGTGTCTTTCAGGCATTCGGTGGCAGGGATCTCGTCTTCGGCCAGGGCCGCATAACGCGGGTCCTTGCCGGGATAGCGATCGTCACTCTTTTCGAGGGCCGGCGGCGGAGTGTCGTAGCTCCTGCGCCAGATGAGCACCTGCTCATCGCCGTGCAGCTGTGCGGTCTCGGACTTGTTCAGACCCTGCAGCGCACCGTAATGACGCTCATTGAGCCGCCAGTTCTTGGTCACCGGAATCCACATGAGGTCCATGACATCGAGCACGCTCCAGAGGGTCCTGATGGCGCGCTTGAGCACGGAAGAGTAGGCTACGTCGAACACAAATCCCTCATCCTTAAGCAGCTGGCCTGCGGTACGGGCCTCTTCCCTGCCCTTGTCCGAAAGGTCCACATCGACCCATCCGGTAAAGCGGTTTTCCCGGTTCCACTGGCTCTCGCCGTGCCTGAGCAGGACAAGTTTCTTCATGTAACACTCCTTGTTGTCATAAAATTGAGATGCAGGGCAAAATAGACCCGATTTTTTTTGGCTTGGCAATTTAATATTCTAAGAAACCAATCTCAAACATGTAGCATCGCTCCCCGCTCCGGACGACTCGAAAGGCCCGTTTTTTTTGACAGACCGATATGGTTTTATAAACCGGAAAATTCTATCTTATATGTCTTTTTTGACGCTCGATCTCCGGGCAGGACCCCATGCCGCCCATAAGTAACCAGCACGTTTCAGATCTGAACACCATGAATGTCAACAATTTCAGATTAAATCTTGGCGGAAAAGAGTACGTCCCCATCATGATCGGGGGCATGGGGGTCAACATCTCGACCACCGAGCTCGCCCTTGCGGCCGAACGGCTGGGCGGCATCGGCCATATCTCGGACGCCGAGGTGATGTTCGTGTGTGACCAGATCTTCGGAACATCCTACACCAGCGAAAAGCGGAAGAAATACAGCTTCAACGCCAACAACCCCGACAAGTCGGCCGTACAGTTCGACCTCGAGCTGCTGGCGGAAGCGCAGACACGCTACGTTACGCATACCGTCAGCCAGAAGAGCGGCAACGGCGGGATCTTCATGAACTGCATGGAGAAGCTCACGATGAACAACTCCGCCGCGACACTCAAGGTACGTCTCGAAGCGGCCATGAACGCGGGCATCGACGGTATCACGCTCGCCGCAGGCCTGAACCTGCGCACGCTGGATCTCATCTGCGACCACGAACGGTTCCGTGACGTGAAGCTCGGCATCATCATCTCCTCGGTCCGTGCACTCTCCATCTTCCTGAAACGCGCGGTCAGGCTGAACCGCCTGCCTGATTACATCGTCGTCGAGGGTCCGCTGGCCGGCGGGCACCTTGGATTCGGCCCGGATGACTGGAACACCTACAGCCTCAGGTCGATCGTGGCCGAAACCATCGAGTTCCTGAAAAAGGAGAACCTCGACATTCCGGTCATCCCGGCAGGAGGCATCTTCACCGGCACCGACGCCGTGGAGTACCTGCAGACGGGCGCCGCCGCCGTGCAGGTCGCCACTCGCTTCACCATAGCCAGGGAAGCCGGTCTGCCCGACGAGGTCAAACAGCACTACCTCAACTCCGCCGACGAGGATGTCGTGGTCAACACCGCGTCGCCGACCGGCTATGCCATGCGGATGCTGAAGCAGTCCCCTACGCTGAAGTACGCCATGAAACCTAACTGCGAAGGGCTCGGCTACCTCCTGGGCAACGACGGCAAATGCGCGTACATCGACGCTTACTACCAGGCGCTCGAATCGAAAGGAGCCGACAACCGCATCACCATTCAAGGGGCCACATGCCTCTGCACCGGCATGGCCCGTTATGAATGCTGGACCTGCGGTTCGACCGTTTCAAGGCTCAAGGAGACCACCAACCGCCTGCCGGACGGAACATGGCAGATCCCTTCAGCCGAAGAGATATTCCTCGACTACCTGCTCAGCGAAGATCATGCCATCAGGCGCCCTTCTCTCGAAAAACAGTCCTGATCAAGGTTTTTTGGCTCCGGATCGCGTACATTGTGATTGAGAGGACGGCAGGCCTTCCTCCTGGATCCATGGGTTAAGCCCCCTGGATTCAGGCCTATGGCGCGACTGGACGACCTCCTGAAAATTGCGGACCGAAACCAGCCACATTTCCGCCGGTATGAAGAAAAAACTCATGTCGTGGGCCGGCCTTGCAGCCATATTCGTACTGCTTCTCGCGATGGCCATCGCCGTCAATCAGCTTTACAGCCTCTCACTCCTCATCGGAGCCATTCACCCTGTCGCCGGGTATTCGTTCCTGGCTGCCTGGGCACTCTTGTTCATGATCGTCGCCGCCAGTGGTTACCGTCTCTGGGCCGCGCCGAAAGTCCCCCCGCTCGCCGACTCGGAGGGGGGAAAACATTTCGATGCCTACATCTCCTACCGCGCCAAAGCCATGCGGGTCCACTCCGCACATCCCGATGCGAACAGGAAGGGCCGGGACCTGAGATGGGTCCGGACCAACATGAAGTTCCTCGAAGTCGACGCCCTGAACGCAACCAAGCAGATCGCCATCAAGAACTTCTTCATCGGGGCTTTCGCCCAGAACACCTCGTACGGCACGACAACCTCCCTCGTCAACAACCTGAAACTGGTCTGGAGCATCTATGCGATGCATCATCGCGAGCACTCGATCAAGGAGTTCCTGATCCTGCTCCGGTCGGTCTACGGCTGCCTGCCGCTCTCCGATTTCAGCAAGGACGAAATCCCGGCCCACATCAAGCCGATCATCCAGTGCTCGTTCAGCAACACGCTCTCGTCCCTGCTGCCGGGCGGCAACCTCCTGACCCCGTTCTTCCTCAACCTGTTCCTTGCCGGGGCGACCAACACCTACCTGACCTGCCTGGCCGGCATCATCACCTCACGCCACTGCCAGATGCTGTCGCTTGAAGACAAGCGGGGCATCGTCCAGCAAAGCATGTTCGAAGCGTCGTTCATGCTCAAGGAGATCGTGAGGGAGTGCAATCCGATCCTTTCGGTGACCATCAGCAACGCGGTCAAAAAGGCCGGCATCGACAGCCTCGACACCGTGCCGCTCCCCTCCACGGGCAGCAGCGTCGCGCAGGACATCGTCTCGCACCTCGCCAATTCGATAAAGCAGATCATCAAGGAGACGGGGAAGGAGTAACGCGTAACGCCGGTCACGGGATCTCTGACCCCGGGTTGAAACCCGGGGCAACAGAAAAAAATGCAAGATTTGAATGCCCGCCGGGTTGAAACCCTGCTGAATGTAAGATCGTTCTACGGAATACCCCCTGCGCACCAGATATCAAGTATCACGCGTCACGATTTCCTCAGTCCCCGGAAGAAGTCCTGGAGCAGGGTTTCGGACTTGTGCTCCATGATGCCGCCATACACCTCCGGCTGGTGGTTCAGGGAGCTGCACCCGGTGATGTTGAGCACGGTGCCCGCCGCACCCATCTTGGGGTCCCAGGCCCCGAACACGACCCGTCCGACCCTGGCCAGGACAATCGCGCCGGCGCACATCGGGCAAGGTTCAAGCGTCACGGCAAGGGTGCACCCATCCAGATACTTGCTGCCGAGAGTCGCCATGGCCGAAGTCAGCGCGATCATTTCGGCATGGGCAGTAGCGTCGGAGAGCTCCTCCACCTGGTTGTAGCCCCTGCCGATGATGCTGCCGTTCGGGTCGAGCACGACCGCGCCGACCGGCACCTCTTTCTTTTCATAGGCCTTGATAGCCTCACGGAACGCAAGTTCCATCACATGGTTCAGGTCACTCATTTTATCAGGCAAGAAATGTGCGCCCCGGGGCGCACGGTATTCAGCAAAACGATAAATTTTCTTATTATGCAGTTTCCACGAATTTCTCTCCATTCCTCGTTTACTGCTTTCGCAGTGAGGTTGTACATAACCATAGAACATCCGCTATGAACATTCATGAGTACCAGGGAAAGGATATCCTGAAAAAATTCGGAGTCGCCGTCCCGAAAGGGATAGTAGCATTTTCGGCCGAAGAAGCAAAACAGGCTGCTATCCAGCTGTTCGAGGAGCAGTCGAGCCCGGTGGTGGTCGTCAAGGCACAGATCCATGCCGGTGGCCGGGGCAAGGCCGGCGGCGTCAAGCTGGCGAAGTCCCCCGAAGAGACCTTCGACATCGCCCAGAAGATGATCGGTATCACCCTCGTCACCCATCAGACCGGTCCCGAAGGCAAGGAGGTGCGCAGGCTCCTGGTCGAAGAGGGCATGAATATCGACAAGGAGTTCTACGTCGGCATCACCCTGGATCGCTCGACATCGAGGAATGTGCTCATGATCTCGACCGAAGGCGGTATGGAGATCGAGAAGGTCGCCGAAGAGAACCCTGAAAAGCTCCTGAAGATCCAGGTCGACCCGATGTACGGACTGCAGGGCTTCCAGGCACGCGAAGCCGCCTTCTTCCTGGGTCTCGAAGGCGAGCAGTTCCGTAACGCCGTCAAATTCATCGAAGCTCTCTACAACGCCTATACCGCTATCGATGCGTCGATTGCGGAGATCAACCCCCTGGTCGTCACCAAGGAGGGCCGCGTGCTCGCCCTCGATGCCAAGATCAACTTCGACGACAACGCCCTCTACCGTCACAAGGAATTTCTCGAACTCAGGGATGAGAGCGAAGAGGACCCGCTGGAGGTGGAAGCTTCGCATTCGAACCTCAACTACGTCCGGCTCGACGGCAACGTCGGCTGCATGGTCAACGGTGCCGGGCTCGCCATGGGCACCATGGACCTGATCCAGCTCGCCGGCGGCAAACCGGCGAACTTCCTGGATGTGGGCGGAAGCGCCAGCCCGAAGACCGTGGAGGAGGGATTCAAGATCATCCTGAGCGACAAGAACGTGAAGGCGATCCTGGTCAACGTCTTCGGCGGCATCGTGCGGTGCGACCGCGTCGCCGGCGGCATCATCCAGGCCGCAAAGAACATCGACATCAAGCTGCCGGTCATCGTCCGCCTCGAAGGCACCAACGCCGTTGCGGCCCAGAAGATGCTCGACGAGTCCGGCCTGAACCTGGTTTCGGCCAACGGACTCAGGGATGCGGCCGAAAAAGTCCAGCAGGCGCTGGCCATTGCATAAGCGACCGCCCGCTGCATAAGAAACAGAAAAGCCTGCCGCCACATCGTGACGGCAGGCTTTTCGCATTATGCTCCGTAACCAGCGGAGGCTATAAAAAAGCAAAGCGGGAAGACACAACTACTTCCCGCCCTGCATTCCAGCAACCCGCCTGCCCCCTCCACCTGTCATTCATTCATCACTGCTGTTCATCATCAATCATCGTATTCGTACGTATCAGTCAATGGAGAAGACCGGGCCTGCTGCTGACTATCCATAACAACACACATCAACACACCAACATCAACACAACTTGATTCTCGCTCTCAAAGTTTAGGACGACCATTGAGAACAAACCTTGCGCACTTATTTTTCTTTTTTTCAGAAAAATATTGCCGACAGCAAAATCGCCCGGAAACGATCACTCGTATCGCAAGGCTTCAACCGGTTTGAGACCGGCGGCTTTCTGCGCTGGCCACAGGCCGAAAAACAGGCCGATCAGAACCGAGAAGCCCGAAGCAAGCAACACGGAAAACAGCGAGGTCTTCACCGCCCATCCGGCAAAGGTCGAAAGCATGACAGAGACGCCGACGCCGACCAGGATGCCGATGATGCCGCCGCTGAGGGTCATACCGACCGACTCGATCAGGAACTGCAGCATGATGTCGCTCTTTCGGGCCCCGACGGCCTTCCTGAGACCGATCTCCTTGGTCCTCTCGGTCACCGATACCAGCATGATGTTCATGATGCCGATCCCGCCGACGACGAGGGAGATCGCGGCGATCGAACCGAGCAGCATGCTCATGGTCTGTGTCGTGGAGCTCAGCATCTGCTGGAACTGGGTCATGTCGCGGATGTTGAACGAATCCTGGTCTGACTCCAGAAGCTTGTGGCGCTTCCTGATCAGGTTGTCGATGGCCTTCTTCGCCGGTTCGATGTTCTCCGCGCTCGACACTTCGACGAAGATGCCATCCAGGTAGTTCTTGCCGAGCACCCGGTACATGGCGGTCGTCACCGGTATGATCACCGTGTCGTCCTGGTCCCTCGGCCCGGCGAATCCCTTGGCCGGAGCGATGCCTATGACCCTGAAATTGATTCGGTTGATCTTGATGATCCTGTCGATCGGGTTCTCGTTCCCGAACAGCTGCGTCACGACGGTCGTGCCGATGATGGCGACCTTTTCGCGGGCCTGGATCTCCTCGCGGGTGAACCATCTGCCGATCGTGGGTTCAGTGGCGCGCATCTTGCCGTAATCGAAGTCCACCCCCTCGACGCCTGAGCTCCAGTTCTTGTCGAGATAGACCAGCTGCCCCGAACCGGTTACGTCGCCGGAAACCCTGCTGACCAGCGGGGCGAGCCCTGTCAGGGCTTCGGCATCCTTTTCGGTGAAGCGGGTGACCGTGCCGGTGCCCTGCGCGGCGCCGCCGATCTTGGCCGAACCGCCACGCAGGGAGAGCAGGTTCGAGCCCATCGACTTCAGCTGCTCCTCCATGGCGGCTTTGGCCCCCGTGCCCAGAGCCATCATCGCGATGACCGATGCCACGCCGACCAGGATGCCGAGCACCGACAGCAGGGTCCTGATCTTGTTGGACACGATGGAGCGGAAAGCCTGGACGACGAAACCCAGCATACGCCCGGGCTGAAACAGCGGCAGATGATCCACGTCCATCTCGGCAACGGGAGCGTTGACCGGAGTTGAGCTTGGCGCCTTCTGCCGGTCTTCGAGCACAAGGCCGTCCTTCATGATGATCACCCGACTCGCATACTCGGCGATGTCCGGCTCATGGGTCACCATGATGATGGTCTTACCCTGGTCATGCAGCTCCGTGAGGATGCGCATGATCTCGTGCGAGTTTTTGGTATCGAGATTTCCGGTCGGCTCGTCGGCGAAGATGAGCATCGGGTCCCGGATGAGGGCGCGCGCGATGGCCACTCGCTGCTGCTCACCGCCGGACATCTGGTTCGGGCGGTGGTCGGAGCGGTGGCTGAGCCCTACCAGTTCCAGGCACTTCAGGGCGTCCTTGCGGAAATCGCCGCTCTCGCCGCTGTAGATGCAGGGCAGCATGACGTTGTCGATCGTGCTCATCCTCGTGAGCAGATGAAACTGCTGGAACACGAACCCTGCCACGTTGTTGCGGATCGATGCCAGTTCGTCTTCTTTCATGCGGCTGACCTCCCTGCCCATCAGGCGGTACTCTCCCGTATCGGGAACGTCGAGAAGGCCGAGAATGTGCATCAGCGAGGATTTGCCTGAGCCCGAAGCACCCATGATGGCCACGAATTCACCCTGTTCGATCTTCAGGCTCACCCCGTTCAGCGCGTTGACGAAGCTCTCGCCGATCCGGTAGGTCCTGGTGATGTTGGTGACTTCGATCATCCGCCCCTGCCCTGCTGAGGGTTCCTGCGCTGCGGCACGAACGGATTGCTGCCACCCTTGCCTTTCGGAAGCACGAAGGTCGAATCCCTGACGACGACGACGTCGCCGTTCCCAAGTCCGCCGACAATCTCGACACTCTTTTCATCCCTCAGTCCGGTCTGCACCGGTACCCGCCTGACGCTGTCGGGCGTGGCTCCCCTGAGCGAAACGAAGGTGCGGCCGTTGCGCGTGCGCACGGCGGCCAGCGGCAACACAAGGACGTTGTCCTTCTCCTTTACGACGATGTTGACGTTGGCGCTCATGCCCGACCTGAACACTTCGGGGACTTTCTCGGGAGCGATGTCGACATGGTAGATATTGACGTTGTTGACCAGGGTGGATTCGTAGTAGATGTGATCGACCACGCCCGCGATATCGATGTCAGGATAGGCATCGAGGCTGATGTCCGCTTTCTGGCCGAGCTTCACGTTGCCGATGTCGGTCTCGTCGACGTCGGCCTTGACGATCAGGCGATCTGAAAGCACCAGCACGGGGTCGCTGGTGGTGATGGTCTGGCCGGGATTGAGGCTGCTGACGATCACCTGCCCGTCGATAGGCGAGATCAGCGCGGTCTGGTTGTAGACCTTTTTCCAGTAATCGGTCTCGCTCCGTCCCTTCTGGGTGGCTGCATCGAGCAGGGCCGCCCGTTCGGTGGAACTGACCAGCGCGAGGACCTGACCCTTCCTGACGAACTGCCCCTCCCTGACCAGTATCTGGTCGATCCTGCCGCCTACCGGCGACTTGATCTCGAGACGGTTCTGCGGCTTGATGGTCGCCGTGGTCGAAACAACGGAGCGTATGCTGCCGATTTCGGTCCTGTATTTGCGCCATGTGACTTCCGACTTGCCCTTCCTCGACACCGAGAAGAGCAACGCTCCCGAAACGAGGACGACGGCAATCGCCGCCCCCCAGATCACTACCGGTTTACCTGGTTTCAACGGTTCCTCCTTTTGCCTGCACCCAGGCGGCCTCTGCTAACAGAAGCGTAGACCGGGCGCCGAGATATGATTTTTTTGCACTGACGAGATTGTCCTCGATGATGGTCCACTCATTGAACGAGACCAGGCCGGCGGAGTACTGCGCTTCGGCGATCCTCGCACGTTCCGTGGCCGCAGCGAGATACCTTTTCTGAACCTCGACATTGTCGGCGGCGTCCCTGAAGCTTTTCCATGACTGCTGAAGGGATCTCATGACCGAAAAGTAGCCGCTCTCCTCGTCGGCGGTCAGTTTGTTGAGCGTGGCTCTCGCCTGGGCCACGGTCGCGCGGCCGGTGCCGCCCTGGTAGATCGGTACGGATAACGTCACGCCTACCTGCCAGTCTACCCTTTCCGGTGGCAGGTTGCTGAAAGAGTTGTTGCCTACCGAAGAGCCAAGCGAGACCTTTGGGGTGAAGGCGCTTCTCGCTGCGTCGAGGCTGTATCGGGAAGCGGATTTCTGGGCCTGGAGCTGCTGGAAAGAGGGGTGACCGCTGACGATCCGGTCAAAATCGGGCATGCCGCGCACGGACTCGGAAGCGACAAAGGGGGCCGTTACGCTCACCGGCGTTATCGCGCGCCTGCCGAGCTGGGTGCAGAGCACGGCCTGCGACATCTCAACTCCTCGTCTGGCCTGTGCAACCTCGTACTCCGCTTGCGACTGGTCAGCCCGGGCCTTGCTGAGCGAGCCGCTGTTTTCAGAGCCTGAATTGTAGAGAAGGCTGATCAGCCGGAGGCTGTGCCGCCGGATTTCGGCGATCTCGGCCGTGAGCTTCACCTGCTGCTGCGCCGTGAGCAGCTGGACGAACGCCGTCCTGAGGGAGTAGCGCGTAGAGGACGAGATCACATCCGCCGCATGCTGGGTGGCCTTGATGGTCTCGGTGCGCGACTCGACCGTGTTGCGGGTCTTGCCGCCATCGTACAGGAGCTGGGAGGCGCTGGCCACCATCGACCAGGAGCCGTCACGGCTGGATCCGGAAACGGAAGAGGAGTTGCCGGATGCATCGGAGAAGTTGCCCGACCGGCTGCCCCCGGTCGAGATGCTCAGGGAGGGCAGAAGCCCGCCTCTGTCGATCGCCCGCTGCGCCTCGGCCTGGCGAACGGCCTCGGAAGCGGAACGAAGATCCGGATGGTTTGCGGAAGCCTCCTTCAGGCACTGCTCCCAGGTGAGGTTCTCGGCTGCCAGCAGCCGGGAAGAGGAAACGCTCAGGATAAGCAGCGTCGTCAAGAGAGCCCCCAGCGTCAGCAATCGTCTCATGATCGGTTCATAGGTATGGAATAAGAGTTTCAGGTCGTTTTCTTTTAGACGAACGATCCGCCCCGTTTCAAGCGCAAGAAAACGTAATAATTGAAAATAGAGTTCGCGTCAACCCCCGGGAAAATAGTCACGTCCCCTGAATGCGCCGAACAGCAACCTGAACAACGCCTTGCGGCGGGTCAGCCAAACTATGCGCGGAGCCTCGCCTCGTGCGGCAAGCATGCCGTCGACCAGGAACGCCGAGACCGTTTCGACATCGTCGGCGAGCATGTTGTAGAACTTCCTGCGCCTGCTGTTCTCAGGGCCGTCTCCGCCGGCCACGGTCTCGAAGAGCATGTCGGTCACCACCATGCCCGGCAGCAGCCTGCCGATCGTGACGCCGCTCTGACGGGCCTCCTGTGCGAACGCCTTCGTGAAATAGGTGGCCGCGCTCTTGGTCGTGCCGTAGATGGCCATGCAATCAACGATGCGACCGTTGCTTCCGTGTCCCTCCATGGTGAATATCTTTCCGGAACCGCGGGCCTTCATCGCGCGGAACGGAACGATCGTGCCATGCACCACCCCCATGATGTTGACCGCAGCGATGCGCTCCATCCGGACCGCCCCGATCTCCCAGGCTTTGACCAGAGGCTGGCCGATCCCTGCGTTGTTCACCCAGATATCGACCTCGCCGAAACGCTCGACGGCCTCGCGGTGCAACCGTTCGACCTCCCGCTCCGAAGCAACATCGGCAACGACGCCATGCACCCGCCCAGCGTAGGCCGACAACCGCGTGACGGCGGACTCCACACTCTCCCGGCTCGTCCCGTTGACGACAACGCTGCACCCCTTTTCAAGAAAACGCCTTGCGAGTCCGAACCCGAGGCCCCGGGTGCTGCCGGTGATGACGACCATCTTCATAAGCGTAATGACAAGTGACGGATTCTGTTGCCTGTGTCACTCAATATACGCCGGAACTGCGACTCGACATCGTCTGCGGAGGAATACTCGGGTCGGCGATGGTGCATCGGTGAAATATCGTATCTTCACCCGTAACCAGTAACCATCATCACATGCTCGAAGCAAGAAATCTCTCCCTCTCGGCAGGCACCAAGGTGCTCCTGCGCGACACCTCGTTCAGAATCGGCGACAGGGACCGCGCCTCGCTGGTCGGCCTGAACGGCACCGGCAAATCCACCCTCCTGCGCCTCCTCAGCGGACAGCTGCACGAGGATGGCCCGCAGAGCCAGGGGCAGATCATGAAATCGTCGTCCACCACCATCGGCTACCTTCCCCAGGAGATATCGTTCGAGGGGGATCTCGAGAAAACCGCCCTGCAATACGCGCTGCTCGCGAACCAGGCGCTTAACGAGCTTTCCGAATCGATCGCGAGAATGGAACTTGAACTGGCCCTTCCCGACCAGGACCACGCTGGCGAGGAGTATCACAAGCTCATCGAGCGCTTCAGCGACGCCGCACACGACTTCGAACGACTCGGGGGGTACCGGATGCAGTCGGAAGCGGAAAAGATCCTCTCCGGACTCGGATTCAGCGGAGCCGACTTCCATAAAAAGGTGAAGGAGTTCTCCGGCGGCTGGCAGATGCGCCTCTTGATCGCCAAACTCCTCCTGCAGAACCCGACCCTCCTCTTGCTCGACGAACCGACCAACCACCTCGATATCGATTCACTCCGCTGGCTCGAACAGTATCTGCTGAACTACGAGCACAGCTACCTCATCGTGTCGCACGACCGTTTCTTCCTCGACAAGCTCACCACCAAGACGCTTGAGATCGCATTCTCCGAGATCACCGAATACAAAGGCAACTACTCCTACTACGAAAAGGAGAAAGCCGAGCGCTACCAGCTGCTGATGTCTCGCTACGAGAACGACCTGAAGAAGATGGCCGACCTGAAGGCCTTCGTCGACCGCTTCCGCTACAAGGCGACCAAGGCCCGCCAGGCGCAGAGCCGCCTGCGCCAGATGCAGAAACTCGAAGGCGAGCTGCAGACTCCCGAGGAGGACCTGTCGCAGATCTCCTTCTCCTTTCCGAAAGCCAAACCGTCCGGGCGCGAAGTGCTCAGGCTCGACGGCGTGTCGAAATCTTTCCTGCTGCCGGACGGCACCAGCAAAGCCGTGCTGAAGAATATCGACGTCGAGATCATGCGGGGCGACCGCATCGCGATCGTCGGCTCGAACGGCGCCGGCAAGACCACATTCTGCCGCATCCTGGCCGACGAAATCGAGTTCGAAGGCACCCGTCAGACCGGCCATAACGTCAGCATGAACTACTTCGCCCAGCACCAGACCGAATACCTCTCGCCTGAAAAAAGCATCCTCGAAGAGATGATCGCGGCGGCCCCGACCTCGGAGGCGCAACGCAAAGTGCGCGACATCCTCGGATGCTTCCTGTTCAGCGGCGACGCCGTCGAGAAAAAAACCGGCGTGCTCTCCGGCGGTGAGAAGTCGAGGGTCGCGCTCGCCAAGATCCTGCTCCAGGCCTCCAACCTCCTGATCATGGACGAACCGACCAACCACCTCGACATGCGCTCCAAGGAGATGCTGATCGATTCGCTCGAAAACTACGACGGCACGCTGCTCCTGGTCAGCCATGACCGCTACTTCCTCGACAGCCTCGTCAACAAGGTCTTCGAAATCAAGAACGGAAGCGTCCAGGTCTATCTCGGCACCTACGCAGAGTATATCGAAAAAGCTGAAAAGGCCTTCGAGGAGGAGCGGAAACGACTGGCTGCGGAGGAGTCGGCGAAAGCTGCGGCAAGAAAGGCCGCCGATGCGAAACCGGCTGCGAAGCCGGTGGCGAAACCCGCTGCACCGAAAGCGAACCGCAAGAAGATCGAGGCGATTGAAAAGGAGATCCAGCGGCTCGAAGAGTCCAAGAAACAGCATGAAGAGCTCATGGCGCAGCCGGAGTTCTATGTGCGGCCCGCGGAAGAGGCCAAACGGGCATCCGACGAGTACCAGGTGATCTGCCGGGAGCTGGAGGCGCTATACGTTTGCTGGGAAGAGGAAGCCGGGTGAGGAGCCATTATTGATCTGTTCCGCAGCTCGACAGCTGCGTTGTCCCGACCCTGTCGGGATACGCTCCGGTTTCTCCGCTCCGTCCGCCTTGCTCTCGAACTGCTCTCGACGGTCAGTTGAGGTTCAGCTGTTCAACGAAATTTCAAAATAACAGAAGAAAATCGGGGACGATCAACAGCGTCGCTCAGCTATTTCGCGAGGATTCTCAGGCCGGCGACGCCGGCGATGATCAGGAAGATGCAGAAGATCCGGGCTAGCTCGCGGGGCTCGTCAAAGAGCAGCATGCCGGCGACCGCCACCCCGGCCGCGCCGATACCGGTCCAGACCGCATAGGCAGTTCCGACCGGCACGGTCTTCATGGCGATCGAGAGCAGCCAGAAGCTGGCGATCATGGCCGACACGGTCAGCACCGACGGCAACGGCCGGGTGAACCCTTCGGCATACTTCAACCCCACGGCCCAGACGCATTCAAGCAGTCCGGCGATGAACAGGATCACCCAGGGCACTGTCGCCTCCCGATTATCTCTGCAGCTTTCATGATTTCCTGTCGAATCCGGCACGCTCGCCGAGCCCTACCCGGCCAAGCGTAGCGTGTCACGTGTCACAATCCCCCTCATATCTTCACCCAGCGGTGCTCGCGGTCCGAATCGATTCCAGCCTGCAGGATCCTCTGGATCATGAGGCCGTCCCTGAAGCTGGCCGCATCCTGAAGCACCATGGCATCGCGACTTTTCAGGGCCTTGACGATCCGATGGGCGAGGAAGGCGAATCCCACGGCGAAGATGCCGTGCACGGCAAACGACGAAAGCTTGATCTTCTCCTGGAGCACCAGCTCGTCCCACGGCAGGATCGGCTCGACCTGTTTCCATCGGGGGGCGTCGATCAGGCTCCGGCCACCCCTGGCCGCACCGTTGTCGATCTCCCACAACCGGCCAGCGCCGTCGAGCCGTATGGTCTTCAGGCTGCCGACAACCTCCAGCGAGAACCAGGTATAGGCCCCGACCGTGGTCACATGCATGAGCGATGATGACCCAAGCGCCACGGAAGAGGGGCCGAACTTCATGAACATGGCGAAACTGTCGTCCGAAGTGACCGGCAGCGTCCTGCCCGGCGACGAGGAATCGGGTCGCTGGGGAATCGAGGTCGAGAGGTTGCAGCAAACCTCCGAAATCTCGCCGATCAGGAACCGGTTCAGGTCGATCAGATGCGAGCCGATCGCGCGCAGTGCGCCTCCGCCCCTCGACGCGTCGCTCCACCAGGACCATGGCTGGTCGATCCGGTTCCGCGTGGCAAGGTTGACCACGGCCCGCATTTCGTAGACCTTGCCGATGTCGCCGCCGTCGATCATCTGCTTCATGCTGCGCACCGAGGGGTGGAACCTGAGCTGATGATCGATCAGCGCCATGCCGGGAGAGGCGCCGGCGAGCGCCGTCATCCGCTCCGCCTCATCGACCGTAAGGGCGAAGGGCTTTTCGCACAGCACCGACTTGCCGCTCTGCAGCACCCCGGAAACCATCTCTTCGTGCAGCCAGGTCGGCGTGGTGACGCAGACCAGGTCGAGATCGCCCTGCAGCATCTCCCGCCAGTCCGAGAACCCGTTCCGGATGCCGAACCGGTCCATGAACTTCTGGCGATGGCGTTCGGTCGGGCTCGACACGGCCGCCAGCTCCACATCGTCCATCAGTGAAAAGGCAGGAGCCTGGGCCACCTGCGCCCAGCCGCTGCCTATGAAACCTATTTTTACTCTCTTTTTCATGATACCGGTCCAAAAAAAAGGGTGACCGACGGATCACCCTTCAAAGTTCAACATAATAACGCCGGATGATCAGCCAACCTGCTGGGCTTCCTTGGCCTTCCTTGCACGTTCGATGTACTCCTTCTGGATGTCCCTCGACACATTGTATGCCTTGGAGAGGCTGTCGGAACGCCAGAGGTGAGCGTCGAAGGCCATGCAGATGTTCCTGAGGAAGGGCACGCCGATCTCGGTGACCTTCACGCTCTTCTCGCCGAGCACGACGATGCCGTCGTTCTCCATGTCTTCGAGGCGGTAGCGGGCGACGTCGAGCTCCTCGGTGTACATGGCCGGATCCTCCCATGAGGTCTCCTGGCGGCACATGAGGTTCAGGATGTGGCGGCGAAGCACGAGGTCCTCGTCGGTGAGCAGATGGCCGCGCATGATCGGGAAGCGGCCCTTGCTGACCTCTTCCATGTACCGGTCGTCTTCGCGCTCGTTCTGGGCGAAGGCGTACCAGGTGTCGCTGATCGACGAGGCGCCGAGAGCGAGCATCATCTGCGTGGTGTTCTCGGTGTAGCCCATGAAGTTCCTGTGCAGGGAACCGTCCATCGCCGAGAGCCAGAGCGCATCCTTTTCGAGGGCGAAATGGTCCATGCCGACCTCGTGGTATCCGATCGATTCGAGCATCGCGCGCCCCTTGTCGTACAACTCCTGCTTCACGTCACCCACCGGCAGGTCGGCCTCCTTGAAGCGTCGCTGTCCTTCGTAGAGGTGCGGGTTGTGGCCGTAACCGTAGAATGCGAGGCGGTCTGGTTTGAGCTGCATCACCTTCTGGATGGTATCGGTGACCGTGGCGAGGGTCTGCTTCGGCAAACCGTAGACGAGGTCGAAATTGATCGAGGTGAAACCGATCTGGCGGGCAAGATCCACCTTCTCCTTCACCAGTTCGAACGACTGCGGGCGATTGATCTCCTCCTGCACGGTCGCATCGAAATCCTGGATACCGAAGCTCATGCGACGGAATCCGACGCTGTAGAGGGCTTCGAGATGCTCCCTGGAGGTCGAACGGGGGTTGGTCTCGAAGCTGAACATGTGGTTGTCCATCCGGTTGACATCCTTGAACAGGGTGTTGACCAGCTTGACGAGGTTTTCCGGGCTGAAGAAGGTCGGCGTGCCGCCGCCGATGTGCAGCTCCTTGACATTCAGCTTGCCGGGGAACACGTCGAGGTACATCTGCCACTCCTTGATGAGGGCTTCCATATAGGGCTCCTCGAACGAGTGGTCCTGGGTGCGATGGGCGTTGCAACCGCAGAAGTAGCAGTGGTTCTCGCAGAACGGGATGTGGATGTACATGCTGATGCCGGTGGTCTCATTGCTGTCGTTGAAACCTTTCACCATGGCTTCCTTCCACTGCTGCTGGGTCACGCCGTCGGCGCTCCATGAGGGAATGGTGGGATAGCTGGTGTAACGTGGACCGGGATTGCTGTACTTTATGGCAAGTGCTGCGAGATTTGTTGTCATTGTTTTCTTCCTCGACAAGTGTTATTTTTTTCTGCACTGGGGAAAATACATAAAACTCTGCAAATTCATAGCCATGTCCCCACTCAAACCGGCCGCACTTTCGCGGCCCGATCATTTTTATCCATGACACCAGCAAACACCGAACCGCAGGCCCCCATAGTAGGAATCCTCATGGGTTCCGACTCCGACTTCGAGATCATGAAGGAGGCGGCCGACGTCCTCGACGAGTTCAGCATACCCTATGAGATTTCGGTCATCTCGGCCCACCGCACCCCCGGTGACCTCGAAGCCTACGCAACCTCGGCAGAGGAGCGCGGACTCAAGGCGATCATCGCCGGCGCGGGCGGCGCGGCGCACCTTCCCGGCGTCACGGCGGCCATGACCGTGCTCCCTGTGATCGGCGTGCCGATCTACAGCAAGAAGCTCAGCGGCCAGGACTCCCTCTACGCCATCGTGCAGATGCCTGCCGGGATACCCGTGGCGACGGTCGGCATCGACAACGCGCGCAACGCCGCCCTGCTCGCCGTCCAGATGCTCGCCCTTGCCGACGAAAGACTCATGACGGCGATGAAGGACTTCAGGAAAAAGCTCGCCGAAGCATCCAGGCAGAAAACCGGCAAGATCCGGGAAAAGCTGCATGCCAAAAGCTGAATTCTGGATCGACCGGCTGCGCCTCGAACCGCATCCGGAAGGAGGGTGGTTCCGCGAAACCTACCGGAGCGAAGGGGTATGCCACTTCGGTGCAGAGAGCGCCTTCGGAAGCCCGAGGAGCTTCGCCACCTCGATCCATTACCTGCTCGAACGAGGCGACCGCTCCCGGCTGCACCGGATCCTTTCCGACGAGCTCTGGTACTTCCATGCCGGCAACCCGCTCGAAGTCCACATCTTCCCCGAATCCGGAGCCCCCTCCTCCTTCACCCTCGGCCAGTCGCCTGACGACGGCGAGGTGCTGAGCGCATGGGTCCCGGCAGGATGCTGGTTCGGCGCCCGCCTCGCCGATCGTGCCGACGAAGAGGCCTACGCTCTGGTAAGCTGCGTCGTCGCGCCGGGATTCGACTTCCGGGACTTCTCCTTCGCCGACCGGGAAGCGCTGGCGGCGAAGTTTCCCGACAACCGGGAGATGATCGAAACGCTCACCTGACTGCCGGCTTGCCTGCCGGCTCCTGCGGACTGGCACAGTAAAGGTCTACTCACGGCCAAGATGGCCGTCGGCAGTCGCACGCCCACCGGGGCCCTGCCGGAGTCACCGCGGAGATTCCTCACTTTTTTATTACTTTTACCCGGCCTGACTTACGGAACTGAATGCTGATGCTGCGGGTATTTCAAATGAAGCGAACGAACATGAACAAGAGGGTGGTGATTGTAGGCGGAGGCTTTGCCGGCTTGAATGCCGCGAAGATGCTCAGCAACAGAAAGGATATAGAGGTGACGCTGGTCGACCGGAAGAATTACCATCTTTTCCAGCCTTTGCTCTACCAGGTGGCGATGGCCGCCCTGGGAGAGGGGGATATCGCCACACCGCTGAGGAACATGCTGGCCGGATACGACAACATCACGGTCTTCAAGGGCATCGTCACCGATGTCGACCTCGAGTCGAGAACCGTCCATACCGACTTCGGGGATCTCGAATACGACTACCTCGTCATGGCCTGCGGCGTCCAGCACCACTACTTCGGCAACAATGAATGGGAGGAGTTCGCCCCCGGCCTGAAGAATCTGGCGCAGGCGACCGAAATCCGCCGCAGGGTCATGGAGGCCTACGAAGCGGCAGAACGGGCTCGCGACCCGATCGAGTGCAAGAAGCAGCTCACTTTCGTGATCGTCGGCGGAGGGCCAACCGGAGTAGAGCTCGCGGGTTCGCTCGGCGAAATGAGCCGCTACACCCTTTCGAAGTTCTACAAGCATATCGATCCCAAGCTCACCCGCATCTTCATCGTCGAGGCCGCCGGGCGAATACTCGGAAGCTTCTCGCCTGAACTGTCGAGCCGGGCGACGCGCGAACTCGAGAAACTCGGCGTGCAGGTCTGGACCTCCAGCCCGGTGAGCGACGTCGACGCCGACGGGGTGCAGATCGGCCGCGAACGCATCGAAGCCGCCACGGTACTCTGGGCGGCAGGCGTCCAGGCGTCGGATATCGGCAAACGCATGGGACTCGAGACGGACCGCTCGGGAAGGATCATGGTCGAGCCTGACCTCAGCCTCTCCGGACATCCCGAAGTGTTCATCGGCGGCGACCAGGCCTGTTTCACCCATCAGAACGGGACTCCCCTGCCCGGCATGGCTCCGGTGGCGCTCCAGGAGGGAAAACATATCGGAAAGGCCATCCTCGACGACATGAAGGGCAAGCCGCGCAAGCCGTTCAGGTACAGCGACAAGGGGCAGATGGCCACCATCGGCCGCAACAAGGCGATCGTGGAGATCGGCAACCTCAAGTTCGATGGTCCGCTCGCATGGTTCACCTGGATCCTGGTGCACATCTACTATCTTTCGAGCTTCAAACACCGGGTGTTCGTGCTCATGCAGTGGGCGTGGTCCTATTTCACCTTCGGGTTCGGCGCCAGGCTCATCGTGAACAAGGACTGGAGGTTCTATGGAAACACCCGGAAAGGGTGTGAGGATGTCGAAAAGCGCTGACAAGGAAGGGCGCCGGCAGGGATTGCTGCCGTCGATCGCCGGCACGGTGAACGCTGTGCTCTCCATGACTTTTCTGGTGCTGGCTGCGTATATTGGATGGTCGTCGACGGTCGTGACCGGAGCAGACGCAAGTCAGCTCCGCTGGTTTGCGCTCCTGGTCGGAGCATACGGCGTGTGGCGGATGGTCAGGACCGTGATCAGGGCCCGGAAGGAGTCCCGACCTGACCTGGACAACTGACCGCACAGGCATTTTTTCAACTGTCAACTTTGCATCGTCATCATGGTGATGAAAACTCTCGATATCAGCGCTGAAACCGAACAGCAGCTCTTCTTCCACAACTACGCGAGGCTCCCCCTCGAAATCGAGTGCGGAAAGGGCTCTTACCTGCATACAACCGACGGCGCCCGCTACCTCGACATGATCGCGGGCATCGGCGTCAACGCCATAGGTTACGGCGACGAAAGGCTCCTGAAGGCCATCACCGACCAGGCTGCAAAATATGTCCATACCTCGAACCTGTTCATGCAGCGACCGCAGTTCGAGCTGGCCGAAAGGCTGATCGTGCTTTCGGGCCTGTCGAAGGTCTTTTTCTGCAACAGCGGCACCGAGGCCATCGAAGCCTCCATCAAGCTTGTGAGAAGATGGGCCGCGCAGGCCGGCGACGACGGAAAAAAAGAGGTGCTTTCACTGAGCAACTGCTTCCACGGAAGAACCTACGGCGCCATGTCCCTGACGGCGAAACCCAAGTACGTGGAAGGGTACGAACCGCTTGTCCCCGACCTGGGCATGATCGAATTCAATGACGTCGAGGACCTCGAACGGAAGGTTTCGGGAAAGACGGCCGCGGTGTTCGTCGAGTTCGTCCAGGGCGAGGGCGGCATCCACCGGGTGAGCGAAGCGTTTGTGGAGCGGCTCAAGGCGCTTGCCGAACAGCACGGATTCCTGATCGTTGCCGACGAGATACAGGCAGGCTGCGGACGTACCGGCACCTTCTTCAGCTACGAGCAGTTCGACATCAAGCCGGATGTGGTCTGCCTGGCCAAACCCCTCGGTGGCGGCCTGCCCCTCGGCGCGATCATCGGCAATGAAAAGGTTGCCGAAGTGTTCACGCCCGGCAGCCACGGCACCACCTTTGGCGGCAACCCCGTCGCCTGTGCCGCGGGCCTTGCGCTGATCGAGGTGCTCTTCTCGGACGGGCTCATGCAGAGAGCCGTCGATACAGGGCGCATGATACGTGAAGCGCTTGAGCGGCTGGCCGCAAAGCACTCCCAGATTGTGGAGATCCGGCAGTACGGCCTCATGATCGGCATCACGGTGCTCAGGGAAGCCAAATACTACGTCGAGGAGGCCCTGAAGCGCCAGGTGCTCGTGAACGCCACAAGCCAGAATGTGATCCGCCTCCTTCCGCCACTGTCGATCAGCCGCGAGGAGGCACAACTCTGTATCGATACGCTCGATGAAATCTTCAGCGAAGAGAAGCCCTGATAAAAAGGGGCCGAAGAGTCCAAAGGGGCCTGCGTCGCCCGGACCGGCGGCGCAGATGCCGCTCGGTGCGGCGAACTACCTGTTCATTGCGATCGGGGTGGCCGTCATCGCCCTGAGCTACGCCGGAATGTACATCGAAAAGTCTGTCGACGGGTTCTTCTCGCTCTCTGTGGCCCCGTTCACGCTTGTCGGCGCCTACCTCTGGGTGCTGTTCGCCATCTTCTACCGGAAAAAAGAGGGGAAATCGTGACGCGTAACGTGTGACACGGGACACGGGTTTCAACCTCCCATATTCGGGGCTCCCGACTAGTCGGGACGACAAACATCAAACTCTTACATTATATTCATTTGCCCCGGGTTTCAACCCGGGGAGAGCGCGCCCCCAAATACTCTCGGGGGGCTTCAGCCCCCGCAATTAATACGGGCTCAGCATGCAGCGATGAACTACCCGGACTGAAGTCCGGAAAGAAAAGAGAGGAGCCCCTCATTCCCCGGGTTGAAACCCGGGGCAATGGAATATGGGAAAGCTCCGAATGTCCGGCGGGTTGAAACCCACCTGAATCAAAGAGGGTTGAAACCCGGGGCAATGGAATATGGGAAAATCCCGAATGTCAGGCGGGTTGAATCCCGCCTGATATCAAAGAGGGTTGAAACCCGGGGCAATGGAATATGGGAAAATCCCGAATGTCAGGCAGGTTGAACCCCGCCTGAATCAAAGGAGGGTTTCAACCCGGCGCATGGAGTATGGAAGAACACCAAATGTCCGGTGACCTGACGTGTCGGGACACCGGAATCTTTCACGGACTCAGGGTCGCATCAACTATCCGGCTTCATGCAGCGTGAACCTGACCGGTATGGTCATGTACACCCTGACCCTC
>Ga0326732_1000011_pt1 | contig 47286 bp, 35 predicted proteins | sample MHFSIPfraction_4_FD_207644 | JGI IMG/M metagenome (GOLD analysis project Ga0326732, IMG submission 207644) | Lab enriched peat soil microbial communities from Michigan Hollow, Ithaca, NY, United States - MHF12FN SIP fraction | ecosystem: Environmental > Terrestrial > Soil > Wetlands > Peat...
ACCTCAACGGACTCGGCACGCGAAACGAAGTCCTGTCCAAGGTCCGGGCCTACGCCGCGGCCCATCCGCAGGCCGCTTGGATCACCGGAGGCGGGTGGGACCTGCCGCTCTTCCCTCAGGCGAATCCGCGCAAAGAGGACCTCGACGCGATCGTTCCCGATCGTCCCGCCGTCCTGGATTCGGCCGACGGCCATTCCGCCTGGGTGAATTCTCGGGCCCTGGCCCTGGCCGGCATCACCCGGGACACACCGGACCCGGCCGGCGGGCGCATCGAGCGCGACCCCAAGACGGGGACTCCGACCGGGACATTGCGGGAAAGCGCCGCGGACCTCGTCCAGAGGCTCGTCCCCGAGCTCGGCCCGGAGGACTCTATTAGAGGATTGCGGGCCGGGCTCGCCCTGGCCAACCGCTTCGGCATCACGTCGATCATCGAGGCCAGCGCCGGGCCGGAGGCCCTCGACGCGTATGCGGCTCTCGACAAAAGCGGCGAGCTCACGGTCCGGGTCCTGGCCTCGCTCTACGTGGACACGGACAAGGGGGTCGCCGAAGTCAAGCGGCTCGCCGGACTGCGCCGGCGCTACGCGGGATCGCGGCTCAAAGCCACCGCGGCCAAGATCTTCGCCGACGGGGTCATGGAGCCGCACACCGCCGCGCTTCTCGAGCCTTACGTCGACCGGCCCGGCGACCGGGGCACGCCGCTCCTCGAGCCCGAGGCGTTCGACGAGCTGGCCCGGGCGCTCGACCTGGCCGGTTTCCAGATCCACGTCCACGCCATCGGCGACCGGGCTGTCCGCATGGCCCTCGACGCGTTCGAGGCCGCCGGCCGGGCCAACGGCTTCCGCGACATGCGCCATCACATCGCCCACCTCGAGCTCATCGATCCCGCCGACATCCCCCGCTTCAAGCGCTTGGGCGCCGCGGCCAATTTCCAGGCCCTCTGGGCCTACCCCGACACCTACATCACGGACCTGACCTGGCCCATCCTCGGGCCGCGCCGGTCGCGCTGGCTCTACCCGATCGGCAGCGTCGCCCGGACGGGCGCCCGGATCGTCGGCGGCAGCGATTGGTCGGTCTCCTCGATGAACCCCCTTCTGGCCATTCAGGTGGCCTTGACGCGCCGGGGACCCGACGACCCCCCGGGCGAGGCCTGGATCCCCGAGGAAAGGGTCGACCTGGCGACCATGCTCCGGGCCTACACCGCGAACGGCGCCTGGCTCAGCCACGAGGAGGGAACGCGCGGCTCGCTTGAAACGGGCCGGGCCGCCGACCTGATCGTCCTCGATCGCGACCTCTTCGCCATCCCGGCGTCCGAGATCGGGAGGACCAGGGTCCTCCTGACGCTCCTCGAGGGCCGGGAGGTCTTCCGCGACCCCGCCTTCAAGGATTGATCCGGGTTGACTCCGGGAGGCCGGGGGGCTTATTGTAGCCTTAGCTACGGAGGGGACGACGCGATGAATCTGCGGGTCGGCCGCCGGTCGGGATTCATCATCCCGAACCGGCCGGACAGCCGGAATCGTCCAACGTCACGGGGGGGGCCCATGTATGTGCGCATGACCACACTGTCGTTCCATATCGACAAGTATGACGAGGGCGTGCGGATGTTCGATGAGAGCGTCGTTCCCGCGGCCCGGGCCCAGAAAGGCTTCCGGGCCATCTACCTGCTCGCCGACCGCGCAGCGGGCCGCTGCGTCGCCCTGACCTTCTGGGACGATGAAGCCGCGGCGGTGACCAACGAGCAGAATCTCTATTATCAGGAACAGCTGGTCAAGCTGTTGCCGTTCTACGCCTCGCCGCCCGTCCGCGAAGGCTTCGAAGTCGTCGTCGAATCCCGATAAGCCCGGAATTCCGGGACATGACTCTTTTCTCCTGAAAAAGGATCGTGTCCCAGGAATTCCCAGGAGGCAAATCCAGCCGCTGGCCGGCCGATGGTTTACGGATGCCCTCAAGTGTGCTATAACTAACCTCTTTTAGCCCATGGATATCCGACTCATCCTCATTCAGGCGTTCGTCATCTTCTTCGCCATTACCGTCCACGAGGCGGCCCACGCCTGGATGGCGAACCGGCTCGGCGACCCGACCGCGGCCGCCCTGGGGCGGGCCTCTCTCAACCCTCTCGTCCACATCGACCTGTTCGGCACGATCATCTTCCCGCTCCTCCTGATCCTCCTCAAGCAGCCCGTGTTCGGCTGGGCCAAGCCCGTCCCCTACAATCCCCTCAACCTCCGGCATCCGCGCAAGGGCGGCCTGTGGATCTCCTTCGCCGGGCCGATCGCCAACATCGCCACGGCGGCGACGGCGGTCATTCTCTTCCGGACCCTCAAGCTCGCCGGCGCCCGCATCCCCGAGGCCTCGCTCTGGAGCAAGCCCATCGGCGGGCTGGTCATGGTCCTGTTCGCCACGGCCGTGATCAACACCTCCCTGGCCGTCTTCAACCTCATCCCCATCCCGCCGCTGGACGGCAGCGGCATCCTGGCCGGCCTCCTGTCCGAGCGGGGCGCCGCCAGGTTCGCCCGGCTCCGCCCCTACGGATTCCTCATCCTCATCGCTCTCATGTACACGAACGCCCTGACTTTCATCTTCTCGCCTGTCCAGAATCTCATCATCCGTCTGTTCTCCTAGGCATGTCCGAGATGGCCGCCGAACCCCTGTCCGCCGACGACGCCCCCGTCCCGTCCTCCGCCGACGCGGCGGAGGGCTACCAGGTCCGGCTCGACGTCTTCGAGGGCCCATTGGACCTCCTCCTCTTCCTCATCCGCAAGAAGAAGATCGACATCCACGACATCCCCATCGCCGCCATCACCCGCGACTATCTGGGCTACCTCGAGCGGAAGACCGAGATCAACCTCGACCGCGAAGCCGAGTTCGTGTTCATCGCCGCGCTCCTCATCTATATCAAGTCGCAGATGCTGCTGCCGAGGGAGACCGACCTGGCCGAGCACGAGGACCCGCGCCGGGTGCTGATCGACCGCCTCGTCGAGTACGAGAAGGTCAAGGCCGCCTGCTCCCTCCTCCGTGAGCGGGAGGACGTCCAGATCCTCCAGTGGAAGCGGAACTTCATCCCGCCGCTCCACGGCGAGAGCGAGCTCGAGCCGCTGGAGCTCTCCCTGTTCGACCTGGCCGAGTCGTTCTTCCTGATGATGAAGCGGCGGGAGGCCGCCGATACCCGGGTCATCCGCGGCCGGGACGTCCCGATCGAAGTCAAGATGAAAGAGCTGGTGACGCTCCTCCAGGAACGGCATGTGCTCGATTTCCTCGAATATTTCGAGTCCCACGCCTCGCTCGAGGAGGCCCTGGTCTCCTTCTTCTGCATCCTCGAGCTGGTCAAGTCCCGGGTGGCCGTGGCCGTCCAGGACGAGCTCTTCCAGACGATCCGGGTCTGGCTCCGCAAGGACCCGCACAGGACGGCCGCCCATGAATGACTCCCTGAAGGCCCTCATAGAATCCCTGATCTTCGTCTCCCAGGAGCCGGTGACCCTGGACCGGCTGGGCACGATCGCCGAGGGCGTCCCGCCGGCCGAGATCCAGGCCGTCCTCGAGGAGCTGATCCGGGATTATGAGGCCGAAGGCCGGGGCATCCACATCATCCGCGCCGGGGGCGGCTGGCTCTTCTCGACCAAGCCGGCCCATGACCGCGAGGTCCGCCGGCTGCTCCAGATCGAGCGCAAGAACCGGCTGTCGTCGGCCGGCCTCGAGACGCTGGCCGCCATCGCCTACCGCCAGCCGGTGACCCAGTCGGAGGTCTCGGCCATCCGCGGCGTCGATTCGACCGGCGCGCTGAAGACCCTGCTCGAGAAGAAGCTGATCAAGATCGTGGGCCGGAAGAAGGCGCCGGGCAATCCCCTGGTCTATCGGACGTCCGACGAATTCCTGCTCTACCTCGGGCTCGACAGCCTCGAAGGACTGCCTTCGGAGGCCGAGATCGCCAAGATCCTCGAAGAGGAAAAGGCCGTCGAGGCCGAGCCCTAAGTATTGGCCCCGTTTGGACTTAGAGTTGACAAGCCAGCGTTTCTTCGATAGGATGAGGCGTCTTACCCGGGCCCTCCGGAGAGGGACGCCCCCGTATCTTCATTTCAGGAGCTTTGCGCCATGACCGAGCCGACCAAGCAGCCCGACCGCGACGACCGGATGTCGTCCGAAGACTACGAACACCTGCTCGACCGCTACGAGTACAGCACCAAAGAGATCACCATGGGGAAGGTCCTCAAGGGCAAGGTCCTCAAGGTCACCCCGACCCACGTCCTTGTCGATGTCGGCTTCAAGACCGAAGGCCTCATTCCCGTCGAGGATTTCGCCGATCCCGCGGCCCTGGAAGCCCTGCAGCCCGGGGACGAGATCGACACGATGCTCGAGACGACGGACATCAAGGACGGCTACCTGGTGCTGTCCAAGAAGCGCGCCGACGCCATCCGGGCCGTCGAGGACCTGGACCGGGCCTTCGAGCGCGGCCAGACCGTCACCGGCACGATCGTCGAGCGGACCCGGGGCGGCTTCAACGTCGACGTCGGCATCCCGGCGTTCCTGCCCGAATCCCACGTCGACATCCGGCAGGTCAGGGACCCCTCCTCCCTCATCGGCCAGACCTTCAAGTTCCGGGTCATCAAGTTCGACCGCAAGACCGAGAACGCCGTCCTGTCGCGCAAGCTCGTCCTCCTCGACGAGCGCGAGAAGACGAAGCGGCGCGTCTTCGGCACCCTCGTCAAGGGCCAGAAGATCCTGGGCCGGGTCAAGTCCCTGACCAACTTCGGCGCCTTCGTCGACATCGGCGGCATCGAAGGCCTGCTCCATGTCTCGGACATCTCCTGGGGCAAGAGCGCCCATCCCTCCGAGCACCTGGCCGTCGGCCAGGAGATCGAGGTCGTCGTCCTCGATTTCAACGAAAAGGACGAGAAGATCTCGCTCGGTCTCAAGCAGCTGACGCCCGACCCGTGGGCCGACATCGCCGAAAAATATCAGGCCGGTCAGAGGGTCGCCGGCAAGGTTTCCAGCCTGACCGATTTCGGCGCGTTCGTCGAGCTCGAGAAGGGCGTCGAGGGCCTCGTCCACATCTCCGACCTGACCTGGTCCCGCAAGCTCGTCCATCCCAAGAAGGTCCTCAGCCCGGGCCAGGAGGTCGTGGTCACCGTTCTCGACGTCAACCCGACGACCAAGCGCATCTCCCTCGGCCTCAAGCAGGCCTCGCCCCACCCCCTCGAGACCTTCCGGCAGCAGCACGGCATCGGCTCGCGGGTCAAGGGGACGGTCACCAGCCTGACCGATTTCGGCGCGTTCGTCGAGGTCGAGAAGGGCATCGAGGGCCTCGTCCACATCTCCGACATCAGCTGGGAGAAGATCAAGCACCCCTCCGAGAAGCTCAAGGTCGGCGATGAGGTCGAGATCATCGTCCTCAACATCGACGTCGACAAGCAGAAGGTCTCCCTGGGCATCAAACAGCTGGAAGGGGATATCTGGGAGGATTTCTTCAACCGCCAAAAGACCGGCGATGTCGTCAAGGTCAAGATCGTCCGCCTGACGGATTTCGGCGCCTTCGTCGAGATCGTCCCGGGCATCGAGGGCGTCGTCTTCACGGCCGAGCTCGACGAGAAGAAGCTCGAGAAGCCGTCCGACGCGTTCGCTGTCGGCGACGAGCGCAACGCCAAGATCATCAAGATGAATCCCAAGGCCAAGAAGATCTCCCTGAGCTTCAAGCAAGCCGTCTACGATATGGAGAAGCAGGATTTCCAGCGCTTCATGGAGACCCAGAACGACCGGATGACCCTCGGCGACATCATGAAAGATCAGCTGAAGGGCTTCAAGGCCCCTAAGAAGAGAACCAAAAAGGAGGAGCCCCATGATTAAGGCGGACCTGACCAACAAGATCTCCCAGGAACTGAACATCCCAAAGCAGGAGGCCGAAGAAGGCGTGAACCTGTTCTTCGAGACGATCCGCGAAGCGATCCTCCGCGGCGAGGAGATCGAGATCCGCGGCTTCGGCAGCTTCCGGTTCCGGAGACGCACGTCGCGGGCCGGGCGCAACCCCCGGACGGGCGAGCCGGTCAAGGTCCCGCCGAAAAAGGTCCTCTACTTCAAACCGAGCAAGCTTCTCAAGGAGCTGATCAACAAGTAATGCGCTACATCTCCGCGCCCTGGAGGGCCGAGTACGTCCGCGTGTCGGCCGCCGCACCGGGCTGCATTTTCTGCCAGGCCCTGAAAGCCCGCGACGACCGGGCCGCCGCCGTGCTCTGGCGGGGCCGGCGCAATTTCATCCTGCTCAACAGGTTCCCCTACACGCCTGGCCATCTCATGATCGCCCCCCGGCGGCACCTCGCCGATTACTCCGCCGCCGGCCCGGCCGTGAGGGCCGAAATGGCCGAGCTCCTCGGGACCGCGCTCCGGGTTCTGCGCCGGGCTTACGCGCCCCAGGGCTTCAACGCCGGGATGAACCTCGGCGCGAGCGCCGGGGCCGGCGTCACCGGCCATTATCATCTCCATGTCGTCCCCCGCTGGACGGGGGATTCCAACTTCATGCCCCTCGTCGGGGGCACGCGGGTCTTCATCGAGGACCTGGACACGACCTATCAAAAACTGCGTCCCCTGTTCGACCGCGAGCGGCGACGCCGCGGGCCCACGGGCCCGGCCCCGCGCCGGGCTCCGGCCCCTTCGAGGTAAACCCATGCTGAAAACCATGAGACGCAACGTCAAGTCGCTCAAGCCCATCCTATGGCTCATCGTGGCCACGTTCATCATCGCGATCTTCGCCATCTGGGGCGGCGCGGGACGCCTGGGCGAGACCAACAGGTCCGACACCCTGGCCAGCGTCGGCGGCTCCAAGATCTCCTCCAACGCCTTCTTCCAGGCCCTTCGGTCGCGGCTCGAAGCCATCAGCAAGCAGTTCGGCGGCGAGCTCAACGCCCAGCTCGTCCAGCAGCTCGGCATCCCGCAGCAGACCCTGGAGCAGCTCGTCCAGCAGAGGCTGCTGCTCGAGATCGCCACGGACATGGGCCTGCGGGCGACCGATGCCGAAGTCCGGGACAAGATCGTCGCCTACCCGGCCTTGCAGCAGGACGGCAAGTTCGTCGGCTTCGAGGCCTACCGGCGCCTGCTCGAATACAACCACATCCCGCTCGCCGAATTCGAATCCGGGCTCCGCCAGGATGTCCTGATCGGCAAGGTCGTCGAGGTCCTGACCGCCGGCATTTTCGTGACGGACGAGGACGTCTGGCAGGCCTACCGAAAGAAGACCGATTCGGCCAAGATCGACTATCTCGTCGCCGAGACGGCCAAGGCCGAGGTCACCGAGACTCCGGGCGAAGCGGAGCTCCGGGCCCATTTCGACCGGAGCGCCGCGAGCTACAAGATCCCGGAGAAGAGGACGGCCGACTACGTCGTCCTGCGAACGGCCGACCTCAAAAAAGAGGTCAGCCTCAAGGACGGCGAGATCGACAAGTACTACAAGGACAATACCGCCCAGTTCCAGGACCCCGAGAAGGCCCAGGTCAGCCGGATCTGGCTGCCCCTCACCGCCGCGACCAAGGACTCTGTCCTGGCCCAAGCGCGGGGGCTCCGGAACCGGGCCGCCGGCGGCGAGGATTTCGCCGCCCTGGCCCGCTCGTTCTCCAAGGACGACAAGGCGTCCGCGGGAGGCGACTGGGGGCTTTATGACTGGAGATCCCTCTCGGCCGGGGAGATCGATGCCGCATCCAAGCTTGACAAGGGCGGCGTCTCCGAGGTCGTCGAGACCGAGACAGGCGCGGCCATCCTGAAGGTCACGGAAAAGACCCCGGCGGTCATCAAGCCCCTGGCCGAGGTGCGGGCCACGATCAAGGGCCAGCTCGAGGAAGAGAAATCCCGGGCCCTCGTCGCCGAGCGCATCCAGCGGCTCGAAAAGCTGGCCCTCAAGGAGAAGAGCCTCGACGTCGCGGCGCAAAATGAAGGACTCAAGCCGGCCTCGACGGGCGCCCTTAAGAAGGGCGACCCCCTGGGCGATTTCGACACGTCCGGCGCGGTCAGCGAGGCGCTTTATGGGCTCAAGGAGAAGGACCTCTCCGCGCCCATCTTCACCTATGCAGGCGAGGCCCTGGCCCAGCTGACGGCCATCGAGCCGGAGCGCCCGGCCAAGTTCGAGGAGGTCCGTGACCAGGTCGCCAAGGACATCCTCGACGAGCTCAAGAAGGCCAAGGCCCAGGCCAGGCTCCGCGAGGTCCGGGCGTCGCTCAAGGACGACTGGAGCGGCGAGGCCTCGAAGCTCAAGCTGGAGTACAAGTCCGTCACTGAGCACAAGAGAGAGCAATACCTGGGCCTCGTCGGCGATCGTCCCGAGATCGACAGCCTCGTCTTCAGCCTGCCTCTCAAACAGGTCAGCGAGCCCCTGGCCGTCGACGAAGGCTACGCCATCTTCCGCGTCCTCGAGCGGAAGGAAGCGACCCGGGAGGAGTTCGCCAAGGTCCAGGCCGAAGAGCGGGACACGCTGCTCGGAGAGAAGAAGAACAAGTTCCTCCAGTCCTACATGGCCATGGCCCGGGAAGACAAGAAGGTCAAGATCAACGCCGAGGTCTACCAGCGCCTCAGCCAAGACGTCCTGTCGAGGTACACGAAAACGTCCTGAGTCTCGCAGCCTGAGTTTCGTCCATAAACGACGCGCTGAGAAAGGAGACCGCGATGGAGACGTCCCCCAAGTCGCTGCCGCCTGAAGCCTATCAGGAGCTCCCCCCCGGCCAATCCTACAAGCCCTACGTCCCGGCCGAAGCCGGGGTCCCCGAGGTCACCGCTCGCTCGGTCCTCTGGGGACTGGTCATGTCCCTCTTCTTCACCTTCTCGATCGCTTACCTCGGGCTCAAGGTGGGCACGGTCCCCGAAGCGGCCATTCCCGTGGCCATCCTGGCCGTCGGCATCGGCTACGTCTATAAGAGGAAGAGCACGATCCTGGAGAACGTCATCCTCCAGTCGATCGGCGCCGCCTCCGGCGCCCTCGTGGCCGGGGCCATCTTCACCATCCCGGCCCTGTACATCCTGGGGCTGCCGACGGACATCGTCAAGATCTTCCTCTCGACCTTCCTCGGCGGCTGCCTCGGCGTGCTGTTCCTCACTCCCCTGCGCCGCTATTTCTGCGTCGAGCAGCACGGCAAGCTCCCCTTCCCGGAGGCCACGGCCACGACCGAGATCCTGGTCTCCGGCGAGTCGGGCGGCAAGCAGGCCTGGGCCCTCATCCTCGGCCTCGCCGTCAGCGGCGTCTACGAGTTCCTGACCATCGGCGTCCGCCTCTGGGACGAGATGATCACCTTCCGCTTCCTGCCGTTCATGGACAACCTGGCCGTCAAGACGAAGATGGTCCTCAAGATCGACGCCCTGTCGGCTTTTCTCGGGCTCGGCTACGTCATCGGCCTGCGCTACAACGCCGTCATCGTCGCCGGCGGCCTCCTGTCGCACTTCGCCTTCATCCCGGCCATCTGGTTCCTCGGCCAGCACATCCCGGGAGCCGTCTATCCGGGCACCGTGCCCATCGCCGGGATGAGCGAGACCCAGATCTTCAGCACCTACGTCCGCAACATCGGCATCGGGGCCATCTTCATGGCCGGTGTCCTGGGCATCATCAAGTCGATGCCGGTCATGGTCAAGTCGTTCTCGCTCGGCTTCCGCGAGATCTTCAAGGGGAAGAAGGCTGCCGCCGCGGAGACCCGGAGGACCGACCGCGACCTGAACATGAAGACGATCATCCTCGGCCTCCTGGCCACCGCCGCGGGCCTGTTCCTCTATTTCCTCTGGATCTCGAACTTCAAGCTGGCCGTTATCGGCGTTCTCATCTGCCTCCTCCTGTCGTTCCTGTTCACGACGGTCGCGGCCAACGCCATCGCCATCGTCGGCACGAACCCCGTCTCGGGCATGACCCTGATCACGATCATCCTGTCGAGCGTCGTGCTGCTCGGCGCGGGACTGTCCGGGGAGAAGGGCATGGCCGTGGCCTTGCTCATCGGGGCCGTCGTCTGCACGGCCCTGTCGATCTCGGGCAGCTTCGTCACCGACCTCAAGATCGGCTACTGGCTCGGGGCGACGCCGCGCAACCAGGAGCGGTTCAAGTTCGCCGGCATCCTGGTCTCGGCGCTGACGGTTGGGGTGGCCATCTACATCCTCGACAAAGCCTTCTCCTTCCAGAGCGGAGCCCTGGCCGCGCCGCAGGCCAACCTCATGGCCACGGTCATCAAATCGATGATGTCGCGGGAGCCCGTGACCTGGCTGCTCTACGGCATGGGCGCCGCGGTGGCCCTCATGGCCGAGCTGGCCAAGGTGCCGCCCCTGGCCTTCGCCCTGGGCATGTACCTGCCCCTGCCGCTGACGACGCCGCTCCTCGTCGGCGGGTTCATCTCCCACCTGGTCAAGTCGTCGACCAAGGACAAGGAGCTGGCCGAGCGGCGCAACAACCGGGGCACGCTCATCTCGTCCGGGTTCATCGCCGGGGGCGCCCTCATGGGCATCGTCCTGGCCGTCCTCAAGCTCCTCAAAGTCGACCATGTCATCAGCCTGGGCATCCCGATGCTCCTCGAAGGCGGGCGCTGGGTCGACGGCACGCCCTGGCCCTGGTTCGGGAGCTATGGACAGATCATCAGCCTCGTCGCGTTCGTCCTCCTGTGCGGCTTCGTCTACGGGGACGCGCGGCGGCAGAAATAGGGACCGTGAGAAAGGAGATCCCCATGACAGCGACCAAGCTCTACGCGGCGGCCGACCGGGCCATCAACCAGGCCCTTCGGGTCCGCAAAGGGGAGAAGTACTTGCTCGTGACCGACACCCCCAAGCTCGAGATCTCCGAGGCCCTGGCGTTCTACGCGAAACAGGCGGGCGCCGAGACGACGACCTATCTCATGACCGAGACGCTGCGCCCCATCACCGGGCCGACCCGTCAGTTCAAGGAGCTCATCCGCGGCGCCAACGTCACGACCTACCTGCTCGAGGGCCGCTTTGCCGAGAAGCCCTTTCGCGGCTTCATGGTCGCCCAGGGGGCCAAGCACGGCCGCATCTGCATGATGCCGGGCATCACCCGCGATATGATGGAAAGGCTGGTGGCCATCGACTTCTCGGAGATGGCCAAGTTCACGAAGAAGGTGATGCGGGCGATGAAGGACGCGGACGATGTCGTCATCGAGAACGCGGCCGGGACGAAGATCGCCTTCAGCGTCAAGGGCCGGCGGTGGGACGCCGACATCGGCAACATCTCCAAGAAAGGCGTGCACGGCAACCTGCCGGCCGGCGAATGCTTCACGGCCCCCGTCGAAGAGACGTTCACCGGCAAGATCGTCATCGGCCTCATCGACGACAAGCTCGGCCACGGCACGATGAGCTTCAAGCGGGGGAAGCTCGTCGATTTCACGGGCGCCGGCATCGCCGAGGTCATCAAGACGGTCGGCAACGACCCGACGGCTCGCATCATCGGCGAGTTCGGCATCGGCACGAACAAGGGCGCCCGCATCTGCCCGAACATGCTCGAGGCCGAGAAGGCCTTCGGGACCGTCCATTTCGCGATCGGCGACTCCTACGGCATCGGCAAGAACAAGAGCAAGTACCACTTCGACGCCCTGGTCGACAAGGTGACCATCACGGCCAAGGGCAAGACCATCGCCAAGGACGGCAAGTTCCTCATTTAAATGGGGGACATGATACCTATTCCCCAATTTCGCCGGGCGCCGACCGGGCCGGGCGGAAAATGGGAGACCGAGAATGATAAGGGTCAGACGTGCGTGAACCCAAAGGAATGAAGGGAAATAGGGGAATAGGTATCATGTCCTCTTTTGACAAAGTCGTCGACCGGACGGGAACCGAATCCCTGAAGTGGGTCTACCCCCGCAAGGTCCTCGGGGTCGAGGAGGCCATCCCGATGTGGGTGGCCGACATGGACTTCGAGGCCCCGCCGGCGGTCGTCGAAGCGATCAAGAGCCGGGCGGCGCACGGGATCTTCGGCTACCCGCTCATCCCGCCAACCTTCTGGCAGGCGGCGATCGACTGGCTGCAGAGGCGACACGGCTGGGCGGTCGAAAAGAACTGGATGGCCAAATCGCCGGGCATCGTCCCGGCCCTCAACTACGCTGTCCGGGCGTATACCAAGCCGGGCGACGGCGTCATCATCCAGACGCCGGTCTATCATCCGTTCTATTCCGCGGTCGAACACAACGGCCGCCGCGTCGTCCGGAACCCGTTCCGCTTAGAGGGCGGGCGCTACGTCATGGACTTCGACGACCTCGAGAGCAAGATCGACCCGGACGTCCGCATGATGATCCTCTGCAGTCCCCACAACCCGGTCGGCCGGGTCTGGACGCACGCGGAGCTCGAGCACTTGGGCCGCGTCGCCCTCGAGCACGATCTCGTCGTCTTTGCTGACGAGATCCATCACGACCTGGTCTACAGCGGACACGTCCACCGCGTCTTCGCTTCCCTGTCACCGGAGCTCGCCGCGCGGACGGTCACCGGGATCGCCCCGAGCAAGGCCTTCAACATCCCCGGTTTATCGACGGCGGCCGTCATCGCCTCCAATCCCGGGCTCCTCGAGGCCTTCAAGCTGGAGACGGAGCGTGCGGGCTACGAGCTCGGCCAGGTTTTCGGGGTCGTCGGCTTCGAAGCCGCCTATGCCCACGGCGGGGAGTGGCTCGACGCGCTCCTGCCCTACCTCGAGGCCAATATCGATTTCCTGGAGGGATTCCTCGCCGAGCGCGTACCCGGCATCCGGCTCGTCCGGCCGGAGGGGACCTATCTCGCACTTCTCGACTGCCGGGGACTGGGATTGGAGCCCGACGAGCTCAATCGCTTTTTCCTCACGCAAGCCCAGGTCTATTTCAGCGACGGGGCCCAATTCGGCCGCGAGCTCGAGGGCTTCGTCCGGGTCAATTTCGGCTGTCCCCGGGCGCTTCTTAAAGAGGCGCTGGAGCGCATCGAGCGGGCCGTCAGGAGCCTGGGCCGATGAGAAAGACCAATGAGGGAGGGGAGAAAACATGTCCCGCAGCCTGATCACGTTTTTTTTCACCTACGTCCTCATTCATCTTTTCTATGGCATCAGTGGATTCGACCCGCTTCGGGCTTTTCCAAAACTACCGGGATACTTGCTCGACCTCGGGATATGGCTGCCGGTCTACCTCTTCATCTTTTGGGCCTTAGGTGTATTGGGGATCGGGAAGGCCAGAAACCGGAAGACAGCCGGCGCCCAGGATTGAACGGGATTCAGGCCCAGGCGGGAGGCGCCGCCCCTCGTGCGCGTCGAGGCGCTCCCGGTGAGTCCAATGTGCCGCCAGGAGGAGGTCCCATGAACGTCCGGACCCGTGTTGCCAGACTCGTTCCGATCGCCGCCCTCGCCCTGTTGGCCTTCGGCTGCCAAAAAGATGTCGCCCCTTCAAAGGCCGAAGCCCCGGCTCTCTCGTTTTCCAGGTCGGCCGCCATCCCCCGCAAGGACGCTTTCTTCGGCCTGCACTTCGACCTCCATCCCCAGGAATCCGACACTTCGCTCGGCGCGGACCTTTCCGAGACGAACATCCGCGGCCTCCTCGAACGGGTGAAGCCCGACTACGTCCAGTATGACTGCAAAGGCCATGCCGGGTGGGCCGGCTATCGAACGGCCGTCGGCTGGCCCAGCCCCGGCATCGTCAAGGACAGCCTGGCCCTCTGGCGCACCATCACTCGTGACTTCGGGATCGGCCTGTTCATCCATTATTCGGGGGTCTGGGACACCAAGGCCATCACCGAGCACCCCGACTGGGCGCGCGTCGACGCCGCCGGCAAGAAGGACCCCAACGTGACGAGCGTCTTCGGCCCTTATGTTGACGAACTGCTCATCCCGCAGCTCAAAGAGGTCACGGTCCGATACGATCTCGACGGCGTCTGGGCCGACGGCGAATGCTGGGCGGCCCGGCTCGATTACTCGCCGCGGGCCTTGGCGGCCTGGACGAGGGAAACGGGTTTCCCGGACGCTCCCAAGGACCGCTCCGACCCGCGCTGGCTCGAGTGGAAGATGTTCCACCGCCGCGCCTTCGAGCGTTACCTGTCCCATTGGATCGACGCCGTCCACGCCTCGAACCCGGCCCTGCAGCTGACCTCGAACTGGATGTACACGACCTTCGCGCCCAAGCCGGTCGAAGCCAAGCTCGATTTCCTGTCGGGCGACTATTCGCCCTCCCTCTCGGTCGACCGGGCCAGGGTCGAGGCCCGCTACCTCGCCTCGACGGGCATGCCCTGGGACCTCATGGCCTGGGGCTTCGACAAGGGTCAGGGCCTGAACTGGTCGATCAAGCCGGCCGAGCAGCTCATGCAGGAGGCGGCCGTCGTCCTCATGCAGGGCGGCGGCTTCCAGATCTACCACACGCCGACGCGCTCCGGATACATCGTCGAGCCCATCATCGCCCAGGAGGAAAAGGTCGCCGCCTTCTGCCGGGCCCGCCAGGCCGCAAGCCACAAGAGCACGAGCGTCCCCCAGGTCGCCCTGCTTCTGTCGAGCGAGAGCTATGGGGACAGTTCCGATGCCGTCTTCTCCCCCGGAGGCGACGACTCTACGGAACTCGAGGGCGCGCTCCACGCCCTCCTGAACCTGCACTACTCCGTCGACATCCTGGCCGAGCATCAGCTCCAGCCGCGCCTGAAGGACTTTCCGATCGTGGTCGTCCCCGACTCGCACAAACTGACCGAGGCATTCCGACGCGCCCTGACCGAATATGTCGAGCAAGGCGGAAGCCTTCTTCTGCTCGGCGAGAAGAGCGCCCGGCTGTTCGAGCCCATCCTGGGCGTCGAGCTCGAGGGCGGGCCGGCCCAGCGGACAGCGGAGCTCGCGGCAGCCTCGGGAGCGGACCCGGCCGCCGCAGGGCAAGTCACAAGCGCCGACGGCATCTGGCAGAAGGTCGATCTGACGACGGCCAAGGCCGCCGGCGCCATCTATCCGACGCGCGACATACGAAAAGACGGCCAGATCGCGGCGACCATCAACGGGTTCGGCAAGGGCAAAGTCGGCGCGGTCTATGGGCCAGTCGCCTCGATCTATTTCCGGTCCCATCATCCCTGGCTCCGGGAGTTCATCGGCCGCCTCACCACAGAGCTCTTTCCCGATCCCGCGGTGAGGGTCGACGGACCGCCGACACTCGATGTGGCCTTGAGGAAAACGCCGGACGGACGGCTCTCGGCGCACCTCCTCAACACGGCCGGGATGCCGCTCCCCGACCGCTACGGCTTCACGGACTTCACCCCGCCGCTCGAGCACATCACGCTGACGATCAGGACGGCCCGGCGCCCGGCGTCCGTGGCCTGGGTCCCCGACGGCGGCCGGCTCGATTGGTCTTGGTCGGACGGCTGGCTGAAAGTGACCGTCCCCCGGCTCGCGATCCACGGCGCTATCGTGGTCGATTGAGGACGCCCCGAACACGGGACGGAATATGAGCAACATTCTCCGGGCTCTTCGCCGCGCCAGGTTTCAGATCTTGACGGTCGGGCTCGTCTATCTTCTGACCGTGACGGCAGGAGCCGTGATGGTCCACCAGGGCAACCGGCTGGCGCTGGGCCGCAGGGATAAGATCGTCTCCAGGGCGCTCAAGAACGATCACGCTTCCATGGCTTATGGAAAAGGAAAGAGGCTCGAGGCGGCTCTCTGGGATTTCGGGCAGAACCTCGTCTTGGGCGCCGTGCCCCGGACCATCACCGGCCTGACGGTCGTCTCCCCCTACGCTTTTGCGGCGTATCAGGGATGGGTCGGAGGGATCGTCTCCGTCGACGGTCAGCATCGAAGCCGGCTCCGCGAGGCGAAGGGCGCCATTTATTACATTCTGACGCTTCTTCTGCAGCTCATCCCCTACAGCCTGGCCGGCGGCATCGGCGTGAAGCTCGGCCTATCGTATTTTCGGCCGGACCCGGCCTATAAAGATAGCCGGAAAGTCCTGGGCTATTCCGTCGAGGCGCTCAAGGATGTCGCCCGCGTCTATGCCTTGGTCGTGCCGCTCTTTTTGATCGCCTCCCTCTGGGAGTTCTTGAGCCCGTGGAATTGAACGAACGGCCATCCCCAGGCTCGCGCTCCGCGGCGTCATCGTTTGGGAACGAGAACGGGCGATGCGGGCTAGTCCAGTCCGGCGACGAAATATCTGGAGTCCTTCGATTTTGTCACCCAGAACTCCGTGACGAAGGCCGGATCGGAGAAGCTCTGGAAAAAATCCTTGTGCCAAGGATACGCTTTCCCTCCGCGGTTGCTCCGGACCTCCAGGCTGATCTCATATCCCGATGCGCGGGACCCGTCCTCAGGCTTGAAATGGATCTTCGTGTCGAATCCATAAAAGAGGAGCTCGCAGGGTTCATCCGGATTCATCCGCCGGAGAAGCCAGGCGCATTCGCCCGGCCCCAGCCCCTTGCCGTCGGCGCCCGCCGCCTTCGGGCCCCGTTTGAACTTAAAATGGGCGTAGACGACGACGCCTCCCTCGGCGCGCCGGATCGTGGAGATCGTGATGGGAATGGGGCCGCCGCGGACCTTGAGCTGATAAAGAACAGGCGCCTGCTCCTGCGGCTGAATCTTCCCCACGTCAAAACCGAGGCTATCGTGCAGGCGCTCGGCGAGTGCCTTGGCGATGGCCTCCTCATCCTGCCGCGGGGCGCCCAGGCCCGCGGGCAGGGACGCCACCAAGAGCGTTCCGACGAATACCAGGGTCATTAAGGCCGCCGCGGCCAAGGTCTTCCACGATCTCATGCGCCCCTCCTTGAGGAGTCTTCGGGAAGGAAGATAGACCTCGGCCCCGGGAGATGTCAAGGCGGAGAAGGAACGCCGAACGGGCCGCCCGTCCTTGACGGCTTTCGGCGGTTCTTCTATCATCCCCGAGGCCGGCTGAATCGGCAGGTGGCGATCCACAGAGGAGATCGATGGACATCGGCGCTCATCCCCCGACGCGCGCGACCGCCTTGGACGCCGTGCGGCTGGCCCGTGAGCTTTACAGGCTCGACGCGCAGGCCTGCCCGCTACCGAGCGAATATGACGACAACTTCCGGCTTGAAGCCGCGGACGGAACGGTCCGGGTCCTCAAGGTCATGCATCCGGCGCGAGAAGCCGGGTTCGTCGACATGCAATGCGCCGCCCTTGAGAGGATCGCCGGGCGGGAGCCCGGCCTGCCAGTGCCGCGGGTCGTCCCCGATCGCGACGGCCGGCCCTGGTCGACCGCGATGGTGCGCCAAGGCGAGCCGCGGCTCGTCTGGATGCTCACGCATCTGCCCGGCCGCCCGATCGCCGGGATCCGGCCGATCGGGCCGGAGCTTCTCGGCGAGATCGGGGCGGCCCTGGCCCGGCTCGACCTGGCCCTCGACGGCTTCACCCATCCGTGGGCCCGTCGTGAGCTCAAATGGGACCTCGTCCGAGCCGGCTGGATCCGGGAACGTCTCGACGCGGTCCGCGAGCCACGGCGCCGCGGCCTCGTCGAAAAGGTCCTGGCCCGGTATGACGCCGAGGTCGCGCCGGCCCTGCCGCGCCTGCGACGGAGCGTCGTCTACGGCGACGCCAACGAGCACAACGTCCTCGTCGAGATCGAACCCGGACGGCGTCCGCGCCTGGCCGGGCTGGTCGATTTCGGCGACATGGTCGAAACGGTGACGGCGGCCGAGATCGCCATCGCCGGGGCCTACGCGGCGTTCGGGGCGGACGACCCGATCGACCGGATCTCCCCGCTCGTCGCCGCCTACCATCGCCTTCTCCCGCTCACCGAAGACGAGATCGCGCTCGTCGACCCCCTCATCCGCACGCGTTTGGCCGTGAGCGTCGTCAATTCCGCCTGCCGGGCCGCCGCGGAACCCGGGGACCCTTATCTCACCGTCAGCGAGGCCCCGGCCTGGGCGGCGCTCGAAGCCTTCGACAAAACCCCGCCACGTCTCGCCCGCTCCGCGTACCGCGACGCGTGCGGACTGCCGCCGGCGCCTCATGGTCCGGCCGTCGTGCGCTGGCTCGAGAGATCGGCGGCCTCGTTCGCCCGGGTCCTGGAGCATGATCTGCGCGCCGACCCCGTCGCGGTCCTCGACCTTTCGGTCGGCAGCGCGATGCTCGGAGCCGATCCGTCGAATCTCGAAACGCCCCGCCTCTCGGAGACGATCTCGAAGGCGATGAAGGACGCCGGGGCGGTCGTCGGCCTCGGCCGCTACGACGAGGCCCGGCCGATCTATGTGACGGCCGGGTTCGGGGCCGGAGCGAGCCCGCTCGCCGTGCGACGCTCAGTCCATCTCGGCATCGACCTGAGCGTGCCGCCGGGAAGCGCCGTGCGGGCGCCCCTCGACGGCACGGTCCACGTCGTCGCCCGCAACGACGCGCCCAAGGACTACGGGCCTCTGGTCATCCTCCGTCACGTGATCCCCTCCGGCGAGGAGTTCTTTACGCTCTACGGACATCTCGATCCCGATTCGGTCGCCTCCCTTTCGCCCGGCAGGGAGATCCGGGCCGGAGAGGCCTTCGCCGCCGTCGGCGCGCCGCCGGCCAATGGGGACTGGTGGCCGCACGTCCATGTCCAGCTCATCCTCGATCTTCTCGGGCTCGATCGGGACTTCCCCGGCGTCGCCCCGGCCGGCCGGCGCTCGCTCTGGACCGGGCTTTCGCCGGACCCCAATCTGGTCCTGGGCGTTCCCGCCGGCCGCTTCCCCGGACGAGAGCCGGACAAGACGACGACCCTTGACGCGCGCCGCAAGCTCCTCGGCCATAACCTCAGCGTTTCCTATCGCGAGCCCCTGAAGATCGTCCGCGGCTGGATGCAATATCTTTACGACGAGACGGGACGGGCCTACCTCGATGCTTACAACAACGTTCCTCTCGTCGGGCACAGCCACCCCCGCGTCGTCCGGGCCGTCGCGGATCAGATGGCGCTCCTGAACACCAACACGCGCTATCTCCACGAAAACCTCGTCCGCTACGCCGCGCGTCTCACGGCATTGATGCCCTCGCCGTTGCGCGTCTGTTATGTCCTCAACTCGGCCAGCGAAGCCAACGAGCTGGCGCTGCGCCTGGCCCGCACACACACCGGCCGCGAGGACGTCATCGTCCTCGAGTCGGCCTACCACGGCCACACGACAGGGCTCATCGACATCAGCCCCTACAAGTTCGCCGGGCCCGGCGGCAGGGGCCGCAAGCCTTGGGTCCATGTCGCGCCGCTCCCGGACGGCTACCGCGGGCCTTTCCGCCGAGATGACCCCGAGGCCGGGCCCAAGTACGCCGCGGCCGTGGGTCGCCTCGCTGGCGAAGCGGTCGCGCGGGGCGGCTTGGCGGCGTTCATCGCCGAGACCCTGCCCAGCGTCGCCGGGCAGATCGTTCTCCCCCGCGGCTACCTGGCCGAAGCCTATCGTCACGTCCGGAATGCCGGCGGCGTGTGCATCGCCGACGAGGTGCAGGTCGGGTTCGGGCGTCTGGGAAGCCATTTCTGGGGCTTCGAAACGCAAGGCGTCGTCCCCGACATCGTCGTCCTCGGCAAGCCGATCGGGAACGGCTTCCCCCTGGCGGCCGTCATGACGACCGAGCCGATCGCCGCGTCCTTCGACAACGGCATGGAGTTCTTCAGCACCTTTGGCGGCAACCCGGTCGCCTGCGCCGCGGGTCTCGCCGTGCTCGACGTCATGAGGGACGAGGGGCTCCAAGAGCGGGCCCGGCGAGTCGGCGATCATTTCATCGCCGGATTGAGGCGGCTGGCCGAGTGCCACTCGATCATCGGCGATGTTCGCGGCTCCGGGCTCTTCCTGGGGCTCGAACTGGTGCGGGACCGAAAGACCCTGGAACCCGCCACGGCGGAGGCGTCCTACATCGTCGATCGCCTGCGCGAGAACGGCGTCCTGGCCGGCACCGACGGCCCCCTCCACAACGTCATCAAGATCCGTCCGCCGCTCTGTTTCTCGGAGGCCGATGCCGACCTGTTCGTGACGACTCTCGACGCGGTCCTGTCCGAGGACCCGGTGCGAACGGGCCACCAGCCCGCCGCTGCCTCAAGAATCGCTTGTCAAGAGGCCGGCTCTGGATAGAATGGTCTCGAACAGAGTGAGCGACTGATGAGCATCAAGGCCAAGCTGACCACGTTCGACGCGACGATGATCGTCGTCAGCCTGATCATCGGCATCGGCATCTTCCGGACCCCGGCCATGGTCGCCGCCGCGGCCAAGACACCGACGCTCTTCTACGCCGCCTGGGCCCTGGGCGGCCTGGTCAGCTTCATCGGCGCCCTGACCTTTGCCGAGATCGGCGGCCGCTTCGCCAAACCGGGGAGCTACTACAAGGTCGTGGCCGAGAACTACGGCTCCGGCCTGGCCTTCATGCTCAACTGGACCAACGTCGTAATCCTCAACGGGGCCGGCGCCGCAGGGGTGGCCCTGATCGGGGCGGAATACCTGACGCCCATCGTCTTCCCGGGCGCCGTCCCCACGACCGCGACCGTCCAGATCACGGCCGTCATCCTCATCCTCGGGCTCCTCGTCATCAACTACCTGGGCATCAAGACGGGGGCCTGGGCCCAGAACGTCCTGAGCGTTCTCAAGGTGGTCATGATCGGCGTCCTCGCCGCGGCCGCGTTCCTATCGAAGAAGGTCCCGGAAGGGCCTGCGGCGCTCCCGCTCGAGAAGCCCTGGTTCCTCGCCCTCGGGGTCGCCTTCATCTATGTCTTCTATGCCTACGGCGGCTACCAGAACACGATCAACTTCGGGGCCGACGTCCATGACGCCCGCCGCAACGTGCCCCGGGCCGTCTTCTTCGGCATCCTCATCGTCCTCGCCTGCTATCTGACCATCAACGCCGCCTACGTCAAGGTGCTCGGCGTCCCCGGCATCGCCGGGGCCAAGCTCGTAGCGGCGGAGACCGCCCGCGTCACCCTGGGCGAAACCGGCAAGCTCGTCGTATCGCTGGCCATCTTCCTCTCGGCCATGGGCTTCCTCAACGTCACTCTGATGCAGATCCCGCGCGTCTACTATTCCATGGCCGAGGACCGGACCCTGCCGCGGATCTTCAAGAAGGTCAATCCCAGGACCCAGACTCAGGAGTTCGGCCTGCTCTTCCTCGGCGCGATCATCCTCGTCTCGATCTTCCTCCTGCAGAAGTTCGAGAACATCGTCAACTATGTCATGTTCCTCGACACCATCACCCTGGCCGTCGTCTCGTCGTCGATCTTCTTCCTGCGTCGCAAGGCCCGCGCCTCCGGGGAGGCCTACGCGGGCTACCGCGTCCCTCTTTACCCCGTCCTGCCGCTCATCTTCATCGTCACGATGCTGGCCGTCGCCGGGTTCGTTCTGGCGTCCCAGACGCGCGAAGCCCTTTATGGTGCGATCTTCTTCGCCGTCGGCTTCCCGGTCTTCCTGCTGATGCGCCGGGTCAGCCGCCGGCAGCCGCCGGAGGCCCGGGAATCCGAGAAGTAGCCCGTCGAGCCGCCCGGACTGCGCGATCGATACGGGATCTTAGAGAACTGGAATTCGGCTTCGGCTCTCCCGCCGAAGGGAAGCCGGGCCGCCCGTCGACGTGAGGAGGTCATGCCATGCGCTTGAAAGCCTTCTGGGCCTTTTCCGCCGCTCTGTTGGCGTTCGGCTGCGGCCATAAGGGCGTCGAGATCCGGCGCGACGCCGCGCCTCGGCCGCTGAGCGCCGACGCGGCCGCCCTGCTCACGGCCGATTTCCGCTACGCCCCGGCCTGGTGGCAATCGTCCATCTGCCTTCCCGACGACTGGCAAAAGACCCTCGTCTCCAAGGACGGCGCCCTTCTTTATGAATACGATGGCCAATATCCGGGGAATTTCCGGACCCGCGTCTCGGTTTCGTGCGGGAACGCGGCCGGGGCGGCGGCCGGGCAGTCGGCGGCGGACCCCCGGGTCCCCGTGATCGAGACCGTCCTCCTCGACAAGGACGCGAACGAGCTCCTCAGGTGGAGCGCCCTGGCCGTCGTTCCCGGGGCCGGCCAGGAGTTGCCGATGGCCGCCCCCCCGGACGGCGCAGTCCCGCCCCGGGGCGACCTGCTCCTGATCAGGAGAACCGGCCAGGCCGGGCCGATCACGGTTACGGTCGAATCCTCTCATCCGGCCGGCGTCAAAAGGGGCGTCGACGGAGTTTATCTCGAGGGCCGGCGCTTTCTCAGCGCGAGCAGCGGCTGGACAGGGTCGAAGGCCGAAAAGGGCCGCCTGACGCTTGTCTTTCCCGAGGGCCTCGCGGAGCTCGCCATCTACTGCGCGTCGGGACACGAGCCGGGAGACATCACCCTCGACTGGGCCCGGCCGCAGCCGCTCCGCAGCGCCACCTTCTGGACCCGCCAGGATTTTCCCTACGGCACGGTCCGCGTCCCCGACCGGACCATGCAGGGCATCCTCGATTCCTGCATCCGGAACATCTACCAGGCCCGCGAGATCAAGAACGGGCTCCCGATCTTTCAGGTCGGACCGACCTGCTATCGCGGCCTATGGATCGTCGACGGCTGCTTCATCCTCGAAGCCATGTCCTATCTCGGCCGGGGCCTCGAGGCACGCGCCGGGATCGAACATATCCTGACGCGCCAGGGCCCCGACGGCTCGTTCGACATCCTCGGGAAGTACTGGAAGGAGAACGGGATCGTCCTTTACATCCTCTATAAGCACGTCCTTCTCACGGGCGATCTGGCCTGGCTCAAGGCCAAATGGGGAACGGTCCAAACCCTCGTCGGCGTCATCCGGCGCCTCCGCGAGGAGAGCCGCAAGGATCCCGCGGCGCCGGAAGCCGGCCTCATGCCCCCCGGCTTTCCGGACGGCGGGATCGGCGGCATCGCGGCGGAATACACGAACGTCTATTGGAACCTGGCCGGCCTGCGGGCCGCGGTCGAGGCGGCCAGGCTCGTCGGGGCCCCCGAGCTCGAGGCCTGGGAGGCCGAGTACAGGGACTTCCGGGACGCGTTTCAGAGGGCCGCGAAGCGGGACGCGAAACCCGGCCGCGACGGCCTCATGGTCCTCCCCATCCTCATGGCCCCAAACCCCGATATCCTGCCCGTGCGCGGCCAATGGGCCTTCTGCCACGCCGTCTTCCCGGGCAAGATCTTCGAGGCCGGGGATCCTCTGGCCCGAGGCAATATGGCCCTGCTCGACGACAACCAGTCCGAAGGTCTCGTCTACGGGACCGGCTGGATGGCCGACGGGATCTGGAACTATTTCGGCTCGTTCTATGGTCACGCCCATCTCTGGCTCGGGAACGGGCCCAAGGCGGCCGAGATCCTCTACGCCTTCGCCAACCATGCCTCGCCGCTCGGGGCCTGGCGCGAGGAGCAGCCGCTCCTCGGCCAGGACAAGAAGGGCGGGAGGTTCGTCGGCGACATGCCCCACAACTGGGCCAGCGCCGAGTTCATCCGCCTCGTCCGGAACCTCCTCGTCCTCGAGCGCGGGCGGGAGCTCCATGTCCTCGAGGGCCTGCCCCGGACCTGGCTCGCCGCGAACGCCGAAACGGCCCTCAGGGACGTGGCCACCGATTTCGGACCGGTCTCGTTCAGCTTGAAGGTCTCGGCCGACGGCCGGACCGCGGACTTCGAGATCACGCCCCCGGCATCGCCATCGCTCCAGAAGGTCATCGTCCATCTTGGCGCCTGGGCCGGGGAGGGACGGGTCAGGACAGGCCGGAAAGGCCGGACGATGAGGTTCGAGATCCCTCTCGTCCGCTAGGCGTTTTTGATAGAATAAGGGGTGGGGGCAGACATGGACAAGATCAGAAAAATCAAGAAGGTCTTCATCAGCCAGCCCACGCTTGAGGGGGCCGGGGTCCATCTCCATCGCGGCTTCGGCTTCCGAGAGGCGCCGCTATTCGACCCTTTCCTCATGTTTGACGACTTCCGCCAGGACGACCCGGCCAAGTACCTGCCGGGCTTTCCCTGGCACCCCCACCGCGGCATCGAGACGATCACCTACATGATCCGCGGCGCGGCCGAGCACGGCGATAGCATGGGCAACAGCGGCGTCATCGGCCCGGGCGATGTCCAATGGATGACCGCGGGCAGCGGCATCATCCACCAGGAAATGCCCAAAGGGGCCAAGGACGGCCGCATGGGCGGCTTCCAGCTCTGGGCCAATCTGCCGGCCTCCCACAAGATGATGGACCCGCGCTACCGCGACGTGAAGAAGTCGGACATCCCCGAGGTCGACCTCGCCGGCGGGGTCACGGCCCGGATCATCTGCGGCACGGTGGGGAAGACGCGCGGCCCCGTCCGGGACATCGTCACCGACCCCGAATACCTCGACGTTGCGGTCCCGCGACAGACCGAGTTCGTCCACCCGGCCAAGCCCGGCCACACCGTCATCGCCTATGTCTTCGAGGGCGAGGGCTGCTTCGCCGCAGAGGCCCCGGAATCTTCCTACGACGTCGAGCCGGCCAGCTACTTCGACCTCGAGAGGAAGCCCGTCCAGGGCGACCACTCGATCGTCCTCTTCGGCGACGGCGATAGGATCAGAGTGACCACCTCCGATTCCCCCGTCCGTTTCCTCCTCATATCCGGCCGCCCGCTCGGCGAGCCCGTGGCCTGGCAGGGACCGATCGTCATGAATACGCAGGAGGAGCTCCGCACGGCCTTCCGCGAGTACCGCGCCGGGACGTTCGTCAAACAGCCGAGGCCCGCCTGAGCCCGGGAAAGAATGGGGACACGTACCTGCGGTACATATCCCCGATTGCAAACCCGCGGCGAAACCGGTAATCTTGGGGGACCGAGGAGGCCGCCATGACGATGACCAGCCGCGAACGCCTGGACGCCGCCCTCAAGCACCGCCAACCGGACCGCATCCCCGTCGACTTCAACGGCACGGCCGTCACCGGCATGCACGTCAAGTGCGTCATCGGCCTCCGCGAGCACTACGGCCTGGAGAAGCGCCTGGTCAAGGTCCACGAGCCGTACCAAATGCTGGGCTGGATCGACGACGACCTGCAGCAGGTCCTCGGCATCGACGTCGAGGGCGTCTACGGCCCGGACACGATGTTCGGCTACCGCAACGAGAACTGGACGCCCTGGCGCATGGACGACGGGACCGAGGTCCTCATGTCCGGGAATTTCCAAACGACCAAGGACGTGAACGGCGACACTCTCGTCTTTCCCGGAGGCGATCGCTCCGCCCCGCCCTCCGGGCGCCTGCCCAAGAACGGCTTCTTCTTCGATACGATCATCCGCCAGGCGCCCGTCGACGACGCCAGGCTCGATCCCGAGGACAATCTCCAGGAGTTCGGGCCCTTGTCCGAGGCGGCGCTCGACCATTTCGAAGCAGAGAGCAGCCGGGCCGCCGCCACAGGCCGCGGCGTCATCGCCAGCTTTGGCGGCACGGCCCTCGGCGACATCGCCCTCGTCCCCGCCCCCAACCTCAAGCATCCCCGGGGTATCCGCGACGTCGAGGAGTGGTACGTCTCGACCCTGACCCGGCGCCCCTACGTCCACAAGGTTTTCGAGCGCCAGACCGAGATCGCCCTCGGCAATCTGGCGCGCCTCCATGAGCGCGTCGGTGACCAGGTCCAGGCCGCGTTCATCTGCGGCACGGATTTCGGAACGCAGCAATCGACCTTCTGTTCGGTCGCCGCCTTCCGCGAGCTCTACCTGCCGTACTACCGGCGCATCAACGACTGGATCCACGGCCACACCGGCTGGAAGACGTTCAAGCACTCCTGCGGCGCCGTCCGCAGCCTCATCCCGGCCTTCATCGAGGGCGGCTTCGACATCCTCAATCCCGTCCAGGTCTCGGCCGCCGGCATGGACGCCCGGAGGCTCAAGGAGGAGTTCGGCCGCGACATCGTCTTCTGGGGAGGCGGCGTCGACACACAGAAGACCCTGGCCTTCGGCACCCCAGAGGCCGTCCGCGCCGAGGTCCTCGAGCGCTGCCGGATCTTCGGTCCCGGCGGCGGCTTCGTCTTCAACGCCGTCCACAACGTCCAGGCCAACGTGCCCATCGCCAACGTCGTGGCCATGTTCGAGGCCCTCAGGGAATTCGATGGCCGACAATAGAGGCAGGGAACGCTCTTTTCGGATATTTATCAGAATCGTGCCCTCGGGTGCTCGGCCACGATTCTGCGGGTCGCTCCTAAGAATCCGCTCCCTGCCGGTCCCCGTTTTGAGGTGGGCATGAAGAAAGCCGGGTTCTACGTCATCGCCATTACGCTCGTGGCGGCCATCGGCGGCCTGATCTTCGGCTTCGACACGGCCATCGTCGCCGGCGCGACGCGCTACATGAAAGAGCAGTTCTCGCTCAACTCCCTTCAGGAGGGCTGGGCGGTCAGCGTGGTCCTCATCGGCTGCATGTTCGGGGCCGGGCTGGCCGGGCCGATCAGCGACCGGGTCGGGCGGCGGCGGCTCATGCTGGTCTCGGCCGGGCTCTTTCTCGTCTCGGCCGTCGGCTGCGCCCTGCCCCGGACGATCGCCGTCTTCGTCGTCTTCCGGTTCATCGGCGGCCTGGGCATCGGCTCCGCCGCCGTCCTGTCGCCGCTCTATATCGCCGAGGTCGCGCCGGCCCGGGTGCGGGGCGCCCTCGTCTCGGTCAACCAGCTGGCCATCGTCACCGGCATCCTGCTGGCCTACTTCGTCAACTGGATGCTCGCCGGAGTGGGCCCCTCGAACTGGCGCTGGATGTTCGGCCTGGGGGCCGTCCCCTCGATCGTTTTTTTCCTGCTGCTCCTGCGCGTCCCGGAAAGCCCGCGCTGGCTGGTCAAGAACGGCCGCGAGGACGAGGCCCGGACCGTCCTCACCCGGGCCGATACGGCCGAAGCCGCGGCCACGGGGATCCGCGAGATCAAGGACACCCTGGCCCTCGAGGAGGGCTCCTTCCGGGAGCTCTTCCGCCCGGCTTTCCGCCGGCCGCTCCTCATCGCCATCGTGCTGGCCGTCTTCCAGCAGATCACGGGCATCAACGCCATCCTCTATTACGCCCCGCGGATCTTCGAAGGGGCCGGCTTCGCCCGGATGTCGGCCATCGGCCAATCGACGGTCGTCGGGCTGGTCAACATGCTCTTCACGGTCGTGGCCATCGTCCTCGCCGACAAGGTCGGACGGCGGCCACTCCTCCTCGTCGCCACAGGCGGCATGGGAGTCTCGCTCGTCCTCCTCGGCGCCGCCTTCAAATTCCCGCTCCTGCCGGCTTCGGCCCTGCTCTTCATCATCCTTCTCTATATCGCCTTCTTCGCTTCGGCCATGGGCCCCCTCGTCTGGGTGGTCATGGCCGAGATCTTCCCCATCAAGGTCCGGGGGAGCGCGATGGGATTGGCCACCCTCATCCTCTGGCTGGCCGATTTCGTCGTGACCCTGACCTTCCCGGTCATCTCGGACCGGTTCCACCCGGCGACGGCCTTTTGGATCTACGCGGCGATGTGCGCCTTTGACCTCGCGTTCATGTGGTTCTTCCTGCCGGAGACCAAGGGCCGGACCCTCGAGGAGATCGAGCGCGGCTGGCTAAGATCGGCCTGAGGCCGGCCCGGGCGCTGCCCTACTTGCCGGCCCGGGCGTCGGCCAGCTTGCGGACGGCCACATCGAGCTCTTCGACGAGGATGCCCGACACGACCGACGGCAGGTAGCGCGAATCGCGGCCGGCCAGCGGAAGCCGCTTGTCGAAGGAGTGCTTGGCCAGGACCGCGCCGGACTTGAAGTCCAGGAACTCGAGGTCCATCGCCAACCGGCCGAACCAGACATTGGGATTGTCGATCTCCTCGATGAGCCGGACGTTCGAGCGCAGGGCGATGCCCGGGTCGCCCTGGAGGACGTCGATCATGACCTGCGAAAAGCCCTCTTTCCGGTCGAGGTAATCCCGCATCGCCTCCCGGACGAGATTGTCGGGTTTGCTGGCCCAGAACACGGACGAGTAGTACTTGAGCTCATAAGGAGAGACCCTGTAAATGACCCGAAAATCGTCGTAGAGGGGGTCGACCCGGACGGGCTCGATGTAAAGGGCCTGGCCGATCTTGGGATGGAACTCCGCGTTCTTATCCATGGCCACGATCTGGAAGTACCTCTTGCTCGGCGTTGTGGAGAGACAGCCCGCGAGCAGGAGGACCGCAAGGAGAGGGACGGCGAGTTTCCGCATCATTTCTTGTCCTTTCGTGTCCGCAGGATGGCCGTCGGCTCGTCCGCGATCTCGCGCGAGAACCGGGCCAGGTTCTCGACGGCGACGCCGAGGCTGGTGAACGTCCGGGTCAGCTCCGACTGCTGCTCGAGGAGGACGCTTTCGACCTTCTTCAGGCTGACCGAGGCCGTCGCCAGGAAATCGCGGACGTCCTTGATGGCCTGCCCCATCTCATCGGCCGAGAAGCGCTGCGAGATGTTGGCCAGGGTCTGTTGGGAGTTCGCTTCGACGGTCCGGACCATGCGGTCGACGTCCTCGGTCAACGGCACGAACTTCTCCGTGGCCCGGGCGAATTCGGCCGAGGCCTTTTCGAAGCTGGCCAGGGTGTTCTCGAGGGAGGTCCGGCGGGATTCGAGGACCCCGGAGAGCGCCGCGGAGCTTTTCTCGGCGTTCTCCAGGAAGGCGGAGAGCCGGGCGATGTTGTCCGGCGACAGCAGCTCGGTGATCCTCTTGGCCGTCGTCTCGACGTTGTTGATGATGTCGTCGGCGCGCTCCCCCAGGCCCGGCGCCGTGGAGATGTCTCCGTTGGGCTTGAGATCCGGTGACGTGAGCGTGCCGCCGCTGAGCTCGATGAACTTCTGCCCCGTCAGGCCGGCGTAGACCAGGGTGGCCCGCATGTCGGTCTTCATGGCCAGCCCCGGCCGGATCTTGACCTCGACGTGGACGCAGTCCAGGTCCGTGGGGCTCACCTTGATCCCGACGACCCGGCCGATCCCGACGCCCCGGTACTTCACGAGCGAGCCGGGGACCAGGCCGTGCACGGAGACGTCCCGGAACTTGATCGTGTAGATCGTGCCGGGGTCGCGGAGCTTGGGCAGGATGAAGAATGCCGCAACGGCCACGAAGATGACCGTCGCCAGGGACAGAAAGACCCCCAGCCGGGTTTTTTGCTCATGCGTCATCATGATGGGCCTTCCTCAGGAAGAATGTTCGGATAAAGTCGTCGTTCGTGCCGGCCAGATCGGCGTACTCCCCCGAGAAACGAATGCCTCCGTCGTTGAGAAGGAGGACCCGATCGGCCACCTTCTCGATCGACCTCAGCTCGTGGGTGACGATGACGAGGGTCGTCTGGTTGCGCGCCTTGACGCGGAGCAGGAGCTCGTCGAGCCGGCCCGAGGTGATCGGGTCGAGGCCCGAAGAGGGCTCGTCGCAGAAGACGAGATCCGGGTCGAGGACGAGGGCCCGGGCCAAGGCTCCCCTCTTGCGCATGCCGCCCGAAAGCTCGGACGGGAACTTCTCGGCGCTGTCGGCCAGCTCGACCTGGGCCAGGCCGGCGTGGACCATGTCGCCGACGACGCCCTCGGGCAGCTCCGGGTAGTGCATGCGGACGGGCAGGGCCACGTTCTCGTAGAGATTCAGGCCGTTGAGCAGCCCCCCGTCTTGGTAGAGGACTCCGATCTGGGCGTAAAGGCGGCCGAGGGAGGCCTCGGAGCGGTAGTCGACCGGGCAGCCGTCGAAGTCGAATCCCCCGCCGAGCGGAGGCAGGAGCCCGGCCAGCGTCTTGAGCAGGGTCGACTTCCCCGAGCCGCTGATCCCGACGACGGCCGTGATGCGGCCCCGGGGAATGGCGAAGGTGATATCGCAGAGGACTTCGGCCCGGCCGTAGCCGATGGTCAGATCGTGGGCGGCGATGATGTCCATGGTCAGTAGATCACAAAGGCGAAAATACAATCGATGATGACGATCATCGTGATCGACAGGACCACCGATTCCGTCGTCGCCCGGCCGACCTCCTCGGCGCTCCGGCCGACCGTCAAGCCCTTGAAACCGGCGCCGACGACGACGGCCCAGCCAAAGACAACGGTCTTGACGAGGCCCCAGAGGAAATCGGTCCAGTCGACCGTGGTGACCATTTCGGTGATGAACGCCGACGGCAGCATCCCGAAATCGACCCGGGCGACAATGATGCCGCCGAAGATGCCGGCGACGTCGGCCATGGCCACCAGGAGAGGCACGGCCAGGGTGATGGCGATGAGCCGCGGGACCATGAGGAACTTCTCCGGGACGACGCCCATGGTCCGCAGGGCGTCGACCTCATCGAGGACGGTCATACTGGCCAGCTCGGCGGTGACCGCGGCGCCGACTTTGCCCGCGAGGATGACGCCGGTCATCAGGGGAGCGAGCTCCCGGAGCATGGCATAGCCGATGAGGTCGGCGATGTAGATGTCGGCGCCGTAGAGCCGGAGCTGCTCGACCGAGGTGATCGAGATCGTTATGCCGACGAGGAACAGGAGCAGGCAGACGATGGGGAAGGACTTGTAGCCCATGAAGAACATCTGGTTCCAGACCTCGCCGGGATAGACCCCCTTCCGCTTCCTGAGATAGTGCCCGATGTGATAGACCTCGTCGCCGAACATGGACAGGAACCGCCCCAGCACTCTGACGCGAGTGAGAAAATGGTCGGCCAGGGACTGCAGGAAATGGACGGTGCGGCGGCCGGTCAGGGGCTCGGCGGGGACCTCGGGCCAACAGGCCCCGGGACGGCGGGCAAAGCCCGCCTCGGCGCGGGCCAGCGCTTCGGGGACGTTGATCGCCAGGGCCCCGGGCCGGCACTCGGTGAGGTGTCCGAGAAAGGCCAGCGTCGAGCTGTCGAACTCCTCGACCTGCCGGAAATCGAATGTCACGGGAACGTCAGGGGTCGCGCGGCGGAGTTCGTTCAGGGCGGCGACGATCTCCGTGGTCCGCAGCCTTCTCGGCAGGACGATCGTCCGGGGGGCGGGCATTGCGGGGCCGGTCTCGCTCATCTTGCCTCCGGGAGGACGATCACGGTCTGGCCCAGCGCCGGGGCGGTGACCGGGAAGCGAGCCGTCTCGCCGCCCGTCAGGACCTCGACGTAGTATTCGATCGCGCCGGCCGGGGCCGGCAGGGTCACCCGGTACACGCCCCGGGCCTGGTGGTCCAGAGGGACCGCCCGGAAAGCGCCAGGGCCCATCCGGCGCCAGAAGAGCCTGACGGAGGCCGGCTCGGTCTTGGCCAGGACGAGGACCTTGAGGGAGAGCGGCTCGCCGGATTCGAGAGAGGTCCTGACGGCCGGGACGATGACCCGGGCCGGACCGTCATAGGCCGTGGGGAGGACGAGTTCGGCCGGCAGCTCCCTGCCGAGCATCTTGGCCAGCTCGGCGCCGGGCCGCTCCCAGGCGCCGGGCAGCAGGTGCTGTTCCCAGTTGGCGATCGTGCCCAACTCCCCGGTCGTGCCGGCAGTGGCCAGCAGCGCGCCGAAGATCTTCTTCAGGGCGGCGGCCATTTCGGCCCGGACGGGCAGGGCTTGGGTTTCGAGGATCCCCTTCCCCGCGACCGGCGTCGCGGCCCGTTTGGCTCTTTCGACGGCCTTGTCATACACGGCCCAAAGGCCTTCGAAGCGGGCGACGTCGCGCATGTAGCGGAAGCTCGAGAGCCAGTAGCCGAACCGCTCCCGGTTCCCCGCGCCCGAGATGCGGGGTTCGAGGGCGGCCAATTCGTCGGCGAAGGCGTAGGACGGCCCGACATCGTCCCAGGACCGCGGGTCGGGCTGGATCCCGCCCGGACCGCCGATCCAGGTCACCGGGACGGGATGGCGGCCGTCGATGCGGGCGAAGATCGCCGCGATCTCATCGGCCGCCTCCGGGCCGAACTGGGCCCGGGCCCAGTCCCGGTAGAGGTCGAGCGCGCCCAGATACCGCTCCGTCTCCGGCCCGTCGGCCTCGTAGTCGAGAACGGCCGGGCCGCCGCAGTTGATCTTCCTGAGGAAGCCCCGGCCGGCGACGACGAGGCCGGCCAGGACCGGGTAGTGGATGCGGTCGGCGAAATCGATGACCAGGTTCCCGTCGGCGACCTCGACGCCGCGGAACTCGAGGTCGAGGGCCTTGAACCGGCCGGCCCGGGCGAAGATATCGAGGCTGTCGGCGACTTTGCGGCCCTGGATGATGACGTCGAAGACGCGGCCGCGCGGCCTGTCGACGGCGCCTTCAACGAACTGGAGGGTCACGGTGTAGACGCCGTCGGGGACCTTGAGGTGATAGCCGAAGACGCGGTCGCGGACGTCCTCGTAGACGGCGGCCCGGCTCCCGGCGCCGGCGATCGCCCGGCCCTTGAAGCTGACGTATTGGCCGGTGATGGGTCCGATGTCGTCGGCGACCCGGCGCGGCAAGGTGTTCCAGCCCTGGTCCCAAGCCGCCCGGGCGAGGGAGAGGACGTTGGCCGAAAGGGCGCGCGTCCTCCAGTGGATGCCGAGGAGGCCGTCGCAGCCGTAGCGCAGGGCGTCGGCGGCGTCGCGACGCATCCGGCCGGCCCAGAGCTGGGGCGAGGTCAGGGAGGGATCGTCTTCCATCCACGGGATGGCCCAGAGAGACCGGCCGTGGACCCGGGCGAACCCCGGATCGACGGGGGCTTTGCCGACCTCGCGGTTGATCGTGCTCATGGCCACGTCCTTGGGCAGGACCTGATCGAACAGGGTCCTGTTGGACGGCGGCCCGAGCACCCAGCCGCAGGTGGCCAGCCGGAACGGCGGCGCGGCGTCTGTCCACGCCTGAACGGCCATGTCCAGGTCGGTGGTCACGGTCTTGATCGCTTCGGGAGAGGCGTCGTCCCAGGTCCAGCCTTCGTTCGTCCAGAGCCAGTAGTAATCGACGGGATAAGCCGCGGCGATCCGGCTGAACATAGCCTTGTAGAGGCCCTTGACGACTTCCGGGTCCTTCGGGTCGAGACCGGAATCGGTCAGGCGCTTCTTGACGAGGCCGGGGATGGTCAGCGCCGTCTCCGTGCCGACACAGGTCTGGACGCCGAGTCGACGGGCCAGGCCGAAGGCATTGCGAAAGACCGCCGCCGCGCGATCGAACACCTCGTTCGAGGCTTCGGGACCGGCCGGGTCGGGGCTGAAGCCGTCCATGACGTCGTTGCCGAAATCGTCGCGCTCGAAGATCCGGGAGGCGCCGAAATGGAAATCGCCGGTCTTGCGGGTCTCATAGCCCCAGTTGCCCCGGGCCGTGTTCTGATAGCTCGCCGGATAACTCGCCGTGACCGTCCCGTCGGGCCGGAAATCTCCTTCGCGGCCGATCCAGACCGTGGGTTCGGCATTGGGCGTGGCGCCGTGCTCGCGGCTCGGGTTCTCCGGATACGTGTGGAGGCCGAAGAAGTTCATCCGCAGCTTGGGGAGCTGGCCGATGACGGCCTTGTAGTTCTCGAGCGTCCACCAGTCGGGGCCTTCGGGGAAGTCGTGGAACGGCTGGATGCCGCGGACGGCGAAGAGAGGGTGCCCGGTCTCGTCGAGGTCGAGCCGAGGCATCGGGATCGCGCCGTCGGGGACGATGTCGCCGTCGAGGCCGAAGCGGACCCCGAGCATCTCGGCGAGCTGGTAGGCGCCGTAGAGGACCCCGGGACCGCCTCCGCCGGCGACAAGGACAAGGGACCGGGAGCCGCGTTTCATCGTTCTGAGCCAGTACTCCTCCGGCCCGAGCGTGGCGATCTTGATGGCCGCGTCGCCGGCGTCGAGGCCCCTGATGAGGGAGCCGCCTTTCACCGCCACGGCCACGGACCCGGCGGGGATGCCGGAGAACGACCGTGCTTCCCGGATGCCGGGAAGGACGCCCGTCCTCAAGTAGATATAGCGCCGGATCTCGGCGGCGGCGGCCCGTTCGTGCCAGCCGGCGTCAGCGGCGACGACGACGTCCGGGACCGCCTTTCTCCGGGCGCACGCGGGACCGAGAAGGACGGAGAGGCCCAGGAAGACGGAAAGGGCCCGGTTTTTCGATAAAACGCTCATTCCAACCGCACCGTTCCTCTGTTCATCCATTCTATTACAGGCGCGGTCCCTTTTCAACGCAGCCGGAGGCCGATCGGGGCGCCGTCGCTGTTGACGAAGGCCGGCCTCCGGGATATCATCGTCCCACTCATGACCATCCGGGAACGATTCAACAGGGTCTTCCGCTGGGAGAAGCCGGACCGCGTCGCAAACATGGAGTTCGGCTACTGGGACAAGACGATCGCCGTCTGGCACGACCAGGGCCTTCCTCGGGAATGCCTGACGAACAAGGACGTCGAGAGACACCTCGGCCTCGAGGGGCTCGAGATCATCCCCGAGGTTCCCATCCGCAGGGGCCTCTTTCCCGAATTCGAAGAGAAGACGATCGAGCGCCGGGGCGAGCGCCGCATCGTCCAGACGAAGGACGGGGCCCTCACGGAAATGCTCGACTACGACTCCTCGATGCCCAAGTTCCTCAAGTTCGCGGTCGAGACCCGGGCGGACTGGGAGCGGCTGCGCTGCGAGCGGCTCGATCCCGGTCAGGCCGGCCGGGTCGGCGACGTCGGGGCGGCGATCGCCGCGGCCCACGCCGCGGACATGCCCATCCTCTTCCACTGCGGCTCGCTCTACGGCTGGCTCAGGGACTGGATGGGCCTCGAGAACCTGTCGATCGCCCTGATGACCGACAAGGATTGGGTCGAGGAGATGATGGAGCACATCACCCGGATGGACCTCGAGCTCATTGAACGTCACATCCCCGCCGGCGGAGAGGTCGACGTGGCCTGGTGGTGGGAAGACATGTGCTACAACCACGGCCCGCTCATGTCGCCCAAGCTTTTCGAGGAGCTCATGGTGCCCCGCTACAAGCGCATCACCGACGCCCTCAAAGCGCGCGGCATCTTCGTCAACGTCCTCGACTGCGACGGCCGCATCTACGACCTCGTCCCCGGGTGGCTGCGGGGCGGGATCAACTGCATGTTCCCCATCGAGGCCGCGCACACGGACCCGTGGAAGCTGAGGAACGATTACGGCGACGAGGTGCTCCTGCTGGGCGGGGTCGACAAGCTGGCCCTGATCGCCGGCAAGGACGCCATCGACCGCGAGCTCGAGAAGCTCCACCCGCTCGTCGAGCGGGGCGGCTACCTGCCCTGCGTCGACCACCGCGTCCCCCCGGACGTCACTTACGAGAACTACCTCTATTATCTCGAAAAGAAGACTGCGATCCTCTGACCGCGCTAGGCCCCGGCCGCGCGCTCGAGCCGCTTCATGACGGAGAAGATGAAACCGGCCGAAAGCAGGCAGGCCCCGGCCAGGATGGCCCAGACCAGCGAGAGCGGCAGGCGCTCCCAGAAATAGGCGGTCACCCCGACGAGCGAGTTGCCGACCGCCGTGGCCGCGAACCAGCCTCCCTGCATCAGGCCCTTATACTTGGGCGGCGCGACCTTGGAGACGAAGGAAATGCCGATCGGGCTGAGGAAGAGCTCGGCGACCGTCAGCATGAAATAGGTCGAGATGAGCCAGTAAACGGAGACCTGGGAGTTGGCCGGGGCGACCAGGCCCCCGAGGGTCTTCGGGCTCAGGAGGCTGAGCGAGCCCACGACCAGGATGGCATAAGCCGCGGCCGTGACGAGCATGCCGACGCCGATCTTGCGCGGCGCGGACGGCTCCTTCTTTTTGCGATTGAGCCAGCCGAAGAGGCCGACCACCAGCGGCGTCAGCGCGACGATGAAGAACGGGTTGAAGTGCTGGAACATCTGGGGCTGGAACGGATTGACGTCCTTGTATCCGCTGTAACGGAGATAGGCCAGGACGCCGAAGCCCGCGAAGGCGAGCCCGCCCAGGGGACGGGCCAGCTTGCCGGAGGCTTTCCGGAGGAGGAAGATCAAGCCCACCACGGACAGGAAGACGGCCAGGAGCCCGGTCAGGTCGAACCAGAGATTGGTCGCCTTGCCGACGCTCGGCACGGTGTAGTCCCTGGCGAAGTACGTCAGGGTGACGGCGCTCTGCTGGAAAGCCATCCAGAAGAAGATGACCACGAAGAAGACGAGGCCGAGGGCGACGAGGCGCTCCCGGGTCTGCTCGCGGGTCAGCTCGACGACCTGGGACTTGAGGGCCTCGGATCTGGCCTTCTGGCGCTCGGACAGGTCGGCCAGCGCATAGTGCTTGCGGAAGGCCCAGAAGACGGCCATCGAGACGATGAGGCTGAGACAGGCGACGCCAAAGCCGAAATGATAGGATTTGCTCAGGGTGTTGATGTAGGTCCCGGAGAAGGCCCGCAGCGTGCCCAGGGTCACCGACGGATCCTGGCCCTGGGCGATGGACAGGTAGGCGGACGCGTCCGCGAGCCGGCCCGCGAGAAGATCGTTGGCCAGGGCCGGGATGCGGGCGTCGTAGGCCAGCCCGGACCGGCCCATGATCCAGTTGCACATGGCCATGGAGGCGGAGGGGGCGAACATGGCCCCGACGTTGATGCCCATGTAAAAGATGCTGAAGGCCCGGTCGCGCAGCGACGAGTACTTCGGGTCGTCGTAGAGATTGCCGACGAGGGCCTGGAGGTTGCCCTTGAACAGGCCGGTGCCCAGGGCGATGACGGCCAGGGCGGCGATGACGAGCGGCAGGCCCGCGTTCATGGCGGTCGGCAGGGCCAGCAGGACGTAGCCGACGAACATGACGATGATGCCCAGGCTGATCGTCCGGCCGTATCCGAGATAGCGGTCGGCCAGGAAGCCGCCCAGCAGCGGGAAGATATAGACCCCGACCATGAACGTCGAGTACATGAAGCCCGCGGCCGCATGGGACATGCCGTACTTCGCCTGCATGAACAGGACGAAGATGCTGACCATCGTATAGAAGCCGAACCGCTCGCCCATATTGGCGAAGAAGGCGACGAACAGGCCTTTGGGGTGACCTTTGAACATGATTCACCGTCCTCGGGGATGACGTTGGGGATGCCGAATGATATTCAAGGCGGGGATTATAACAAAAAGAAGGGTCAAACCTTAATTCTTAGCCCTTGCCGCCGAAGATCGAGCCGAGGACGCCGCGGAGGATCTGGCGGCCGAGGTTGCTGCCGACAGACCGGGCGGCGCTCTTGGCCATGGCTTCGATCAGGGTATCCCTCGGCCGGCCGGCCGGCCGCCTCGGCGCCTGGGGCTGGGGGTACGAGGTCCTTCCCTGGCCCGGAGGGGGCGGATACTGGTAAGGAGCCTGTTGCGCCTGGGCCCGGGCTTCCGCGGCCGCCCTCTCGGCCCTCGCTTTCAGCATCTCGTAGGCCGACTCGCGGTCGACGGTCTTCTCATAATGCCCGAAGATGACCGAGCTATGGATGATCGCCTGGCGCTCTGCGGGCATGATCGGCCCGATCCGGCTGTGGGGCGGCAGGACAAAGGCCCGCTCCACGATCCCGGGCTGGCCTTTCTCATCGAGAAAAGAGACCAGGGCTTCGCCGGTGGCCAGCTGGGTGATGGCCGTCTCGACGTCGACCTTGGGATTCTGGCGGAAGGTCTCGGCCGCCGATCTGACCGCCTTCTGGTCCCGGGGCGTGAAGGCCCGCAGGGCGTGCTGGACGCGGTTGCCGAGCTGGCCGAGGATGACGTCGGGGACGTCGAGAGGGTTCTGGGTGACAAAGTAGATGCCCACGCCCTTGGAGCGGATGAGACGGACGACCTGTTCGATCTTCTCCAGCAGGACCTGCGGGGCGTCGCTGAACAGGAGGTGCGCTTCGTCGAAGAAGAAGACGAGCCGCGGCTTGTCCTGGTCGCCGACCTCGGGGAGCCGCTCGAAGAGCTCGGACATCAGCCACAGCAGGAAGGTCGAATAGGCTCGCGGCATCAGCATGAGCTTGTCGGAGGCCAGGATATTGATCATGCCGCGGCCGGAGCCGTCGGTCTGCATGAGGTCGTCGAGCTCGAGCCCCGGTTCGCCGAAGAACACGTCGGCGCCCTGGTCCTCGAGCGTCAGGAGGTTCCGCTGGATCGTCCCGATGCTGGCCGGCGAGATCCGGCCGTAATCCGTCTCGAATTCGTCGGGGTGGTCCCCGGCATACTGGGCCAGGGCCCGGAGGTCCTTGAAGTCGAGGAGGTGGAGCCCGCTATCGTCGGCGATGCGGAAGACGATGCTCATGACCCCGCTCTGGACGTCGTTGAGATTGAGGAGGCGCGACAGGAGGAGCGGCCCCATGTCGGATACGGTCGTCCGCACCGGATGGCCCTGCTCGCCGAAAATGTCCCAGAAGATCACGGGGCTTCCTTCGAAGGCGTAATCGCCGAGCTTCAGCTTGGCGATGCGCTCCTGGATCTTCGGGTTCGTCATACCCGGTTGGCTGACCCCGGCCAGGTCCCCCTTGACGTCGGCCATGAACACGGGGACCCCGATGCGGCTGAAGTGCTCGGCCATGACCTGGAGCGTGACCGTTTTTCCTGTGCCCGTCGCGCCGGCCACGAGGCCGTGGCGGTTGGCCATCCTGGGCAGAAGGAGCAGGTCCTTCTCGCCCCTGGCGATCAATAGGCCTTCGGTTGCCATCGGTCCCTCCTTCTTCGTATCGCCCCGGGATGCCTACCAGCTCAGACTCTCGCGGAACAGGGCGGTGACGGTCCGCTGCAATGCCGCCCGGAAGGCCTCGACGGTCGAGACCTCCTCGCCGGTCCAGTAATCCTTGACGTAAAGGGACCGGCCGACGTTCATCTTGATCGTCGCCGGCACGCCCCACATGATATGCGTTCCGAAGATCGACAGCGGCGTCACGGGGACGGACAGGCCGCACTCCTGATAGAGGTTGTAGGCCATGATGGAGACGCCGCGCCGGAATTCCTGGACGTAGGGATTCGGGTCCTTGGGCAGAACACGGCCGCGCCCCTGGAGGGCGATGACGGCCCGGGACTCCTTGAGATAGTCCTGGCACTTGGCGATGGACGCGCGCTTGCTGCCGTAGATGTCGACGGGGATGGTCCCGATCCGGGCGATGTGACCGGAGACGAAATCGACCATGTAGGAATAGAAGGGGTTGAGGATGAGATGGACAAAGCCGCCGAACTTCCCCATGTGGCGGTGGAGGTGGCGGAGGACGAGCTCGCTCGCCTCCTGCCTGGTGAAGAACATCTTGTTGGCGGTGAAATAGATCATCCGGGGCACGGTGCGGAGGAGGATGGACACGTCCTTGTAGGCCCCGATATGGTTCCCGATGATGATGTTCGGGCCCTCCCGGACAAAATTCTCGGCGCCCCGGAGATCGATCTTCTTGGGAAAAAGCAGAAGCTTGGTCACGTGGCCCACGAACCACCTGATCGATTGGAATTCCTGTTCGTAGTTGCCCATGACCGCGGGGCTATTCTACTCAAACCCCCGCCGAATATCAAAAGGACGCCGCCGTCGGGGCGGCGCTTGCGAAGGCCGGACAGGCGTGCTAATTTAGGGCCCGTCACCGGTCCCAGGAGGCGCTCATGATCACCCTCATCCACGGCGGCCAGGTCTTCGCTCCGGAGCCGCTCGGGCCAAAGGACATCCTTCTCGCGGGCGGCGTCATCGAGGCCGTGGCCGACCCGGGACGCCTCAAGATCGGCGGCCTCGAGACGGAGGTCGTGGACGCGTCCGGAAAGAGCGTCCTGCCGGGGTTCATCGACCCGCACGTCCACATCCTCGGCGGCGGCGGCGAGGGCGGTCCGGCGACGCGCGCCCCGGAGATCCGGGTCGAGGACATCGTCGCGAGCGGGGTCACCACGGTCATCGGCTGCCTGGGGACCGACGGCATCACCCGCCACATGACCTCCCTCCTGGCCAAGGCCCGGGCCCTTGACCTCGAGGGTCTCTCGACGTTCATTTTCTCGGGCTCCTACGACATCCCGGTCCGGACCCTGACCGGCAGCGTCCGCTCCGACCTCGTCCTCATCGACAAGGTCATCGGCGCCGGGGAGATCGCCGTGAGCGACCACCGCTCGTCACAGCCGGCGTTCGACGAGATCGCCCGGCTCGCGGCCGAGTGCCGGGTCGGCGGGATGCTCGGGGGCAAGGCCGGGGTCCTTCACCTGCATCTCGGCGACGGAAAGCGCGGGCTCGAGCTCCTTTTCCGGCTCATCCGCGAGACCGAGATCCCCATCACCCAGGTCATCCCGACCCACGTCAGCCGCAATCGGGGGCTTTTCGACCAGTCGCTCGAATGGGTGGCGGCCGGCGGGTCGGTCGACATCACTGTCGGTCCCGACCCCGTCGCGTCCGATCCCGACGTCACCTTCGAGGACGCCGTCGCCGCTTTCGAGCGGCGGGGGCTTCCGTTCACCCGGATAACGGCCAGCTCGGACGGCAACGGCAGCATGCCCGTCTTCGACGCTGAAGGCCGGCTGCAGCGGCTGACCATTGCCACGGAGAAGGACCTCCTGCGGAAGTTCCGGGAAGTCGTGACGAGCGGCCTCCTGCCGCTCGAAGCGGCCGTCCGGATCTTCGCGACCAACGCGGCCGACTTCTACAGGCTCGGACGCAAGGGCCGGATCGAGCCGGGCCGCGACGCCGATATTCTCGTCCTCGACGGCGGCCTCGGTCTCGTCGACGTCTTCGCCCGAGGCCAGCGCATGATGAGCGCCGGGCGGCTCGCAGCCCGCGGCACGTTCAGCGCCTGAGAGAACGGGCATGGACGAACAGAGCGCCCCCGCCCGCCGCCCCAGCTTCGGCGTCGCCCTCATCCCGCTCATCGCCATGGCCCTCCTCCTCGGGGTCGGTTACGGCGTCTACAAGATCAAAGCGCAGATCCTGCTCGTCGCCGCGGCCACGATCACGGCGTTCCTGGGCCTCCTGCTCGGCTTCAAGTGGCGGGATATGGAGAGGGGCATCGTCGAGAGCATTCACAAAGCCATGCCGGCCATCCTGATCATGCTCTCGGTCGGTCTTCTCATCGGCTCCTGGATGGCCAGCGGCACCATCCCCATGGTCATCTATTACGGCCTGAAGCTCATCTCGCCAAAATTCTTCCTGGCCACGGCCTGCCTCGTCTCGTCCATCGTGGCCGTCGCCTGCGGGACATCGTGGGGGACGATCGGGACGATCGGCGTGGCCTTCATGGGCATCGCCATGGGCCTCGGCATTCCCCTCGGTCCCGCGGCCGGGGCCATCGTCGCCGGGGCCTATTTCGGCGACAAGATGTCGCCGCTGTCGGACATCCCCAACCTGGCCACGGTCATCTCCGGCTCGAACCTGTTCGACCACATCAAGCACATGATCCCGTCGGCCGGGCCCGCCTGGCTCGCCGGGCTGATCCTCTATTTCTTGGCCGGATTGAGATACGGCGCGACGGCCGTCCGGTCGGACACCCTGGACCTCATCCTGAGCACGCTCAAGGCCCATTTCCGCTTCAACCTGCTCCTCCTGCTTCCGCTGGCCGTCATCTTCTATTTCGCTGCCGCCAAGAAGCCGACCATCCCGGCCATGGTCCTGTCGTCCCTCGTGGCCTCGCTCCTGGCCGTCGTCATCCAGAAGACCCCGCTCACGGTAGTGGCCACGGCCATGAACACCGGGCTGCCGGCGCGGACGGGCGTCGAAGTTGTCGACACGCTCCTGGCCAAGGGCGGCCTGATGAGCATGATGGAGACCCAGCTCATCGCCTTCACCGCGTTCGCCTACGGCGGCATCATGCAGGCCACGGGCTGTCTGGCCGTCATCCTGGACCGGGTCATGGCGTTCACCAAGCACATCTGGAGCCTGGTCCTGACGACGGTCGGCGCGGCCATCCTCTCGGCCATGATCACGGGCAGCTCCTATCTGTCGATGATCCTCCCGGCCGACCTCCTGGCCCCCGCTTACAAGAAGAAGAACCTGGCCGCCAAGAACCTGTCCCGCATCATCGCGGAGAGCGGCGGCATTATCGTGCCCCTCATCCCCTGGAGCATGGCCGGCGTCTACATCACCGGGGCCCTGGGCGTGCCCACCTTTTCCTATCTGCCCTGGGCCTTTATGAATTATTTCTCCGTCGGGATGCTCATCCTCTTCGGCTTCACAAAATGGACGATGGCGCCCCGCGTGCGCGAAGACGAAACCGAATCGGGGAGTTGACGGCGCTCTCGTCTAAGATATTCAGGTCTCCTCGTCCCCCTCGCCCTTCCCGGCTTTTTCGAGCGCCGTCTTGAAGAGCTCGTCGGCCTTGGAGTGCTTCTCCTTCTGGAGCTCAAAGGTGGCGTCGAACTTGCGGTCGAACTCGCTCTGACGCTGATGCTCTTTGACCAGGAGCTCGTCGAGCGAGCCTTTTTTCTTCTTGGCCTTCTCCGACCTCAGGACCGCCTTGGTCTCGCCGTCGATCCAGAGGGTCGCTTCACAGCACGGGCAGACGACCGAAAATACGCGGCTTTCATCCTGGGCTTGCTTGTCGGCCATGCCGCGAATGTAGCACAAGGGCCCCGCTCTTCGCAAAGAACGGGGACGTTTCAAAATGGGGACGTTTCTATTTTTGATCGTCGATTCATTCCGGATTGATCGAAAAATAGAAACGTCCCCATTTTAGGCGGCAGCGAGGGGATTGGGCTTGGCCCCGATCCCATGCTTTTTCAGGAGCTTGAACAGGCCCTGACGGGTCAGTCCGACCTCGGCGGCCGTCCGGGTGCGGTGGTAGCGGCAGCGGACCAGGGCTTCCCTCAGGAAGCGGCGCTCGAAGTCGGCCTTGGCCTCGGCGAGCCGGTGGGAGGCGCGCGAATACGTCTCCCCGGCCGGGTTGATCTTGGGCGAGAGGTGGTCTTCGAGGATGAGCGGCCCGCCGCCGGCCATGACCAGGCATCGCTGGACCTCGTTCTGGAGCTCGCGGACGTTGCCGGGCCAGGGATAATGGAGGAGCATCTCCAGCGCGACGGGCGAGACGAACGGCCGCGGCCGGTCCATTGTCCGCGAGAACTCGTCCAGAAAATGGTTGAGCAGGAGCAGCGCGTCGTCCGGCCGTTCGCGCAGGGGCGGCAGGTCAAGGGCGATGATCTTGAGCCGGTAATAGAGATCCTGGCGGAAACGGCCCCGCTCGACCTCCCGGTCGAGGTCCTTGTTCGTGGCGCTGACGAAGCGGACGTCGACGGCCCGCGGTCTCGTCTCGCCGACCCGGCGGATCTTCTTTTCTTCGAGGACGCGGAGGAGCTTCGACTGCAGGGCCAACGGCAGGTCCCCGATCTCGTCGAGGAAGAAGGTGCCGCCCGAGGCCTCTTCGACGAGACCGGACTTGTCCCGGAAGGCCCCGGTGAAGGAGCCCCGGGCGTGGCCGAAGAGCTCGCTCTCGAGGAGCGCTTCCGGGATGGCCGCGCAATTGATGGCGACGAACGGCCCGCCGCGGCGGCGTCCCGTGTCATGGATGGTCTTCGCCGCCAGCTCCTTGCCCGTGCCGCTTTCCCCGGCGATAAAGACCGGGGCGTCCGTGTCGCGGACCCGTTCGATCATGGCTCGGACGCGGCGGACGGAAGGCGCTTCGCCCATGAACGCGCCGGGGGCGTCCGCGGGCCGCGGCTCCGGCTCGGCCGGACGGCCGCCGCTCGTCTGTCTCAGAAGATAGATGACGGGCGCCAGGGCCAGAGTCAGGAACTCCATGTCGTCCGTGTCGAAAGGCCGTCCGTCGCCGTTCCTGGTGAGAATGACCAAGCCCGCCGGGCGTCCGCGCAAGGTCCAAGGATAAGAAAGGACGCTGCGGGGGCGCCGCCCGTTCCCGTCGATCTCGAGATCGGCGAAGAGGGGGTCCTGCCGAAGGTCCCGGACGAGGACCGGCCGGCCGATCTCGAGGGCCCGGCCGGCGAGGGCCTCGCCGACCTCCTTCGAGATCCCGGCCGTCCCCGGCACGCCCTCGGCCCCCTTCGCCGCCTCGAAGACCGGGTCGCCCTTGGCGTCGAAGGCGCGGAACACCGCCTGGTCCGCGGCGACGTGGTCGAAGATGACCTCGGCGATCCGGGACAGGAATTGATGGGTCATGCGGCCTCGTTCGAACCGGTTCCATGCTTTCATCTAAAGCGACGATCGAGGCCGCCGGATTTTCTCATTGCGCCGGCCCGGAGGAATCTCCTAGAATGGTCCTTCGGCCGTCCCGGTCCCGATCGAAAACCCCGGCAAGGAGGCGCCCATGCTAAGAATCCTCACGGTCCTGGGAGTCGTGGGCGTCTGGGGCGCCGTCCTGGGCCAAGGCCTGTCCGCCGGCACGGCGCCCACGCTGGCCGAGGCCCTGAGGAAGGTCAGGGTCCTGGCCATCCCCGGATCCGGCCGCCCGGTCGACCGGACCGTGGCCGAAGAGATGAGGCGCAGCCTCGTCCCGCGCGCGGAGATCAAGATCTCCGGACAGGACCGCGCTGGAGAGGGCGGCGTTTTCCGCATCGCCGTCGCCGACGAAAACCTCGCGGCCGGACCCGCCCCCGACGCGCTGCGGCAGGCCGGCGGGAAGAACTGGATGTTCTTGAAGCTCGGCCCGGACGGCTCGGGCGAGCTTTCGGTCTCGGCTCCTCACCTTCTCTACGCCCTCTATGCCCTGCTCAAGGACGACTGGCTGCCCCTGGCGGCAGCCGGATTCGAGAACGGCCGGCTGGTCGTTCCCCGCTTTTCGCGCCTCGAAGGCGGCGACAACTATCTGGCCAATCCGAAGCGGGTCGCGGCCGGATACGACGCCGAGGCCTCGGTCCGCGAGCTGGCCCGTCTCGGGTTCAGCCACGTTCCGGTCAACGCCCTGGCCAAGGACATGCCGGCCGAGCAGGGTCCGCCCGGCGAGATCTACTATCGCTTCTATTATTTCAGCCCCGACCTCGATCAGTTCGTCGAGACGCCGCTCAACGCCGGAGCGTACTCGCCGGAATATCTGGCGGCCAACCTGGCCTTGCTCAAGGAGAACGCCCGCCTGGCCGTGAAATACGGGCTGACGCCGGGCCTCAATATCAGCTCGCCTCGCTCCGTCCCCGATCCGGTCCTCGAAAAATACCCTTATCTTCGCGGGGCCCGGGTCGACCACCCGTTCCGGAGCTATCGTCCCCGCTTCACCCTGACCCTGTCCCATCCCGCCGTACGCTGGCACTATGCCGAGCTCATGCGGCGGCTGATGCGCGAGGTCCCCGAACTTGGTTACATCTACCTCTGGACGAACGACAGCGGCTCCGGATTCGAGTATACGGCCAGCCTCTACGCCGGACGCAACGGCGGGGCTTATCTCGTCCGCGAGTGGAAGTCCCACGAAGCCATCGCCAAGGCCGCCGCGGAGAACGTCCTGCGCTACTTCCGGACGCTCCGCGATGCCGCCGCGGAGACCCGGCCCGATTTCCGCCTGCTCTTCAATCTCTTCTCCTTTTCGAACGAGGAGGCATTCATCCTCGACGGGCTCTCCGAAGGGCTCGACCTCTGGGTCGCGCCGAAGGAGCTCGACGACTCGCCGCGCGGAGGGCGGCTGAAAGCCTTGCCGCAACGCGGCAGCGAGATCTTCACGACGACGCGGCTGCAGAACAACTACCTCCTGGGCATCCCCTCGCCCTGGCTCGCGGCCGAGGAGGTCCGCGGACTTCAAGCGGCCGGCTTCGACAAAGCCCAGGTCACGGTCGATCCGGCCCCGCTCGCACCCTTCGACGTCAACAGAGAGGTCTTGAGGACGCTCAACTTCGACCCGGAGGCCGACATCGAGGCCGTGACGACAGCCGCCGCCGTGCGGCTCGTCGGGAAGGACGGCGCCCCGGCCCTGGTCAAGGCCTGGCGGCTCTGCGATGCCGCCGTCCGCGGCTTCCCCCCGATCATGCTCTACGGCGACAACAACTGGGGCTTCCCCTGGTACCGGCTCCTGGTCCGGCCCTTCGCGCCCGATATCGGGAAGATCCCCGAGGCCGAGAGGGCCTATTACGAAAAGTACATGACCGTGACGTTCAACAATCCCAACCTCGTCGACCTGGGGACGGACATCCTCTGGACCCTCATGACCCGCGAGCAGGCCGACGCGGCCGTGGCCCAGGCCGATGGGGCGGCCTGGAAGCCCCTGGACGAAGCGATCCGGCTCCTGGGCGACGGCGTCAGGACGTCGACGGGCGGGGCGCGGGCGGTCTTCGTCGACCAGGTCGACCGGCTTCGGGCCCTGCGCTCGTACTTCCGGACCTTGCGCAACACGGCCGCCTGGGTCGCCGGGGTCCACGGCTTCCTCGAAGCCACGGACCCCGCCGAAAAGAACCGGCGCCGGGCCGCGGTCAGGGCCATGGTCGATGACGAGACCGCCAACGCCAAGGACCTGGCGGTCCTGTTCGAATCGTCGAAGACGCGGTTCATGCCGATCGACCCGGCGGGCGAGACCTTCAACATGTACGGGACGAACCTGCCCGAGCTCATCCGCAAGAAGATCGCCCTGATGGAAAAGCACCGGGACGACGAGCCGCGCATCGACCCCGATTTCATCTGGCGCCTGCCGCCGGACTCGGGCCTCGACCCCCGGGTCTATTTAAAATACCGTTGAGCGGGTCGCCGCCGTGATAGGATCGGGCAGAAGACGGAGTGAAGGCGTGAAAAAGGTCATTGTCAGGAAGCCCGGCCTGGACGCGGCCTTCGCCCTATCCCTCGTCCTGGCCTTTGCGGCCGGCTGCGGCCCGGGCCGGCCCGACCCTCTGGCGCCCGCGTTCCGCGTGACCGTTCCGGCCGAACGGTCGCCGTTCCCGACGCCTCTCCCCTCCGGCCAAGAGGAGCCGGGATTCGTCCTCCGCGGCACGAAAGGCTGGGCCTGGACGTGGGACCAGTATCTGGCCGAGATCCCCTATCTGGCCCGCTATAAGATGAATTTCCTGATGAGCTGCTATACGAGCGTCTTCACCGACCCGGTGAAATTCGTCAATCGCTGGTGGGAGCCGCTGCCGCGGGCGACCTTGGACGGGATCGGCAAGGTCGCCGCCGCCTGCCGCGGCGCCGGCATCGCCTACTGCTTTTCCTTTCACCCGGCGCTCTTCAGCGACCGGCCGTTGCGCGCCGACAGCGACGAGGACTTCGCGGCCATGTGGCGCAACTACGCGTCCGTCCAGGCTTTCGGCGTGCGCTGGTTCAGCCTGAGCTACGACGATATCGACGTCAGGGGCCGGGACGTCGCGGCGCTCGGCGCGGCCCACGCCGGCCTGGCCAACCGGCTGTTCCGGGGCCTGCGCGCCAAGGACCCTTCGGCCGAGCTCATCTTCTGCCCGGTCTATTACTGGGGACCTGCCGATGCCGGAGAAGCCGGACTCTACACGGAAGCCCTCGGCCGGGCCCTCGATAAAGACATCTTCGTCTTCTGGACGGGGGACGCCGTCGTGACGCCGCGCATCACCCGCAAGGCGGCGGACTCCTTCAGGCGGGCGGTCGGCCATCGCATCGTCATATGGGACAACTACCCGGTCAACGACAGGACCGGCGCCCTTCATCTGGGGCCTGTCATCGGCCGCGACCCCGACCTCGACGAGGCCGCCTATGGCTACATGAGCAACCCGCTCTCGCCGCAGAACGAGATCAACCGCATCCCGTTGCTGACGTGCGCAGACTATGCCTGGAACCCCCGGGCCTATGACCCGGGGCGCTCGATCGGACAGGCCATCCTCCAGCTGGCGGATACGCCCGCCCGGAGAGCCGTCCTCAGGGACCTGGTCGAGCTCTATCCTGGCAACC
>Ga0326732_1000012_pt1 | contig 47218 bp, 57 predicted proteins | sample MHFSIPfraction_4_FD_207644 | JGI IMG/M metagenome (GOLD analysis project Ga0326732, IMG submission 207644) | Lab enriched peat soil microbial communities from Michigan Hollow, Ithaca, NY, United States - MHF12FN SIP fraction | ecosystem: Environmental > Terrestrial > Soil > Wetlands > Peat...
AAACATCGTCTTAAGTGGAGATCTCGGGTGCTGTACATGTTGCTCAAGATAAAAAAATATCCAATGACTCTGAAACCCGCAGTATACCTGGTCCGGGAGCCCGGCCGCCCGGGACTCCCGGACACACGGCGCCGGGTCGACGGAATTATATGCCGGAGTCGTACGTATATGTTTATGTGATTGTTTTCATCATGAACAGGGCGGCCATGCGTTGCCGAATGGCGAACGTCGGCGTCGATGAACAGCGGTAATTCCGGGGTATCGGCATTGCCCGTGCGGATGAGGTTGGTGTTGTCGAGATCCGATGCCACCGGCCATGGGCGGTTCAGAGGCGCCCGCGCAGGCTCGTCCGAGGTCGGCAATGGTCGTGTGAGGCCGGAATAATGAGATTAACCAGATGAAACGTTCAGACGAGAAGAGTCGATCGGCGATGAGGCCCTCTCCAGGCCTGGTATCCTGCATGCTTGCGGTGCTCCTGTCTGCGGTTTCTGAAATCAGGGAGGCTCGGGCAGCCGATTTTACACTCAGCATCGCGGATGGGGCGTCGGGCCTGATAAATTCCGACACGGAAATCGGCCGCCTCTTCATCCAGCCGCTCGGCACCCTGGACATCACCGGCAGCTACACCCTGGCCATCGGCATCCATGACCGGGCGGAGGGGATGCAGGGTGACGGCGCAGGCGTCGCGGCGGGGGTGATCCGCAGTACCGGTAACCTGGCCAAGAACGGAAACGGTACGCTGCTCCTTTCCGGAGTCAACACCTATTCGGGTGACACCACGGTGGAGGCGGGCACTCTTGCCGTGGACGGCGTGGTGAGGGCGGGGTCGAACCTCACCGTCCGTTCCGGGGCTACGCTGAAGGGTACGGGCAGCGTCGGGAACGTCGATGTGCAGCACGGCGGCACGATCTCACCAGGCCACTCGATCGGTACGCTGACGATTGTCGGAAACTACCTCCAGAAGGGCTCCTATGCGGTCGAGTACCGGGCACCCCTGCCGGGAGTGGCTCCGGTCGCGGGGACGGACAACGACTACCTGCATGTGACGGGCGCCGCGACGTTGACCGGCGGCACGGTGGCGGTGAGTCCGCAGAGTACCGCCGCAGCGTACGATGCGGCCCTGAGAGCGGCCAGCAACCCCACGCCGGGCAAGGTGCGGTGGATGATCCTCCGGGCCGACGGCGGGCTTGGCGGGACGCAATACGCCGCTCTTTCCGGCGCGCCGGATCTGGTGCGTCTCGAGTTCCCCAACAGCACCGACGTCGATCTGGTGCTGACGGGATCGGTCATGCCGCCCGAGCCCCCCATTCTCATCGTGAGCGATCCGCCCGACGGGACGCTGAAGTGCGCAAGCCGGCTCTGGCAGGGTGCGGTCGAGATGGCCCGTCTGCGCCCGCGTTGCGATGACCCGGACTTTGTGCGAACCGGAGCGCGCGGTTTCTGTGGCTTCGTGGAGGGAGAATTGAACCTGCTCAACCTGGGCGCCGCCGGGACGCTCCGCACCGGCACCGGAATGGCCGGCATCGGCAGACGAGTGCATCCCGGCCTGAAGCTGGGGGTCGCTTTCGCCTACGGTTTCTGGTCGGAACGTGGTGACGGGAGCGACTTCGCCCGATCGATGGCGATGTTCTGGGGCGAGTGGCGACCGGTGAATGTCGACCTCAGGTGGTGGCTGGCAGGGGGATATACCGATGTTGACGGTCACCGCCGGACAACGCTCGATGCGACGGCCAGATCGAGCTACCGGGCCAGCCAGGCGATGGGCGCTCTGGAGTGGCGCCGATGGATGAAGCTCTCCGACTCCTGCGAACTCTCGCCGCTTGTCGGCGTGCAGTGCACGACGCTGTTTCAGGGAGCATACCGTGAAACCGGAGGGGGAATCGAGAACTTCCGGTCAGATTCACAGAGGATGGTGAGCGTGCAGTCGGATATCGGCGCCGAGTTGCAGTTGAATACGGGAACAGGCAAGCTTCCGCTGGTGATCGATCTGCTTGCGGCGTGGAGCCACGAGTATGGCGATGCGTCGGCATCGGTTTCGGGACGGTACGAGAGCGACGCCGCACGAACCCTGTTCACACGGAACGGGGTTGGAGTCGGGAGGGAGCAGTTGCACGTCGGTGCTTCGGTGCTGCTGCCGGCAGGGAACGGCACGTTGCGTATCGGCTACAACGGAGCGTATGCCGGCCATCTGGCATCGCATACCATCATGGCGCGGTACACGATCGGGTTCTGAGTGATGGAGCCGAAGCCATGACTGTGGCGCAGGCGAAAAACAGCAGAGCCGTCCCGCAAGGTCGTTCCGGGACGGCTCATTGCAATAAAACGGAGGGATTATTTGCTGGCGCCGACCATATAGGCGACGGCGTTGCCGACCTGTGCGTCGGTCAGCTTGGCGTTGCCGCCCTTTGCCGGCATCATGCCCTTGGGGCCCTTGAAGCCCTTGATCGACTTGGCGACCATGGCGGGAATGCCCTGGCCGATGCGCGGTGCCCAGGCGGCCTTGTCGCCGAGTTTTGGGGCGCCCATCATGCCGGTCTTGTGGCAGGTGGCGCAGCTTGCGTCGTAGACGGCCTTGCCTGCAGCGGCGTCGTAGCCGGCGGCGAAAGCATTTCCTGAAACGAGCATGGCAGCGCCGATAAGGGCGGTGGAAACGAAACGGGACATAGGTCTTCTCCGTTGAAGGTTGTGATGTTGAAAGTGGTGTCCGGACAAATGAATGTCCATGAACCGAAAGTTTAGCAATTTGCCCGCTGTCCTCCAAATATTAATGCCGCCGGAACGACCTTCGGGAAACGGTTGCCGAGACTGTCTCGAAAGGATGTCCACAACAGGTGATCCGATTTCTCACATGATTGCCATCCTGAACGAAGCATAGCGAAGAGAAGGATCCACCTTTCTTGTGGCTCACTGATTATTGCTTTAGCTGAAATACGTTACAACAGGCAGACTGGATTCTTCACCTGGCTGCGCCAGCTTCAGAATGACAGAGGAATGAGCTGCAAGAAATGACAAAGCAAAAGAAAAGGCTGCCTCAGTATTGCTTCTGAGACAGCCTCTTACCTCTGATCAAGTCCGCGGTTGCGGTTATTTCGAGATGCTCATCATGTAGTTTGCGGCGTCGGTGAGCTGCTCGTCGGTCAGCGCGGCGTTGCCGCCTTTCGCGGGCATGCCGTTGATGCCGTTGATCGTGTTCTTGATCACGGTTTCCTCGCCCTTGGCGATACGCGGCGCCCATGCGACCTTGTCGCCCGGCTTCGGAGCGCCCATCATGCCGGCATCGTGGCAGGCGTTGCAGCCGCCATCGTACACGGTTTTGCCGGCGGCCAGCTTGGGGTCGGCGGGGGTGGCGGCAGGAGCTGCTGCTGGCGCGGCAGCCGGTGCGGCTGCTGGTGCAGCGGCCGGCTTTTCGGCCTTGTCCAGTTCTTCGGCGAGCTTGGCCGGGGGTTTCTCAAGTCCGCAGCCGCCAAGGACGACAAGTCCGACGGTGAGCAGTGGCAGGAAGCGCTTCATGGTCATCTCCTTTATTTGATCTCTCGGGTTTTCAGGTAGTGTAGATTAAAATCTTACAAACTTAATGTTAATGATAAATCAGGTTCTCTCAAAATGGATTTTGCCGTTCTCCATCCCTTCGAGCTGGCGCTGCAGGTCGTGCCGTGAAAGGCTGTAGAGGTGGGAGTAGAAAAGGTTGAAGAGCAGTACGGCAGGCTTGATGCTCGGGGCCTCCATGCCGCGCCTGACGGCGTTGCCGACGTTGAACACCTTGCGCGTCAGCTCGGAGTAGCTCGCGATGAAGTCGGCAAGCGGGATCTGTTTCGGACGGTACAGCATCTCCTGCCCGAACGTGTACCTGAACGAGGTGAGGTCATCGGGGTCGAAGAGTAATCGTCCCTCTTCCCTCAACCGGTCGAAGACCCTGGTGCCGGGGTTCGGCCTCAGGATGTTGATGCCCGGCACGTCGAGGCGGGTGTCGGCGATGAAGTCGAGAATGGCGGCAGGCGTGTCGAGCGTGTCGCCGTCGAGGCCATAGATGAAGCTGCCGTAGAGGCTGATGCCGCTCTGTCTGATGGCCCTGATATTGCCGGCGAGCTCTCCGGCTCGGTTCTGCGTCTTGCGGTGCGCTTCGCGGCTCGATGGTTCGATGCTCTCGATACCGACCAGGAGTGCCTGGCATCCGGAACGGGCGAAAGCTTCGAGCAGTCGCGGTTGCTGGCCGAGCGCCGTGGTCGCCTGTCCGAACCAGCGGATGCCGAGCGGCGCCAGTTTGTCGAAAAGTTCGAAAGCGAAAGCGGGATCGGCGTTGATGGAGTCGTCCACGAAAAAGAAGATCCGCCGGTCATCCTCTTTGAATCGGAGGATCTCTTCGACGAGGTCGCCGATCCGCCGCTGGCGCAGGACATGCCCGTTCAGCACGTGGACGTTGCAGAAGTCGCACCGGTAGGGGCAGCCTCGTCCGGTCTGCACCAGGTTGGTCGTGAAGTAGCGGCTCTTTTGCAGTGACGATTTGCCGACCGGACGCGGAAGGGAGAGGTCCGGGGGATCGACAGCCCGGTACTCGGGTTTCATGCGTCCCGATGCGAGGTCCGAGAGCACTGTTTTCCAGATGTCGTCCGCCTCGCCGAGCGCGAGCGCATCCGCGTACGGACGGCATGATTCGGGAAACATGGTCACATGCGGCCCGCCGAGCACGACGGGGATGCCCCTCGACCGGAGCTCGGATGCAAGCCCGAACGCCCTGGCTGCCATTCCGGTCTGGACGCTGATGCCCACGAGGTCCCAGTTCCGGTCGAAGGGGAAGGGCTCGAACCGGAGGTCGCAGATGGTCTGTTCGACGCCGGGAACTTCGACCGAGGCGAGGATCATCAGCGCCAGTGGGGGAATGGCGAACTGGGTCTTCTTGATGAGGTTCCGAACTGTTCCGTTGAACCAGCGGACGGGTCCCGACTCCGAGCCATCGCCATAGAGTGACCGTGCCCCGTCGACACCGCTGTCGGATGGCAGAAAGACCAGTGCGACCTGTTTTTTCGGGCCAGGGGCGGTCACCAGTCTTTCTGCTCCTTGGGCGTCTGGCGGGGCGGGGCGGGGCGGAAATACCGGCGCATCATCTGGCCTTCCTCATGCCGGGCGTTGTCGAGCACCAGGTTCGACACGTCCATGCTGAGCTTTTGCTGCTGCGGCTGCTGGCCAGGAGCGCCCTTGCCCCCGCCGCCTCCGGAAGCGGGAGATGGCGGAGTCCGGCTGTGCAGCGCCCTGAAGACGATCTCGTAATTGATTCTCGCGTCGTTGTTCCCGGGGGAGGCGAGGAGGGCGCGACGGTAGCACGCCAGCGAGCGACGAAGCTCGTCGGTGTAGCCCGGAGCCTTGGGGGCCCCAAAAGCCGCTCTTGCAATAGCGTTGCCCCGGTTATAGGATGCGTTTGCGCCGATCGGGCCCTTGACCGTCTCCAGGCCGGAGTAGATCGCGGAGGCCTGCGGAAAATGGTTGAGACCGTACTCGGCGCCGGCAAGGTCGAACAGCGCTTCGTGGCGGAGGAAGGTGTCGGGATGGCGGGTCAGCAGCGTCGCATAGCCCTTCATGGCGGCCGTGAGGTTGCCGCTCTGCTGGCGTTCGTAAGCTTCCACGAACATCCGGTACTGTTTGACGGCCGAAGGGATGCTGCCGAACGAGAAGAGCACGATCAGGGCTGGAAGCAATCTGTGCATGGCGTTTTTTTTAAATATACGCCCTTCCGCCCCGCCGTGAAAGGCCGGGCGGAGGAAAAGGGTGCCTGTTCAGTCCGCGAGGAATGCCCGCTGCACGGCGGCCACGCCCGAGCCGATCTCGAACGGTACGCCCATTTCGCTAAGGGTGAACTCCAGGCCGCCGATGACCGAAAGCATGTCGAGTTCGTCGTAATAGCCGAGATGGGATATCCTGAAGATCCTGCCGGCGAAATCGTCCTGACCCGCCGCGACCGTGATGCCGTTGCCCACCTTGAGTATCCTGTTGAACTCTTTCCAGTTGACCCCCTCCGGCAGCCACACAGGAGTCACCGCAAATGACGGAGATGCGCTGAAGAGCCTCATGCCGAGAGCTTCGCACCCCTGGCGACAGGCCGAGGCGAGCCGGGCATGGCGCGCCCAGACGTTCTCGATCCCCTCGTCACGAAGCATTTCGAGCGCTTCGGCAAGCCCGATGATCAGGGTGACGGCAGGGGTGAACGGGGTGTCGTTGCCCGCGTGCGACTTCAGGGCCTTCTTCAGGCTCAGGTAGAACTGCGGCCGGTCATGCCTGGCGTTGACGATATCCTGGGCCCGTTCGGAAACGGCTATGAGCGCGAGGCCCGGCGGCATCATCAGACCCTTCTGCGAACCGGTGATGCAGATGTCCGCGCCCCATTCGTCGAAATGGAACTCGTGCGCGCCGATGGCCGTGATGCCGTCGACGAGGATCAGGGCGTCGGACGCTTCGCGGATGGCCGCGCAGAGCGCCTTGATGTCGGACGAGGTGCCGGTCGAGGTCTCGGAGTGGGTGAGGCAGACCCCGAGCGCGTCCGGATGCTCCAGGAGCAGCTCGACAATGCGTTCCGGCTCTATGGCCTTGCCCCATTCAACCTTCTCCTCGACACAGTTGCCGGTGAAGGTGTTGACCAGTTCGCCCCAGCGCTCCCCGAACTTCCCCCCGTTGACCGTGATCACCTTGTCGCCCGGGCCGAAGAGGCTCGAGATGGCCGACTCCATGCCGCCGGTTCCTGAGCAGGTCATGACCACGACGGGCTGGGTCGTCCTGAACAGGTACTGGAGGTCTTCGTGCACCTGCTGAAGGATCTCCATGAACTCGGGGTTGCGGTGATGGATGATCGGAGCGGCCATGCTGAGCATGACGTTTTCCGGAACAGGGGTAGGACCGGGGGTGAAGAGTCGTTTTTTCATGAATGGGCCTTAAGTTATCGGCTTCTCTGGAAGACGTTGTACCTCTGTCTCAAATCGCCTGTGAAACGGGTTTTCGGCGGTCAAAGGACGATAGGGGGGCAATATAAGCATTTCATGCACGCTGTAAAGGGCACCTCGCAAAAGTTGTTCCTCGATCCGGTCGCAGCGTTGTCCCGACGTGTCCCTTCCGTGTCGGCTGCTCTTAAGGCGCCGTGTTCCGCTGTTGAAGCATGTTATGCGAGCGTCTTGCATTTCCGGCTGGGAGGGGGGTGATGCAGCGACATGCCGGCTCACGTTATGACGCGTCATGACGTGAGCCGGCCGTCCGATCATTTTTTTGTCTGAGCCATCAGGTCGGTGAACTCGCTGAACAGGTAGTGCGAGTCGTGTGGACCGGGGGCCGCTTCCGGATGGTACTGCACCGAGAAGCAGGGCAGGTCGCGGTGACGAAAACCTTCGACGGTCTGGTCGTAGAGGTTCCTGTGAGTGAGCTGGAGCTCTTCCGGCAGGGAGCACTCGTCGACGGCGAATCCGTGGTTCTGCGATGTGATCTCTATCCGGCTGTTCAGCAGGTTCTTGACGGGGTGGTTTGCGCCGTGGTGGCCGAACTTGAGCTTGTAGGTCCTGGCTCCGAAAGCGAGTGCCAGGAGCTGGTGGCCGAGGCAGATGCCGAAGATCGGCAGCGGCCTGGTGGTCCGGCTGTGGTCGGCAAGCTTCCCGATGGTCTCGATCGCGTAGGTCACGGCAAAGGGGTCGCCGGGGCCGTTCGACAGGAATATGCCGTCCGGGTTCATCTTGAGCACTTCGCTGGCCTGGGTCTTTGCGCTCACGACGGTGACCTTGCATCCGGCCTGCTGAAGCTGGCGGACGATGTTGGTCTTGATGCCATAGTCGAACGCGACCACATGGAACTTCGCGTCAGGGACATCGCAGGTGTAAGTCGATCCGGTGGTGACCCGGTTGACCAGGTCGAGGCCGGTCATCTCGGGTACGGCCGAAGCTCTCCGTTTCAATTCGTCGACGTCGTCGCATGTAGTCGATATGAAGCCCCGCATGGCGCCCTTCTGTCGGATTTCGCGGACGAGCTTGCGGGTGTCGATGCCGGCAAGGCCCATCACCTTGGCCTCCTTCAGTGCTTCGTCAAGGCTTCGCGTGGATTCGAAATTGCTGTAGACGTTCGAGGCCTCGCGCACGACGAGGGCCGATGCCCAGATCTTCGACGACTCGTCGTCGTTCGGTGTGATGCCGTAGTTTCCGATGAGAGGGTAGGTCATGACCACCATCTGGCCGGTGTATGATGGATCGGTTAGGATCTCCTGGTACCCGGTGAGCGAGGTGTTGAAGACGACTTCACCGGCCGCTTCGCCAACATGGCCGAAAGCGGTCCCCCGGTAAATCGAGCCGTTTTCGAGGACCAGTATCGCTGGTATTTCCTGCATCACTGCCTGTCACTCCTTTGTGGCGAGCTTGTCGCCGGTTTCCTGTTTTTCGATGTTGGCGATCGCCGAACGCTCGAACTTGATCTTCATGTTGTCGGCAACCTGTACCAGAACCGTTTTTTTCTCGGTATCGATCCCTGCCACGGTGCCGTGGATGCCGCCGATGGTCACCACCCGGTCTCCGCGCTTGATGTCATCGAGCACTTTCTCGCGGTCTTTCTGTTTTTTCTGCTGCGGACGGATCATGAAGAAGTAGAACACGACGAAGATCAGCACCAGCGGGACAAGCTGGATGAAGGGATTCGGCGTCTGTCCGCCGGCCGGCGGAGCGAAGAGCATCAGGGCGAGGATGGAGTCGTACATGGCGGTTGCTTGCTGTTGATAATCGTTGCCTGGAGTGCCGCTTCCGGTTTAAATCCGGCCAGCGCGCTCTTTTTTCTGGTCCTCAAGATAAGGTATTTATACAACTATGTCAACGAGCCCCTCTCCCGGCCGCGACGAATCGGGCGAAGGGCGCCGTGTCATAGGAGTTTTCACCCGCGCGGCCCCGGTCGAGCATGAGGCCGGCCATGGTTGCGATCATGGCGGCATTGTCCGTGGAATAGGTCATGCTCGGGATGAACAGCTCAATGCCGTGCCGCCGGCAGGCCTCGCCCATCGACGCACGCAGTCCCGAGTTGGCGCTGACCCCGCCGGCGACCGAAACCGCGCCGACCCGGTGCAGCCTGGCTGCGGCGATGGTTTTTTCAACCAGCACGCTGACGATGGCCTCCTGGATCGATGCGGCGATATCCGGGAGGTGGCGCTCGATGTGGGCCCTGTCGTGCTGACCGAGAAAGGTGAGGACCGAGGTCTTCAGCCCGGAGAAGCTGAAGTCGAAATTGTTCCGGTAACTCCTGCTGGTCTGTGAACTGGCGGTCAGTGCCCGCGGGAAGCGGTGGAAACGAGGGTCGCCCTGTCGCGCGAGCCGGTCGATGGCCGGGCCGGCGGGGTAGCCGAGGCCTAGCATTTTCCCGGTCTTGTCGAAAGCCTCTCCGGCCGCGTCGTCGATCGTGCGGCCGATCACTTCGTAGGAGAGATCCTGGTGCACCACCGAAAGCATGGTGTGCCCTCCGGAGACGGTCAGCGAGATGAAATCGTTTTCCGGTGCACGGGAGGAGGCTTCGTCGCTGATGAACGGGGAAAAGATGTGCGCCTCGACGTGGTTCACCGGCACGAAGGGTTTTCCGAGCGCCCAGGCGAGCCCTTCGGCGAAGCAGAGTCCCACCATGACGGCGCCGATCAGGCCGGGCCCAGCCGTCGCCGCTATGACATCAAGCCCGTTTTTTGTTATATTTGCTTCAGTAAGGGCTGTATCGACGATCGAGACGATCAGCCGTTCGTGCTCTCTGGACGCCAGTTCCGGAACGACCCCGCCGAAGTCGCCGTGGCAGAGTTGCGAACTGACCACGTTGGACCGGACGATCCCGTCCACGAGGATCGCCGCCGACGTTTCGTCACAGCTGGTTTCTATTCCGAGAATGTTCATGGTTCAAGATGACGTCAAAACTATTATGGCCAAAGCTAAGAAACAGGAGATGAATAGCAAACCGCGAGGCAGGATCAGTTTCCTGAAGGCTTTTCTCATCCTCGTCGGCGCCGACATCGTGCTGCTGTTCGCCCCCGGTCTCGGTATCCTGAACAGCGTGTTCTACATCGGGGACCTGATCTCATGGTCGGCCCTTATCTTCGGGCTCGTGCTTCTTGTGGTAGGTTTCAGAGGGCTGTTCAGGAAGGTGTGAGCATTTGCCGGGTGAGGTAATGGTGCATTAACGATTCAGAAGAGGTGAATATGAAGCAGGAAACGGAACTCGAGGCACTTGGCAGGGAAATCGTGCAGGAGTCGGTCTTTCTCGACCGGGCCCGCGAGGTGCTCTCCTCACGCATCATCGGCCAGAAGGCGGTCGTCGACCGGGTGCTCATCGCGCTGCTCGCCAACGGCCACCTGCTGCTCGAAGGGGTGCCGGGCCTGGCCAAGACCCTGATCGTCCGCACTTTCGCCGCGGCGATGAACCTGTCGTTCCACCGCATCCAGTTCACTCCGGACATGCTTCCCGCCGACCTGATCGGCACGATGATCTACAACCCGAAGGAGATGGAGTTCCATCCTCGGAAGGGCCCGGTCTTCGCCAACGTCATCCTCGCCGACGAGATCAACCGCTCGCCCGCCAAGGTGCAGTCGGCGCTGCTCGAAGCCATGCAGGAGAAGCAGGTCACCATCGGGGAGATGACCTTCCCGCTCAGCGAGCCGTTCATGGTGCTGGCGACCCAGAACCCGGTGGAGCATGAGGGCACCTACATGCTGCCCGAGGCGCAACTCGACCGGTTCATGATGAAAATCATGGTGGACTATCCCACCTACGACGAGGAGCTCGAGATCATGCAGTGGGCCACTGCGGCCCCGGTCCAGTGGGAGGTCCCGGCGGTGGTCCAGCCCGAGGATATCTTCCGGTCGAGACGGCTGGTCGACCGTATCTACGTCGACCAGAGGGTGCAGCGCTACATCGTCGACCTGGTCATGGCGACCCGCTATCCGGACCGCTGCGGGCTCGAAAACCTTGCGCCGATGATCGAGTATGGCGCGTCGCCCAGGGCGTCGATCTTCCTCCTGCTGGCCTCCAAGGCCCACGCATTCCTGCAGTCGCGCCCCTACGCCACGCCCGAGGATGTGAAGATCATCGCCTATGACGTGCTGCGGCACCGTATCAGGCCGAGCTACGAGGCTGAAGCCGAAAACATGAAGGCCGAGGATTTCATCAGGAGCATCCTCGAACATGTGCAGGTGCCCTGATGCGGCAGCGGAAGATCGCCATGCCGGAGGCGTCACGTTCCGGCTCAACCCCTGACCGGGAGCCGAACGAGCTGACCAGGAAGATCCGAAAGCTCGAGATTCGCTCACGGCGCCTGGTCAACGAGCTGTTCAGCGGCGAATACCACTCCACGTTCAAGGGGCGCGGCATCGAGTTCAGCCACGTCAGGGAGTACCAGTACGGTGACGACGTCAGAGCCGTCGACTGGAACACCTCGGCTCACAAGAACGGCCTCTACGTCAAGCTGTTCGCCGAAGAACGGGAGCGGACCATGCTGCTACTTCTTGACGGATCGGGATCCATGCTCTTCGGAAGCGGCGCACGCCTCAAGAAGGACCTGGCAGCCGAGGTCTCGGCTATCCTCGCCTTCAGCGCCGTCCAGAACAACGACAAGGTCGGCCTGCTGATCTTCACCGACCGCGTCGAAACCTACATCCCGCCGCGCAAGGGTCGGGCCCATGCCCTTGCCATCCTGAGGGAGATCTACTCCCTTGACCACTCAGGTCGCACGGACATCGACGCAGCCCTCAGCTTCATTCGCCGCACCCAGAGGCGCAAGGCCATCATCTTTCTCCTGAGCGACCTGATCGGGACGAAATACGAGCGGGGCATGCGCCTCCTCAACGCCAGGCACGACTTCGTGGTGGTCCACCTCGGCGATCCGCTCGACAGCGAGCTTCCCCGCAGCTGCATGCTCGATCTCGTCGATCCGGAGAGCGGGGATAGGATGACGGTCGATGCCCGCAGCAGGGTGCTGCTCTCCCGTTACGCCGCCGCCGCACGGCGCGACCGCGACGACCTCCGGCAACAGCTCCGCCGGATGAAGGTCGACACGGTGTTCCTCGACACAGGCCGTTCGATCATCGGCGGCCTGAACGCCTTTTTCAGGAATCGTGAACGCAAGGTTTGACCGGTTTCCGTCGGCAGCCCTCCTCTTCGGGGTTGCGATGCTTGCCGCCCCGGCCCCGGCGGCGGCTTCCCCGGGTCCGCTCAGGGCTTCCGACGTCACCGTGAGCGCGGTGCCCGACAGTTTGCTTGCCGGAGAGCGGTTTCACTATGTCGTTACCGTCCGTCACGATGCCGGACGCAAAGTGACTGTGGAAAGAGTGGAGGCAGGTCCCTCTACGCCTTTCGAGCTTGCCGGACGGAGCGACTCCTCGAAACGGCTGCCGGATGGCAGCGAAGAGCTGAATGTCTCGATGGAGGTGGCGGCGTTCGGCTCAGGACCGCTTCGCCTTCCCGGTTTCACGCTCACCGAGGCAGGCGTTGGGGGAGGGCGCGAATTGCGCATCCCCTTCAGGCCCTCCACCTCGGTGGTTGTGACGAGCATGACCGATTCGACCATGACCCAGCTTCGGCCGGTCGCGCCTCCTGTCGGTCCCGGTTTCCTGCCCTGGTTGCTGCTGTTGCCGGCGCTTGCCCTGGTGGGGCTGCTGCTGTTCGCCGTGCTGCACATCCTGAAGCTGACGGTCCTGAAGAACGCGCACGGCGTGATCATCGATCCGTCCCGGCACGCCCGCCAGAAGCTCAAATCGCTCGACCGGCAGCTTTCGAGGGGCCTGCCTCCGGCCGAGGGCTACGAAAACCTCAGCAACATCCTGCGGGAGTTCCTGCAGCATCGTTATCGGTTCCGTGCCATGGAGCAGGTTACGCAGGAGATCGCCGAGGAGCTGGAAAGCCGTGAGGTCAAGGCGCGGGAGGTCGTCCTGAAGCTTCTCCTTCGCGCCGATTTCATCAAGTTCGCCGATGGCCGTCCGGACATTGAAGAGTGTCGAAGTTCACTGAAGATCGCCGAAGCCTTTTTCACCGGCACCGGCGAGCAACTGGAGTCGATCTCCCGCCCTGAGGGGGATGCTCCCGTATCCACGGCCGATGAGTCCACACGTTAACAAGAGGCGCCTATGGGGAGGCTGATCGATATCATCTCCTGGCTGTGGTTCAGCGACCCATGGTGGCTGCTGCTGCTGCCGTTGATGGCGCTCGTGGCGGGCGTGAAGCGATTCTCCGGCCGCCGGACCCGTAACGGTGTGCTGTTTCCGGGCGTCAGGCGACTCCGGCTCGAGGGCTTCGGCGTCAATCCGATCCTGGGCAATGTTCCGTCGATCCTCCGCTGGACAGCCCTGGCCTTGGGAGTGATCGCCCTCGCCGGACCCCATGCGCCGGTCCCCCCCACGGCACTCACCTCGAAAGGCATCGACATCATGCTGGCGCTCGATGTGTCGGAGTCGATGCGGCAGAGGGATTTCGACGGTAAAAGCCGTTTCGACGCCGCCCGGGACGCCGCAAGGGAGTTCATCGACAGTCGCCCGGCCGACAGGATCGGGCTCATCCTCTTCAGCGGAGGTAGTTTCTCCGCATGTCCGCTGACCCTCGATCACGACCTGCTCGACCGGCTCGTCGACTCGACGGCCCCCGGTGTCATCCAGGAGCAGGGCACTGCCGTCGGCATGGCCCTGCTGACGGCCACGAACCGGCTCAAGGCGTCCGAATCCGGCGAGAAGGTCGTCGTGCTCCTCACTGACGGAGAGAACAACGCCGGCGAGGTCGGCCCCGGGACTGCGGCGAAGCTTGCCGCAGAGCAGGGCATCCGTATCTACACGGTGTTCGCCGGAAAACTTGCCGGAGGAGTGCCTGCGGACAGCCTGGCGGCCGTGGCGGCTTTCAGGCAGGGTCGGGCGGAACTCTCCGAAGTGGCCGGCGTCAGCGGAGGGCGCATGTTCACCGCGGGAGACCCTGTCGGGCTCAACAGGACCTTCCGGGATATCGATCGTCTTGAAAAATCGCGCCTGCAGGACCATAAGAAGGGACACACCACCGAACTCTATCCGTGGCTGCTGATGGTGGCCGGTCTGACGCTGGTGCTCGAAATGGCGCTCTCTTCGACCCGTCTCATGAGGATACCCTGACATGATCTTTTCACGGCCCGAAAATCTCGCCTTCCTCTGGCTCGTCGCTCCTTCGCTCCTTCTGGCGGCTTACGCCACCCGGCGCAAGCTGAGGATTCGTCGCCGCGTCGTCGGAACCGGCTCCGAACCGGGCATCGTATCCGAACCGCGCGCGTTCAGGCTGTTCGTCCGCAGGGCCATGTTCTGTGCCGCGATCGCCCTGTTCTTTTTCGCCCTGGCCGGACCGGAGCTGACCAATGGCGAGAAGCCGGTGCGCCGGAAGGGCGCCGATGTCGTGTTCATGCTGGATGTCTCCAACAGCATGCTGGCGAGGGATATCCAGCCGGATCGCCTTTCGCGGGCAAAATCCGAGATACTGCAGGTCAGCCGCAGCCTTGGCGAGGGGCGACGGTCGCTGCTGCTCTTTGCCGCCACGCCGGTCATCCAGTGCCCCCTGACCACCGACCAGGAACTGTTCGAAACCCTGCTGTCCATGGCGTCTCCCGATCAGATCGTGGCTCAGGGAACGGTGTATCGCCGGGCATTCGATGCGGCCCAGCAACTTGTCAGTTCGGCGAGGAGGGCAGGCGGCGGCGAAACCGTGCTGGTGCTCGTGGGCGACGGTGAGGACCATGAACAGGATATCGAGAAAGCGGCCTCCCGGCTCAGGTCGAAGGGCATACGACTCCATGCGATCGGCGTGGGCACCGGCGCGGCCGAACCCATTCCCCTTCCCTCACCGGTTGCCGGAACCGCAGCGGAAAAGCGGGACGCGGCAGGGAATGTGGTCATGACCAGGTTCAGGCCGGAAGTGTTCGAGGAGATCGTCAGGGCATCGGGCGGCCATTTTTATCACAGCCTTCCCGACACTCCCGTCGGCAGCAGGGTTGCTGAGGTGATCGCCCGCGAAAATGCAGCTTCCCGCTGGGTGATGGTGCCGGCAAACCGTCTTCCGATCCACCGTCCCTTCATAGCTGCGGCTCTTTTAGTGCTTGTCGCGGCCATGCTGACAAGCGATACCTCCCGGCGGGGCAGGTCCCTGGGTAAAGGGTGATCTCATCCGGTTTAGCTCTTCCGGCCAACAGGATTATTTATTAAATTCGAGACAGGACGTGTGACCGCACCTCCTTTTATCATCAGAAGAAAACCGGAGCGATATGGAGCAGCAAGAATCTGGGCAGAGGATCCTCGATCCCATTGAACGGGCCAAACTCGGCCTCAAGGTCTTCAACCTGCCGTTCAGCGAGGCTGAAGAGATCATCGATGACTACGTCAGCGACGGGAACTACGATCAGGCAAGCGTCGACTTTTTCAAGGACCAGGTCGCCACCCAGCAGCATATCAAGGAGAAGGGCGCCGAACTCCTGGTGACCGGCGGACAGATCCTGAGGCTCATTACGACCTCTTTCTTCCAGAACATGTCCAAACAGCCTCCGGCGCAGCGCTGAACGGGTCATACGGTGCCGCGGTGCGGCGCACGCTGCCCTTGCTCAAGCCGTATGGTGATGTTTTTGCCTTTTTTACGGTTATGTATCGATGGAAGCCCTGCCGGCACGGAATGAGCAACTCCGTGCCGGTGATTTTTCCTGCCGAAAACAAGCAAGATCCGAACGAACCATGCAATTCGACCCGAACAAATTCACCGTCAAGGCCCAGGAGGCCCTCCAGGCTGCCTCGATGATGGCGGGCAGCCGTCAGCACCAGCAGATCGAGCCTGAACACCTGTTGAGCGTCATGCTCTCGGACAACGACAACATCGCCTACCAGATCGCACGGAAGCTCGAGGCTCCCGTCGACACGCTGCTTTCGGTCATCGACCGTGAGCTCGACCGGATTCCGACGGTGACCGGCGCGTCAGCCACGGGCCAGTACATCTCCACGGCCCTGGGCAAGGTTTTCGACTCGGCTCTCAGGGAGGCCGGCCAGCTCAAGGACGACTACATCAGCTCCGAGCATCTTTTCATCGCCATGAGCGAAGCTGACGTCAAGGTTGCCAAGATACTGAACGACGCAGGAGTGGACCGGAACTCCATCCTCAAGGTGCTGGCGACGTTTCGTGGATCGCAGCGGGTGACCAGCCAGAACGCCGAGGAGACCTACAATTCGCTGAAGAAATATTCGAGGAACCTGAACGACCTGGTGCGCAAAGGCAAGCTCGACCCGGTGATCGGCCGCGACGACGAGATCCGGCGCGTCCTGCAGATCCTGAGCCGCAGAACCAAGAACAACCCGGTGCTCATCGGCGAGCCGGGCGTCGGCAAGACGGCCATCGTCGAGGGTATCGCCCAGCGCATCGTCGGCGGCGACGTTCCGGAAAACCTGAAGAGCAAGCAGGTCGCGGCGCTCGACATCGCGGCGCTTGTCGCCGGCACCAAGTTCAGGGGGGAGTTCGAGGAGCGACTCAAGGCTGTCGTCAAGGAGGTCCAGGACTCCGAAGGAGAGGTGATCCTCTTCATCGACGAGCTGCACCTGCTGGTCGGAGCGGGCGCCGCCGAAGGCTCCATGGACGCGGCCAACATCCTGAAGCCGGCCCTGGCAAGGGGCGAGCTTCGCTGCATCGGCGCGACCACGCTCGACGAGTACCGCAAGCATATCGAGAAGGACGCCGCCCTCGAACGCCGGTTCCAGACGGTTACGGTCGACCAGCCGAGCGTCGAGGACACCGTCTCCATCCTGCGCGGACTGAAGGAGAAGTACGAAATCCACCACGGCGTGAGGATCAAGGATGCGGCGCTCGTGGCCGCCGCCGAGCTCTCGAACCGCTACATCGCCGACCGGTTCCTGCCCGACAAGGCGATCGACCTGATCGACGAGGCCTCCTCGCGGCTGCGCCTCGAGATCGACAGCGAGCCCGAGGAGCTTGACCGCCTCAACCGTGAGCTGCGCCGCCTCGAAATCGAGCGGGAAGCCCTGAAGCGCGAACTCGAGGCCGGCGGTGTCTGAGCCCTGGCCGCGTGAAATGTCCGAAAGATCGCCCTCCGGACGGCGTCATACCAATAGGGCCCTTTGCAGGGCCTGCGTCTGACCGCCTGAGGGAATTCAAGCCGGAAAATCGTACATTGAGGGTTGTCGTCGCATTGCAACTGTTCACCGGAATGTTATTATTGTCAACAAAATTGTGCATGCCATGATGAAGACCATGAGAATCCAGAGGACGCTGCTGATCGCCTTCGCCGCCATGACGATGATGTTCGGAACGGCGTTTGCAGGCTGGGACCCGGCCGACGAGACGACCGCCCAGCGCACCATCGAGAAATTCAGGACCAAGGACCCCGGGCTGGAGCGTTTCTTCTCCAGGGCTTACGGGTATGTCGTGTTTTCCGAGATCTTCAAGGGGGGCTTCATGCTGCTCGGCGGCGGCCATGGCCGCGGCCTGGTCTACGAGAATGGCGCCGTTATCGGGAGCTCGACGATCACCCAGGTCAATTTCGGCCCCCAGCTTGGCGGGCAGTCGTTCGCGGAGATCATCTTTTTCAAGACCAAGCGTGACCTTGACGCCTTCAAGAGAGGCAATTTCGAGCTGAACGCCCAGGTAGCGGCGGTGATCGTCACCACAGGCGTGTCCACCAATACCGATTACTCGAACGGTGTCGCCGTGTTCGCCATGCCGAATGGCGGTATCATGGCCGAGATTTCGGCCGGGGGCCAGAAGTTCAGCTACAAGCCCATCGACTAACGTTTTTTTCACTATCGCCGTCAGCATCAATGAACTATGAAATCGTCGTGGGCCTGGAGGTCCATTGTCAGCTCAATACCGAAAGCAAGGCCTTCTGCGGCTGTTCGGCCAAGTTCGGCAAGGCCGCCAACGCCAACGTCTGCCCCGTCTGCCTCGCTCTGCCCGGTGCGCTTCCGGTGCTCAATGCCCGGGTTGTCGAGGACGCCGTGAAACTGGGTCTGGCGACCAACTGCACCATCGCCCGCCACTCGATCCTCGCCCGAAAGAACTATTTCTATCCCGACCTGCCGAAAGGGTATCAGATCTCCCAGTTCGAGGAGCCGATCTGCTCGGAGGGGATGATCCATGTCGACCTCGACGAGGGGCGAAAGGAGGTCCGCCTGGTCAGGATCCACATCGAGGAGGATGCCGGCAAATCGATCCACGACATCGGCGACGACACCTTCATCGACGTGAACCGCTGCGGCGTGCCGCTGCTCGAGATCGTCAGCTACCCCGACATGCGCACCTCCAAGGAGGCCTCGGCCTACCTGCAGAAGATCCGGCAGATCGTCAAGTACCTCGGCGTGTCCGACGGTAACATGGAGGAGGGGAGCCTGCGCTGCGACGCCAACGTTTCGGTCATGCCGGTGGGCTCGACCGAATACGGCACCCGCACCGAGATCAAGAACATGAACTCCTTCAAGAGCGTCGAGAAGGCCATCGAGTACGAGGCGAAGCGACAGATCGAAGTGATCGAGGCCGGCGGCACGATCGTGCAGGAGACCCGGCTCTGGGACGCCGACAGGCTTGAGACCCGCTCCATGAGGGGCAAGGAGGCCGCGCACGACTACCGGTACTTCCCCGATCCCGACCTCGTGCCGGTGCTGGTCGACGACGACATGCTCGAACGCATGGGCGCCGAGTTGCCGGAGTTCCCCGAGGACCGTTCAGCCCGCTTCGTCTCCGAGTACGGCATTCCGGCCTATGACGCCGGCGTGCTGACCGTCGAGCGTGAACTTGCCGACTACTTCGAAGAGACCGTCAGGGCTTCGGGTGACGCCAAGGCATCCTCGAACTGGGTCATGGGCGAGGTGATGCGCACCCTGAAGGAGAAGTATCTCGACATCCCTGAGTTCGGCATTCCCGCCGAGCGGCTTGGAGGGCTCATCCGCCTGATCAACGGTGGCGCGATCAGCAACACCATCGCCAAAGAGGTGTTCGAGATCATGCAGTCTGAAGATGCTACGGCCGAAGCGATCGTCGAGCGGGAAGGGATGGCGCAGGTGTCCGACACCGGAGCCATCGAGCAGGCGATCCAGGAGATCCTCGACGCGAACACCAGGCAGCTCGAACAGTACCGGAGCGGCAAGACGCAGCTGTTCGGCTTCTTCGTCGGCCAGTGCATGCAGAAGATGAAGGGCAAGGCGAACCCGAAGGTGGTGAACGAGATACTGACTCGGCTGCTTGAGGGGTGATTCCGAGTGTCCGTCGTCCCGACATGTCGGGGCTCCTAAGTGCTGGTGGCTGAACATGGAGAGATTCAGGCGGGCTTCAGCCGGCCGGATATTCGTTCATCCCCCGTATTGAAGTTGCCCCGGCTTCCAAGCCGGGGTTAGAATGCCGGATATTTTCCATCCGGACTTCAGTCCGGGCCGTTCATTGCTGCCGGTGGACACAGGAGTAACGGTAGGGGCTGAAGCCCCCTGAGTCTGTTTTTTTTTGTCCCTGTCCCCGGGTTGAAACCCGGGGCAAGTGAAGAGAGTATAAGAGATTAAATGTCCGGAGGGTAGATACTTGGGGCGCATTCAGCTTTCCAGGCCGAACAGGTCTTTCGGGCGCCCGCTTTCGGGACGGTGTTTCGACAGTTCGGGATTGATCGTTTCGAGCTGGCTCCGGGTTTCCTGGAGGCGCTGCCGGCACTGTTCGGCAAGGGCCATCCCCTCCTGGTAGAGTGCGATGGAATTTTCGAGGCCCGTGTCGGGGTTCTCGATCCGGCGGGAGATCTCCTCGAGTCGCTGGATCAGCTCCTCGATGCTCACGGCGGGTGGTTCGGCGGTTTTCCTTGATGCGGGCATGGGCAATGGTGGTTACTGGTTCAGAATAACATAGGATTTGATAGCGATTATTTCAAAAGGTACAGGAGCAGCGTGAAGTTTGTCGATAGTGCGAAGATATCCGTGCATGCCGGTGACGGCGGCAAGGGATGCGTGAGTTTCAGAAGAGAGAAGTACGTGCCCAAGGGCGGGCCCGACGGCGGAGACGGCGGCCGGGGAGGCCACGTCTACCTGAAGGCCAACAAGCAGCTTGCCACCCTGCTTGATTTCAAGTACAAGAAATCATATGCGGCCGACCGCGGAGCCCATGGGCTCGGTGCCCGCAAGACCGGCAGGGATGGCGGCGACATCATCATCGGGGTGCCCTGCGGCACGCTGGTGCGCAATGCCGAGACCGGCGAGGTGATGTGCGACATGATCGAGGACGGGCAGGAGGTGATGATCGCCAAGGGCGGCCGAGGGGGATGGGGCAACCAGCATTTCGCCACCTCCACGCATCAGGCGCCGAGATTCGCCCAGCCGGGCGAGCCGGGCGAGGTGTTCGAACTCGAAATGGAACTCAAGCTGATGGCCGACGTGGGACTGGTCGGATTCCCGAACGCGGGCAAATCCACCCTGATCTCTGTGCTCAGCGCGGCCCGGCCGAAAATAGCCGACTACCCGTTCACCACCCTGGTGCCGAACCTCGGCATCGTGAGGTATGAAGACTATAAATCGTTCGTCATGGCCGACATCCCCGGAATCATCGAGGGTGCTGCCGAAGGACGTGGACTCGGCATCCAGTTCCTCCGCCATATCGAGCGCACCAGAGTGCTGGTCATCATGGTCTCGGCAGACTCTCCCGATATTCCGGCCGAATATGCGACGCTCCTGAAGGAGCTTGAAAAGTTCGAGCCGACCCTGCTCTCGAAGCCGAGGATCGCCCTCGTCACCAAAATGGATATCGCTCCCGAGGATTTCGAGGTTCCGGAGCTGGAGAAGGATATAACGGTCATCCCGATCTCGAGCGTCGCAGGAAAGGGCCTCAAGGCGCTCAAGGACGAGCTCTGGAGGAAGGTCTCCATCCCGCAGCAACAAGAACCTGTTTCCGACTGAAGATGCCGGCTGCCGATACCCGCGTCAGGAACGCGCGTCTGGCCGATGCGCCGGCTATTTCGCAGATCACCTCAGGCTATGCCGGCAAGGGGATCATGCTTGAACGGCCAGTCGAGAATATTATCGAGGATATTCGTAATTTCTTCGTGGCGGAGTACCAGGGTCGTGTGATCGGCTGCTGTGCCGTGGCTTTCTACACCGTGCGACTGGCCGAGATCCGTTCCCTGGCCGTTCTCGAGGAGTTCAAGGGTGCCGGCATCGGCCGCCTGCTCATTGAAAAGGCTGAGGGGGTGCTGACCGAGGAGGGGGTGCGCGAGGTGTTCGTGCTCACCCTGAACCCAGGCTTTTTCGGCAGGATGGGCTACACTGGGATCGAGAAGGAGTACTTTCCCCAGAAGATATGGAGGGACTGCACCAACTGCCCCAAACTCATGGCCTGCGACGAGATCGCCATGGTCAGGAAACTGTAACAACTTCAAACCACCTACAGAATCAGTGATCGTTCAGGAAGTGACCATAAGGAACAGCGCCGGCCTCCACACCAGGCCTGCCGCGGCCGTCGTCAAACTCGCGTCGAAGTTCAAGGCCGATTTCTTCATCGAGATGGACGGCTCGGAGATCAACGCCAAGTCGATCATCGGAGTCATGAGCCTTGCCGCACCGAAAGGATCGCGGATGGTGCTCCGGCTCGAAGGTGAGGATGAGAAAGAGGCTGCCCGGCAGCTCATCGAATTTTTCGAACAGGGGTTCGGCGAAGCGTAGTTCGAGGCCGGACGCACATCAATCAGACCGTTGCGGATAGCGCTGATCAGCCCGTTTCCCCCGCTGAAGGGCGGGATCGCACGGTTCAGCAGCCAACTCCAGGCTGCCCTGAGTGAGTCAGGATGCCAGGTCGTTCCCGTTCCCTTCCGGAAGCTCTATCCCCGTTGGCTCCTGAAGGGCCGGCCAGCCGTCGATCCCGGCCAGTCCGCTCCTTCCTCCTCCGTTTTCCGTCTCGATCTCATGAACCCCCTGAGCTGGGTCTCGACGGCTCTCGCCCTCAGGCGGAGCGCTCCCGACGTGCTGCTTATCGCCTACTGGAGCAGCATGCTTGCCCCCCTCTGCGCGGTGCTTCGCATCGTGAGCGGTATCAGGACCGTCGCGCTGCTGCACAACTTCACCTCGCACGAGCCGCTTCCTGCTGAGCGCCTGTTCCAGAAGATGCTGCTCTCATCAGCCGATGGGTTTCTGACCCTCTCCGGCAGCGTCCACCAGGAGATCGAGGCCTCCGGCAAGAGTATCCGCGACATTGTGCTGTTTCATCCGGTATACGAACCCCAGGGGCCGGTGCTGCCGAAAGGCGACGCGCGCAGAGCTCTCGGGTTGCCAGGCGACGCGAAGGTGCTGCTCTTCTTCGGTTACGTCCGGCGCTACAAGGGGCTTGAAGAGCTCCTCGACGCCATGGCCATCGCACTCGCTCACGATCAGTCACTGATGCTGGTCGTCGCCGGCGAGTTCATCGATGACGCCGGGCGGTTCCAGGCGCAAGCCGAACGGCTCGGCATCTCGGAGAGGGTCGACTTCCGGCCCGGTTACGTTCCCGCCGGTGGGGTGGCCGAGCTTTTCGCAGCGGCCGACGCCGTCGTGCTGCCCTATCGATCGGCCACGCAGTCCGGCGTCGTTCCGCTCGCCTACGGCCATGGCGTGCCGGTCATCGCCCGCGACGCCGGTGGGCTCTCCTCGCAGGTCACGCATGGCAAAACCGGCTGGGTCGTCAGCCGGCCCGGTGCCGAAGCGTTCGCCGAAGGGATTCTCGCATTCTTCAGCAAGCGGGAAGAGATGCCGATCGATGAGGAGATCGCCGCGGCCCGGCGGGCGATGTCCTGGAGTGCTTTCGCCCGTCGGGCCACGGCGTTCATGGAAACCCTTGTCCGGGAGGCGGCATGAGAGGCAGGCATATAGCGGTCATCGTGCTGAACTGGAATGGGGCGGCGGACACCCTCACCTGCCTCGCTTCGCTGTCGAAGGTCCGGCGTCCGGCTTTCTCGACGCTGGTCGTGGACAACGGCTCCACCGACGGATCGGCGGCACTCGTCCGGAAGGCATTCCCCGAAGCGGAGCTGCTCGAGCTTCCGAGAAACCTCGGCTTCGCCAGGGGGTGCAACGCCGGCTTCGCCTCTCTCCGGGGCCGGGGATATGACACGGTCGTGTTCCTGAACAACGACACCATCGTGGACAAAGGGTTCCTTGAACCGCTCGTCAGGGCCCTGAAAGAGCCCTGGGTCGGGATCTCAGTACCCAAGATTCTCTACATGGACGACCCCGGCCGCATCTGGTACGCCGGCGGAATCGTGAGCCAGGCAACAGGCACGATCGCACACCGGGGGATCAGGATGCTCGATGGTCCCGATTTCAGCGTCGCCGGGCCGACAACCTATGCGACCGGCTGCTGCCTCTGCATGCGCTTCGACGATTTCGATGCGCTCGGCGGCTTCGACGAGGAGTTCGAAATGTACGGCGAGGATGTCGAACTCTCCCTGAAGGTGCGCGAATCCGGAAAGATAATCCGCTACGAACCGTCGTCGCGTATATGGCACCGGGTGTCGGCCTCGGCGGGCGGCGAGCTGAACCTCGGAAAACAGCTCCGCAAGAGCCTTGCGGCCATGAAGATCCTGTCGCGGCACAGGATGTGGCGAGGGCTCCTCCTCTACCCGCTGCTGCTTCCGCTGCGCAGTACGGGGAGTCTGGTGAAGCTCGTGCTGCTCCACCTGGCGCCCTGCCGGAAAAAGGGGGACTCGTGACTGCGGGTACCTACAGAACGGTCGTAGACCAGGAGTGGTGTTCGGACCCGGCGCACCTCGTGCGGTGGGAAAAGAGCATCGACTTTGTCCGGGGCTCGAAAGCCGCAGGGGTGACGGCATCGTCCGGACTCGACATCGGTGACCGCACTCCGATGACCGGCCTGCTCGAATCGCTGTTCGGTTGCCGGTTCGATACCACCTCGGTGGATCTCGACACCGGACGGCTCGACGGGACCTACCCGATCGTGACGGCGTTCGAGGTGCTCGAACACCTCTACAACCCCCTGCACCTGCTGCTTGAGATACGCAACGTGCTCGCCCCGGGGCCGGAGTCGCGCCTGTTCGTTTCCACCCCGGCCTGGAAACCTGCGTTCCTGCAGAGCCCGGACCACTTCCACGAGATGACACGCAGATCGCTCGAGTCGCTCTTCGACCGGGCAGGATTCGAGATCGTGCGCAGCGGCGAGTTCCGCATCCGACGGTTCCGCTTCTGCCTGACCGGTGTCCGTCCGCTACTTCGCTGCATCTTCGAAAAGATCAGGATCCATGAGCTCGCAGTCCGGCCATAAGGGGGGCGGCGAGGTTTCCCTCGTCTGGTTCTCGGAGATCCAGTGGGATTTCCTATCGACCCGCAAGCAGCGGCTTCTGCAGCGCTTCCCGAAGGAGTGGCGAATCCTCTTCGTCGAGCCGTTCGCCCTCGGCCGACGGCAGCACTGGCTCCCCGTGAAGCGGGGGCGGGTGACGGTCGTGACCGTGCCGTTCCTGAAGCAGACACCCCCCGGAATGGCGCCGCTGTTCGACAACTCCCTCCTGCGCAGCCTGGTCGCCCTCGCCGGCAGGGCGCTCGCCGGTTTCTGGACCGGGACGCTCGGCTTTGCATCGCCCGACCGGATCATCGGGCTCAGCAATATCTTCTGGGGGAGCGCAGCCGCCGCCATGACCTGTAGGCTGCGCTTCTATGACGCCAACGACGACCATCTCGGCTTCACCCGCGCCCCGCGCTGGCTGCGCGATTCGCTTCGCCGCTACCTGGACGCCGCCGACCTCCTCTTCTACGTGAGCCCGGAACTGCTCGAAACGCTCAACCCCCCTGCCGGAGTGCGACGAGTCGAGCTCGGAAACGGCGTGGAGTTCGACCATTTCGCCCGGCCCCGCACGGAGGCGCCGGCCGCGCTTGCCGCTCTGCCGCGGCCGATCCTCGGCTACGCAGGGGCGCTCGACTGGCTCGACGCCGGACTGGTCGAATCGGTCGCCAGGGCATGGACGGAGAGCAGTGTCGTGCTGGTCGGACCCGCTTACGGGCGTGACTGGAACGAGCGGCATGCGGGATTGCTCTCCCTGCCGAATGTGCACTGCATGGGCATGGTCGGCTACGACGATCTTCCGGCCTGGGTCCAGCGCTTCGACCTTGCGCTCATGCCCCTTGAACGCAGCCCCCTGAAACGCGCATCGAACCCCAACAAGCTCTACGAGTACGCGGCGTCGGGCGTGCCGGTGCTCGCCATCGACTATTGCAGCGCGGTCGCACGGGCCCGGAGCGTGGTGACGGTCGCCTCGACACCGGAGGAGTTCGTCCGGCTTGTCCCCGAGGCGATGCGCGACGGGCGCAGGCGTGAGCGCCAGGAGTTCGCGCGCCGGAACGGGTGGGACGAACTTGCCGCAACCATGGTGCGTGAGCTGACGGCGCCTCCGGACCAGGGGAGGGCATGAAGCCAGAGGTGACCATAGCCAGGCAGGCCGGGATCTCGATGGCCGGCTTCGCCTTCGGCCAGCTCGCCAGGTTCGGCTACAACCTCGCGGCCGCCAGGCTGCTCGGCGCAGAGGCGCTCGGGGTGTACGCACTCGTGGTCGCGGTGGTGCAGGTCGGCGAGGTGGTGGCGACTGCCGGGCTCGATGCGTCGCTCCTGCGTTTCGCCAACCTGCACGACGGTGATGAGCGCAGGCGGGTGGTCGCTTCCGCCATGAAGATGGTCGCGATTTCGGCGCTCGTCGTCTCGGCGCTGCTCTTTCTCCTCTCCGACTCGATCGCCGCAGCCCTGCATGGCGGGCGCCTGCTGAGCCTCACGATCCGCAGCGCGGCCGCAGCCATCCCGCTGTCGGTGGCGACCCAGGTCGCCGGCCACGCCATCCAGGCCTTCCGCCGGCTCGCCCCCAAGGTGGTGGCGACCCAGATCGTCGCCCCGGTCGCCCTGCTCGCCCTGATGGTCGGGGCGCGTTACCTCTCGGGCGTAGAAGCGGCGCTCCTCTTCCCGTTCGTGCCTTCGGCCCTCCTGGCCCTCGCCTGGATCGTGCCGGGGTTCCGGAAGAGCACCGGAGTCGGCTCCGGAGAGATCCTTCGCGCCCCCGTCGACCGGGCGATGCTGAACGTCGCCCTTCCGCTGCTTGCCGTCTCGCTGTTCGGCATGTTCTCCCACTGGATCGACATCATGATGCTCGGTCTGCTCACCGACCCCCGCACGGTCGGCCTGTACCATCCCGCGGCCCGCACTGCAGGCCTGCTTCGCTCCGTCTTCCTGGCCTTTTCCGGAATCGCCGCCCCCATGTTCGCGGCGTGCCATGCCCGCGGCGACAACGAGGGGATCAGGAGGCTCTACGAACTGGTCAGTCGATGGGTTCTGACGATCGTACTGCTTCCGGCCCTGCTCCTTTCCGCCTTTCCCCGGGAGGCGCTCGCCATCTTCGGCGACGGGTTTCAGGCCGGTGCGACCGCACTGGTGCTGCTCTCGGTTTCGGCGCTCCTGCAGGTGTGGTTCGGATTCGGCAGCACCGTACTCGCCATGGCCGGCGGCGAACGGCTGAGCCTGGTCAACCAGGCGGTTGCCCTCTTGCTGCAGGTCTGCCTGCACCTGCTGCTCATTCCCCGCTACGGCCTGAACGGTGCGGCGCTCTCCACGCTCATCGTCACCGCGCTGCTTTCGGCGACGCGCGCCATCGAGATGCGCCTCCTGCTCGGCATTCCGCTCCTCTCACCGAAGGCCTGGAAGCCGCTGCTCGCCGCTTCCGTCACCGGCGCGGCGCTCTTCATCTCCAGGCCGCTGCTCGAGCCGTTGCCCGTCCCTCAGCTCCTCGCTGCCGGAGCCGCAGGGGCCACGCTGCTCTATGTGCTGCTCATCAGGATGTTTCGATTGGAACAGGAGGAGCTGGAGGTTATTTTCAGCATCATGCCATTTCTGAACAAACATTCAACGAACGACATCACGTGAAGAAAGCCGCATGGCCTTACCTGGCCGCCGTTTCGCTGTTCATGCTCCTCGCCGCCCTGCTGTTCGGCAAGGTGCTGATGCTGCAGGCCGTGCCCGGCACGCCGGACAGCGTTACCCCGATGGCCCTGTCGAGGGCGCTCGACGCCCTGCGCGCCCACACCGGCAGCTATCCCCTCTGGCAGCCATGGACCTTTTCCGGCATGCCCACCGTCGAGGCTTTCAGCTACCTCAGCGCCCTGTACCTGCCGAACCTCCTGTTCGATCTCCTGCACCTCGACGGCGTCTACACCCAGTGGCTGCACCTCGTGTTCGCCGGCATGGGTGCTTACCTCGTCATGAAGCGCCTCGGCCTGCACGACCTTCCGGCCGTCCTGACCGGATCGGCCTTCATGCTCAACCCGTTCCTCACCGCGATGTTCGCGTTCGGCCACGGCAGCCAGCTCATGACGGCCGCCTGGATGCCCTGGGCCCTCTGGGCCGCCCTCGGGCTCGCCCGGCGGGCCCGTATCGCCGATGCCGGAATCCTCGCGCTCGTGCTGGGTCTCCAGCTCCAGCGGGCCCACGTGCAGATCGCTTATTACACATGGCTGCTCACGGTGCCGTTCCTGCTCTCCATGCTCTTCGCCGAACGCCCTGACGACAGGAAGCCCGGAAAGGGCGTGGCGCTCGCCGCCGCGGCCATGGTGCTCGGCGTGGCCCTTTCCATGCAGATCTACCTTCCCGCGCTCGACTACCTGCCGGCTTCGGCCCGCTCCGGCGGAGGTGATCCGGAGGCGGCTTACCGCTATGCGACGCTCTGGTCCATGCATCCTGCCGAACTGCTGACCTACATCCTGCCCGGCGCGTTCGGGTTCGGCGGCTCCACCTACTGGGGGTTCATGCCCTTCACCGACTTCCCTCATTACGCCGGCATCATCGTGCTGCTGCTTGCGGTTGCGGGGATCTTCTCGGGCCGGAGGAGCCCCGCAGTGCTCTTCTTCGCGGGAGCCGCCCTGCTCTTCCTGCTGCTCTCCTTCGGCAACTGGTTCAGCCCGATCTATGACCTGTTCTATCGTTTCGCCCCCCTGTTCCATACCTTCAGGGTGCCCTCCATGGCGCTCATCGTCGTCTCCCTCTGCCTCGCCATCCTCGCAGGCTATGGCCTGCAGGCCCTGATCGACAAACCCCTTGCCGACTCCTCGCCGGTCCTTCGCGGAGCCGCGATCGCCATCGGCCTGGCGGCGGTGCTGTTCCTCTCGCTCGAAGGCCCCCTTGAGCAGTTCCTTCGCGCCCGGTTTCCGCTCGTGCAGATCGACAACCCCGACATCGTCGCCATGGTGGACAACCTCCGCTGGGGCCTCTGGAGGGGAAGCCTCTTCATGCTTGTCATGGCTGCCGGCGCAACCGCCGGCGTCGTGTGGCTCGCTGCCCGGAAGATGATCGGCGCCACCCATGCGGCCATGATCCTCGTGCTCCTTTCGACGGCCGACCTCTTCTGGATCGACCGCCAGGTACTCTTTCCGGACCAGCGCTCCCTGCGCCCCTCGCCCCTCGTCGACCGATCGGTGCTCGACCGCGCGCTCGCTGGTGACGAGGTCACCGCGTTCCTGTCAAAGCAGCCAGGCCCCTTCAGGATCTACCCGGCGGGCCCTCTTTTCTCCGAGAACAAGTTCAGCATCGCCGGCATCGAGTCGACCGGCGGTTACCATGCGGCCAAGCTCGGCATCTACCAGGACTTCCTTGCGAGGAGCTCGAACCTGGCCAACATCAATGTGCTTCGCATGCTCGGCGTGCGCTACGTCATCTCTCCCGTTCCCCTTGACTATCCCGAGCTTTCACCGGTCATGACCGGAGTGCTCCGGGTTGCTTCGGGGGATGTGCCGGTCGGAGTCTACCAGCTCTCCGGCGCCATGCCGCGGGCCTGGTTCGCTCCGGTGGTCTCTTCGGTCTCCGGCGACGCCGCTGCTGTCGACTCGGTCATGACGGGACGGGGCCCGGCAGGAGAAGCCTGGGCCTCAGGTGTGCCCTGGCAGGGAACGAAGCGCTTCTCGTCCGGCACGATCCTGTCCATGGCGCGGGCTCCGGAATCGATCGCCATGAAGGTCAGGGCTGACGGCGAAGCCTTCCTCGTGGTGAGCGAGGTCTGGTATCCCCGGCGCTGGAAGCTTTCTGTCGATGGCCGTGAAGCCGGTACCGTGAAGGTCGACGGGCTCATCCGCGGCGTCCGGCTTCCGGCCGGCGAACACGAGGTCCGCTTCACCTATGACCGGAGCCGGTTCGAGACCGGACGCGCCATATCCCTGCTGGCCCTCGTCGCCGCGCTGCTCATGGCCGCAAGCGGCGCTCTCGACGGTGCACCCGGTCGCAGACAACCCAAGAAAAACGCTCAGTAACGTGAGGAAAGCCCTGTTTCTGACCCGCAATTTCCCGCCCCTCGTCACGGGCGGCTCGTCGAGAGCCTGGAAGCTGGCCTCGAACCTCTCCACCATCGGATGGACGCCCGTCGTGGTGGCTCCTCCAGCCGTCAGGGAGAGGGATGCGGCCATCCCATCCGGCTCGAACCGGGTCGCCGAAGTGCATCGCACCGGACCCGAGACCGATGCCGCCGGGCTTGAAGCCGCCGACATGAACGCGCTCCTGCATGGCCGACCCGTTACCTCCCGGCGTCCGCTTGCCGCTCGCCTGACGGGACTCTTCAAGGACGACGACGCCGGCGCGATCTGGCAGAAGCTCGCAGCGGAGCACATCGAACGCCTGCTCGCCGAACAGCCGGAGATCGATATGCTCTATGCGCAGGGACCTCCCATCGAGCCGCTCATGCTGGCCCTTGAGACGGCGAAGAAGCATCCCCTGACCGTCGTGCTCGACATCACCGCCCCCCTCGACCCCGCCATGCCGGCGCCCGGCGCCACAGGCTCCTCCTCGGCAGCCGAAGCGGAGGTGCGCATCCTGCTTGCGGGCGTACCCATGCTCACGCCGACCCGCGCGCTCAAGGAGTATTTCCTGAAGAAATATATCGGACGGCTCGACCATGGCTCGATCACCATCGTTCCACCCTCGTTCGACAGTTCGCACCCCGCATTCCGGAAAGCTCCGAAGAGCACCCCTGACCGGATCATGCGCATCGCCCTGTACATCGACGATCTGCCCAAAGCGGACCTCAAGGCCCTCGTGAAAGGGATCGAGGCGTGGTTCGGCTCGGACCGTATCGGCTCCGGCGACGTCGAACTGACATGCTTCGGCGAGGGCGCCCCCGAGCTCGCCAACCGGACCGCCAAAAGCCCGATCAGGCAGATGCTCTCGATCGATCTGTCAGGGAGCATCGGCGATCAGCTCGACCACTGCAGGAATGCCGACCTCTTCTGCGCCGTGCTCGCCCGCACACCGGCCAGCACCTGCACGGTCCCGGACCGCCTGGTCGACGCTCTCGGCATGGGCCTGCCCCTCTCGGCCGTCCTGCCAGACGGCCCCGCCGCGAAACTGGTCATCGACACCGGTGGCATGACCGCCCCGGCCGGCGACGCCGAAGCCATCGCCGGGCTCTTCCGGACCATGGCCGCCGCACGGCGTGACGGCACGCTCCGCTGCGCCTCCGAAGAGCTGCGTCAGAACTATCACACCGGCAACGTCATCCACGAACTGACCCGGGCCATCGCCGTGCAGCACGTGCGGTAGGCGCCGGCGTCGTTCCGATCCCTCCGCGGGCCATGCCGTTCGCCCCCGGCTTGACGGTAACGCCGTCGCGGGCTCCGGCCGCGCTATTATTATCTATGGAGCCATCAGTATAAATCGGGCGGTTATGGCGGCGTCCTGAAGGAAAAGTGCGGGAAATCGGAGCGAGGGCAAAAAATTGCATCTATTGTTTTTGTTTTTTTTGTGAAAACTTGTACTTTGGCTGTCCTTACGGATTTTCCTGAATGATTTTTCATCAGAAGTTTCAAACGAAAAAGAAAGAGAGTATATCGTATGCCGACGATTCAGCAGCTTATCAGGCACGGAAGAAGTATAAAAGCGTCGAAGACGGCTTCACCGGCACTGGAAAAATGTCCCCAGAAGCGTGGTGTCTGCACCCGTGTCTATACGACCACACCGAAAAAGCCGAACTCTGCGCTTCGTAAGGTTGCTCGTGTCAGGCTGTCGAACAAGATCGAAGTGACTGCCTATATCCCCGGCGAAGGCCATAACCTCCAGGAGCACTCGATCGTGCTGATCCGTGGCGGCAGGGTGAAGGATCTTCCTGGTGTGCGTTACCATATTGTTCGTGGTTCTCTTGACACCTCGGGCGTGTCCGATCGCAAGCAGAGCCGTTCCAAGTACGGAGCCAAGCAGCCGAAAGCAGGCGCCCCAGCTCCAGCAAAGAAAAGATAAACTGAATTTTTAACTCGGATAATAATGGGAAAGAAGGGTTCTGGATACGGCGGTCGCGCAGCTGATTTTCGCTACAATGACGAGACGGTTGCCCGTCTGATCAATGCGATCATGCTTGATGGCAAGAAGGCTGTCGCGGCGAAGGTTGTGTACGATGCATTTGATATCATCTCGAACAAGGTCGAGGGCGGCGACGCTCTTGAGCTTTTCCGCAAGGCCATGTCGAACGTGGCTCCCGTGGTCGAGGTTCGCAGCAAGAGGGTCGGAGGCGCGACCTATCAGATCCCGATGGAGGTTCCGGCTTCCAGGAGGACCGCGCTGGCTTTCCGCTGGATCAAGCAGTACGCTACCAGGCGTGGCGGTCGTTCGATGGCCGAGAAGCTCGCCGCCGAGCTGCTGGATGCCGCTTCGGAGCAGGGTGCTTCGGTCAAGAAGCGCGACGAGGTGCACCGTATGGCTGAGGCCAACAAGGCATTCGCCCATTTCAGGTTCTGAGTCTGTTCGCAGGAATTATTTAAATTGGATTGATTTATGACAAGGCAGGTTGACTTAGATAAAGTCAGGAATATCGGGATCATGGCCCATATCGATGCGGGCAAGACCACGACCACGGAGAGGATTCTCTATTATACCGGTCGTCTGCACAAGATGGGCGAGGTTCATGAGGGCGGCGCCACCATGGACTGGATGGAGCAGGAGAAGGAGCGCGGCATCACGATCACGTCGGCCGCCACGACCTGTTTCTGGACCCCGAAGTATGGCAACTACACTGGTGTCAACCACAGGATCAATATTATCGATACTCCCGGCCACGTCGACTTCACGGTCGAGGTGGAGCGCTCTCTCAGGGTTCTCGACGGCGCGGTTGCGCTGTTCTGCGCCGTTGGCGGCGTGGAGCCCCAGTCGGAGACTGTATGGCGCCAGGCCAACAAGTATGGCGTGCCGAGGATCGCGTATGTCAACAAGATGGACCGCGTCGGCGCGGACTTCTTCGATACCGTGAAGGCTATCAGGGAACGTCTCGGCGCCAATCCGGTGCCGATCCAGATCCCGATCGGCGAGGGCGAGATCTTCGCCGGCTTCGTCGACCTGATCAGGATGAAAGGCATCATCTTCGATAAAGAGGACGGCAGCACCTACACCGAGGTCGACATTCCGCACGATCTGGAGAACGAGGCCCGCACGTGGCGTATCAATATGCTCGAGGCGGTTTCCGAACTCGACGAGACGCTGCTTGAAAAGTACCTGAACGGTGAAGACATTACGGCCGAAGAGATTCGCAACGTCCTTCGCCAGGCTACGCTGCAGGTGACCATCATCCCGGTGCTCTGCGGTTCTTCATTCAAGAACAAGGGTGTTCAGTTCATGCTGGATGCCGTCATCGATTATCTGGCTTCGCCGGTCGATGTGGGCGCGGTCGAGGGTCATCATCCGAGGACCGAAGAGCCGGTCGTCCGCCAGCCGAAAGACGAGGAGCCGTTCGCCGGTCTCGCCTTCAAGATCGCCACCGACCCGTTCGTCGGCAAGCTGACCTTCTTCAGGGTCTACTCCGGTGTGCTCAATGCCGGCAGCTATGTTCTCAACTCTGTTACTGGCAAGAAGGAGCGCGTCGGCCGTGTGCTGCAGATGCACTCCAACAAGCGTGAAGAGCGTGACTGCGTATATACAGGCGATATCGCCGCAGCCGTTGGCCTCAAGGATGTGAGGACCGGCGATACGCTTTGCGATGAAAGTAATCCGATCGTGCTCGAGAAGATGGTCTTCCCTGAGCCGGTCATCGAAATTGCGGTCGAGCCGAAAACCAAGGCCGATTCCGACAAGCTGGGCATTTCACTTGCAAAGCTTGCAGAGGAGGATCCGACCTTCCGGGTGAAGACCGATGAGGAAACCGGTCAGACGCTGATCGCAGGTATGGGTGAACTTCACCTCGAAATCCTTGTCGACCGCCTGAAGCGCGAGTTCAAGGTCGAGGCCAACGTCGGCCAGCCGCAGGTCGCCTATCGCGAAACCATCCGCGGAACGGTCGAGTTCGAAGGCAAGTTTGTCCGTCAGTCCGGTGGTAAGGGCCAGTTCGGTCTGGTCGTGCTCAAGGTCGAGCCTCTCGAAGAGGGCAAGGGCTACGAGTTCGTCGACGGCATCAAGGGCGGTGTGATCCCCAAGGAGTATGTTCCTGCGGTTAACGCCGGTATCCAGGGCGCCATGAAGGACGGTGTGGTCGCCGGGTTCCCGATGCAGGATATCAAGGTTACCCTGATCGACGGTAAGTATCACGAGGTCGACTCCTCGGAAATGGCATTCAAGATCGCCGGTTCCATCGGTTTCAAGGGCGCAGCCAAGAAGGCGAACCCGGTGCTGCTCGAGCCGATCATGAAGGTCGAGGTCATCACTCCGGAAGAGTATCTCGGCGACGTCATGGGCGATCTGTCCGGACGCCGCGGTCATATCGAGGGCATGGGCCAGCGCGCTGGCGCACAGTTCGTGCACGCCAAGGTGCCGCTGTCGGCAATGTTCGGCTACTCGACCGACCTTCGTTCGATGACCCAGGGCCGCGCGAACTACTCGATGGAGTTCGAAAGCTATCGCGAGGTGCCTCGCAGCATTGCCGAGGCCATGCAGGAGAAGAGGGTTGGCAAGGATTCTGATTAAAAGTTTTTCATCACCGCATCACTAAACAGATAACAGACAGGGAGAATAGCTATGGCTAAAGAGTCATACAAGAGGGACAAACCCCACGTAAATATTGGTACTATCGGTCACGTTGACCACGGCAAAACCACATTGACCGCTGCTATCACCAGCGTTCTCGCAAAGCAGGGTATGGCCGCCTTCCGTGAATTCGGCGATATCGACAAGGCTCCGGAAGAGCGCGAGCGCGGTATTACCATCTCAACGGCACACGTCGAGTATCAGACGAAAGCGCGCCACTATGCGCACATCGACTGTCCCGGCCACGCTGACTACATCAAGAACATGATCACCGGTGCTGCCCAGATGGACGGCGCTATCCTCGTCGTTGCCGGTACCGACGGCCCGATGCCCCAGACCCGCGAGCACATCCTGCTTGCCCGTCAGGTGAACGTTCCCGCCCTGGTTGTCTTCCTGAACAAGGTTGACATCGCCGATCCTGAACTCCTCGAGCTGGTCGAAATGGAACTCCGCGAGCTCCTCACCGAGTACGGTTTCCCTGGCGACGATATTCCGATCGTCAAGGGTTCCGCCCTGAAGGCCCTTGAGGGTGATGAAGAAGGCGAGAAGGCGATCATGGAGCTCATGGATGCCGTCGACAACTACATCCCGCAGCCTGTCCGCGACGTCGACAAGCCGTTCCTGATGCCGGTCGAAGACGTGTTCTCCATCTCCGGCCGTGGTACCGTCGGTACCGGTCGTATCGAGAGGGGTCACATCAAGGTCGGTGAGGAAGTCGAAATCGTCGGTCTCAGGCCGACCCGCAAGTCGGTTGTTACCGGTATCGAAATGTTCCAGAAGATCCTTGACGAAGGTCAGGCAGGTGACAACGCCGGTCTGCTCCTCAGGGGTGTCGACAAGACAGAGCTCGAGCGCGGCATGGTTATCTCCAAGCCGGGTTCCATCACCCCGCACACGAAGTTCAAGGCTGAGGTCTACATCCTGAAGAAGGAAGAGGGCGGTCGCCACACTCCGTTCTTCAACGGCTATCGTCCGCAGTTCTACTTCAGGACCACCGACGTTACCGGTTCGGTGACGCTGCCTGAGGGTGTCGAGATGGTCATGCCTGGCGACAACCTTTCGGTCGATGTCGAGCTGATCGCTCCTATCGCCATGGAAGAGAGCCTCAGGTTTGCTATCCGCGAAGGTGGCCGTACGGTCGGCGCAGGTTCTGTAACCAAGATCGTCGAGTAATCGGTTGATTGTCGTCCCGGGGCGAGGCAAAGCTCTCGCCCCTTTTTTATTGAAAACCATCGAAACAGGGATAGACCAGTGGCTGTTCAGCAAAAGATCAGGATTAAGCTCAAGTCCTACGACCATAGCCTCGTCGATAAATGGGCTTTGAAGATTATTGATGTGGTCAAGCAAACGGATGCCATTATTTTTGGCCCCATTCCGCTGCCCACGAAAACGCATGTTTATACCGTCAACCGCTCACCTCATGTGGACAAGAAGTCCCGTGAGCAGTTTGCATTTTCATCGCACAAACGGTTGATCGAAATCATCAACCCGACGGCCAGGACCATTGATATGCTGATGAAGCTCGAGCTTCCCAGTGGCGTTGATGTAGAAATTAAGTCTTAAACGAAATAGAAAAGGTAATCGGATATGGGTGCGATTCTCGGGAAAAAGATCGGCATGACCCGCTTATATAATGATAAGCGTGAAGCTGTTCCCTGCACGGTGATTCAGGCCGGGCCGTGTTATGTGACTCAGGTAAAGAGCACTGTAAAAGACGGCTATGAAGCCTACCAGCTCGGGTTCGGCGAGCGTGACGAAAAAAAGGTCACCAAGCCTATGGCTGGTCACTACAAGAAAGCGGGCGTGAACCCCGGCTACATGATGGCCGAGTTCAGCAAGAGCCTTCTTGAAGGTGAGCTTGAGGCAGGCAATCCGATCAGCGTCAGCGTGTTCCGCGAAGGCGAGAAGATCGATGTGCTTGGTGTCAGCAAAGGCAAGGGTTTCGCCGGTGTCGTCAAGCGCCATAACTTCGGTGGCGGTTCCAGAACGCACGGCCAGTCCGACAGGCTCCGCGCGCCGGGCTCGGTGGGCGGTTCTTCCGATCCCTCCAGGACCTTCAAGGGTACCAGGATGGCGGGCCGTATGGGTGGGGATAATGTGACGGTCAGGAATCTCGAGATCGTCAGGATCATGCCGGAATCGAATCTCATTGTCGTGAAGGGTGCTGTGCCGGGTCCGAAAAACTCCTATGTAAAGATTGTCTCAACAACAAAGTAAACGCTGGGTGCAGGGAACTATGGAATTAAAAGTACTCAATATACAGGGTGCGGAAACCGGTGAAGTGGTGACGCTGAACGATGAGATTTTCGGGATAGAAGTTTCCGAGCATGCCATGTACCTCGATGTCAAGGCGATCCTTGCCAATCGCAGGCAGGGCACCCACAAATCCAAGACCCGTGCCGAAGTGCGCGGTGGCGGCAGGAAGCCGTTCCGCCAGAAGGGCACCGGTAATGCACGCCAGGGCTCTACCCGCTCAGGCCTTATGGTCGGTGGTGGTACCATTTTCGGACCCCAGCCCCGTTCATATGAGCAGAAAGTCAACAAGAAAGTGAAGTTGCTTGCCCGCCGTTCGGCGATGAGCTCCAAAGCTTTTGCCGGTCAGATCCTGGTCGTCGAGGATTTCAGCCTCGAAGGCATCAAGACCAGGCCTGTCGCAGACATGCTGAAGAATCTCGGCCTTGCAGGCAAGAAAACCCTGATGCTGACGCCCGCATACGATGCCGTGGTCAGCACTTCGGGCAGGAATATCGAGAAGCTCAACGTCATGGTCGCCGAAAACGTGTCGACCTACGACATTCTCAACAGCCAGGCCGTGCTTTTCCAGAAAACCGCCCTGCAGAAAATAGAAGAAACATTAGGGTAACTACCGTTTGCCAGTAAAAAGGAGAGATTCCAATGAAAAACCCATTGTTGCGGCCGTTGCTGACAGAAAAGAGCACAGGTCTTACCGAAAAGAAAGGCCAGTATGTGTTCCAGGTAAAGCCGGACGCAGATAAGAACGATATCAGGAAAGCTGTCGAGCAGAAGTTCGGTGTCGATGTGATCTCGGTGCGGACGGTCAACTGCCTCGGCAAGGCCAAAAGGCAGCACACTCGTAAAGGCCTCATCGCCGGCAAGAAGAGCGACTGGAAAAAAGCGATAGTGACGATCGGCAGCGGACAGGTAATTGATTACTATACCGTCTCAACCGAGAAGAGCGCCAAAAAGGATTAACAACTGGACAAGATAACATTACGATGGCAATCAGGAAATTAGACCCGATTACCCCGGGCACAAGGTTCGCATCATACGCGAGTTTCGAGGAGATCACGAAGAGTGAGCCCGAAAAGAGTCTGCTTGTGCCGATCAAGAGGACCGGCGGACGCAACAGTAACGGTCGTGTGACTTCACGTCATATGGGCGGAGGCCACAAGAGGTTCTACAGGATCATCGACTTCAAGCGCAACAAGGACAACGTGCCTGCAAAGGTTGCCTCGATCGAATACGATCCCAACCGTTCATCCAGGATTGCACTTCTTAGTTATCTTGACGGAGAAAAACGTTATATTCTCGCTCCCAAAGGGATCAAGGTCGGCGATCAGCTCGAAAGCGGTGAGAAAGTTGACATCAGGGTCGGCAACACCATGCCCCTGAAGAACATCCCGATCGGTACCGATGTTCATAATATCGAACTGAAGGCCGGAAAGGGTGGCCAGATGGCCAGGTCAGCAGGTACATATGCCGTGCTCGCTGCCCGTGAAGGAAATTATGCCACACTGAAGATGCCCTCGGGCGAAATCAGGAAGGTCCGCGTCGAGTGCCGCGCAACGATCGGCGTTATCGGCAACTCGGAGCATGAGAATATCAGCCTGGGCAAGGCCGGAAGGAGCCGCTGGCTCGGCGTCCGTCCCCAGACCCGAGGCATGGCCATGAACCCGGTCGACCATCCGATGGGCGGCGGTGAAGGCAAGTCGAAGTCCGGCGGCGGCAGGAAGCATCCGAAGTCTCCTTGGGGCCAGCTTGCGAAAGGCTTGAAGACCAGGAACAAGAAGAAAGCGTCGACGAAGCTGATCGTCCGCGGCAGGAACGCCAAGTAACTTTGTGGTAATTAACAACAAGCAGAGAGTATTATGCCAAGATCACTGAAAAAGGGCCCCTTCATAGAAGTCAAGCTGGAGAAGCGGATCCTTGACATGAACAGCAAAGGCGAGAAGAAGGTGGTCAAGACCTGGTCGAGGAGCTCCATGATTTCTCCGGATTTCGTCGGTCACACGGTTGCTGTCCACAACGGCAAGACCCATGTGCCGGTCTATGTCAGCGAAAACATGGTAGGCCATAAGCTTGGCGAGTTCGCACCGACAAGAACGTTCCGCGGCCATGCTGGAAGTAAGGCTGAAAAGGGCGGTTCGGCACCCAGGAAAAAATAATCTGAATAACGCGGAAAGGTAAGAGATATTATGCAAGCTAAAGCAATTTTACGGCATACCCCGACGTCGCCCAGGAAAATGCGGCTCGTTGCCGGCCTTGTTCGTGGAAAGCAGGTCGATCAGGCGAAAGCCATCCTCCTCAACTCCACCAAAAGCGCAGCCCGCAACATGATGGTTACGCTCAAATCGGCGGTGTCCAACTACACGCAGCTCAATCCCGAGGAAAGGGTGAATGACAACGAGCTGGTCGTGAAGGAGATCTTCGTCGACGAGGGTCCCTCGCTCAAGAGGCTTCTGCCTGCTCCGATGGGTCGTGCATACAGGATCCGCAAGCGGTCCAACCACCTGACCATCGTTGTGGACAAAAAACCGGTAACCAAATAAAACAAGGAGATAGCATTGGGTCAGAAAGTAAATCCAACCGGATTCAGGCTGGGAATCATCAAGGACTGGACTTCCCGCTGGTACGATGACGGACCGGTTATCGCCGACAAGATCAAGCAGGATCAGGTTATTCGGAACTATGTCCAGGCAAGGCTGAAGAGGGAGAAAGCCGGAATTGCGCGTATCGTCATCGAAAGGACGACGAAGCATATCAAGATCAACATCTATGCCGCCCGTCCGGGCGCCGTCGTCGGCCGCAAGGGCGAGGAGATCAACAACCTTTCCCAGGAGCTGACCCGCATCACCGGCAAGGAAGTCAAGATCGACGTGGTCGAGGTGATCAAGCCGGAAATCGAAGCGCAGCTGATCGGCGATAACATCGCTTACCAGCTCGAAAACCGAGTCTCTTTCAGGCGTGCCATGAAGCAGGCGATCCAGCAGGCCATGAGGGCCGGCGCAGAGGGCGTCAGGATTCGCTGTGCAGGTCGTCTCGGCGGCGTCGAAATCGCCAGGTCCGAGCAGTACAAAGAGGGCAAGATTCCGCTTCACACGCTCCGCGCCAACGTGGATTACGCAAGTGTGACGGCGCACACCATCGCCGGTGCCATCGGTATAAAGGTATGGGTTTACAAGGGCGAAGTTCTCGTCCAGAGGCTCGATGCCATCGAAGAGGAAGAAATGAAGAGGATGCAGGAACGTCGTGGCGATTCAAGGTCGAGAGGCCGTGGCCCGGACAACCGGGGTGGTGGCAGGGATGCCGGCGCGAAACGTCGTCGCCGTCCGGCCAAGAAGGCCTGAACGTCACAAAGTACCATATAATCTGAAAAGAATGGAGTTGCCGGTATGTTAATGCCAAAGAGGGTTCAATATAGAAAGTCGCAGCGGGGGCGCATGAAGGGTAACGCCGGTCGCGGTACCGACGTGAGCTTCGGTTCTTTCGGGCTGAAGGCGCTCGAGCCGGCCTGGATCACCAGCCGCCAGATCGAGGCTGCCCGTGTTGCCATGAACCGTTTCATGAAGAGGGATGGAAAGATCTGGATCAGGATTTTCCCGGACAAGCCGGTATCGAAGAAGCCGGCCGAGACCCGAATGGGTTCAGGTAAGGGTTCGCCGGAGTTCTGGGTTGCCGTTGTCAAACCGGGACGCATTATGTTCGAAGCCGACGGTGTGCCGCGCGAAGTTGCGGTCGAAGCCTTCAGGCTTGCAGCCAAGAAGCTGCCGATCAAGACCAGGTTCATCGTCAGGCCTGACTACGAAGCATAAAGAGCAAAAGGAAAGCGAATCATGAAAAAATACGAAATTGCAGCCATGGGCAAGAAGGAGCTTCTCGAGAAGATCGATGAGCTGCAGAACCGCCTGGCCGATATCAACTTTTACAAGGCAATTGAACTGCCTCAGAACCCGATGGTTTTCCGTAACTCCAGGCGTGACATCGCCAGGATGATGACGCAGCTCAGAAAGGTCGAGCTGCAGGAAAACACTAACGCCTGACGAACTGTCCGGCAGGTAATTAATAACCGGTTTCAACATGGAAGAAAAACAAATGGACAACGCAGCAATGTCAAGTGGATCCGAAACGAGGGGCAGGAAGAAGAGCTGGTTGGGCAAGGTCGTCAGCGATAGCATGGATAAGGGCATCGTGATTGTCGTCGAGCGCAGGGTGCAGCATCCTGTCTACAAGAAGTACTTCAAGAAGACCACCCGTCTCATGGCTCACGACGAGAAGAATGAGGCTTCCGTGGGCGATCTGGTCCGCGTGACCGAATGCAGGCCGCTGAGCAAGAGCAAAAGCTGCCGGCTCGTCGAAATCGTTGAAAAAGCCAAGTAACAGGGTTTACCATCACTTTAAAGGGGTTAATGCAGGATGATCCAGAAAGAGACTAATCTGGTAGTTGCCGATAATAGCGGAGCGAAAAAAGTTCGTTGTATTCATGTGTTCGGCGGTACCGGAAGGCGTTATGCTTCGCTTGGCGACCAGATCATGGTGTCGGTCAAGGCAGCGGTTCCTGGCGGCATCGTCAAGAAGAAAGATGTCTGCAAGGCGGTAGTTGTCCGTTGCGTGAAAGAGCTGAAGCGCAAGGACGGCTCGTACATCAGGTTCGATGAGAATGCCGTCGTGCTTCTCAATGCGCAGGGCGAGCCGAGGGGCACCCGTATCTTCGGGCCGGTCGCACGTGAGCTTCGTGACAAAAGGTATATGAAGATCGTATCGCTCGCTCCCGAGGTTCTGTAAGGGGCGGACAAGCGGGAGTAACTCAGCTGGTAGAGTCACAGCCTTCCAAGCTGTTGGTCGCGGGTTCGAGTCCCGTCTCCCGCTCAGGTTTATGAAAAATATCATACAGGTCAATCATGAAAACAGGTATTAAAAAGATCAAGCTCCACGTCAAGAAGAATGATTCTGTCGTCGTGATCAGCGGTAACGATAAAGGCAAGGCAGGCAGGGTTCTGAGGGTGTTCCCGCAGAAGGGCCGTGTCATCGTCGAAGGGGTCAACATCCGCAAGCGCCACATGCGCCCGACGCAGACCAACCCGCAGGGTTCGATCATCGAGCGCGAGTTCCCGATCCACGCCTCGAACGTCAAGAAGAGCTGAAAGCATTTGTTAATTTAATGGCAGGGTGACCAAGACCTCCCTGGTAAATGGATAAAGAAAAGATGTCGAAAAAAGTCGAAAATGCTCCGCAGGAACCAGCAATGCCTGCACGCCTTGAAGTCCACTATCGGGAGAATGTCGTCCCGAAGCTCATGGAGCGCTTCAAATACAAGAATGTCATGATGGTTCCCCGGCTCGAGAAGATCTCGGTGAACATCGGCGTCGGTGAAGCAGCCCAGGAACCAAAGCTGCTTGAAACCGCGATGCAGGAGCTCGGCCAGATCACCGGTCAGAAACCGCAGATCCGCAAGGCAAAGAAAGCCATCTCGAACTTCAAGCTCCGTGAGGGCCAGGCCATCGGTTGCCGCGTCACCCTCCGCAGCAAGATCATGTTTGAATTCATGGATCGCTTCGTTTCGGTTGCCGTCCCGAGGATCAGGGATTTCAGGGGCCTCTCCGACACCAGCTTTGATGGACGCGGCAACTATAACGCCGGCATCAGGGAGCAGATCATTTTCCCGGAAATCGACATCGACAAGGTTCCGAGGATCAATGGCATGGATATCAGCTTTGTCACGTCTGCCAAAACGGACGAAGAGGCCTTCGAGCTTCTGACCCTGCTCGGCATGCCGTTCAAGAAGAAGAACTAAACCTTTATCACAGACCAAGATGGCAAGGAAAAGCATTATAGCACGGAACGAGAAGAGAAAGAAGCTTGTCGAAAAATACGCTGCAAAACGGGAAGAGCTGAAGAATGCCGGCGATTACGCCGCGCTCAGCCAGCTTCCCCGCGACGGCTCGGCCACCAGGGTGCGCAACCGCTGCGTTCTGACCGGCCGCGGGCGTGGTAACTACGCGAAGTTCGGTCTCTGCCGGCACATGTTCCGCAAACTGGCGCTCGAGGGAAAGATTCCCGGAGTCAGGAAGGCAAGCTGGTAAGCAGCTTTCCCGGAGAGATAATAAAGATGTCTGTTCATTTACGAATGTAACCAACTGTTAGCCATGCCTGTAACGGATTCCATAGCCGATTTCATCACCCGGATCAGAAACGCCGGGACCGCAAAAAACAAGACGACCGATATTCCCTATTCGAAACTGAGGGAGAATATCTCAAAGCTGTTGCTCGATAAAGGGTATATCAAGAGCTATACCGTGATCACCTCCGAGCAGTTTCCCTTCATCCGCGTCGACCTGAAGTACACTGCGGACGGACGGCACGCCATCAAGGAGATCGCGAGGGTCAGCAAACCCGGTCGCCGGGTCTACGACGGCAAGGATATCAAGCGATATCTCGGCGGCCTCGGCCTGTTCATCCTTTCGACCTCAAAAGGCATTCTGACTGACAAAGAGGCACGTGACCAGAATGTCGGCGGTGAGGTTCTGTTCCGTATTTATTAATTTCATAAGCGCTTCAGTATACCATGTCAAGAATAGGAAAAATGCCGATCAAGCTTGCTGATCAGGCTAAGATTGAGGTGAAGGACAACGTGATCAGCGTCTCCGGACCGAAGGGATCGCTGTCCCAGGCCATGTGCGATGAAGTTACCATATCCATTGCCGAAGGAAACGTGAGCGTCCAGAGGATCGACGACACGAAAAGGGCCAAGTCCATGCACGGACTGTACCGTGTGCTGGTCAACAATATGATTGAAGGCGTGACCAAAGGGTTCACCCGCAAGCTCGAGATCACCGGTGTCGGATATCGCGCCGAACTCAAGGGCGACATGCTTGCGCTCACCCTCGGGTACTCGCACATGATCTATTTCAAGGCCCCCGGAGAGATCAAGATCGAGGTGCCGGATCCGGTCACTGTTCTTGTCAGCGGTATCGACAAGGCGCTCGTAGGCCAGATCGCCGCCAAGATCCGCTCGTTCAGGAAGCCTGAACCGTATCGTGGCAAGGGTATCAAGTACGAAGGCGAGGTCATCCGCCGCAAGGAAGGAAAGGCAGCCGGTAAGTAATCGGCAAACCCGCAGGGGAGTAATAAGTCAGGTAAAAGAACATTTATACGGTGAGAGATAATGAGCCAAATCGATAAAGCTGCACACAGGCAGAAAATCAAGGCACGTAGCAGGGCAAGCGTCCATGGTACCGAAGCAAGGCCGAGGCTTTGCGTTTTCAGGAGTCTGTCCCAGATCTACGCACAGTTGATCGATGATGAAAAGGGCAAGACCATTCTGTCGGCATCGACCATGTCGAAAGACAGTGCCGCGTTTTCCGGAACCAAGTGCGAAAAGAGCGCGATGATCGGAAAGCATCTGGCGGAAAAGGCCCTTGCGCAGGGCATCACCACTGTCGTCTTCGACAGGAACGGATTCCGGTATCACGGCCGCATCAAGGCTCTGGCCGATGGCGCTCGTGAAGCAGGACTGATCTTTTAAAACTTTTCAACGAGAAAGTACATGTCGAAAAAATCTGCCAGGAATATCAAGCCCGGTGAGTTGAATCTGAAAGAGAAGCTGGTGCACATCAACAGGACCGCTAAGGTTGTCAAGGGCGGTAAGCGCTTTGGCTTCAATGCGATCGTTGTTGTCGGCGACAAGGATGGCCATGTAGGGTACGGGCTCGGAAAAGCGAACGAGGTTCAGGACGCTATCGCCAAGGGTGTCGAGGACGGAAAGAAGAACGTCATCAAGGTTCCGATCATCAAGGGTACCATCCCTCATCAGATCGTCGCCAAATACGGTTCGGCCAAGGTGCTCATGAAACCGGCGACCCCCGGTACCGGTCTCATTGCCGGCGGCGCGGTCAGGGCTGTGCTGGAAATGGCGGGGATTCACGATATCCTCACCAAGTCTCTCGGATCATCGAATCCTCACAACGTGGTCAAGGCTGCCATCAAGGGGCTTCAGAGCATCTCCGATGCGAACGATGTTGCTGAGCGCCGTTCGAAAAGCCTGAAAGAGGTCTTTGAAAGCTAAAAAGGAGATATGGTGACCATGAGCGATAAAACGATAAAAGTTACACAGGTGCGCAGCATTATCGGCGGCACAAAGAAGCAGAAGGCGACGATCAAGGCTCTCGGCCTCGGCCGCCCCAACTACTCGGTTGAACTCAAGGACAATGCCTGCACCAGAGGCCAGATCCTTGTCGTCCAGCACCTGGTGAAGGTAGAAGAGCACTAACAGTATTCATTCAAAGCAAGTCGGGAATCTAACAATGGATTTAAGTTCACTTCGTCCTGCAAAAGGTGCAGTCAAGAACAGGAAGAGGGTCGGTCGCGGCCCCGGATCGGGAAATGGCACCACCGCCGGCAAGGGTAACAAGGGACAGCAGGCAAGGAGCGGTTACCAGCGCCCCATCATTGAAGGTGGCCAGGTGCCGATCTACAGGCGCCTCCCCAAATTCGGTTTCACCCCTCCGAACAGGAAGTCGGTGATCAGCGTCAACGTTGCCCAGATCCAGCAGTGGGTCGAGAAGGGCCTCGTCGGCAACGAGATCAGCATCCTGGACCTGAAGCACCTCACCAACTCCAGCAATCAGGACTACTTCAAGGTGCTCGGCAACGGTGAACTTTCTTCTGCAGTGGCCGTCGTGGCCCACTTCTTCAGCAAGACCGCCGAGGAGAAGATCTCCACGGCAGGTGGCTCGACCGTGAAGGCCTACCGTACCCTCGAAGAGGCTTCGAAGGTCAACGGGCTGCCGCTCGAAGAGGCGCTGCTGAAGCCGAAAGCGAAAGTAGTGAAGGTTGTCAGGAAAAGAAAGGTCAAGCCGTAAAGGGGACTGAGCTGCTATGAAGCTTACAGAGAGTATTAGGAATATCAATAAAATACCGGAGTTACGACAGCGGATCCTGTATACCCTCCTGCTTCTGTTCATCTACAGGCTGGGATCGCATATTACGATTCCGGGGGTCGATGCGGCTGCTGTGGCTGGCGCGAAATCGTCACACGCCAATGACCTCTTCGGCCTGTTCGACCTGTTCGTCGGTGGCGCGTTTGCACGCGCCTCCATCTTTTCACTCGGTATCATGCCCTATATTTCGGCCTCGATCATCGTGCAGCTGCTCGGTGCGGTCACGCCGTACGTGCAGAAGCTCCAGAAAGAGGGCGAGGAGGGGCGACAGAAGATCAACCAGTATACCCGCTACGGCACGATTCTGGTCGCCGCCCTCCAGGCATGGGGCGTGAGCGTCAGCCTTGCCAGCCCGTCATCGTTCGGCATGCCGGTCGTCCCCGATCCCGGCTTTCTGTTCGCGCTGACGACCGTCGTCATCCTGACCTCGAGCACGGTTTTCGTCATGTGGCTCGGCGAGAAGATCACCGAACGCGGAATCGGAAACGGCATTTCACTGATCATCATGATCGGTATCCTCGGACGCTTCCCTCAGTCGGTACTGGCTGAGTTCCAGTCGGTCTCGCTCGGAAGCAAGAACTGGATCGTGGAAATCATTATCCTTGCGACGATGGCCGCCATCGTTGCCTTTGTCGTCGTTCTCACCGTAGGCACCAGACGCATCCCGGTACAGCACGCCAAGCGCGTCGTCGGGCGGAAGGTTTACGGAGGAGGCACGCAGTACATTCCGATGCGCATCAACACCGCCGGCGTCATGCCCATCATCTTCGCCCAGTCGATCATGTTCCTGCCCAGCACCTTCGTTTCGTTTTTCCCTGAGAACGAGGTGATGCAGAAAATAGCAGGGGTCTTTTCATACGGGTCATGGTGGTACGCGGTCATATTCGGCTCGATGATCGTGTTCTTCACCTACTTCTATACGGCTATCGCCTTCAATCCCAAGGAGGTCGCGGACACCATGCGGCGTCAGGGTGGCTTCATTCCCGGCATTCGCCCCGGAAAGAGCACGGCTGAATTCATAGACAATATCCTGACCAGGATCACGCTTCCCGGAGCGATTTCCCTGGCGATCATCGCGATTCTTCCGACATTCCTGACCAAGTTCGGTAACGTGACACCTGGGTTTGCACAGTTTTTCGGCGGCACCAGTCTTCTCATCATCGTCAGCGTAGGTCTCGATACCCTGCAGCAGGTTGAGAGCCATCTCATGATGCGTCATTACGACGGCTTCATGAAGACCGCAAAGACGCGAGGCAGACAGGGCTAACGAAGCGCAACCATGATCACGATCAAAAGCGAGCGGGAGATTGACCTGATGCGGGAATCAGGAGCCCTTGTGGCCATGGTTCTCGATATGCTCGAGGATGTGATTGTACCCGGTATGACGACGTTGAGGATGGATGAGCTCGCCGAGCAGTTCATTCGCGACCACCAGGCCGTACCGAGCTTTCTGAATTACGTGCCGAAGGGAGAGGTCGGCGTTACGCCCTATCCCGCAACGCTCTGCGTCTCGCTCAACGAAGAGGTCGTGCACGGAGTGCCGAGCGCGAAACGAATCGTACGTGAAGGGGACATCGTGTCGGTCGACTGCGGAGTCTACAAGGGCGGATATCACGGGGATGCGGCAAGGACATTCATGCTCGGCGAGGTAGCGCCGGAGGTTCGCCAGCTGGTCGAAGTTACCAGGGAGTGCCTCGATCTCGGCATTGCCCAGGCCATCGCCGGAAACCGTCTTGGAGATGTGTCGGCGGCAATCGAGGAGCATGCCCGTTCGTTCGGGTACAGCGTGATCGAGAACATGGTCGGCCACGGCATCGGCAGCGAGCTCCACGAGGATCCCGCGGTGCCGAATTACGGAAGGCGGAACACCGGAGTGAGGCTCAGGGAGGGCATGACCCTTGCGATAGAGCCGATGATCGCCCTGGGGCGTTCACGACGGGCTGTCAGCAAGAGGGGCGCCTGGGTGGCGGTGACCGAGGACGGCAAGCCGTCGGCCCATTTCGAACATACGATTGTCGTAAGGGAAGGCGCTGCGGAAGTGCTGACCCGGTCCCGGTCGGGCAAGGCCTGAATACAAATCAATCATCAGCAAAGCGGAGAGCTACATTGGCCAAGGA
>Ga0326732_1000013_pt1 | contig 47106 bp, 45 predicted proteins | sample MHFSIPfraction_4_FD_207644 | JGI IMG/M metagenome (GOLD analysis project Ga0326732, IMG submission 207644) | Lab enriched peat soil microbial communities from Michigan Hollow, Ithaca, NY, United States - MHF12FN SIP fraction | ecosystem: Environmental > Terrestrial > Soil > Wetlands > Peat...
TATTTAGCTCCGAGATTCCTTACTATTGATAAAATGCCAATCTTCTCATCAGCGCCATGGAACTTGCAGGATCAATCGCGGTCGTGACCGGATCGAGCTCCGGCATCGGGCTCGCCCTCGCCGGCGCGCTGCTCGAAACCGGCGCCGAAGTGTACGGATTGAGCCGCACCACAACGGAGGTCGACGCCGACCGCTTCCACTGGATCCGGGCCGACGTCACCCGCGAGGAGGAGATCGACCAGGCCTTCAGCGAGATCATCGAACGGCATGGCCATGTCGATCTCCTGGTCAACAACGCCGGATTCGGTTTCTTCAGGGAGATCGAGACCATCGAACCCGCCGACTGGAAGCGCCTCATCGACACCAATCTCACGGCGGTGTTTCTCTGTTCCAGAAAGGTCGTGCCCTCGATGAAGGCACGCAGGAGCGGCATGATCGTCAACGTCGGATCGGTCGCCGGCAAGCGCGGCATCAAAGGGGGCACGGCCTACTGCGCCTCCAAGTTCGCCATCAACGGCTTTTCGGAGTCACTCATGGAGGAGCTTCGCGAGTTCGGTATTCGTGTTTCGTGCATCAACCCCGGATCGGTCATGACAGGATTTTTCGACCGGGCCGGAATCCAGCCGAAGAAGTACCTGCAACCGGATGATCTCGCCCGCCTGATCGTATCGCTCGTCCGGTTGCCTGACGGCATGTTGCCCGACGAACTCACCGTGCGCCCATTGTAACCTGTCGAACACCGCCATGTCACTCACCGAACAGCCCATGCCTCTTCCCGGAGACCCCATAGCCGCAGTCGCCACGCCCGTGGGCGTCGGCGCGCTGGCCGTCGTTCGCATCAGCGGAGAGGGCGTGCACGAACTGGCTGACCGGGTGTTCCGGAAAGCCGGCGGGGAGGCCGGGGCGCTTGCCGTATCGCCAGGGTACAACGCCCACTTCGGACGGCTCTACGATGGGGAGCAGATGGTCGACGAGGTGATCGCGCTCGTGTTCCGCGCGCCGCACTCCTTCACGGCCGAGGACATGGTCGAGTTCACCTGCCACGGCGGCCCCGTCGTGGTCAAGCAGGTGCTCAAGCTCCTGCTCGACACGGGATGCCGACTCGCCGAAGCGGGCGAGTTCACCCGCCGCGCCTTCCTCAACGGCCGCATCGATCTCCTGCAGGCCGAGGCGATCGGCGAGATGATCCACGCGCGCTCCGAATCGGCATGGCGTACGGCGGTCAGCCAGATGAAGGGGGACCTCTCGGCGAAGCTCGAATCCCTGCGCGAACGGCTCCTGCGATCCTGCGCCCTGCTCGAACTCGAACTCGATTTCGGCGAGGAGGAGGTCGAGTTCCAGAGCCGCGAAGAACTCGCCATGCAGGTCGACGACCTCCAGCGGGAGGTGGCGCGCCTCGTCGACTCCTATCAGCACGGACGTTTGCTCAGCGAAGGGGTCGCGACCGTGATCGCCGGCCGCCCGAACGCAGGAAAGTCGACCCTGCTCAACACCCTGCTCGGTCAGGAGCGCGCCATCGTCAGCCACATGCCAGGCACCACGCGTGACTACATCGAGGAGTGCTTCATCCACGATAAGACCATGTTCCGACTGACCGACACGGCAGGACTGCGCGAATCCGGCGAGGAGATCGAGCACGAAGGCATCCGCCGCAGCCGCATGAAGATGGCCGAAGCCGACCTCATGCTCTACCTGTTCGACATCGGCACCGACCAGCTTGACGAGGAGGTCGCCGGGATCAGGTCGGCCAGGGAAGATCACCCCGGAGCCAGGTTCCTCGCCGTAGCCAACAAGACCGATCGCATGGACACGGCGGAAGCGCTCATCGAAAAGGTCAGGATGGGGACAGGCACCGAGGTGATCGGCATATCGGCCCTTTCGGGAATGGGGCTGGATGAGCTGAAACTGCGCATGGGCGAACTGGTCCGGGACCTCGACAAGCTTCACGAAGCCAGCGTGCTCGTCACCAGCCTCCGCCACTACGAAGCCCTTCGCAATGCAGCAGACGCGCTGCAGAACGCACGAGAGCTTATCGACCGTCAATCGGAAACCGAACTCATCTCCTTCGAACTCCGCTCAGCCCTCGACTACGTCGGAGAGATCACCGGAAAGGTGGTCAACGAGGAGATCCTCAATACCGTGTTTGCGCAGTTCTGTATTGGCAAATAATGATTTACGTTGAGTTAACGAGCACGGTTGTTCGGAATCATAGAAGTGCTTCCGCTGCGATATTTCACTTACTGAACAACGTCCCCTAGTTTCCTATAATTAGTGGGAGCAAAGTCCTCCCTCATAATGCCTTTCAAGGTTAAAAAAAGCGAATGCTAAGTGTCGTGAGACAGGGAGGTATGGGGCTTGTTACATTAACGAAAAAAGGCAGATAATGACTCAAAAAAATTATCCGACAGTCACCATTGGCGACCAGGTGTGGATGGCTAAGGAGCTAGAGGTAAGAACGTACAGGAGTGGTGAGCCTATACGTCATGCTGTTTCGGACGAGGATTGGCGGGATGCTGGCAGAAAAGGTGAAGGGGCATGGTGCAGGTATGAGGTGGATGATCCTCTAATAGGAAAGGTCACAAGGTATCTCTACAATGGCTTTGCAGTATTTGACCCTAGAAGACTAGCACCTGAAGGCTGGCATGTGCCGTCATTGGATGAATGGATTACCTTAATCAATTATCTGGGAGGTGAAGCGGTTGCAGGAGGAAAGCTGAAAGAGGTTGGCACAAATAATTGGGATGAACCTAACACGGGTGCTACTAATAGCAGCGGATTTACGGCAATTGGAGGTGGCCTAAGAAGTATGCTTATCCCGGCTCTCTCAATGTACTGTCAAAATGGTTCATACTGGTCATCTACAGAAAGTGTGAAATTATCACCAATTCCCGATGAAGTATGGGCAGATAAAAGAGATGCTGAAATAATCGACGCATTAGATTTTGCTTATAAGCTAGATCTCAAGCATGATAAATCATCTGCAAAGTGCGGAGATACTTTTAAAAGTATCGGGTTTTTTGTGCGATGTACTCTTGGCTAACCATTTAAAACAATTGGATGTATTTGAAATAAAGTCAGATCAGAGATATTGCTGATTCTAGATCATTTTTTGATATCTCCAGTTTGTTGTTTTTGAATGAGGCTTCGATTTTGTTAAAAATGACTCTGTGCATTGATTCACCTACTTCCGCAAGCCCCCTAAGCGAGTAATCATCAGCACACTTTTCTCCAATTTCTGCATCGTCTAATTTAGTGTGTATTTCTTTCGCAATATCAAGTGCATTTTTAAAAGGGGATCCCGTAGCTTGTGAGGCAAAATAAAAGTCGCTTAGCACATAAACCCCATCAGGTACTTTTGTGTTGGCATATCCGCTTAACATAAATACAGTAAAAGAATATAGGCTTGGGTTTCTAATTAATAAAGCTCTGGTTCTGTAGGAGTCCTGAGCTTCTCTGGGAAATAATTTGATACATTGTGAGAGGTATAGGTAGCATAGCTCTGTTGCTTTTCTTCCTATTTGTTTGTCTTTGATACTGAATTGTGATAAAAGGTAGTAAAAACATTGGCCAACAGAATCTGCAAAGAGAGTGTCATAAACAGGGCAGGGGAATTTTATACCATAATAAGCTCCATCTAGAAGAGCTTTTCTTGCAATATCTTTATTCTGATTTATGAGTAGTGACGTCCCGAAGTTATATTTTATTTGGGGATGCGGATAATTACTATATTTGCCATAAAGATTTTCAAGAGCCGATGTGCTATTCGCGCTCAAAATCTGTTGGCTTATTGATATTATTTCCGCTTGATTTCTAGAAACGTCTATTTTATTAATAGTATTGGTTGGCTGCGCTAATGGTACGGCAGGATTTATGGATGGTTTTTGAGTAAAATTACTCATCTCTTCTTTTTTGGTTTTCTTCAAAAACCTTTCAAAAATGCTCATTTATCAATAGTTTAATTTTTGGTGGATTTGTGGCGATATCTAAGCAAATATACGCTAATTATTTGTTTGCTTCTGTTAAGAACTCTTTGACCACTTGCAGTCTTGTATTGTTAAGAATGATCTGTGTTGTCTGAGTGTCTAAGGCGTTGTTATAGTGCCACTCCTCTAATGACTCGAAGAAGTTTTGTGCAATAGTGTTGCTGAATACTAAGTCGTCTATGCTTTCGATATAGTCTGAGTATTCATTGGTTATCCTGTTCTCAAAATCTTCTATGAATACACTTAATGCGCGTTGCTTAATAGCGTTTTGTTTAAAAGCACTTAAGAAGTCCGATAGTGAGAGCCGTGGGACAAGATAGTGCAAACCATTAATGATGGGGTCATGAGCGCATGAATCTATGATCTTTGAAGATAGTATTCTATTTTCCCCGTGTTGGTCTTCCACTAATAGACTTGATAAGTAGCCCTCTGTTAGTTGTTGAACATCGTTTGTGTCTTTGTTGTAGTAGATTATTGTATCATTATCTCGTTGCATTGCAATAAATATGCATTCAATTAGATTGTCGGAAAATAATGTGTTCTTTTTTTGAAGTCTAGATATATCAAATGGGGTTATGTTACCTACGATATCTTTGAAATCAAATATTAATTCCACAACCTGCCTTGAGGTCTCTGGGTCATGCAGCCAATTGATTATGGTATTGATCTGTTGTTGACTTAGGTTGGACGCGTTATTAGTTATGAAAAATGAAACTAGTGTAACTGCGCGATATATTTTATCGGTATTACAAAAAAATGAGAATTCTGCCATCATATTTAATGTGTGCTCAGCCTGTTCTTTATTTCCTAGGCGAGCATAGCAGTATGCTTTGAGAGGGAGGTATTTTTCTCGGCTTGCAATGCAATCGAAAAGCTCTATGATTTCATCAATAATGGGAATGAGTTCATGGAAATTCCTTTCTTTTTTATACCATTCTTCAATAATATGAAGTTCTTTAAGTCGTTTTGGGTTATATTCGAAATCCATTTATGTGGCGTTTTATTTTAATCAGAATGCTGTGTTGCTATCTTGAATAATGCAGCTCGATATTTCTGTCATGCATCAGTAAGGCCACTTGTGTTACGGAATTATTTTCAAGCCTTAAAGTTATCCCATAGTCTTGGAATGAAGCCCCGGTAGGGTCTGCTCCAAATCCTCTTAAAATTATTTCGGTAGTGTTCGAGTAAATTATTTTCATTTGTTTTGTTGCCATTTGGACTTTATCACCCCAATGTGACATGCTATCATCCAAGATGTAGATGGTTACAAGGTATGTTGACTTAATGTTTTTGTTTTCTGAGATATGAATAAGTCGCCAGCAGTCGTCTACAGTGCCTGTTTTTTTTCCGTTCTCATACCGTGAGTGAGTGCTTGATTTAAAATCAAAGTTAGATAGATTAATTTCTGAACTTGCATCACTGGGATTAAACTTCCTGAAAAATTTATTAAACATTGTGCTGTGGTTAAAATTTGATGAGGCGTGATATATGAAGAGTTGACATTCTGCCAATTAGAAGATAGGTGGAAAAAAGGCGAATTGCTGCAAATTACTGTTGTAAGTAGTATATCTTTCCAATGCAAATATGCTTGGTGAAAAAATTCTGAATAGTGAGTAATGCCCTATTGTCAGCGGGGATATGGCAAGAAGCAGATGTCCAAGTGAAATGTTGATCACTGCAGGTGGCATACTTACTAGGGATTATAATGACGTGTTATTACTGAAATGTAGGAAGAATTGACGCAAAATGGAAGTGATTGAGATGTGGATTTTGATAATCTTTTTTGGAAAAATTCGAGTCCGTGAACCTTCCTAAACTAACCACCCTCTCTAATTTGCGGTATCAAAGCACCCCCGCCATCGATATCAGGGTGCAATTTCTTCAACCGCTAATAAAAAGGCCATGCCACACACCCTGCCGCTGTTTACTAACGAGAAGCAATAGGTTGCCATTCCTCGTTACTCGATCAGGCTGGTTAAGGAGTCACAGCTCTACTATGAGAACAAAAAGATCCGCCGTGCTCAGATGGTACGTGACCTGCTTCGGGAAATCGGCCTCTAGGACAAAGCAACCGAGGAATTCCATATCCTGTATCTGAATACCAAGAATCAGGTCATCGGTATCAAAATGATCAGCAGGGGGAACCCTGAATGGTTCTCTGGTCCATCCTCGTGAGGTGTTCAAGGAAGCCTTGCTTGCTAACGCTAATGCTGTCATCCTGGCTCACAACCACCCCTCGGGTAACATTGAGCCTAGCAATGCTGATAAAACGGTCACAGAGACCCTTGTAGGGGCAGGAAAGCTCCTTGATGTGCAAATAATCCTCGATCATGTCATCATTGGAAGCTCAGGAGGGTATTACAGCTTCAGGGATTCGTCGTCGTTGATTGCTGCATGATAATTAGGGTCTAGAAATTAGGCCCTTTCTATTATTAAACAATATGCTTTATACGAATACGTTATACAACCTCAATGTATATATAAAAGCACGCAGGAAGCATCTAAACATAGAGATACGTATTTTGTTAAAATTTTTCATCTGATTCGCCATCTGTACTACCAATATATTTTCTGACCCTAATACTATTTATTGCGCATTCGTTTCCAATAATTTTTAATGCCTCCCGTATATTGTGTTTCATCTGAATTAGATAGGGATCATTATTGGCACTTTCACTAATATGAAAACACTTATAAATGCTGTTTGACAGCTCTTTCCCCTTTATTGTTTTAAATATTTTGCAATAGTTATCCAAACTTTCGGAAGAAAGAATAGCTATATCGTTTTTGCTCCAAGAGTTGTTATCAACAATTCTTTTTATTACAGATAAGGTATTTTCTTGTTTTGTATTATTATTAGAATAGTATTCATCAAACTTCGTAATGATTTCACTATCTAGATCGGAAGATATATACATATACACCTCTTTACTAAAAAATGATATATCTTCTTTCCTTTCATTAATATATATATCGATTAAATCTGACGCTTTTTCGTGCAGCCCTAATTCTCTTAATAATTTTACTGCAAAACTTAAATCAGGTGGCCTGATATATTTTGCATTGTTTGATACCTCGAGAAAATATGATTTAACAATTTCCTCTTCATTATTATCAAAACTATTAAAAAATAGATCGTGAATGCTATGTATTGAATTTTGTCGCTTACCATATATTTCTTTATCATTTTCTTCTTTTATTTTTAGGCTAAGCTGAGCCTCGTCAAAGTATCCATTTACTACGCCGTCCATCAAAAGCGAATCCAGATCATCCATATAGGAATATCCATAATCATTCAGAATAGTATCCCACTTTATTTCGTCAATATTCTTTTCCCTCTTGGTATTACTTAAACTACTTTTTATAATGTCATCGGAAGATCTTTTCATATAATTAAAGTTTGGGGCTCCATCATCTGAACAATAATAGCACCATGAATACAAAACCAATACACTGATGACTCGCTCTTTTATCTGAGCATCACAATTCTTTAGAATTGGCATGCAAATCCTGACAAGCCTTTCTATCTTTTTTAGTGTACGAATGTTTTTTATCTTAAGTTTAATAGCATATTTTTTTAATATGTTTAGTTCCTTTTCATTTTGAACAGAGATAGCTATATTTGCACATTCTTCAGGTGGTGGATCAAAAAGCAATTCAACATCAATTATCTTCTCTAGATGTTTTTTGTAATCTTTATCATTAATTACATTGTCATTATGAATAATTACAATTTTGCAGTCTTTTTGTTCTTTTAATAATGAAATTAGTCCAAACACATCCCTCATATCCAACCCTTTCCCTATTCTTTCTAGATCATCAATACATATTATAGTTTTTGATATTAAATAAGATGAAGCTATACCTACTATCGATTTTACATCAAACCAGGGCACTTTGATACCATTTATATACCCTGTAATTTTTCGCCAACTCCTTCCTAAGGGTAGCGTATTTTCCTTACTTATCGAATTAATATTAATCTTTTTACCTATATCTTTAATATTAATTGTATTGTTTAAAATTATTAACTTCAAGTCAGTTAGTGAGTTGATTCCGAATAGTGATATATATGAGTAATTTTCTAAAGCTATATTGTTACGGCATTTAGCTTCTTTTAGTAATTTATCCCAAGTATATGTTTTGCCAATACCCCAACGCCCTTTGATTGATAAGACTTCTGGGCTTTGATCACTAAGAAATCTATTTACTTGTGTTGTAAGTTGATCCAAATACATCTTGAACAAATATTTAAATGTTAATATACAAATATGCCACTATCAATATATTTATTATAAGTGATTTTAAGCCGTGCTCATTTATGATTAGATTAACATTTACTCCACTTTGTTTTTTAGTAACAACACACCTTAAATATAACGTAATACTCGCATATGACTTTTGGAAGTTATATAAAGAAAATAGCAGCTAATAAATTCATCCGGGGTTGTTAAATTATAGCCCCATAAAACCCCACAGAGCCAAAAATCCGCCCCATTGACCAGTTAGGTACCCCTGACAATTTAAGTGCCTTAGCGCCTGTTTTTCCATGATGTCATGGTAAAAGGTTCTGCATTTTGCTATCGTCGGATTACTTGCCCCTTTGCATGAACGATAGCCAGCTCATAAGTACTGATGAGATCACATACCACCCAGCGTTCTCCTTCAGTCACACCATACATTCCGCTTCGCTCCATTTTGTGATGCAAAAACTGCGCCTTCAGTTTATGCTTGGTTGACTTCGCTATCTGGCTCTATAAGGACATTTGGCGATAAACGTAGGTAGTTGTGTAGCTTAAATTATGTACAGGGCTTTCGGATCCCGACATGTCGGGATTCCAAAATGGAGTTATACAAGCAACTTGTAGGTTGAGCGATAAGGAAATTTGGTGGAAGGTCTTTAGATGAAATGATCATCGAAAACAAGATGTGGTATTGAACTTAGGTTTTAATTTTAGTACAGTAGGGTCAGGGAGAGCAGGCTCATTATGACATTGATTTGAGCTCTTTTTCCTAAGTATTGTTGCTAATATGCAGAAAGTATCTTTGTGTTGTTATGGTAGAATATTTATAAAAGATATAAAAAAAACACAATACGGGTTCTTTGGTTGCGGAGCTTCAGATTCTGTATTGGGAAGTAACGTAAGTAAAACGATTTTTTGCTGGTCAGGTCTGACGGGAAGCTTTGGGCTTTTGAAGTCAAAAGAAGCTTCAATGCTTGACACCGGAAAGATGATTTCATTCCGGACATGAAGTGCGACTCTCAATGCGCTCATCTGACGTTTACGCCGAAACCGTGGTAAAGGTTATACCTTCAGACTTCACGTGCGAGCAGCAGCAGGGAGGGAGTGCCCGATTCCTGTTTGACCCTGCATCCGCTGCTGGTGTCAATTAACCTCCCCGCTTGTTTGTGCTTTGATCCTTCCGGAATACTACGCGCAACATACGCTTGCGATAAAATTATCCGATAATTCCTTATCGCTTGCTAAAAAAACGCCCCTGCTTTGCGTCACCAAAACACAAAAAACTATATTATGAATAGAGCATATAACTGTTCTGGTGAGAGTGATAGTGCTTTACAGCGCTCACCGGAAAGCCTGTGTGCGCAAAGCGTCAGGAGTGTCATTCAGGTTTTCACTGAATGGGTACACTGTGATGTACATGCTGGTTACTTTTTGGGGCATTTAGTTTAGTACAGATGGTCTTTGAAAGGGCAGATGTGGCGTAGGAATGGCTCGGTACGCCAAGACGCTTAAGGCTGTGTTTCTGACTGGCCGGCACTTTTGCCTGAAGGCGGTTTAAGGCCTGGTTTCAATCAATATCAATGACACCAGGCGCAATAGTGGAGTAACGCTATGCATACGGTTCAGGTCGAAAATGATCTCCTCGTGGTCCAACTGACAGGTAAGCTGGACCAGCAGAGCCTTCTTGATGCCCAGAAGGATCTCATGCTTCATCCGGAGTACCCGTTCAAGAACTCCTTGTGGATATTTGATGCTGAATTCGAGTGTTGTTTTTCAAACAGCGGATTGTCCGTACTGATCAACAGGATCAAGTCCTTTTTTCCCGTTGGCGCAACGAAACAAAAGGCCGCCTTACTTGCGACGCTCGGCGTGCACTCCATGTTTACACAATGGTATTGCGAAGAGGCGGAAGCTGCGGGCCTTCCCTTCCAGTTCAAAGCATTCCACAGTCGCCAGGATGCAGAAGCCTGGCTACGGGAAGACTGAGGATTTACGACGTTCGTTTAACTGCTCCGGATCCGGCTTTCCTGTCGGATGAGTGCAACCGCACATGGGGGCATTTATCGGCCTTAATCGGCTTTGTCTACCCGCGATATTGTTGCCGATCCGCAACGGATGAATTCCGGCTCACTGTTCCCGGCTATGCTGCGAAAGCTTCCCGTCTTATGCCTGGAAGCACCAGGCTTCGTGCCAGGTGCGTTTTTCCAGCTTCCGGCTGTTGATCAGTCCTGCGTTTGCAGCCAGCTTCCGCAGGTCGGTCGGGGTTTCGGGGAAGTCGCAGTTCCTGATGTGTTCCTGCACCTCGTCCCGTTCCTGACGGGTCAGGGCATCCCACTGCGTCGCCACCGCCCCGTTGTAATCGTCGAGATATGCTGGCCGGGCTTGCCCCTCTTCAAGCATGACATCCACCAGGATCACGCAGCCGTTGTCGCGAATGGTCCGGCGGCACTCCGTGAAAAAAACCTGTTTCTCCTCGACGGGCAGGTGGTGCAGGGCATAGCCGGAGTACACCACATCGAAGTGGTTGTCGGGAGCCTCCTTAAGCACGGCGACCATATCCCTGCAGAGCAGATTGACACGGATTCCGAACGGTTCAAGGTTGTTTCGGGCCACATCGAGGGCGTAGGGGGAAAGGTCGCATCCACAGTACTCAGCCACTTGCCCCGGGTTCAGAATCTTGTTGATATGGGCGGCGTCTCCGCATCCCAGGTCGAGGACCTTCAGCTCACCCTTGCGTTTCGCGAGCAGCGTTTTGACGGCGGCCGTGATCTCCTTGTGGAACATGAGGTTGTTGCTGATGACCTTCTGGTAGGTGCCCCAGGTTTTCCGGAAGATGTAGATAGGGTCTGCGTTCATATTGAAAATGAGCTTCCGTTTGACGTTAATCCTTTAATTCTGTGGCACTTACTGGCGCTGCCGGTACCGTTGCGAGCCTGCGAGACCATGGTTCAGCCAGGTTCGACGGTGAAGTGAATCGGGGAATCGGCAGGGTCGTCAATTTAACGAATTTGTTGCTTCAATAACGGCAATCGCCGGCATTTGGCATGAGCGATGTTCACTGCACAGGTTGCCTGCCCGTGCTTTCGGTACGGCTCGGGCCAGGTGCTTCCTGAAAGCTCTGCAAAACAGATCGCCTGCACACTGACGTGATGTCTCTCAATGTGCAGGCGACGGTCAAAACGTATGTATCCGTTACCTCTAATCTCCAGCGAGGTAACGGTCGGTGATGACAGGGTTATTCAAGGTCGATTGAGCCTTTGGTCTTCTCCCTGCGCTTGTGTTCTTTCTGCCGGTATTCGTCCATGCAGTCGCTGTTTTTGCCTTCCACGAGCGAGCATTTCAGATAATCCGCTATCTCGATGATGCAGCCCCTGATGGCTTTGCCGACCGGGGTGTTCTTGTACTGGCCGAGGTGGCCGCCAAAGTCGCCACGGTGTACTCCAACACTGATGCCGCTGGATTTGGAGGTGGCCTCGACCGTCCGGGCGTCATAGATTTCACCCGTTTCGACGTCGATCACTTTCAGGTCGACAGCCATGTAGGCTTTGTCCTGCCTTCCGCCGAGGCTGATCCCCTGGAAAGATAACCCCCCGCCGCCACCGCTGGTGTTTTGTTCGAAGGCTGAAACCGTTGCGGCGACAAGGTATTTGGCTCCGGTTATCTTTCCAAGTTTCGATCTTGTCCTCGGGTTGATCCTTCCGGAGGCTCCGAGATCCTGTTCGTCGAGGACCGCATCGAGCTCCTTTCTCTCGAGCACCCGGAAGCTGTCCGTCGAAGCCAGTTCAGCTATCAGCATGTCCTGCAGGTCGGTTCCCACGCCTCCGTTCCACCATGCCGCGCTGCTGTGGTTGGTAAACCTCAATATGCCGAGCCTTGGTTTTTCCCTGGCAATGCCGTCGGAAAAAGCGGCGATGGAACTGAAAATCAGAAAGAGTAGCAATGCTTTAATCTTCATGAAGTGCCTCCTTGGGCGTTGAGGTGATGATGGTTGTTTGAGTACTATGAATACAGAGATCAAAGGCGGTATCGGACCTGAAAAAAGCCGGAATTTCACAAACTGGTCGTGAATTCTGAAAATCAATGGGTCAGGGAAGAGTAACCACTTGTAAAATATAACATAAAAAGGAAAAATTAAGCCTGCAAGGCGGGTTGCGACTGGTTGCTCTTCCAGCGGTTTCTCAACGCGGTGTTGTGTCAAATCAGGGTCGATGCTTCGTCGAGCTGTCTCAGGATTTCCCGCAGCGAACTGGCAGCCGCGAGTTTCTCGTCGTCTGTTGCAGAGTTGTAAAAGCTGATGATCGCCCTGCTGCCGATAGCGATCGGGGGATACTCCTTACTGCTGAGCATCGGCATCACGGCAAGTATCCTCGATGCCGTCTCCCGGCCCATGGTATTGATTCTGCAGACGATCTCTTCTGCGATACTTGTGGAGGCTTCTTCGTCAAGCCCGGCAACATAGGCAGCGCTCTGGACAGCTCCGTACTGGAACCCGATAACGGCGAAGACGACATCCTGGTTCGTGCTGCTTTCCAGTCCTGCCGGGCATTGCCCTATCGCTTCAGCCAGGAACTGCAGGGCAAGTTTCGTTACCGCTTCGAGGTTCTGTTCTTGATGTGGATGCATAACCGAAATTGATTGTAAACGTAAGGGGTGTTGTTCGATAGGAGAATTTAAGAATGTACGCAGGGATTATCACAACATCACAGAGCCGTATTCAATATAGAACCGCCGGCCAGTAATCGTACAGGATGGGTGCATGGGCAAGTTCGTCGAACACCCGTTTCGAATGAGGGCTGAGGCTGTTTTTCCTGACTGTCAGGCTTGTTTTGCGGTGTTCAGGCTCATGCAGGAAACGTCGTGAGGTGCGCTTCTGCTGTGAGTGGCCATCTTTTCGTAATCGATTTATCTCGGAGGAAAGCACGTAAAAATGGTACCTTGATGAGAAGGTCTGAGCGGGTGTTGTCTGTTGTTTTTGATAATGCATATCAGGCGTCTGGTCAAAGATGAAGATCTCCGGAGTACATGATTTTTTTGACCAATCCGGCCTTCGCCGGGTCACTCTTCTTGCCCTCGCCTTTTTTCTGCCCGCCATGACCATCGTCATACTGCTTTCGGCGCTCTCCCATCGGCATGAGCACGAGTTGCAGATGACGGAAATCCGCTCATTTGCCGACAAGGCGCTTGTCGATCGTCAGCAATTCCTCTCGCGACAGCACGCCGATATCACCAGGGACCTTCATTTCATTGCCGGTCTGCCCGGTATCCATGATCTTCTTCTGCATCCGGAAGATGCAGCGACGACGAATCACGTCAAGAAGGTTTTGATAGCGTTGAGTGATGCGAAGTCACTTTACAAAACGATCCGTATTCTCGATGCTTCCGGTCGGGAGATGGTAAAAGTGGCTAACCATCCATCCACGGGAGCGGTTGCGCTGCCCAATTCTCTTCTGTCCACCGACGAGGGGCGGAACTTTTTTACCGAGTCGCTCAAACTGGGGACTACCGACGTCTATGTCTCCGCCTTTGAGCGGGCAGGGGAGTCCGAGCCGGGACATCCAGCGGTGAATGTGCCTGTCCTGCGTTATGGGACGCAGATAACGGACAATCATGGGAAGGTGCTCGGCGTCGTGGTGGTCAGCTGTTTCGGAAAGTCCCTGGTGAGGTCACAGATGTCGTACGGAACTGCTCCCCATAACCGGTCCTTCCTGCTGACGTCAGGGGGCTTTTTCATCAGCGGTGCACCTGATGGCGGCGACTGGCGGTTCCTTGTTCATGGTGAGGAAGAAAAGGGGGCTTTTGCGAGATATTATCCCGAGGAGTGGCAGCAGATCGGTTCACGTCCCGCTGGCCAGTTCGTCACGTCGAAAGGCCTGTTCTCCTTCAGGCGGCTCTATCTTGTCGAGCCGCAAGCCGGCATGGGCGTGCGTTCTGATAGCGATGACTACTGGATCCTGATTTTGCATATCCCGGCAGTTGTGCTGAACGGCCTGTTTCCTTCCGCCGTCAGCCACATGTCGCTGATAGTTGTTTTCGGGATGATCTTTGTTACGGGCGCCATGTCCCTGAGCATCAGGATCGAGCGGAACCGGCGTTCCAGAAAGGAGCTCGAAATCCTGGCATCGGATCTGAAAGACAAGGAGTCCCGGTTTCGTTCGCTGTTCGAAGGTTCGCCGGAGGCCATTTTCCTGATCGACGTCCTGTCGGGCAACTTCGCGGCGGTCAATGCAAGGGCGTGCGCACTGACCGGTCTGGCCGAAAACGCTCTGGTCGGAAAGCATTACACCGCAGTGCATCCGAAGGATCTCGAGGCTGATATCAGGCTGCGTTTTCAGCAGCAGGTGCGGGAGGCCAGGTTGTCCGGCGCCAGTCTCCCGGAGGAGACGGTTGTGCAGCACCATGGCGGCAGGACCATCCCTGTCGAGATCGTCAGCCAGCTTATCCGGCTAGACGGCAGAGAGGTGATCTATGGCGTGTACCGTGACGTCTCACGGAGAAAACAGGCTGAATCCGAATTGCATGCCAAAAGCCTGTTGCTGGAAACGGTCGCCGGTTCGGTGCCGGCCTTTGTGTACATGAAGGACCGGCAAGGGTATTACCTTTTTGCAAATCGTCGCCTGCTCGATCGTTTGGGGCTCTCGGGACCAGACGGCATCGTCGGGAAGAGGGAGGCCGACTTTTTCCTGCCCGATGCTTCCGAAACCAGTGCAGCAGATGAGCGAGATGTGCTGATGCACGGCATGTCGGTCATGAACAAGGAAGAGGAGTTGCATTTTGCGGACGGGAGCACCATACCTGTTCTGACCAACAAAATCCCGTTGCTGAATGCCGACGACGAGATCGAAGGACTGGTCGGCATCTCGATGGACCGTACGGCCCAGAAAGCGGCAGAAGAGAGGAACCGGGAGCTCGAAGGCCAGCTCCGCAACCGCCAGAAACTGGAGATGATCGGCACCCTGTCGGGGGGAATAGCTCACGATTTCAACAACATTCTGACGCCGATCATCGGTTATACCGAGATGGCGATGAGCGACCTGCCTGAGGCTGGCAACGCGGCCGCTCGGCTTGGATATGTCCTTAAAGCGGCATCGAGGGCAAAGAATATCGTTCAGCACATACTGGTGTTCAGCCGCAAGCAACAAACGGATTTCATGAGGCAGCGAGTACAGCCGATCGTATGGGAATCTATGGAATTCCTCAAGCACTCCATGCCCGCCAGCGTGGTGATGGACAACAGGATCGATGAATTCGACGATATGATCATGTGCGATGCCTCACAATTCCAGCAGGTGGTGATGAATCTCTGCACCAACGGGTGGCAGGCTATGGAGCAGGGCTCGGGGACGATTTGCGTCGAACTGCACCGAACCATTGTCGACAGTGTGGCGGCATCCCGGAACGAAAGGCTTGAGGAGGGGCGTGGCTATGCCTTGCTGAAGGTTTCGGATAGCGGAACGGGGATGTCACAGCAGGTGGCCGAGCGGATTTTCGACCCATTTTTCACGACAAAGGGGGTTGGAAAGGGAACCGGCCTCGGACTTTCTGTGGTTTATGGCATTATCATGGAGCACAAGGGTGCGATACAGGTGGAAAGCATCGAGGGGAAGGGAACGACGTTTGCCGTCTATCTGCCGCTTGTCTCTGAACAGGAGGAGTCCCGGGAGTTGATAAATAATGCCGTACTGGAGCGGCAATGAGGATTCCTGCGGCGGAAACGATGGCCGCCCTCGGAACGAGATTGAATTATATCGGTTGTTTAACCTGGGACGAAGGGTACTTGAGGTATGAGCTTTTATTCAGGATTCGCTGAGGTTTACGAACGGGTGTTTCCGTTCAGGGAGGAGGTCTACCGATTCCTCAGGGCGCATGCAGGAGAGCCCGGCGGCAAGGTGCTTGACGTGGGATGCGGACCCGGTCATTACTGTGGACGGTTCGCCGGCGAGGGCTATCAGGCGACCGGTGTCGATCTTGACGAAGCCATGATCGCCCAAGCCGTTCAGCGCTATTCCGGGGCGAGGTTCCTTTGCCTCGACATGCGGGATATGAAGGCCGCGGGAAGCGGGTACCGGTGCATCTATTCGATCGGCAACGTCATGGCGCATCTGGACCGCGACGACCTCGTGCGGTTCCTTGGCACGGTCCACGCGATGCTCGACGGCGGGGGTGTATGGATCATGCAGGTGATGAACTGGGATGCGTTGTCGGGGATGCGCGAGTATGAGTTCCCGTCAAAAACGATCGAACGGGAAGCCGCGACCGCGACGTTCAGCCGGCGCTACGATTTCACCGGTCCGGACGCCGTGACGTTCTCCATCTCGATCTCCCAGGGCGGCGAGGCGCTGTTCGAGGATCGGATGACTCTCTATCCCGTTTCCACGGAGACATACCTGCATCTGCACGAGTCGGCCGGGTTCCGCTTCACGGAAAGCGGTGCGGATTTCGTCGGTTCGCCGCTCAGGAGAGAGCCTGGCTCCGGACTGGTGATGGCGTTCAGGAAGGCGTGATCAGTTGTAGGCTTCGATCTTCACGTTGCCGACCCCGTCGTCGACGAGACCGATCTCTTTGGCGGCTGCCTGCGAGATGTCGATGATCCTGTTTCTGATATGGGGGCCGCGGTCGTTGATCTTGACGAAGACGTGTCGTCCGTTTTCAAGATTGGTGACCCGCACCCGTGTGCCGAAGGGGAGTGAGCGATGAGCCGCCGTATAATCCCGCCTGTCGAAATGTTCACCGCTCGCTGTTTTGCGGCCGTGGAACCAGTTCGCGTAATAGGACGCCCTGCCTACCGCTATGAAGAAACTCCCGTCCTTCATGTTGCGCTGCCTGGCAGACAGTTTATTCGCTTTTGTACTGCCTTCAGACGTGCCGGGCAGTTCGCCCATTGCATGAATGCCGTGTGCAGGTTCGCTTTTTACGGCCTCTTTTGCCCGAAGCACAGTCAGTGATGATGGAAGAGCAACCGATGTGGCCAGAAATAGGCCGACAATCGAAAGTCTGTGTTTTTTGTGCATAATAGCATCCCGGTTTATGCGCCGCTACCCTATCCGGTACTGGGAATCCAGTCCCTTCCTGTTATCGGTAACACGCCGGTTTGTCTCATGTTTTTCAAACACGAAACTTAAATATACGAAAAGGTTTTTAAAGGAGGAAATCGTGCATCGGCGGATGTCCGAAGGTCCGGGCGCGGCGGGTGCGATCTGATATAAGTAACGATTATAAAATCGATTATGTGCTTTCTTCCGACAGGCTGGTAGTCGGCGGTGCGATATGGATCCCTGGATATTGTTTCAGGATTGCTTCCCGCGCAGTGTCATGAAACCGTCGTGCTTTACAACCGGATCATGAGTTAATGCGTGCATTGTCGTCCCGAAGCCGGCGCGCAGTCAAAGATTGCCGGTGTATGAGAAGCGATTAGCGCGATGGTGTTGTTAGTGCAAAATGGGGAGACAAACAACGGATCAACCAATGGACGGAAGCGAAGCGCTGCGATGAGAGAACATGTATTGACGGGGTTCAGACGGTTACTTGGGACTGCTTTTGCATTGCTGGTTCTTTCCATCGCTGTCGTGGACGCAAACGCCGTCACCGCAGATGCGTATCTCGAGAGCGGAATCCGCAAGGCCGAACATGAAGATTATCCGGGGGCGGTAAGGGATTTTTCCCAGTCGATAAAGCTGAAGCCGAACAATCCCGAGGCTTTTTACAACCGCGGGCTGGCGAGAGGGTTTATGGGTGACCTGAAAGGGGCGATCGCCGATTATACGAAGACCATCCTGCTCGATCCCCGGGCGGTTGGCGCCTATAACAACAGGGGATTCACCAGGGCGGTCTTCGGACAATACGCTCAGGCGGTCGCGGACATATCGAAGGCGATAGCGCTCGATCCGAAAAAGCCGGAACTCTACAACAACAGGGGGACGGTGCGGACTTCCATGAAAGATTACCGGGGCGCGATTGCCGATTTCAACAGGTCGCTCGAACTGGATCCGACGCTCGCAGGTGTCTACAATAACCGGGGGCTTGCAAAGGGATTTGTCGGGGACCTTACCGGGGCGGTCGAAGATTTTACGACTTCGGTCACCATTGACCAGCGATATGCCGCGGCGTGGTACAACCGGGGGAATATCAAGGTTTCACTCGACGATGCGGCTGGTGCGATCGAGGACTACACCAAAGCGCTCGTGCTCGACCCGAAGATGCTGGTCGCATTGAACAACCGTGCGTTCGCAAGGATAAGGCTCGCCGATTACCCTGGGGCGATCAGTGATCTGGGCAGGTTTATCGAGATCGATCCCCGGAACGCTTCTGGTTGGTACAACCGGGGAGTCGTGAAAAAACTTTCCGGTGACAGGGCGGGGGCGATCACCGATCTGAAGCGGGCCGCTCAGTTGGGGGATTCCCTGGCGTCAGAGGCTTTGAAGGAGCTTTTGCCGTAGGCGGGGATGGCCCCGTCGCTCTACTCCATGCGTTTTGCTGGCGTTTGAACGTCTATTGCGTATATTGCTTCATGTAAATTCAGCGATGCCCAGGCATTATGCTGCATACATAACCTTTAAGCAATGCACCCGTACCGGGGCTACATGACCAGGTGTGGGGAGTCTCATCCAGATAATATCCGGGGCAACAAGACGTTTCTGTTTTATGTCAACCACCTCTGAAGATCCCCATTTGTCTTCCCACTCCAGCGAATCCGATCTGAAGCACCTGGCAACACTCTCTCTCGCAGCGCTCGGCGTTGTGTTCGGAGATATCGGTACCAGCCCTCTCTACGCCATACGGGAGTGCTTTCATGGCGAGTACAGCATTCCGGTGACGACGGACAACGTGCTTGGCGTGCTCTCCCTGCTGTTCTGGGCGATCATTCTCATCGTATCGATCAAATACCTCACCTTCATCATGAGGGCCGATAACGAAGGGGAGGGCGGAATACTCGCGCTGACCTCGCTCATCATTTCGCACAGCAAAAAGAATCGCAGCGAGCGATGGTTCCTGGTGGGCATTGGACTGTTCGGCGCCTCCCTTCTGTACGGTGACGGCATGATCACGCCCGCAATTTCCGTGCTGAGCGCAGTGGAGGGCGTTCAGATCGTCGCCCCAGAGTTCAGTACGCTGGCCATTCCCGTGACGATCGTTATTCTTATCGGACTTTTCCTGTTCCAGCATAACGGCACGGCGAAAGTGGGGGCCCTGTTCGGCCCGATCATTCTCGTCTGGTTTGCGGCCATCGGCGTTCTCGGCTTCAATGAAGTGATCCAGCAACCCCGGATCCTCATGGCTATTTCTCCTTTCTACGGCTTCGAGTTCCTGTTGAACAACCATATACACGGATTTCTCGTGCTCGGGGCGGTTTTTCTCTCGGTGACCGGCGCGGAGGCGCTGTATGCGGATATGGGTCATTTCGGTCGTCGTCCGATCCGGCTGACCTGGGTGGTGTTGGTGCTTCCGGCGCTGCTGCTCAACTATTTCGGCCAGGGCGCGTTCCTGCTCGGATCGCCCGAGTCGTCCGGCAACCCCTTCTATTCGCTCGTCCCTTCATGGGGGTTGATCCCTATGGTGGTCCTTGCGACCATGGCGACGATCATTGCATCACAGGCGCTCATTACCGGGGTGTTTTCGCTCACCCAGCAGGCGATCCAGCTCGGATACCTTCCGAGGCTGACCATCAAGCACACCTCGGCCAGCCATATCGGACAGATCTATGTCCCGTCTGCAAACTGGACGCTGATGTTCTGCACGGTGGGGCTCGTAGCCGGGTTCGGTTCCTCGAGCAGGCTCGCATCGGCTTATGGCGTGGCCGTGACCGCCACGATGCTCATCTCCGCTATCCTGTTCTATTATGTTGCACGGGACCTCTGGCAGTGGAACAAGGTCGCAGTCAATCTTCTCGTCGGCCTGTTCATGATCATTGACCTGTCGTTTTTCGGCGCGAGCATGAGCAAGCTCTTCCACGGGGCGTGGTTCCCTCTGGTCATAGGCTTTTTCTGCTTCACGATGATGCTTACCTGGAAACAGGGCCGATCGCTGCTGCTCAATCAGATCCAGGAGCGGACGCTGACGTTGAGTGAGTTTGCCGATAGCCTTGCCATCCAGGCTCCACTGCGGGTGAATGGTCAGGCGATCTATCTTACGGCCAACCCGGACATCGTGCCCATAGCATTGCTGCATAACCTGAGGCATAACAAGATCCTGCATTCGGAAGTCGGTTTGCTTCACTTTTCGACTGAACGGGTGCCGAGGGTTGCCGACAGCAGAAAGGTGGAGGTGACCTCGCTCGGCGATGGACTGTACAAGATCATCGCCAGGTACGGATTCATGGAGTATCCGAACATCAGGCATGTGCTCGCGCTCGCCAACCGGCAGGGTATGCATTTCAAGGCTGATGCCATAAGCTTTTTCCTGAACCGGGAAAAGATCGTGGCGGTGATGAAGACAAAAATGAGTATGTGGAGAAAGAAGCTTTTCGGATTGATGGCCCGGAATGCGCTCAGTGCTTCTTCGTACTACGATCTCCCGTCTGGCCAGGTGATTGAGATAGGCGTTCAGGTGCAGATCTGATCGGGAGTCCATAAACTCTTTGTACTTTGTGGATATTTACATATATATATATGTATTGTGCCCTGTGATCAGCATATTGGAGGAAATTTGGCGTAATGCATGAACTGCTGCAGTACATTGTTTCCCATCCGGTGCCGTCGATCCTTGTGGTCGGCAATCTCATCGTTATTGAAACCCTGCTCTCGGTGGACAATGCCGCCGTCCTGGCTACGATGGTTATGGACCTTGCTCCCCGGCAGAGATCAGCAGCACTCAAATACGGCATTCTCGGCGCTTACGTGTTCAGGGGGATTTGCCTTTTCTTTGCGGCCTGGCTCGTACAGGTCTGGTGGCTGAAACCGTTTGGTGGTCTCTATCTGCTTTACCTCGTCTGGAGCTGGTGGAAAAGTGGTGCCGGTCAGGCTGAAAAGGGTGACGGCTACGTCAAACAGGAAAACTGGCTCTATCGGGCGGTTTCGAGATCGGTCGGCTCGTTCTGGGCAACGGTGATGCTTATTGAAGCGATGGATATCGCCTTTTCGATAGACAACATCTTTGCCGCAGTAGCGTTCACCGATAACATCATTCTTATCTGTTCCGGAGTCTTTATCGGGATTCTTGCCATGCGGTTTGTTGCTCAGGGATTCGTCAGGCTCATGGTCGAGTATCCGTTTCTTGAATCCTGCGCATACATTGTGATCGGGATCCTCGGCATGAAACTCTCACTCTCCTTTTTCGTGCATCTCTATCCCGGGTCAGTGTTCAGCAACATGATGGAGGGGCGAATGGCAGATCTGCTCACCTCAGGATTGACGATCGCAATTTTTTCCGTTCCTGTCCTGACCAGCCTCATGTTCAATTACCCGGCGAGAGTGCGGGGCGAAGAGACGGTATGATGGCCAGGGGAACGTTTAATTTTTATTACCACAACGTCAAGAAGAGTACTTCAACATGACTTCACATAATGGTTTTCAGCATCGTCTTCGCGATTATATTCTGAAAAAGCATGGTTCTATAAATGCGTTCTGCCGTGCTTCAGGAATCAAATATCCTGCCCAGATGACACCATATCTCAAGGGCAAGTGCCTTCCTGGCAAAAAGATGCTCGAGCGCCTCGAAAAAGACGGAGCTGACGTTGACTGGATCCTTACAGGCCACGCTGTCGGTGAGATGGTGACGCCCATAAGCGATGCGCTGGCATTGTCACGCTACCGGATGGACATTGACAACCTTCTCAGGCAGGTTCGCCTGCATATAGGGCGTTTCGATGACCGGCTCAAGCCCTCTATCGAGGCCTATGCGGTTCTCGATGACGCTGAAAATATCGTGGATCTGAACGGATCGCTCGAGAAATTCCTTGGATACGAGCCGAACCAGCTCTCCGGGGCCTCACTGTCCACGCTCATCCATCCGGATGACTATGTCCAGATCAAGAGCGCCCTCCAGCGACAGAAGCCGGATGAAGCAGTCCTGATGTTCTATTCGAGGTTTCTCTCAGGAGATGGCACCTATATAAACGTCGAGTGGAGCCTGTCGGTCAAGAGAAAACCCATGACTGACCTCAACGAGTATGCCATGATCCTTCGTAAAACAGATTGCAAGGTCATATGAAGCTCTGATGTGGCCCTTTCCATAGCAGTTTCATCGCGCTCCTTGCCAGGCCGGTCCATGTGACCGGCTTGGCTGTTTATGCCGGTTCAGACCGGGTCAAGATATGTTTGAGTCTATAAGATTTATAGAATACCGAAGCTGAAGATATACTTGTATTTATGTATGCCTGACTCTGAATAATATTTCTTTTGGTTTATTTGGAATAAAATTATTATTTCCTTTTAAGTTGAGTGACCGGTTCGGCTTTTCCATAAATGTGAATTGCTTTGCACGGTCGATCTATTACAAGTGTCTCACGCCAGTGAGATCTGAGCAGATCCGTGGGGGAACGTCTGCTCGCAAAAAGCGGCCGCTTGGCCGCTTTTTTGTTGCTGCCATCTCTTCCAACGCTTTGTCAGGAGGCCCTCCGAACCCCGGAAAACTTATTTTCAATCCCTCTGGTTATCATATTCTATGCAAGAAGGATAAACCGGAGGGACGAGCATGCGACTTATTCTGATGACGGGCAAGGGGGGCGTCGGGAAAACATCGATGGCGGCAGCTACCGGGTTACGTTGCGCAGAACTCGGATACCGGACCCTGGTGCTCAGCACTGATCCGGCTCACTCGCTTGCGGACAGTTTCGATATGGGACTTGGCCATCAGCCAAAAAAGATATGTGAAAATCTCTGGGGCGCAGAGCTCGATGTGCTGGAAGAACTCGAACAGAACTGGGGAAGCGTCAAGCGATACATCACGGAAGTGCTTCAGGCGCGTGGCCTCGAAGGTGTTCAGGCCGAGGAACTCGCCATACTTCCGGGAATGGACGAGATATTCGGTCTGGTCAGGGTCTTTCGCCACCACAAGGAGGGGCAGTACGATGTCCTGATCATCGATTCTGCTCCCACGGGTACTGCCCTGAGGTTGTTAAGCTTGCCAGATGTCGGCGGCTGGTACATGAGGCGACTCTACAAGCCGCTCGAAAAGGTGGCCGTCTACCTCAGGCCATTGGTCGAACCGATATTCAGGCCTCTGGCCGGCTTTTCACTGCCCGATAAGGCGATGATGGATCTTCCCTACGTGTTTTACGAGCAGATCGAGACACTTGGGCGGATACTGACCGACCATACGGTCTCCTCGGTTCGCCTGGTCACCAATCCGGAGAAGATGGTCATCAAGGAGTCGCTGCGTGCTCAGGCCTATCTCAGCCTCTACAACATCGCTATCGATATGGTCATATCGAACAGGATCATACCCGATGAGGTCGTCGATCCCTATTTCCAGTACTGGAAAGAGAACCAGAAGCTTTACCGGCAGGAGATCATCGACAACTTCAGTCCGCTCCCGGTGAAGGAGGTTCCACTTTATTCACGCGAGATCTGCGGGATGGCAACGCTCGAAAAACTGAAGCAGATGCTCTATGGCGATGAGGACCCGTCGAAGGTCTACTACCATCGCAACACCTATCAGATCATCCAGGCTGACGGTGGCTACCGGCTCGAGCTCTACCTGCCGGGGCTACCCGACGAAACGATTCAACTGAGCAAAAGCGGCGACGAGCTGAACATCCGGATCGGCAACCACCGGAGGAACATGGTGCTTCCCCAGGCGCTCGCGACCCTCAAAACCGGCGGCGCAGAAAAGAGCGGCGACCACCTTGTTATAAAATTTATTGGGGAAACCGCGAAATGAAACAAAAAAGTGGAAAATGTGTTTTAATTTTTTATTACGTTCAAAATCATGGTTTCCCATGATAGCGGATTCAATGTGTAACTGAAAGGAGGCAAGAATGGTGCAATACAGGGTAGGTGATCCCATTGTTTATCACAAACCCAAGAGTTCAGCCTCACCGGGCCCGAGGGCGAAGGACGTCTATCCGCTCGAGCATGGCGAGTATTACCATTACGTAGTCGATAAATTCTGGAAGGTAACGTCAGTCAACAACGACGGGACCATCGAAGTCGTCACCCGTACCGGTAAAAAACATGTCCTTCCGGTCAACGATCCGAACATCAGGAAGGCCCATCCCCTGCAGCAGCTGTTGCATCGAAAACGCTTCCCGAATTGAGCGGGGCGCTCAGTCCTGCGGTCTATTTTTCTCCCTCGCCTACAGGTTCCGAACCGGTGCGCAGATGTTTGACTTCGGTATCGAACCAGAGTGGCTTTTCATTTCTCAGCATACTTGCAACCACCTGGAATTCCGCCGGGTCGGCAAAGAGATGGTTTTCGATCAACTGATTGCTCGAGTCGTACAGGGCGATTCTTCCCTTGTGTCCGACGAGATCCCACCGGCTGTAATAACTTGCGACAAGAATGTTTGCCATGACGAATCGGTTTATGTTCAGCGTTTCCGGCATCGCCGGGGATGCGGTACTACCGGTCGGTGAACGACGCGTTGTGACGTGCAGCCCAGTCAGCGGTAGCCTTTTTGCCTGATGGCAGAATTGTGGCCGGCGAAATGATCGCTCCGTCCAGGTTGGTTCCGACCAGAATGGCATCGGTCAGGTTAGCCCCTTTCAGCGAGGCGTGTTCGAGATTCGCATCGAACAGCGACACTTTGCTGAGGTTGGCGCCATCGAGGTTCGCCCCGTAAAGCATGGCTCCGAAGAGAACCGCGCCGGTCAGGTTCGCATTGGTCAGATCGGCATTTTTCATGTATGCTCGGTCGAGATTCGCTCCTTCGAGGTTCGCTCCTTTCAGGTTGACCTTGAGCATGTCCGCTTTCCTGAAGTTAACACCTGCAAGCGCTGCGCCTTCAAGGTTGGCGTTGTTCAGGTTCGCACTGCTGAAGTCGGATTTCGAGAGGGTCGCCTTTCTGAGGTCGACGCCTTTGAGATCGGTGTCACCGAGTTTCTCCTCTTTCATCTCGATCTTCATCTCCGGGTTCGCTTTCCGCATGTCGTTCCATGCCTGGACCTCCTTGATCTCCGGACCGTTCACGGGAGGAGAACTGAATCCCGAGGCAGGACGATCTTCCGGAAGCATTACCGGTACGGTTTCGACAGGAGGCGTATAGGTGGGAGGGGTGGAGCGTGCTTCCCTGGCAAATCTGGCATCGTGACGGGCCGCCCATGACCCGTCAGCCGGCTGGCCAGTGGGGAGTATGGTGTTGTTCGATGTCCTCGAGTCCTTCAGGATGGCATTGTCAAGGAACCTGGCGTTGCTGAACAGCGCGCCCCTGAGATCGGCCTCTTCAAAATTGGCTTCGAAGAGGATGGCCTCGCTGAGGTTGGCTTGACGCAGGTCCGCTCCTGAGAGCTTCGCCCACCTCAGGTTCGCCAATGCGAGATTGGCGCCGGTGAACCTTGCGGAGCTCATGAATGCTCCGTTCATATTGGCGTCCTTGAGCCAGGCGTTTGAAAAGTCTGCGCCTTTCATGTTGGCTTTCTTCAGGTAGGCCATCGACAGATTGGCTCCCCTCAGGAGTGCCTTGTCGAGGGACGCTCCGCTCAGATCCGCTTTTGAAAGATTCGCATCCGAAAGGTCTGCGCCTTTCAGGTTCATCTTTTCAAGGTTGGCCTTCGACAGGTCGATCCGGAGGTCCGGGTGCGTTTTTCGCATGGAATTCCATTCGACGATGCTTTTCTGCAGGAGGTTAAACTGGTTACGGTCGTAAGCGTGTGCCGGATCGACGATCGTGGCGGAAATGAGAACGGCGAGTAACGGGAGGGCTTGCTTCTTGATGTTCATGCTCGGGTTCCGGTCAGGAGTTTGGGCGTTGAATTGCCCTTGATTCGGTCAATCCGCAGGATCAGAACGAAATTTAATCAAAAAGAGATTGAGAACCTTGGGGTGAGCTTTCAGCGATTCAAGGCCGCAAGTGAAACTGAAATCAGGGGATTGGTGTTTTTTCAGGAAGAACAGAACTCATCAAGTGTGGAAAAGGAGCAGCCATGGAAAAAGGATCAGTGTATACGGGCAGGGTACTCGTCGCCGGAGCAACCGGCCGAACGGGCAGTTGGGTGGTCAGGAGGCTTCTCCATTACGGCATTCCCGTCAGGGTGCTGTCGCGATCCGTGGAAAAGGCAAGGGAGCTTTTCGGTGACAGGGTCGAAGTGGCATTGGGGAGGATACAGGACAGGGAAGAGGTCGCAAAAGCCGTCGAAGGGTGCAGCGCAGTCATCTCGGCACTTGGTTCGAGCGGCATCAGTGGAGAGTCCTCGCCGGCAGAGGTGGATCGTGATGGAGCAATCCGTCTGATGGACGAAGCAGCGAGCGCCGGGGTGAGTCATTTTGCCATGGTCAGTTCGATCGCGGTCACGAAATGGTACCATCCGCTCAATCTTTTCGGAGGTGTGCTCACCATGAAATTCGCTGCGGAAGAGCATCTTCGCAAAGTATTCGGCCAGGCGGGCCGTTCATATACCATCATACGGCCAGGTGGTTTGAGGGATGGCGAACCTTTGCAGCACCGGCTTCATGTCGACCAGGGAGACCGGTTATGGAGCGGTTGGACCAACCGGTCCGACGTCGCGGAACTGGCAGTGCTCTCGCTTTGGGTAGGGAAGGCCCGAAACCGGACCTTCGAAGTGATCAGCGATGCACCCGAAGTTCAGGCCTCGCTCGAGGAGTGTTATGATCAACTTCACGAGTGATTGAAAAACGAAAAGGCATGCCGTCCCCGGCATGCCTTTTCAATGGTGATTTCCGCTGATGGAGCGTCAGATCTTTCGTACGGGCATCATGCTCCCTGCGGCATTGGCCACGGTGCCGACTGCCGATTGAGCTGTCGAGACGACGTTTCCTGTCACATTCCCGATAAACCTGATCGGTACGCTTGCAATCGCACCGATTGCGTTCAGGAATGCGCCGGCTGCCGTGGAAACGAGACCTGCTGCGGCACCAACGGTCGATCCAAGCACATTCACCGACGAGACGATGACGTCGGTCATCGTTTTGGTGACTGACCCTACAAGAGGTGTCAGTGTCTCAACGCTCTTCACTACCATATTGACCTGGATCGTTCCCAGATCCACCATGCTCTGTACAGCGGTTGCTATTGATTGCACGGTGTCGATTCTTTCCTCATTTGCCATGATGTGATCTCCGCTGATTCGAATTGAGAAGCAACAACAGGAACAGGAGGACATTCCTTCAATGAATTTACTCATTCAGACACCCTGCATCAATACCCTGGTCACAAAAAGAAAAATGAGTGCCCGGACATATTTTTTGATCTGCCGGTCACATTGTCCCTGCGGGATCACTCCATCAGCTTCAGGCTCATGAGCAGCTCCTGGCCGCTGAAGGGCTTTCTCAGCGTGGCGTTGGCCCCGAGGGCGTCGGCGAGCACCAGGTAGTTCTCCGGGCCGACCTTGCCGCCTCCTGAAATAGCCATGATTTTAATGGCCGGGTTGAGCTTCCTGACCTCCATGATCGTTTCGATACCCTCTTTTTCCGGCATGATCAGATCGGTGATGATCACGGAGATGTCCCGGTCTTCCTGGAGCTTCTGAATTCCCTCGGTTCCGTTTTCAGCTTCCAGGACCGTGTAGTTTTCCCTCTTGAGTGTTGTGATGATGAATTTTCTTACCGCGGCATCGTCGTCAATCACAAGTATTTTCATAATAGTGTTTCCGTGTTGTTGAATAGAAGCTCATTGAGGGTAGAGGCCAGTTGGGAGAGTTTGACCGGCTTTTTCAGAAGTTTGCTGATGCCAAAGCGGTTCAGGGGCATGGTATATTCGATGTTCTTGCCGTATCCGGTCATAAGGATGACGGGAAGATCCGGAGAGGTCTTTCGAAGTTCCCCCGCGAGCTGAAGGCCGGTCATTTCCGGCATGGTCAGGTCGGTGATGACAAGATCGAACTGCCCGGGGTTTTCCCTGAACAGCTCAAGGGCCTGAACCGGTGAATTCACGGCCTGGACAGAGAACCCGAGCTTGTTGAGCATGATGGTCATCATCTGGACGGCCGCTTTCTCATCGTCGATGAACAGGATGCTCCCGCTGCCCTTCAGCGGTGTTTCGTCCGTGTCTTCACTGGTATCCTTCTGGTTGATCAACGGGAGGTAGATAGAGAAGGTCGTGCCTTTGTCAGGAGAGCTTTCGACATTGACCTCTCCGTTGCAACTGACAATGATGCCGTGGACGACCGAAAGGCCGAGTCCTGTGCCCTTGTCGACCGATTTGGTGGTGAAGAACGGCTCGAAGATGCGTTCCATGACCGTATCATCCATGCCGGTGCCGGTATCGTTCACGCTCAGGCAAACATAGCTTGTCTTTCTCAGTTTCGGCATCGCCTTCAGCAGCTCGGCAGAGGGCACGGTCTCCCTGACATCGATGGTGAGGGTTCCCCCTTTCTCTTCCATTGCCTGGAATGCATTGGTGCAAAGATTGACGATCACCTGGTGGATCTGGGACGGGTCCGCAAGTACTTCGCCGCTGCACCTGTCGAGATGCTGCTCGATGGAGATGCTCGGAGGGATTGAGGGGTGGAGCAGCATGAGGGCTTCACTCGCGATCGCCGGGATGCTTACAGCTGAAGGCCGGCTCTCCTGGGTCCCGCTGAAGGTCAGGATCTGATAGACCAGGTTCTGGGCTCTTTCGGCGGCCTGCAGGATTTCGGTGAAATATTCATGAAGCGCATCCCCCTCGTCCAGGTCGATCACACCCATTTCGGCATATCCGAGGATCGGGGTCAGGATGTTATTGAAATCATGAGCGATGCCTCCGGCAAGCGTGCCGATGGTTTCGAGGCGCTGAAATTTTCGAAGCTGGGATTCGAGACGCTGTTGTTCATTCTGGGCTTCGACCCTGTCGGTGATGTCGAGCAGTATCCCGTTGATGCCGGTGAAGTTTCCGTCGGGGGAGAAGGTCGAACTCTTTCGATCCTCGATCCATCGGACGTCGCCCTGTTTTGTGATGATCCGGTAGTTGAGCGTTTCGGATTTCATGCCAGATCTGAGATCCATGTTCGATCCGCTGACGGCCTGTCGATCGTCAGGATGGATCATGGTCAGCGAATCGAGCAGACCAGACTCGAGCTCCTCCCTCGAAAAATGCGGAAGCGATCCGGGTGACTTCGAGAGCACGGTTGCCCCGTTGCCGTTGATATGGTATATGGTGCCTGGAATGTTGTCGGCCAGGGTGTGGAGCTCATGGGGTATCGTTTTCCGGGTGCTGCTGTTCCCCGGTTCCTCCCCGGCGTTCTTTCTTTCGGTGATCTCCTGGATCGATCCGATCATGCGCAGCGGAGTGCCCTGTTCATCCAGGGTGGACACTTTGCCCCGGTTCAGGACCCGGATCCAGTGTCCGTTTCTGTGGCGCAATCTTGATTCAAACTCGAACCGGTCGCTCAATCCCTGGATATTCTCCTGGAGGTGGCGGTTCGATCGTTCGAGGTCGTCGGGATGACAGAGTTCTCTCCATAATCCGATGGTCGGCTCGACGATCTCCTCGAGCCTGTAGCCGATGATGGCCGCCCAGCGTTCGTTGATATGCAGCCTGCCGGTTTGGATGTTCCAGTCCCAGCAACCGGCCATCGTCGCGTCGAGGGCCATCGAAAGGTTCGCCACAGATTGTTCGGCCAGGGCTACGCGTTGCTCAAGCGCAGCGATCCTGTCGCGGATTGCCGTGTCCTCACAGGTCGCGTTCTGAGGGTCTGTGCCGAAAGGTGGTTCCGTTGAGAGTCTGGGCATGGTTAAAACAGTTATACCCTGCTGACCGGTAACGTAATGGCATCCGAGGACTTTCCGGTCATTGAAAAAACAATCTATAATATAACAGACGTTCGCAGCAATTCACGGCAGGACACTAATTAAGCGCAGGATCTGGAGGTGTTACTCTACCGTTCAAGATTTTCTACAGCAGCAAGGAGCTCCTTTCTGCCGAAGGGCTTGCAGAGCGTTGAGTCGGCGCCCATGACCTTGGCGAGATTGAGATAGTTTTCCGGCATGCAGATTCCCCCACCGGAAATGGCAAGGATTTTCAGTCGCGGATAATCTTTCCTGATCTCGGTGATCGTTTCTATACCCTCCTTCTCAGGCATGAGCAGGTCGGTGATGATGATGCCGATTTCGTGGTGCTTCCTGAGGGCGTCGATGCCTTCGAGCCCGTTGGCTGCCTGGATGGTCTCATAGGCTTCATCTTCAAGGATATCGCAGATCATCTGGCGAATGTCCTCGTCATCCTCGATGACCAGAATTGCGTCGTAACGTTTCATGGTCGACTCGCTGGTGTTTTCGGGTGAACCGGATATCGTGCTCTCCGTGCCGCCGGCCCGGCTGACTTCATTTCCCGGAGTCTATATACGGAAGATACATGTTTGCATGAAAATGTTCATGGCTCTGGAGAAGAACTCTTTTTTTCGGAAACGACGGCTTCCATACCGATAGTTATCAGCAGATTCACCAGCACCGATACGGTGATGTACCATGTCCAGGCAAGGCCGAGGTGCTTCAGCCAGAAGACCACGAGCATGCTCGCCGCGAGTCCCGTCCCGAGGCTGAGCGGCCGGAATGCTTTCCGGCTTTTGGAGAGCAGGAAGAGGCCAAGCAGTCCACCATAGGTGAACGATGCGATTTCGAGACCCACCATGACGATCGCCTTGTCGCTTTCGTCGAACATAAGCGCGATGAAGATCAGCACCACAGCCCAGATGAAGCTGATGATGCGCGACAAGGTGAGCGAAGCCCTGCCGCCCATGATGTCGTTGACCGTCGACGAAGCCAGGGAGTTGATCGCCGAACTGTGTGTCGACATGGCCGCGGAGAGCACGCCGGCCACGAGCAGTCCTTTCAGGCCGGCCGGAAGGCTGTGCACGATGAAGTTGGCGAACTCCCGGTCCTTCTCGACCGGCGCGCCGTGCTGGAAAAGCCAGATCATGGAACCGGCGAGCAGGAACACCGAAAACTGGAACAGGACGAAGAAGCCGCTGCCGATCATGGCCTTCCTGGCCGCACCGAGGTTGCGGCAGCCGAGCACGCGCTGCACCATCATGTAGTCCACGCCATGCGAACAGAGCGAAAGCAGTATGCCGCCGAAAAACGCCCCGCTGAAGGCCATCGGGTTGGTGAAGGTATGCGCGAAGTCCGGGTTGATGACCTTCATCTTGCCGGTGGAGGCAAGTGTCGCAAGCACCTCCGGCAGGGTAAGGTTCATGGTGTGAAGAATGAACAGGATCGAAAGGATGCCACCCGAAAGATAGAGGCCGAACTGGAAGCTTTCTAGCCAGACCACGGCCTTGATCCCTCCCGACAGGGTATAGACGAGCGTCACCACTCCGATGACCATGACCGAAGCCGGCAGGGACCATCCGGTCACCACCTGTACCACCACTCCGGCAGCAAGGAACCGGATGGCGTCACCGAGCGTCCGCGTGACCAGGAACACCACCGAGGCCATCTTCTGCATGCCCGGTCCGAACCGCATGCCGATGATCTCGTAGATGGAGCTGACGCCGTGCTTGAAGTAGAGCGGCAAGAGGATCTGGCTTACCAGGATCCGACCGAGGATGTAACCGAGCGGCAGCTGCAGGAATGTCCAGTCTCCACGGTAGGCAAGTCCCGGCACGCTGACGAAGGTCAGCACCGAAGTCTCGGATGCCACGATGGAGAACATCGAGACCACCCAGGGCAGCTTGTGGCCACCGAGAAAATAGTCTCCGGTGTTCTTGTTGCCTTTCGCATGCCAGAGTCCGAAGAGGGTGTTGCCGGCGAGGAAGAGGGCAACGATCACAAAATCAATCAGTTCCATAGGGGTCGGCGTTGATGGGATTGGCACGCTGTATCCGGAAAGGGAGGTCAGGCGTCATACAGGTGGAAGTTGGGTTTTATCGTCGCGAATCCGGCCTCGTCGTACTCCCAGGATGCCAGAATCGAGTCGGCGGACTCGCCGTCGAGAATTTTCGTGCGGATATCGCCACTGCCGGCGAGCAGGTCGAAGGCCGGGATGGTGTCATTGAACTCGTAGACCCCATCGAGGAAAGCAAGCTTTTCCGGGTAGAGGTCACGGATTGCGCAGGTCATGGCCACACCTGTGGCGAAGGGCCGGAACCGCTCGTGGTCGGTGACGTGAAGGTAGATGCCGCCGATCACCTCATCGCGGTATTTGTGGAATGTCGGCCTGAACCAGGTCGGCCTGAACACGACCCCCTCGAGGGGCATCGATTCAAGCAGCTTCGAGAGTTCAACGGGGTCGATGAACGGTGCTCCGCTCGTCAGGAACGGCGTGGTCGTGCCCCTGCCTTCCGACAGGTTCAGCCCTTCGAAGAGGCACATGCCGGGATAGACTTCGGCGACCTGGAAGGAGGGCATGTTCGGTGATGGAGGCACCCATGGCAGGCCGGTTTCCGGGAAGAGCATCGAGCGGTTCCAGCCCTGCATCGGCATGACGCTCAGGTTGATGTCGAGTTTTTTGTAGTCCCGGTAGAAGTGGGCGATTTCGCCGGCCGTCAGGCCGTGGCGCACCGGTACCGGCATGACACCGACGAACGAGTGGAACGCAGGGTCGAGCAACGGCCCCTCGATGAACCTCCCGCCGAGCGGGTTAGGCCGGTCGAGCACCATGATTTCGATATCGAGACCCTGGGCGGCCTCCATGAAGAGGGCGAGGGTGTTGACATAGGTGTAATAGCGTGAGCCGATGTCCTGGATGTCGAACAGCACCATGTCGAGCCCTTCGAGGTGCGCCGGATCGGGCAGGAGGGACTGTGCCGAACTGCCGTACAGGCTTACGATTTCACATCCCGTATCCGGCTGGCGATCGACGGCGATCTGGTCCTGCTCGGTCGAAAAGAGCCCGTGTTCGGGCGAGAAGAGCCTGGTCAGCCGGATGCCACTCTGTTCGAGGAGGGACCATGAGTAGCCGAAAGAGGTCGAGATCGATGTCTGGTTGGCGATGAGCCCGATGCGCCGGTTTCTGCAAGGCGTCGGGTCCTGAAGAAGTAAATCGAGTCCGTTGAGCACCATATGGGTGTGGTTTTGCCGGGATGACGGCCTCAGATCGGGACGATCCAGCCCTGGCCGGCGATTGAGTTCCTGATGGTCGTGCCCGGCGGCACCGCCGTGCCGGGCATGAGTACCGAGTGCTCCACTATGGCTCCGGCTCCGATTGTGCAGTGGTCACCGACGACAGAGCGTTGCACTCTGGCATCGGGGCTGATCGAGGCGAGCACCGAGACCATGTGCGGCCCCATGCCGATAAGCCGGCGCATTCGTGGTTCGAGCTGAAGAATACGCAAATTATCTTCAAGGTTGGTTCGGTAAAAGCTCTGGAGGGTGCCGATGTCCTGCCAGAGTCCGCGGTGTTCGAAAAAGCCGAGCCCCTCATGGTCGATCAGCCCCGTGAACCCGGTGTCGACGATGCTTGAGAACTCATCTCTGAGATACCTGAATATCTCCGGATTCAGCATGGCCGTGCCCGTGTAGATAAACTGGGAGAGCAGCCCTGTTCCGCGCATGTTCCTGAAATCCAGCACGAGGCCGTCGTTCACTCCGACCTGGCCGATCTGCGTCGCCATCGGGGTTTCATGCAGGACGAGCGTCCCCCCCCTTCCACTCCTGCGGTGATGGGCGACGAGGGCCGAGAGGTTGATGTCGCTGATGATGTCGCTGTTGATGAGCAGGAACTCCTCCCCATCGAGCAGATGTTCGCATTTTTTCAGCCCGCCTCCGGTGCCGAGGATGGTTTTCTCTTCAGAGAGCACGATCTCGAGGCTGCCGAAGTCGTGCAGGTCGAAAAAGCGGCGAATGGTGTCGAGGTGATGGTGGATGTTGATGACGGCGCGCCTGAACCCGGCCTCCCTGAGCAGGAACAGGGTGTAGCAGATGCTTGGCACGTTCAGCACGGGCACCAGCGGCTTCGGGGTCGTGTCGGTCAACGGCTGGAGGCGGGTGCCGAAGCCGGCGGCCAGGACGAATGCGTTCATGGGGTGAATCTGCGGATGAGCGGTTCCAGGATCCTTCCTGCAGTTTCGAGTTCCGGTCGCGCCTCGATATAGGCCGGAAGGAAGGCCAGTGTCGGGGAGATGCTCGGTTCGAAGGAGCGGTTGTTCATAACCGACACCTGGTAACAGAAGGTGCCGATCGCCTTGACATTGCGCTGGAATGCCATCAGGTCGAATAACCGAAGGTACTCGCCGTAATCCATCCGGATCGTTTCACGCTCCAGGAGCCGGCTGAAATGGTAGGCTTTCAGCTCATCCACCATCTGCGGGTCGAGGCTGACGTAGGAGTCCCTGAACAGCGACACGGCGTCGTACTGCGGAAGGCCGAGCCTGGCGTCCTGGAAGTCGATGATCACCGGTTCGTCACGGCACAGCATGATGTTCCTGCTGTGGAAGTCCCGGTGGTTCAGCACGAAATGCTCCGGCCGCACCAGCAGGTCGGCGATGGCCTCGAACTCCCTCCTCAGCCCGGTGATCGATGACTCGTCCAGCATGCCCCTGAAGTGACCCCTCAGGCCGTGCTCGATGAAAAAGTCGAACTCGAACATCAGTTTCTCATGGTCGAAGCTCTGGGTGAAGGGGATGGCATCGCCCTGAGGCCTGATCGATTGAATCTCGACGAGGATGTCGACGATCTGCCGGTAGCGTTCGGCGGGTGGCGCGGTATCAGGTGATGTCGCTTCATCCTGCAGCATCCGGTCGCCGCAGTCTTCGAGCAGCAGCAATCCATTCGGGCTGTCGCATGCCAGCACCTCGGGCACCCTGACGCCGTGGCCGGACAGAATTCCGGCTACCACGAGGAACGGGTAGGCCTCGGGCGCGACTGCCCTGAAGGCAGGGTCAATGCACGCGATATGCGAACCGTGACGGCCCGATACGCGGAAATACTGCCTGTTCGAGGCATCACCCTTGATCCTCACGATCGACAGCTGTTTCCGATCACTATCCGGGTAGAGGCTTTCGATCAGTTCCCTGGTTTCCATGTGGCGGGGAGCTCCTTGCGCTTTGAAGAAAAGTACGGCTAAAAAAAAAGCACCTTACGCGGGAGCGTAAGGTGCTGGTGAATCAGGCGCAGGCCTTACTTCTTGGGAGCGATAGCGGCGGAAACGCTCTGCAGAACCTGGGTGGCGGCGTTGGCGACGTTGCCGATCAGGTCGGTAGCGGTCTTTGCGAGCGGCTCAGCAACGCTTACGAGGGTCTTCAGGCTGTTGTTGGCCAGGTCGACCTGCAGCTGGAAGAGTTTGCCGAAGCTTTCGGTGAGGGTGTTGATTGCACCCGCGACATCGAAGTTTGATCCGTTTGACATGATGGTATATGTTTTTAGTTGTTGAAAGCACTTAAGTGAAAATCTAGACCCGGAGGCAGGCTTTCGGTATATAAACTGAAGCTAATATATTTCAGACAGTTGCGCAAGAGAAAACGTGTTTCAGGTGTGTTTCCTTACGAGTGCGCAACAGGTTTCCGTTGCATGCACTTACGAGCCATTTGCTTCCCGGCGAGGCAGTCTGCCGGCGTTATTCCGCCTTTTTGTTCTGTGATTTTCCGATGAACCTGTTGAGCAGCAGCACCGAGACGATGCCCATGAGGAAAAAGCCTAGTGGAGCGAAGATCGCAGTGTAGTTGAAAGAGTCAGCCATTGATGCGGCGTTTGTTAATGATGGATGCCGTTGATGAAAAAGCCATACAAGTATAAGCAAAAACTTCGATATAATGGATGGCGAGGTTCACTGGACGTCGATCGGGGTCCGTTACGTGCGCCGGACCGTGCTCTCCGGCCGGGAAGATCAACCCGATTCGAACCATGGGGAGATGGTCGGGAACTCTTGATTTTTTATGTGTGTTCAAGCAGGAAGTATTTTAAAAAAAGTATAGCTGTACAGGTTTCATGGAAGTCGTAGGGAAAAGCCAGGCAAAGGTCATCGTCGAATCCTGCCTTCACGAATCGGTTACCTATTTTTCCGATCACGTCAGGATCCTCAAATGCAACCCTTACTGCACCAACGTGGTGTTTCTGGAGAATCACGGGGTGTATCAATGGGTGTTCCAGGTCAACGACCCGAGGGACAACCCTATAACCGCAGTTTTTTTCGTCAGGCAGAACGAGGAGCATATCACTCCTTCGGGGTCCACACCGCCAGGACCCCTCTCCGGCGAGGAGCCCGTGCCGACCGGCACGGTGTCCGGCCGATGCATACGCTGGGTCAGCGCTCCGCCAGTGACTGATATTCAGCACGCCGGGGAGCACACCTTTGTCGGCCAGGCGAACACGAGGATCTGCCTGTACCATCTCGATGATGGCCGGACCGAAGTGCATTTCGAGACCGATATCACGCTCGATTTCACCCTCTCGTTTCCGCTGAACCTCATGCCTGAAGGCATCCTGAAGTTCATGACCGAGACGATCATGTCGAAGATCATGCAGCAGGCCACCGAAAGCATGCTCTGCCAGGTGCAGTCGGATATCTGCTGCTCGTCGCCCGAGCTCAACGTCGAAGGCGGCGCCTGCTGACAGCTCGTCAGCCCATTTCATCGATGCCTCCATGAATCCGGAAAGTTCCGGTTGCATGGAGGTTTTCTTTTTTGTAGCTTAATACCCTTAGGGGGTATGGGTATGCTGCCCTGAAGCTTTAACTGAACGCAACACTGAACCGGGATCGCCATGGAAGACGTGATACTCAGACTCAAGAAGATCAGCGGACAGGTACAGGGGCTGATCAAGATGATCGAGCGCGAAGAGGAGTGTGAAAAAGTAGTGACCCAGTTTCAGGCGGCCAAAGCGGCGCTTGACAACACGTTCTCCCTTGTGCTCAACAGGAACCTGCAGAATTGCCTGAGCCGGCAGGATTCCGAAAGCGTGGAGAAGATTCTCAAACTGATTTCAAAAAAATGACGACGATGAAGGTAACCAGAAGGGTTTTCGCCCTGCTTGCGGCGGCGATCGCCTTTTCCGCCAGCGCCGAGGCCGCGACCATGAAGCTCTCCCTCGACGACGCACTGAAGATGGCGCACGAGAGGAACTCCTCGATCAAGGCTGCCAGGGCAAGGATCGACCAGGCCGACGCCAGGATCGTGCAGAGCCGGCAGGCCTACCTGCCGAAGGTGCAGTTCTCGGAAACCTATGTGCACACCACCGATCCGGGGGCGAACCTTGTGTTCAAGCTGCAGCAGGAGATCGCAAACCCGGCGACCGATTTCGCGCCGAATGCACTCAACCATCCTCCGGCGATCAGTGATTTCCAGACGACGATCGGCGTCGTCCAGCCGCTGATCAACGTGGATGCCATGATCGGCCGGTCAGTTGCCAAAAGCGCGAAGAATGCGCAGGTATTCATGGCAGACCGTGCCGTCGAGACCATCGACCTCAATATCAAGAAGGCCTATTACGGGCTGATCATGGCCAGGAAGAATGTGGCGGCCATCGAACAGTCTATCGTCATCATACATGGCTACAGCACTGAAGCGGACAAGGCATACCGGGCCGGGATCCTCACCAAGTCGGACAAGCTTTCGACCCAGGTGCGGCTCGCCGAGCTCAGGGAGCAGAAGCTCATGATGCAGGCCGAGATGAAGAATGCCGAAGATGCACTGAGGATGATGCTGAACCTCGATCGAGCGGATTCCATCGTGCCGACCGGAGATCTTGTCGTCGATGGTTCGGCGCCGGCCAAGGCCGCGCCCGCAGCGACATCCGGCCGTAGCGACCTCAAGGCGCTCGAAGCTTACCAGGAGGTTACCGGATACCAGCACGACATGGCCAAGGCCCAGTACCTGCCGAGGCTGAACGCCTTCGCCCAGCAGAACTGGCATGACTCCGCCCTGTTCGGCACCGAGGGGTCGAGCTGGACAGTCGGACTGAACATGCAGTGGAACCTGTTCGACGGCATGGCCACGAGTGGCAAGGTGCAGGAGGCGAAAGCCCAGCAGCTCGAAGCCCGCTACAACTACGAGGCGGCCAGGGAGCAGGGCGCAATGGAGGTCAACAAGGCGCGCCGGGCGATGATGACCGCCAAAGAGCGTATCGACGTCTCAAGGCAGTCCCTCGATGAGGCCCGGGTGAGCCTCGACTTCATCGGTGAGCAGTTCAGGACGGGCATGGCCATGTCCTTCGAACTGCTGATGCGCGAGCAGGCGTTCACCTACGCGAAGATGCGCATCAACCAGGCGAAGTACGACTACTGTGTCGCCAAGAGCGAACTCGAATATTTCGGCGGCCGCTGATCGCGCCGCGTTTAGACGGACTTAGGATTACCATAGCTACGCAACACCGAGCAGAGGAGGCTCGCGACAATGAATGAAGGTATTGCCGGAAGGCTTGCAAAGCAATTCATCAATTCGAAGATTACGCCGCTCCTGATGCTGGCGTCTCTTCTTGTCGGCATCATGGCCACGTTCATGACGCCAAGGGAGGAGGAGCCGCAGATCGTGGTGCCGCTCGTCGACATCTATATTCCCTATCCCGGCGCATCCGCCGCTGAGGTCGAGGAGCGTGTGGCCAAGCCGTTCGAGCGCGCCATGACCGAAATCAAGGGCGTCAACTACGTCTATTCGACCTCCATGCCCGATTTCGCCCTGGTGACGGTCAGGTACAACGTCGGCGACAATACCGAAGAGAGCATGGTCAAGCTCTGGTCGACCCTCATGAAGAACATGGACAAGATGCCTCCAGGCGTGCAGATGCCGCTCATGAAGAAGGTCTCCATCGACGACGTGCCGGTCCTCAACCTCACCTTCTGGAGCAAGAACAGCAACCCTTACGAGCTCAGGAGAGTCGCCCTGAAGGCCGCCGAGCAGATCAAGAAGACCGAGAATATCGGTGATGTCGAGGTCAAGGGTGGCCTGAAGCGCCAGGTGCGCGTGCTGCTCAACAAGGAGAAGCTCCAGAGGTTCAACATCACACCGCTCCAGATCGCCAGGCAGGTTCAGGCGTCCAACAGCCAGATGACCTCGGGCGATTTCACGCAGGCGGAGCAGCAGATCATCGTCAGGACCGGCCGTTTCCTGGACAACTCCGAGGATGTCGGCAACATCGTCGTCGGCATCTACGGTGCATCTCCGGTATACCTGAAGGATGTCGCCCAGATCACCGATGGCCCTGAAGAGGTGAACAACTACACCAGCTTCGGATGGGGCGTGGGCTCCGGTAAACAGGACAAGGCCGATTACCCGTCGGTGACCCTGACGGTGGCCAAGAGGCAGGGCACCGATGCGACGGCGCTCGCCAACAAGGTGATCGCCCGCGTCGACGGCATGAAGGGCTCGGTCATTCCTGCCGGCATCACGGTGACTGAAACGAGGAACTACGGAGAGACCGCTTCAGAGAAGGTCTTCACCCTGCTCGAACACCTGATGATGGCGGTGGTCGCCGTGACCATCGTGGTGGGCTTCTTCCTCGGATGGAGGGGGGCGCTCGTCGTGTTCGCTTCGGTGCCGGTGACCTTCGCCCTCACGCTGCTGGTCTACTTCCTGCTCCATTACACCCTGAACAGGGTGACGCTGTTCGCGCTCATTTTCGTGACCGGTATCGTGGTCGACGACTCGATCATCATCGCCGAGAACATACACCGCCACTTCGCCATGAAGCGGCAGCCGAGGCTGCAGGCAGCGATCACCGCCATCAGCGAGGTCGGCAACCCGACCATCCTGGCGACCTTCACCGTCATCGCGGCCGTCTTGCCGATGGTGTTCGTTTCCGGCCTGATGGGCCCCTACATGAGCCCGATGCCGATCGGCGCCTCGCTGGCCATGATCTTTTCGCTTCTCGTCGCGCTCATCGCGACTCCGTGGCTCTCCTACCGCCTGCTCAAGTCCGACGAAGGGCACCATGAAGAGTACGACATCAGGAAGACCGGATACTACCGCCTGTTCGACAAGGTGCTCACCCCCTTCATCGAAAGCAACCTGAAGACCTGGCTCGCCTTCGGCGTGGTCGGCCTCATGCTTGCCGGGGCGATCGCCATGATTCCGCTCAAGATGGTGGAGATGAAGATGCTGCCGTTCGACAACAAGAACGAGTTCCAGGTCATCGTCGACATGCCGGCCGGCACGGCCCTCGAACGGACCGAACAGGTGACCAGGGAGATCTCCTCCTACCTGAAGACGGTTCCGGAAGTCGAGAGCAGCCAGTACTACGTCGGCACCAACGCTCCGATCAACTTCAACGGCCTGGTCCGCCACTACTACCTTCGCAAGGGTGAAAACGTGGCCGACATCCAGGTGAACCTGGTGCAGAAGGGCAAGCGCAGTGCGCAGAGCCACGACATCGCCAAGCGCGTAAGGCCTGGCGTGCAGGAGATCGCCAACCGCTTCGGCGCCAACGCCAAGATCGTCGAGATCCCTCCGGGACCGCCGGTGCTTTCGACCATCGTGGCCGAAATCTATGGTCCTACGCTGGATTCTCGTATCGCCCTGGCCAAAGAGGTCAGGAAGGCATTCTCCTCCACTCCCGGCGTGGTCGATGTCGACTGGCTGGTCGAGGCTGACCAGAAGGTCTACGATCTGGTCATCAACAAGGACCGGGCTGCGTTCCGTGGCGTGACGCCCGAGCAGATCGCCCAGACACTGCGCATGTCGCTACACGGCGTCGATGTCGGCATCGTGCACATTCCGGACGAAATCGAGCCGGTCGCCATCCAGCTCAGGCTGCCGAAGGCGGACCGTACCTCGCTCAAGGATCTTTCGGGCATCTTCGTGCAGTCCCAGGGAATGGGCACCCTGACCACCAGGCTCAGGGCCGGCCAGATGATCCCGCTCTCCGATCTGGTGACCGTCAGGGAGAAGATCCAGGACAAGAGCATCTTCCGCAAGGATCTTCATGACGTCGTCTATGTGACCGCCGACGTGGCGGGAGTGACCGAAAGCCCGGTCTACGCGATGCTCGAACTCGACAAGAAGATCGCGAAGATCAAGTTGCCCGGAAGCGCTTCGATCCAGCCGCTCTATACTTCAGTGCCCAAGAGCGACGACAAGCTCGCCCTGAAGTGGGACGGCGAGTGGCAGATCACCTTCGAGGTGTTCAGGGATCTCGGCACGGCCTTCGCCGTGGTGCTGGTCATCATCTATCTGCTGATCATCGGCTGGTTCCAGTCGTTCAAGACGCCGCTGATCATGATGATCTCGATTCCGCTCAGCCTGGTCGGCATCATCCCTGGCCACTTCATCCATCATGCCTTCTTCACGGCCACCAGCATGATCGGCATGATCGCCCTGGCGGGCATCATGGTGAGGAACTCGGTGCTGCTCATCGACTTCATCCAGATCCGCAGGGAGGAGGGGGCCGACCTGAAGCAGTCGGTCATCGAGTCGGCCGCGGTGCGTACCCGTCCGATCATCCTGACCTCGGGCGCCGTGGTTATCGGGTCCATCGTCATGCTGTTCGATCCGATCTTCCAGGGCCTTGCCATCTCGCTCATCTGGGGTTCGGTGCTCTCGACGATCCTGACGCTGGTCGTGGTGCCGCTCGTCTACTACCTGAGTGAGAAGAAGGCTGAAAAGAAAAGGCTTGCCGCCATGGCTGCGAAACCCTAAAGCAACAGACCCATGAAACTTCTTGCCATCATCGGGGACGAAGAGGCCCGGCCCAAAGTGCGAAAACTCTTCATGTCGCATCAGGTTCACCTGTTCAGCAACATGGCGATCAGGGGCTGCTCGTGCGATGCGTTCAAAGAGCCCATCGCCTGGTGGCCCTCCGAAAAGGATCTGAGCACTTACTCTTCACTCTGCTTCGCGATACTCGACGATGCGAAAGCCGAGTCCATCATGGCCGAACTCGAGCGGCAGCCGATCGCCACCGATCCGGCTTTTCCCGCCCGGGCGTTCGTGCTGAACGTCGAGAAAATGCTCTGACCGGAGGAACCCATGGGAATGCGTGTTGAACAGTTTCTCACCGGAGGTGACCGCAATTTCGGTTACCTCGCTGTCGACGAATCGACCGGGGAGGCGTTTGCCGTCGATCCGTCGAATTCTCCCGGCATGCTCGCCGGATTTGCGGCAGAACGCGGCTGGCGGGTTCGATACGCCTTCTCGACCCATGGCCACCAGGACCACTGCAACGGTAACGATGAGTTTCGGCGACTGACCGGCACCAGGGTGCTGCTCTTCGGCGAGCCTTGCCCCGAAACCGGCAAGTTGGTCTCGGACGGCGCCGTGTTTCCTCTCGGAGGCGCGTCATTCAGCATCATCCATACCCCCGGCCATACCGAGGATTCGATCTGCATCCTTGCCGGCGACGCGCTCTTCACGGGCGACACCCTGTTCGTCGGCAAGGTCGGGGGTACCTGGAGCGATGACGACGCACGTCGGGAGTATCGATCGCTGCACGAGCGGTTGATGACCCTGCCTGAAGAGATCCGGGTTTTCCCCGGCCACGACTACGGCACCTCCCCGATCTCCACGATCGGCAGGGAGAAGTCCGGAAACCCTTTCCTGCTGCAGCCCGGCGTCGAGGCGTTCATCGACCTGAAGCGCAACTGGGCGGCCTACAAAAAAACGCACGGAATCGTCTGATTCTTCCTGAGTCGCTTGCTTTTTGCCTCTTCTTTACTTTACTTGAATGATTGTGCTTTTCCCGTCCCGGTGGCGGTGGCATAATCGAGCCTACCTTTCGTCTTTACAGTCTGACATAGCTTCATCGCTATTACTTCAAACAATAGTAAGGGGACAGCCTGTCCTTTTTTCAACTCGAGGGGAATTGCCATGGATCAGCTCATAACATTACGCACCCTGCCGGTTTCAGCCCTTATGCACAAGGATTTCCAGACCATCAAGGGGAGTTCGACCGTAGCCGAGGCGCTTCAGATCATGAAAAAAACCGGTGAGAGCGGCATCGTCGTGGAGCCGCGCAACGAGGACGACTGTTACGGCATCATCACCGAAAAGGATATCCTTGAAAAGGTCATCGATCCCGGCGAAGACATTCATCGCGATCCCTGGAACACTCCGGTCTTCCAGATCATGAGCAAGCCGGTGATCAGCGTCAATCCCAGCATGAGGATCAAATACGCCCTGCGCCTGATGAAGCGGACCAACATCAGGAGGCTGACCGTCATGGACAACAACAAGATCATCGGCATGCTCGGCATGACCGACGTGCTCCATGCCGTTGAGGAACTCCCGGTCCATGACGACCATATCGCCTTGTAATTCCAGGACGCTGACCCCAGCGTCCCTGTAGACCGCATCTGACAACTCAGCGCGGGTCCTGCTGGCCATGGCAGGCCCTTTTTCAAACCAGCTCGTCTGCCCTGGAGTGGACGTGCACGGATTTTCGAGCGTTTATGAAACCATTCGATATCGTCATCGTCGGTGGCGGCGGTGCAGGCCTCTATGCGGCCATGGAAGCCATGAAAACCAATCCCGGCATGAATATCGCCGTGCTTTCCAAGATCTATCCCAACCGGTCGCACACTTCGGCCGCGCAGGGAGGGGCCAACGCGGCCCTGGCGAACTCGGCCAAGGACGATACGATCGAGATGCACATTTTCGACACCATCAAGGGCAGCGACTACCTCGCCGACCAGGATGCCGTCGAGGTGCTCTGTTCCGAAGCGCCCAAGATCATCCGCGAACTCGAGAACATGGGCACGCCCTGGTCGAGGCTCGATGACAAGACCATCGCGCAGCGCCCCTTCGGCGGCGCAGGCCGCCCGAGGTGCTGCTACTGCGCCGACAAGACCGGCCACACCATCCTGCAGACGCTCTATGAACAGTGCCTCAGGAAAGGGGTCCAGTTCTTCAACGAATATTTCGCGCTCGACCTCTCGACCGGCGAAAGCGGCTCGAAAGGGCTGATCGCCCTGAATGTCAAGACCGGAAGGGTTGAAGCCTTCCCGGCCAGGACGGTCATTTTCGCTACAGGCGGTTACGCCAAGATGTACTGGAACCGCTCCAGCAACGCGGCCGGAAACACCGGCGACGGCCAGGCCATCGCCTACCGGGCGGGCATTCCCCTCAAGGATATGGAGTTCGTGCAGTTTCACCCGACCGGGCTCCGCAAGAGCGGCCTCCTGGTGACCGAAGGCGCTCGCGGCGAAGGCGGCTACCTGGTCAACGCACTCGGCGAGCGCTTCATGTCGCGCTACGCCCCGGAGAAGATGGAGCTCGGGCCGAGAGACCTCGTTTCGCGGTCGCTTGAGACCGAAATTCTCGAAGGGCGCGGTTTTGACAGCCCGGCAGGCAAATACCTCCATCTCGACCTCAGGCACCTTGGCGCCGACCTGATCAAGTCGCGCCTGCCGCAGATCAGGGAGATGTGCATGTACTTCGAGGGTGTCGACCCGATCGACGAGCCGATTCCGGTCAGGCCTACGGCGCACTACTCCATGGGAGGCATCGATACCGACAATTTCGGACGCACGGTGATGACCGGGGTCTACGCGGCGGGCGAGTGCGGCTGCGTTTCGGTGCACGGGGCGAACCGTCTCGGCGGCAACTCGCTGCTCGACATCCTGGTCTTCGGCAGGATCGCAGGCAGGGCCGCGGCCGAAGAGGCGGGAAGGTTCAAACCGCAGCCCATATCGGAAGCCGAAGTGACCGGCAAGGAGCAGGAGCTCAGGAGCTTCATGCAGCCTTCCGGCCATTACGAGCGCTACGGAACCTTGCGCGAGGAGCTCGGCCAGACCCTTGGCCAGAACGTCGGCATCTTCCGTGAGTCGTCAAAGATCCACAAGGGCATCGAGGATATCGCCGGGCTCAGGGAGCGCTTCTCCCATGTCAGGGTGTTCGACACCAGCGACATCTACAACACGAACCTCCTCCAGGTGCTCGAACTCAGGAACATGCTGGACCTGGCTCAAACCGTGGCCGCCGGTGCGCTGGCCCGTGAGGAGAGTCGCGGCTCCCATACCCGGACCGATTTCCCGACCCGCGATGACAGCAACTGGCATCGACATACCACCTATGCCCTGGAAAAAGGGCGCCTGAAACTGGGATTCAAACCGGTCACGATGGGCAGGTATGAACTCCAGGAACGAACCTATTAAGCAGGAAATTTCATGACCGATTCAACGATACAGCATCAAGAGGACAAGCGTGACGTGACCTTCAGGGTTCACCGGTTCAATCCACAGGTTGACAGCAAACCCTATTTCGACGATTACACCATCAAACTCGAGAAGGGTATCACCGTGCTCAGGGCCCTGAACTATATCAAGGAGCACGTCGACGCCTCGCTGACCTTCAGGGCATTCTGCCAGGCCGGCATCTGCGGTTCATGCGCCATGAGGATCAACAACATGTCCAAGCTCGCCTGCACCACCCAGGTATGGGACGAGCTCGAAAAAACCAGGGAACCCGGACTGATCAAGGTGGAGCCGCTGAGGAACCTCCCCCTGATCAAGGACCTGGTCGTCGAGATGGATCCGATCGTCGGAAAGATGCAGCACTACTCCAACTGGGTCGATTCGAAGATGCCCGAAGCACAGTGGGGCCGCAAGGAGTTCCTGGTTTCCGAGGAGGAGTTCCTCAGGTACGACAAGGCGACCGACTGCATCCTCTGTGCCTCATGCGTCTCGGAGTGCACCATTCTCCGCGCGAACCGCGAGTACGTCTCGCCGGTCGTGCTGCTCAAGTCGCATCGCATGAACGTCGACAGCCGCGACGCCAGCCACGATCAGCGGTTGGCCGGCCTGGTCAAGGACCACGGAGTCTGGGACTGCACCCACTGCTATCGCTGCCAGGAGACCTGCGTCAAGCACATTCCGATCATGGATGCCATCCACGGCATCAGGGAGGATGCGATCGAGCAGAGGGGCGTCAAGGACACCAGCGGCGCGAGGCATGCCGAAGCATTCATGGAGGATATCGGAAAGAAGGGCAAGCTGGTGGAGGCCACCCTGCCGATCAGGACCAATGGCGTGGCATGGACCATGAAGAACCTGCTGCCCATGGCCTTCAAGATGGTGCTCAAGCGCCGGACCCCTCCTCCGCCTCCGCTGGTGAAGTCCACGAAAGGCATCGAGGCCTTCCGTAAGGAGTTCCGCGAAATGAGCGGGCATGTGGCGAAGGATCATGAAAAAAAATCCGGAGAATAGCCTTATGAAGCGTTACGCATACTACCAGAGCTGCATCAACGAATCCATGACCAAGGAGGTCGACAGGTCGATCCAGCTCTGGCAGAACGATCTGGGCATCGAGATGGTCAAGATGCACGAGAGCACCTGCTGCGGAGGAAGCAACCTGGACTATGTCAGCCCGAAGCACTTCGCACTGGTCAACGGGCGCAACATCGCGGCTGCCGAGAAGATGGGCATGGACCTGGTGGTTTCGTGCAACACCTGCCTCATGACCATCCGTAGCGCGAAGAAGAAGCTCGACGAATCGGCCGAACTGAGGGAGGAGGTGAACGAGCTGCTCAGGAAAGAGGGGCTGGAGTACCGCGGCACCTCCGAAGTCCGCCATCTGCTCTGGGTGCTGATCGACGACGTCGGGCTCGACACCATCCGCCAGAAGGTCAAGACACCCCTGAGCCGTCTGAAGATCGCCCCCTTCTACGGATGCCATATCCTGCGGCCCTCCTCCGTGCTCGGCAAGGATAATCCGATTCAGCCCACCTCCCTCGACCTGCTCCTCGAGGCGCTCGGCGGCACGACCATACCCTATGAGCACAAGAACCGCTGCTGCGGATTCCACACCCTCCTGGTCGCCGAGGAGGAGTCCCTGAACGTGGCTGCCGAAGCCCTCCAGGAGGCCATGGACGAGAAGGCCGACTGCATCGTCACTCCCTGCCCGCTCTGCCATACCGTCCTCGACGGTTACCAGTCCAAGGCGCTGAAGAAAAACGGCGGCCGGGGCTCCATACCCGTATTCCACCTCTCCGAGGTCGTGGGCCTCGCACTCGGCTACAACGAACGCCAGCTCGGAATCAAACGGCACATCGTG
>Ga0326732_1000014_pt1 | contig 45866 bp, 34 predicted proteins | sample MHFSIPfraction_4_FD_207644 | JGI IMG/M metagenome (GOLD analysis project Ga0326732, IMG submission 207644) | Lab enriched peat soil microbial communities from Michigan Hollow, Ithaca, NY, United States - MHF12FN SIP fraction | ecosystem: Environmental > Terrestrial > Soil > Wetlands > Peat...
AATAGGTGTCCACAAAGATGTAGACCGTGGCGAAGAAGAAAGCGTAGCAGATGCCGTGCAGGACCTGGATGGCCACGATCACCCACGGCTGCGAGGGGAAGAAGGCGTAGACCGCGAACCGGGCGGCGTGCCCGAGAATGCCGATCAGCATCGTGAACCGCCAACCCAATTTTTTCAGCACCATGCCCAGGACGAGCATGGTCAGGAGCTCGGAGACCTGGCCCAGGCTCATGACCGGCATGATCCAGTTGCCGGGGATGCCCACGCCTCCGGCCGCGGGGCTGCTGCCGAGGAATATCCCGGTCCAGTTGAAATAGAGGTTATGGACGAACGCATCGACGAAGGTGATGAGCCACAAGATCAGGACGAAGGGGCGCTTGAGCAGCTTGACCGCTTCCAGCCAGGCGAAGCGTTCCGTGGCGGCCCCCGGGATCTTTTTCTTGGGCGGGGTGTGAGGCAGGATCAGGCTGTAGGCGGCCAGGGCAAGGGAGACGATCCCCGCCACGACGAATGTCCAGCGCGTGGCCTGCTTCAACGCCGAGCCGGTGAGCCCGGAGCCGAGGACCGTACCAATCCAAGCCACCAATCCATGAGGCGCCGCGGCCTTGACCCGCGCCCAGTCCACGAGGATGAACGTGAACGGCCAGGCGGCGAGGATCCAGCCCAAGGTGCCGCCCATCCGGATGAGACCGAACTCCTTCTTCGAATCCTTCATATGGGCGAAGGCGATCGAGTTGGCGATCGAGTTGGTCGGAACATAGAAAAGACAGTGCACCAGCATCAAGACGAAAAATGGCCAAAACGAGCGGCTGAATCCCAGCCCGAGCATCGCCAGGCCGCCGACCAGGTGACTGAATCCCAGGAACTTTTCAGCGGCGAAATGGCGATCGGCGAATTGGTTGCTGAAGAACATGCCGACGATGGCGGCGAGGGGGAAGGCGTTCAGGATCCAGGCCTGCTGGATGGGCGTGAAACCGAGGCTGGGCAGATAACCGAAGATCAACGGAAGCCACGCGCCCCAGATGAAGAATTCCATGACCATCATCAGGAACAGCTTGTTGCGCGGACTCTTTGTCTCTGTCATGCTCGACTCTCCTTATGTTTCAGCGCTTTCCCGAACGTCCGCCGGCCGATCAGAGCTCTTTGAGATAGACGTTGCGAAAGAACGGCGGCGATACGCTGTCGTGATTCTGGAGGCCGATGTAGCCCTCCGGGGAGAGGTCGCGGACCTTGCCGCCCGGGTGGGCTTGCCCATCGAGGACGGTCCTGCCGTTCAGATCGACCTTCAGGTGCATCCCCTTGAACTCGATCCGGATATGGTTCCATTCCCCCGTCGGAAGGGACGCCAGGGCCTTGGGCGCCTCGATATCATAGGCCGCCCCGGTGTGGTGGATGCCCGTCGACGTGTCGTCGATCTGGATCTCGATCGAGTGATAGATGTAGTCGTCGCTCACGGGCACATCGGGGACGCGGAGGAAGATGCCCGAGTTCGTCGTCGCCGTCGAGCACCGGAAATCGCACTCGAAGACGAAATCCTTGACCTTCTTCGTGTACCAGAGCAGGCCCATGCCGCCCTGGCCCTTGAGGACGCCCGTCTTCGGGTCGCACTCGAAATACCCCGGGCCGTAGTGGTTCCAGCCGTGCTTCTCATAGCTTCCCCCGGACCGCCGGAGGATCTGGGCGTAGCCGTCGTAGTAGGTGACGCTCTTGACGTAAGCGATGCTCTTGCGGAAGGCCGGCATGGGGTCTTCGACCTGGGATTCGTTCTCGTACTCCATCGTCAGGTAGCCGTCGTAATCCTGCAGGGTCAGCTCGGCCAGGAGGTCGCGGATGTGGCCCTTGCCGGCGCCCCAGGCGGTGTCGTCGACGCCCTTGGCGGTGCCATAATCGCTCCGGTCCTTGAGGTGGACGTCGAGGATCCGGCCGGAGAGCAGCTTGAAGGCCTCGCGGGGGTCGACCAGTCCGCGCATCCAGTGGCCGCTGTCGGCGCACGAGCCGATGCGGGGGTCCTTGCCATTGACATGGTTGAAGACGGTCTCCGGCAGATTGTACTTGGCCGGGGCCGGGTGGTTATGGATGGCGATCTTGACGTCGTATTCCTGGACCAGCTTCTCGAGCAGGCCGAAGTCGTCGTCGGCCGGCTCGCAGACGAGGACGCCGATGCCCATCTTGCGGGCGAAGTCGAAGACCTTGCGCATGCTCTGCTCGGTCGTGCCGATGTCGCAAACGCCGTAGCCGTAAAGCGTGACGCCGGAGGCCTTGAGGGCGTCCTTGGCGAAGGCGACCTGTTCGTCGGTCATCGCCTCGCTGAACGGGGCCCCGGGGAACTCGGCGGCCAGGGCCTGGCCCGGGAACGCCTCGACCGCGCCGACACCGAGCTCCTTGAGCTTCTTGAGCATGTCGGCGAAGGTGAACTTGCGGAATGTCCAGGCTTCCGAAGCGAACGGGAAACTCCTGATGCGGACGCCGGCGTAGTCCATGTCGGCCACGGCCTTCTGCAGCTCGGGCGAGAGGTGACGGACCTGCGGCGCCGCGCCGCAGGCGGATCCGGCGGCCGTAGCGACCGCTGCGACCAGGGCGAGGGCGATGAGGGCACGTTTCATGGGGTCCTCCTGGGATCTCTCACGGGACTTTGGGATTCCATTTCCCTTGGGCCACGGGCGGGACATAGCTCTCGAGGCCCTTGAAGGGGAAGGGGAGCGTCCGGCCGAGCTCGGCGCTCCGATAAGCGGCCATGAGCAGCTCGGCCACGGCGACGCCGTCGGCGAAGTTCTCCTCGGGCCGGACGCCTTTGAGGAACGACTGCACCATATGGCGGTTCTCGGCGACGTAGCCGTATTCGCCGGCTTCGTCGGCGACGACGGGCATGAGCCCGATCTCGGCATTCTGCTTCTCGACCAGGTCCTCGCCGGCCTTGCCCCGGACGGCCCGGCTGAAAAAGACCTTGAGGCCGGCGTCGAGCGTGTTGATCTGGAGCGCGTATTCGGGGCCGAGGAGCTCCATGCTCAGACGCAGCCCGGCGCCGACGTAGCACCAGCTTGTCGAGGTCTCGACGACCAGGATCTTGCCGGACAGGTCCTTGTACTCGATGAGAGAGCGGGCGAAGTCCTCGGACGGCCGCTTCAGATAGTCCGTCTTGCCGCCGCTGTTCTTGGCCAGGATCGCGGCGTATTGGGGTTCCTGCCATTTCAGGCAGTTCGTATAGGCGCTGACGCTTATGGGGGTCAGGACGTCCCGGGGCGCGCCCGGAGGCGTCAGCATGAAGCGGGCTTCCTCGACCGAGTGGCACATCATATCGTTGAGGACGCCGCCCCCCTGGAGGGTGCCTTCCCAGAACCAGGGCATGTGCGGTCCGCTGTGCTCTTCGGCGGCCCGGGCGAGGTAGGGGGGACCGGACAGGGCCGCGCCGCGGGCCCAGATGATCTCCTTGCCCCGAACGACGGCCGGGGAGAAAACCTGGTTCTCGAGATAACCGTCGAGGAGCCGGGCCTTTCGGGCGAGCTCGAGCATCTTCCGGGCTTCCCGGACGTTGCGGCCCAGGGGCTTTTCGCAAGTGACGCCAATGAGCTCCGCACGGCCGCTGACGACGGCCTGGCTGATCTCCTCCATGACCTCGCCTCGGGTGTAGTTCGGGGCGCAGATCCAGAGGGCGCCGATGCGCGGATCGGCGGCCATCTCGGTGATCGAGGCAAAGGGCTTGGCCTCGCCGACGCCGAGCGACTTGACCAAGGCGCAGGCCTCCCGGGCCCGTTTCGCGTCAGGGTCGAAGATGCCGAGGATGTCGGCGCCCCGGACGCCGACCCAGGACCTGATATGGAAGCGGGCGATGAACCCGCCGCCGATGATGCCGACTCCGAGAGTCTGTGCTTGCTTCGTCATGTCGCGAATCTCCTCACAAGGGACCCTGATCCCGAGGCGAGTCTCCTGTCGGCCTGTCAGGCCGACCCCGTTTGAGTGTCTCTACATATCCCAAATATCTCAGGATTGTCAACGTCACGGCGCCTCTCCGAGCCGGCTGATGATCGTCCGGTTCTGGGCATGAGCGATGTCCTTGGCCTCGGGAGTGAAGAGCTGGTCGAGCCGGTTCCGGTAGAAATCGGTGATGCGGCCGCGGACCATCTTCATGGTCGAGTTGAGGAGGTGGTTCTGCTCGGTGAAACCCTCGCCGAGGACCGCGACAGCCGAAGGCAGCCAGCGGGCCGGGAACTCGCCGGCTCGGGCTCCGCCCTCGCGGAACGCATCGATCTGCCGCTCGAGGAGGCGCAGGGCGGCCTCCTGGCCTTCGGGAGCTTCGGGGCTGAGGTCCCGATCCCTGAGCCAGCGGAGCAAGGCCTCCTTGTTCGGCACGAGCAGGGCGACCGTATAAGGGGACTGATCGTTGTAGAGCATGATCTGCTCGATGAACGGGGAGGCGTCGGCGATCGATTCCTCGATCATCTCGGGGCTGTATTTTTCCCCGTCGCTGGCGATGAGCAGGCTCTTCATCCGGCCGAGGACATAGAGGAATCCGTCGGCGTCGAGATGGCCGAGATCGCCCGTGTACAGCCAGCCGTCCCGGATCGTCTCGCCGGTGGCCTTGTCGTTCTTCCAGTATCCGGCCATCACGTTCTCGCCCCGGACGACGATCTCGCCCGTCCGGCCGCAGGGGAGCTCGACGCCCTTGTCGTCGCAGATGCGCAGCTCCAGGTTCGGCGCCAGCCGGCCGGACGAGCCGAGCTTGTGGGCCTTGAGGCTGTTCGAGGAGATCACCGGCGCGGCTTCGGTCAGGCCGTAGCCCTGGAACATCGGGATCCCCAAGGCATAAAAGAAGCGCTGGAGGTCGATGTCGAGCAGGGCCCCGCCGCCGACGAAGAACTCGAGACGGCCCCCGAAGTTCGCCCGGACCTTGCTGAAGACGAGCTTGTCGTAGAGGGCGATCAGCGGCTTCTGGAGCTTCTTCCGGCCCCGCCCTTTGTTCCAGCCATCCCCGTTGTAGCCGATCGCCTGCTTCAAGGCCTTGGCGAAGAGGGCCTCGACCCTGGGTCCCTTCTCCCGGATGCCTTTCTCGATGTTCCTCCGGAAGCTCTTGGCCAGGGACGGGACGCTCAGGAGAAGGTGCGGCCGGGTCTCCTTGATATTCAGAGGAATGTTGCGCAGCGTTTCCATGGGCGTCCGGCCCAGCTCGATCGAGGCCATGGCCGCGCCGCTGGCCATCAGGCTGTAGATACCGCAGGTGTGGGCGAAGGCGTGGTCCCAAGGGAGTATGAGGAGCGAGACGTAGTGCTGGGGACACTCGACGAGGGCCCGGGATTGTTCGATGTTGGCCGTGTAGTTCCGGTGGGTCAGGACGATGCCCTTGGGGTCGGCCGTGGTCCCGGAGGTGTAGCAGATGTTGGCCGGGTCGCCCTCCTTGACGGCGGCGAGCGACTCCTCGACCGCGGATGAGCGTGACGCCAGCAGGTCGCGGCCGCGGCTCAGGACCTCGGTCATGGGGATCTCGTCCGGGCTCAGGGCCTCGACCGCGTCGAGGACCACGATCATGGCCAGGTCGGGCAGGTCGTTGCGGACCTGGCGGATCTTGCCGAGCTGGGATCTCGACACGACGGCCATCCGGCAGCCGGAGTGGGCCAAGCGGAACTTGAGGTCGCTGAGCTCATCGACCTTGACCGAAATAGGGACGTTGATGGCCCCGATCGTCAAGATGCCGAGCTCGGCCGTGATCCAGTCGCGGCGGCCCTCCGCGATGAGCGCCGCCCGGTCGCCGCGGCGGAGGCCGAGGGCCAGGAGCCCGGCGGCGAACTGGTGAACGAGGGGACGCATGTCCGCAAAGGTCGTCGGCTCGTAGCTCGACCCGGTCTTTTCCCAGATCAGGACGTTCGCGGGGAAGGCCTCGACGCTCTTCTCGAAGAGCCCGGGCAGTGTTCGTTCCGGCATGGGTCCCTCCTCATGGGACACGAGTTTTCCTCATCCTACGTTCGGCCGGATCAAATGTCAAAGTTCATCCTCCAGGCGCGCGGAACGACTAAACGGATACGGGAAGCAGAGGATTGGACTGCGCCCGGGAAGGAAGTTGCTGTCCGAGCAGGGAGCGATGAGCTACCAGGCGACCGGAGTCGGCGGAGGGGGATCACGGTCCCAGGGGACCTCCCCATGAAGGACCAACGGCGCGACGTCCGGATCATCGAAGAGAACAAGGTCGTCGTTTCCCTGATGACCGGCGAGGTCCGGCCCGGCGTCCCCGGCGTGTTCTACTCCCTGACCCGGGACCTCTCCCTGGGCGGACTGCGCGTCATGACCGGGGCGCCGCTCGAGGCCGGGACCCGCGTCCGCGTCGACCTCACGCTGAGCCGCTCCCGGAAGCGGGTCAGGGCCGTGGCCGAGGTCAGCTGGGTCCGGGACCTCTACGCCGGCGAGGTCTTCGAGGCCGGACTCGAGTTCGTCGGGCTCGACCCGGAGGCCGAATTCGCCCTGATGGACCACATCTTCGGCGGCAAGGAAGGTCCTTCGGACTGACCCCCGTTCCCGGCTTGCATTTCTCACCGTCCTGGGCTACAAATGGGTCACTCTCGGCCGAAAGGAGAGTCCATGCTCAAAGCGTTCCTCGCCGTCATCTGCCTGCTGGGATTGGCCGCGGCCGCGCCGGGGTCTCCCGCCAAGCCCGAAACGGAAGCCGAGAAGAAAGCCCGGATGGAATGGTGGACCGAGGCCCGGTTCGGCATGTTCATCCACTGGGGGCTTTATGCCCTGCCCGCGCGCCACGAATGGGTCAAGAGCCGGGAGCGCATGACCGACGAAGCCTACGCCCGGTATTTCGACCGTTTCGACCCCGACCTCTATAATCCCCGGGAATGGGCCAGGGCCGCACGGATGGCCGGAATGAAGTACTTCGTCGTGACCACGAAACACCATGACGGCTTCTGCCTCTGGGATTCCCAGCTCACGGATTACAAGGCGACCCGGACGCCCTACGGCAAGGACCTCATCGGGCCGCTCGTCGAGGCCATGCGGGCCGAAGGGCTCCGCGTGGGCTTCTATCATTCCCTGCTCGATTGGCACCATCCGGAGTACACGATCGACATGCATCACCCGATGCGGGACGACAAGGCCTTCGTCGAGAAGGCCCGGATGCGCGATCTCGCCAAGTACGACGACTATCTCTTCGGCCAGATCAAAGAGCTCCTGACGGAGTACGGCCGGATCGATACCCTGTTCCTCGATTTTTCGTTCCCTGGCCCGAACGGCAAAGGCCGCAAGGAATGGAAGTCCGAGCGGCTCCTGGCGATGATCCGCGAGCTCCAGCCAGGGATCATCATCAACGACCGGCTCGACCTCCTCGACGTCCCCGGCGGCTGGGATTACCGGACCCCCGAGCAGTTCATGCCTCGGGAATGGGTCGCCGTCGAAGGCCGTCCCGTGCCCTGGGAGACGTGTCAGACGTTTTCGGGATCGTGGGGATACGACCGCGACGAATCTACCTGGAAATCGGTCCGCCAGCTCATCGTCATGCTGGCCGAGACGGTCAGCAAGGGCGGCAATCTCCTTCTCAACGTCGGCCCGACGGCGCGGGGGACGTTCGACGACCGGGCCTTGGACCGGCTGCGGGGGATCGGGGCCTGGATGGACAGGAACGGCCGCTCGATCTATGGCTGCACGCAGGCCCCGCCGGAATTCCCCCAGCCGCCCAATTGCCTCCTGACCTACAATCCCGCGGCGGGACGCCTCTATGTCCACGTGCTCGAGTGGCCGCTCGGGGTCCTGGCCCTGGACGGGTTCGCCGGCCGGGTCGCGTACGCCCAGCTCCTCCACGACGCTTCGGAAGTCGCCTTCACCGAGAAGGGCGGCGAAACCGGCTTCATGCCCGGCCCGAGAGGCAAGGACCGCGAGAACACGCTGACGCTTCGGCTGCCGGTGCTCAAGCCCGGCGTCGAAGTCCCGGTCATCGAGCTCTTCCTGAAGGGGCATTGATGAAACACAGGGGGATCGGCCGTTTCGTTCCGGCCGTCGTCTCTGCCGTGATTTTGGCCGCGACGCTCATCGCCGGGCCCGCGTCTGCCGCGGACAAGGATTATTATTTTCCGCAGGTCCGGATCGAGGTCGCGGTCGAGCGGGACGGATCGTTCGTCGTCGACGAGTTCCGGACGTTCGAGTTTCGGGGCTCTTTCCATTATGCCTTCATCGTCGTCCCTCTCCGGTTCGAGCAGGGCGTCGTCCGCAGGGACGTCAAGATCTCGGAGCTGTCCGTGACCGACGAGCAAGGTCAGGCCCTCAAGACGGAGATCTCCGAGAACAGCGGCAAGCTCACAGCCAAGTGGTTCTATTCCGCTCAGGACGAGCGCCGGACGTTCCACATCCGCTATCGGGTCGCCGGGGGCATCACCAGCTATCCCGACGTCACGGAGTTCTACTGGCAGGTCATCGCCGAAGGCTGGGACAAGCCGGCCCGCAACATCCAGGCGACCGTCACCCTTCCCGGTCCCGTCCGATCGAAAGCCGACCTGCTTGTTTGGGGACACGGGCCGCTGGCCGCCTGGGCCGAGATCGCCGACGAGCGGACGGCCCGCTTTTCGGCGCCGGACCTGGCAGCGCACCAGTTTTTCGAGGTCCGCGTCGTTTGGCCCTCAGGCTTCGTCTCCGGGGTCCCGTCCGACCGGCTGACGCTCGCGGCGATCAAGGCCGAAGAGGAAGGCTATGTTCAGGATACGATCGCCCGGGTCCGAAGAGCCCAGGCCGGCGAGGCGGGCCGGAGGCAAAGGGACGAAGCGAACCAGAGAAAGCTGCTAAGGCTCCTGAGCGTCTGGGGGATCTGGCAGATCGTCGGCCCGCTCATGTGGCTCCTTGTCTTCCATAGGGCGTGGGCGGCTGTCGGCAAGGATTACAAGTTCGGCAGCCTGCCGGACTATGTCCGCGAGCTCCCGGCCGATAGGCCTCCGGCCATCGTCCAGTCGCTGATGCGCGAGGGACGGACGGTCACGACCTCGGCCTTTACGGCGACCATCTTCGACCTGGCCCGGCGGGGCATCCTCGAGATCGAGGACCGGAACGTCTCCAAGAAGCGCCTTTTCGGCACCAAGGAGGTCGTGGAGACGGCGATCACGCTCAAGAAGGATCCTGGCCAGGATTCCGGCCTGCGGCCGTTCGAGCACTCGCTCCTGGGCTTCCTTTATGAGGAGCAGGCCGGCTGGATGTCCAAGGGGGCCTCCTTCACGATCGACCAGCTCCAGGACTACCTCAAGAAGAACCCTCAGAAATTCCAGACCTGGTACAGGAATTGGACCAAGGAGATCAAGGACGAGGTCAAGCCGCTCGGCTTCCTCGAGCCCGAAGGGGTCCGGGCCCGGAATCGTTTCTATCTTTTCACGATGCCCGTGGCAGTTCTGACCCTCAGCCCCGTGCTGTTCATTCTGGCTCTCGCCCTCATCCCGACGCTCACCCGGCGGACGATGACTTGGGCCCGAGAGAATGAGGCCTGGAAGGGACTCGACCGCTTCCTCGACGACTTCTCCGACTTCAAGGAGATCCCGCCCGAGGCCTACAAGCTCTGGGAATTCTATCTCGTGTTCGGCATCCTCTTCGGCAACGCCAAGAAGATCCTGAAAATGCTCCCGATCATTCTTCAGGACGAACGGGCCGCGGCGCCCGTGTGGTACACGGGCTTCGGACATCCCGGCCTGCTCGCCGGCGGCGGTTTCGACCACGTCATCGCCGGCATCGAGCACACGGCCACGGCCATCAGCCAGGCCAGCACTTCGGCGGCCCACTATTCCTCGGGAGGAGGCGGAGGGTTCAGCGGAGGAGGAGGCGGCGGCGGGGGAGGGGGCGGCGGGGGAGGGGCCGGGTGACGGGTCCGAGACGGGTCCGGCTCTCCGCAACCGCAGGGATCCTCACGGCCGTCATCGCGGCCGTCGCCCTTTCGACCCTGGCCTGCGGCAAGCCGTCCGACGGATCCGCCATCCGCGCGCTCCTCGAAGAGTCCGTGGCCCGGGCGGAGAAGAAGGACGCCCGCGGCCTGATGGAATTCTTCGCGCCCGAGTATGTGGATTTCGCGGGGCGCGATCCGGCGGGAACGCTCCGCCTCATCATCGGCTACCTCGACCGGTACCGCGGCATCGTCATCCACCTCCTCGGCGCCCGCATCGGCGATATCGGGCCGGACGGGCGGGCGTCTGTCGAATGCGAAGTGTCCTTGTCTCACGGGGCGGCTGAGGTCCTGCGCAAGCTCATCCGGTATTCGGGCGAAACCTACCGCTTTCGTTTCGACCTCCGGAAGAACGAACGGGCGGACTGGCGATTCATCTACGCCGAGTGGCAATCGATCGGGCTCCCCGATCTCTTCCCCGAATCGCTCGAGATCCTGAAGAAACTCTTTCCCGGTCTCTGACGTATCTCTCCGTGAAGGCGGCCTCCGGACGCTTAAGGCATCTGCTATAATAAAAAGGACAGGGAGGGCAAAGATGACCGAAGAAAAAAAAGACACGAAGACGAGATTCGAGGAATTCCGCGTGAACGGGGGCGAGCTCCTCAACAAGGTCAAGGAGGTCATCCACGAGGGCAACGTCCGCCGCATCATCCTCAAGGATGAGCACGGCAAGACGTTCATGGAATTCCCGCTCACGGTCGGCGTCGTCGGCGCCATCGTCGCGCCTGTTCTGGCCGCCGTGGGGGCGGTCGCCGCGCTGGCTTCGAGCCTGACCATCGTCGTCGAGAAGATCGACAGCTGACCCGGTCCGCCGGCGCTTTGCCGGGCCTCCTCTCTATGCTATAAAGGGTCTTCCGGACCCCGATCGGAGAGGAGGACGCATGATCCCTGGTAATCGGCCCCTGAAGTCCCGCTTCGTATTCCGCTTGACCGTCCTGGCCTTCGCCGCCGTCATGGCGGCCCCGTCCTCGGCCGTCCCTGCGCCCAGGATCGACGGCCTGGTCAACCTCATGCCTGTCCCGGCCAGCGTGACCGCCGGCGACGGCCGGTTCCGCGTCGACGAGGGGCTGGCCGTCCTCCGTGCGGCCCCCGCCGAGCTCAAGGGCGGGCCGAAGGATCGCGCCTTCCGGGCCGCGGCCCGGTTCATGACGCGCCTCGCCGGAAGAACGGGGCTCTTCCTCAAGCAGGATTTCCTGGCCTCCCAAGCGTCATCGGCTGACGGCGGCATTCGCTACTCGTTCGGCAGCCCAGGTCGGCTCGTCCCCAACGAGGACGAATCCTACACGCTCAAGATCGAACCCGCCGCAGTCGTTCTCGAGGCCAAGACGGACCTCGGCGTGCTGTGGGGTTTCGAGACCCTGCTCCAGCTCCTGAGCGCCGACGAGAAAGGCTATTACTTCCCGTGCGCCGCCATCGCGGACAAGCCTCGCTTCACCTGGCGCGGATTGCTTATCGACGTCGGCCGGCACTTCCAGCCCGTCGACGTCATCAAGAGGAACCTCGACGCCATGGCCGCGGTCAAGATGAACGTCCTGCATTTGCATCTGACCGAGGACCAGGGCTTCCGCGTCGAGTCCAAGACGTTCCCCAAGCTCCACGAGCTCGGCTCGGACGGGATGTTCTTCACCCAGGCCCAGATCAGGGAAATGATCGAATATGCCTCCGACCGGGGCATCCGGGTCATGCCGGAGTTCGATATCCCCGGGCATTCGACGAGCTGGTTCGCCGCCTATCCCGAGTTCTCGAGCGCGCCCGGCCCCTACGCCGTCGAGCGTCATTTCGGCGTCTTCGGACCGGCCTTCAACCCGGCCGACGAGAGGATCTATCCGTTCTTCGATGCCTTCTTCAAGGAAATGGCCGGGCTCTTTCCCGACCCGTACCTCCACATCGGCGGCGATGAGGTCGAAGGGCACCAGTGGGACGCGAACCCGGCCATCCAGGCTTTCAAGAAGAAGCACGGCTTTGCCGATAACAACGGCCTTCAGGCTTATTTCAACAGCCGCCTGCTCAAGATCCTGATCAAACACGGCAAGAAGATGGTCGGCTGGGACGAGATCTTCGACCCCTCGCTGCCGAAGGACATCGTCATCCAATCCTGGCGAGGGCCGAAATCGCTGGTCGAGGCGGCCCAGAAGGGATACCAGGGGATCCTGTCGAACGGCTACTACATCGACCTCTGCCAGCCGGCGGAAGAGCATTACCTCAACGATCCCTTGCCCGCCGACTCGCCCCTCGACGACAGGCAGAAGGCCCTCATCCTCGGCGGAGAAGCCACGATGTGGGCGGAGCTGGCGACCCCGGAGACGATCGACTCGAGGATCTGGCCGCGCACGGCGGCCATTGCCGAGAGGCTTTGGTCTCAGGCCTCGGTCCGGAGCGTCGACGACATGTACCGCCGTCTCGGGCCGACCTCGATCGCCCTCGAGGAGCTCGGGCTGCTCCATCTCAAGAACGCGGACATGATCCTGCGGCGTCTGGCCGGCGGGCCTCAGATCAAGCCGTTGCAGGTCCTGGCCGAGGCCGTCGAGCCCCTCAAGGGCTACGAACGTCATGGCCAGGCCGAATACACGAGCCTCTCGCCCTTCACCCGGTTCGTCGACGCCTGCTCTCCGGAATCCATGCCGGCGCGCCATTTTAGGACGCGCGTCGATGAGTTCCTGGCCAAGAGGGACCCGGTGCTCGCCGAAGAGATCCGGACGCACATGGCGGGCTGGCGGCAGAACCATGCCCTTGTCCTGCCTTTCCTGGCGTCCTCGCCGGCGCTGAGGGAGATCGAGCCGCTTTCGCTCAACCTGGCCCGGGCCTGCGAGATCGGGCTCGAAGCGCTGGGCCAACTCGCCAAGGGGGAAGGCCAGCCCGCAGCCTGGGTCCAGGAGAAGAGCGCGATCCTGGCCGACGCGTCCAAGCCGGCCGCTCACGCCGAACTGGCCGTCCTCAAGGCCATCGGACGGCTGGTCGAGGCCTGCGGCGGGCCGGCCAAATGATCGGGCCGCTTCGCGGCGCCGGGCCCGCACGACCGTCCTATCTTGTCCGGCCGGTCGCCGCGGATTTTCTCCCGGGCGATGCGGCCGCGTCTTGGGCCGCCATGCCTCCTCTCGCCGTCGGTCATTATCTTTGGTTGGATAACGGCTACCGGCCCGCGGTCGAGGCCCGGTTGTGTTGGACGCCGCGCTTTCTTTATGTCCGCTTCCGGGTCGAGGAGAAGCGGGTCCGGGTCAGGTTCACGAAGTTCCAGGACCCGGTCTACAAGGACAGCTGTGTCGAGTTCTTTATCGACGCGTTCCCGGAGCTCGGGCGGGGATATGCCAATTTCGAGACGAACGCCATCGGCACTCTGCTCGCCCAATTCGGCCCGGACCGAGCCCACCGGACCGCGCTCTGGCCCGAGGACCTGGCCGAGTTCGAGGCCTCCGGCTCGATCCGTCGCCCGGTCGAAGGGGAATACGGCGCCGGCTTCTGGACCCTCGAGTACCGGTTGCCCCTCGGGCTCTTCCGCAAGCTCTACGGACGAGAGATCAAGCCTGGGCACCGGGCGGCGGCTAACTTCTACAAGTGCGGTGACGAAACCGATTTGCCTCACTACGGGGCTTGGAGCTTGGTCGGTACGCCGTCCCCCGATTTCCACCGTCCGGAATTTTTCGGCGAGCTCGTATTCGGGTGAGGGGAGCGGCCAAGCCGCAGCGGCTCACTCGATCGTGAACCAGGTCAGGGAGTGCGGCGTCAGGCTGACCGGGACGGTGATGCGATAATTCCGGTCCAGCCGGTACGCCCGGGCCGCCCCGCCCTTTTCGCGGACGCGGGCGGTCGCCTCAAGCCCCGTGTAATACAAAGGCAGGGTCCACTCCTCGGAGATCGTCCGGTCCGTCGGATTGAAGACCGCGGCCAATCCCCTGGTCGGTAGCCGCGGGTTGACGTGGAGGAAGCCGTCGAGGCCCCGGCCGTCGGGCCGGCGGACGTGGACGATGTCGGAGTCGAGGATAGCCCGGTGGGCCTTGTAGAGGTCGACCCATTTCTTGACCACGGACCGCGTCGCCTCCGTGTCGTAGAGGCGCGTGCCGCGGTAGCAGGCTTGGACGCCGGCCAGGAAGTTCTGGGCCAAGTGGGCTTCGTAGGCGTCGAGGTGTTCGGCCAGAGGCTCGATCGTGGCTTCGGCGCCGCCGCCCTGGTACTCGACGAGGGGGACGAACATCCAGCCCATGCTCGGCGTTTTCTGCCAGGTCCCGTCGAAGATGTTCTGACGGGCCAGGACGACCTGACGGTCGCGCGGCAGGGACCAATTGACCTCCCGGTAGCCCATGGCGCACTTGTTCGAGCCGCTGAGGAAATACCAGTCGGGGACGTTGAGATAGATCCCGCGCGCCCGGCACCAGTGATAAAAGCCGGTGATCCGCATCCATTGGGACCACTGCGAGTCGGCCAGGCCGCGATGTCCCGGGTGGACGGTCGAGGCGCAGACGTCGCCGGGATAGGAGCCGTCGTGTTCGAGGAGGTCGAAGCCCGTCCGTTCGAAGAACGCCCGCAGCTTGCGGAAATACTCGTGGCCCCATTCGCTTTCGAGACAGGGCGAATGACCGAAAGCGGCCCCGCCGGGCCGGCCTGTCTTCGGGTCGACAACATCGGTCTGGTCATTGATCCGGCGCGAGGCCAGGAGCGAATAGCCGCCGAGCTCGACGCCGCGGGCGTGGGCATACTCGGCCAGCTCACGGAATCGATCCAGAACGGCGGGGTCCTCGCTCTCCATGTCGAGACCGCTGCCGAAGCTGAGGACGATCATCTCGAAGCCGGTCGCGGCGCACTGGTCGATAGCCTCCCTGACAACGCCGGGCTCGACCGACTTCAGGTGCATCAGGATGGGGTTTTCCGTCACCCACGGCGCGATCGTCCGGTACATGCGCCGCAGCGACAGGCCGCGCCGTTCCCGGTCCGTCGAGTCGAACAGGAGCTCGAAGGTCGTGAACGACTCGAACCGCCCGCCCGGGGGGATGACCGCCGCCGGACCGACGGGAGGCCTGGATTCCAGCAGACAGGGCGTCCTCAGCTCGTAATTGACCTGCGACGTGTAGGACGGGTCGCGGGTCCAGAACGAGGTTTTCGCGGCCGTCTTGGGGGAGTCGGCGAGAAAGGCGAGGTCGCTCTCGACGTGGATCCTTTGCGGCTCCCAATCCTCCGGCGTATTGACCGACGATTCCGGCTCGACCGCGGCCAGGATCTCGGCACAATAGGTGTCCAGCCGGATCGAGGCGGTGCCCGCGTTCTCGATCTCGAGCCTTTTGGCCAAGAGCGGGATGCCGTCGTAGGCCTCGTAGACGATCGAGATGCCCGGCCCGCCGGCCATCGAAGCCGGCGGATCGAAATGAAGAACGAGCCGGATGCCCGGAGGGGGCCAGGGCCGGTCTTCCGCGGGGCGTTTGCGCAGCCACGGGAAGCGCTCGGTGATCGGTCCCGTTTCATAGGCGCGGAAGCGGTAGGCGCCGGGATCGGCGGTCATGGACGGCAGCCAGGATCCCAGGAGGTAGCCCTGCTCGGGTTGGCCGCGAAGACCGCCGACGTCGTAGGGTCGACCGTCCAGGACGATCGAGGCCTCCGGGCGGACGGCGCGCAGGAGGGCTTCTCCCGTGGCCAAATTGCGCAGATCCACGCTCGCGGCGTTTGGAGACAGGCGGAAGGTGCGCCGGACCAGGCCGTTCTCGAGATGAAGCGTCGAGGGTTCCTTCGGGTCGATCCGCACCCGGGCCTGGAAAGGAGCCGGATCGACCAGCCAATCGGAAACCCGTTCCGTTCCCGCGGCCGTCTTCGCGGTCCGTCCCGAACAAGCGCAGGAGAGAAGCGTCAACAACCCGAGCGACAGTAAGACGGCTATCCGCTTCATGACGACTTACTGCAGCTTCTCCAGTCCCTTGAACTCGCGATAGGGGCTGAGGGTGATCAGCGTCTCCCGGTCGTCAGCGGTCGTGCGGCCTTGGACCATGCGTCCAACAAGCTCGCCGACCCCGGGACCGAGCATGAACCCCTGGCCGCACATGCCGACGGCCAGCAGGCATCCTTCGAGCTCGCGGGCCCAGCCGACGATCGGGGACCCGTCGGGGGTCATGGGATAGAGGCCGCGCCAGGTCCTCCGGACGCGCAAGTTCCTGAGCCTGGGGATGAGCCCGACCATGCGGTCGGCGACCATCGGCAGGAACGAGCTTGTCTCGCGAACGTCCTGGCCCCAGATGCTGGGGCTTGGCGTGATGCAGAAGATGACCTGGCCGGTGGCGTGCTGATAGAAATAATAATTGGCCGAGCCGGACACGGGCCGGATGTCGACGACCATGGGCCCGAGGAACCGGGCCACGGCCTCGGTCACTGCGGCCTCATGGGAATCGGGACGGACGGGGACGTCGATGCCGGCCAAGGCCGCGACCTCCGCGCCCCAAGGCCCGGCCGCGTTGACAACGATCGGGGCGCCGTACTCGCCCTTGTCCGTGCGCAAGCCCGTCATGCGGCCCCCGTCCGTGATGAGGGCCGTGACGCGCTCGTTGAAATGGAACACGGCGCCGAGCGACTTCGCCCGGCAGTAGAAAGCGTGGACGGAGAGCAGGGGAGAGGCGTTGCCGTCATCGGGCGAAAAGGTCCCGCCGATGAGCCCCTCGGGGGTCAGGTCCGGGATGATCTTCAGGAAGTCGGCCGCGTCGTGCCAGCCGATGTTGAGGCCGAAGCGCTTCTGTATGACGAGGAGCTCCTTGAGGGTCCGCTCCTCCTCGGGCCGATAGGCCACGTAGCTGTAGCCGCCCTTGAGCCACTCGATGTCGTCCCCGTATCTCTCTTTCCAGGTGGCGAAGATCTCCAGGCTTCGCAGGCACAACCGGATCTTGGCCGGGTCGGAATGGGTGGCCCGGAGCCCGCCGATGGCCCGCTTGTTCGACCCCTGGCCGACGCTCGGGAGTTGATCGATGACGAGGACCTTGAGGCCCGCTTCGGCCAGGCTCAGGGCCGTCGGTGTGCCCACGCTGCCGGAGCCGACAACGATGACGTCGAAGCTCTTAATCGTTGTCATGGCTTTTGTCCTTCCCCTCGAAGCCGGCGAAGATGCCCATCGGGACCTCGATGAAGAGCGGCCGCTTCGGCTGATCGACGACCTCAGAGTCGGGCACCCCCTCTTCCCGGAAGATCCGGTGGATGAGGGGCGTGCAGGTCTTGGCCCCGCAGGAGCCCATGCTCGTCCGGGTCAGAGCCTTGATCTCGCTGATGTCCCGCACTCCCTGGCGGATGAGCCGGCGGATCTCGCCGGCCGTGACGCGCTCGCAGCGGCAGACGATGGCGTCCTCGGAGGTCCTTTCGACGTATTGGGCCAAAGGCTCCGCCGTTTCGGGGGGCTGGACCCTGATGCCGGCGATCCTCTTGGCATATTCCCGGGGGGCCCGGACCTTGACGATGACGGTGCGATCATTGGCCTTGAGGGCCTTGACGGCCCCGACCTCGACCGGGCCCAGAGCATTCCCCTCGGTGTCCTCGACGACGACGGTGTCCCCGGGCTTCAGCCTGTCCTTGAGGAACTCGAAAGGGATGGCCACCGTCGGGAATTCCGCGTCCTTGCGGTAGTCGACGAGGGTGATGGCCAGTCCAGGGCAGATGGCGACGCACTTTTCGCAGCCGGAGCAGCCCTTGCCGCCTTTCTCGCCGAGGAACGTCGGGAGAAGGCGGATATCCGTCTTATCCATATCGATGAGCTTGTTGGGGCAAACCGCGGTGCACGGGTCGCAGGGGATCTCCTGATTGCAGTGGATGACCGGGAAGACGCCTTTGTCATCGCTCGGCGTCCGCTCATGCACGGTCGGCCCGGGTTTCGACTTCAGGACCTCCGCGGTCCGGTACCAGTCCGCGGAGATCTCGCCGACGTCATGGCCGAGCGCCCGGGCCACTTCGAGTCCCCGGATCTTGCCGGAGAAAATGGCCGCCGAGGCCTCGGCGATCTCTTCCGCGTCGCCCGCCGCGAAGGCGGGCAGGCCGAATTCGCGGGCCTTTTCATAGAATTCGTTGACCGGATCGAGGCCGACGGCGATGAGCAAGGTGTCGCAGTCGAACGACCGCTCGGTCCCGGGGACCGGCCGGAACTTCTCGTCGACGCGGGCGATCGTCACCGATTCGAGGGTGTTCGCGCCGTTGGCGCTGACGACCGTATGCGACGTTGAGATGGGCACGCCCAGCCGGGCCAGCTTGTCCCTGTGGACTTTGTATCCGCCGCATTCCGGCAGCACCTCGACCAACCCGACGACCGCAATGCCGGCCTGGAGGGCGTGGTATCCGGCGATGAGTCCGACATTGCCGCCGCCGACGATGAACAGCCGTTCCGTCGGCTTGACCAGGTCCCGGTTGACGAGCGTCTGGAAGGCGCCGGCGCCGTATACGCCGGGCAGGGTGTTGCCCGGGAAGGCCAGGTTTTTCTCCCGCGCGCCGGCCGTGACCAGGAGGATCTGAGGTTCCACGAGGACGTACCGCCGCCCCTCGACGAGGACGCCGACCTTCCGGTCGCTGTAGACGGCCAGGGCCGCGCTCTGAAGCCGGACCCGGACGCCGGGGAACGAGCGGACCTCGTTCTCGAGGCGGGTGGCGATGTCGATGCCGCGGGTCCCGGCGAAGACGGCGTCGATGGAGCCGAAGAAGCGGTGCGTCTGCAGGACGAGCTTGCCGCCGAGGCGGTGCTTGTCGTCGATGAGGAGCGTTTCGATGCCCCGCTTGCCGAGCTCGATCGCGGCCGAAAGACCGGCCGGCCCGCCGCCGATGATCAGGACCGGCACGCGGAGGGTTTCGACCGGGTTGGCCGCCTCGAGGCCCGCGGCGCGGGCGTCGACCCGAGGCAGCTCCGGCAGCCCTTCGACGGGCTCGACCCGGACCCCGGCCCGGACGAGCTCCATGCAGGATTTCACCGGCACGCCATCGGCCAGGACGAGACACTGGGAGCATTGACCGTTGGCGCAGAAGATCCCCTGCGCCGATCCGTCCTTGGCGTGATGTCCGAAGACGCGGACGCCCGCGGCGAATAGGGCGGAGGACAGGGTCTCGCCTTCGAGAGCCTCGATGGTCTGACCTTGCCAAGTGAAGGACACCTTGGGTCTCGAGGGGATGGGCAGGATGGGGTGTTGTTCGATGCGAAACATGGACGGCCAATCTCCTATGGTCTTCGATGGACGGCCCAAAAGACGGTCATTATAGCACAGAGGTTCGGCAGGGGGTAGACTGTCCGGAGATGATGTATAATCGGTCGCGATGGCCCCGAAAAACGGGATCCTCGTCAAGGCCGGGGCGGCCGGGCTCGCCCCTATTTGTGGGCGCTGTCTTTGGCCGCTTCGTGGCCCGGCTGATCGTCCGCAACCATGATAGGCGCCGGCGCGTCGTTCCCCTGCTCGCCTGCACGGGCCGGGCGGTGGCCTTAAGCGTATTCGTCGACATGGGCTAGAGGCGCGATGGACGCCGCACAGGCAATTCTCAAGGAAAGGATGGACCGATGAAAGCGATCTCCCTTGCGATCCTCATGATCTGTCTCGGGGCTTCGGCAGGCGGTTCGTTCGCTCAGCGGACCGAGAAACCTGTGCTCCACGGCCGGGACTGGATGGCCATCACGGGCAAGCCGCTGGCGGCCACCGCCGGCGCCCTGATCTTCGCCAAAGGCGGCAACGCCGCCGATGCGGCTTGCGCCATGCTTGGAGCGGTCTGCACCATGCACGACGTCCTCAGCTGGGGCGGGGAGACGCAGGCCCTGATCTACAACCCCAAGACCCATAAGGTCATCGCTCTGAATGCCTTGGGCGTCGCCCCGACCGGCGCCACAGTCCAGTTCTATAAGGATAAGGGCTACGCCTATCCGCCCGAATACGGCGTCCTCTCGGCTGTCACCCCGGGCACCCCGGGGGGGCTGCTGACCCTGCTGGCCGAGTTCGGGACGATGAGCCTGGCCGATGTCCTGGCCCCGGCCCTGAGCATGGCCGAGGGGTACCCCATGGACCAAGAGACGGCCGACCGCATCGAGAAGGGCAAGGACCAGATCAAAGCCTGGCCCTATTCCCGGACGGTCCTGCTGCCTCACCTCGGAGAGGCCTATGAAGCGCCCCGGCCGGGGGAGATCTTCCGCCAAAGAGATCTCGCCGCGATGATCGGCCAGCTCATCGATGCCGAACGCCAAGCCCTTGCGGCGGGCAAGACCCGGAAAGAAGCCATTTACGCCGCCTACGACCGGTTCTATAAGGGCGATATCGCCCGGGAATTCGTGCGCGGGTCGCGCGAGCAGGGCGGGCTCGTCACCATGGACGATCTGGCCTCCTGGAAGGTCCATCTGGAAGAGCCGGTATCGACATCCTACAAAGGCATCGAGGTCTTCAAGCTGACGAGCTGGGTCCAAGGCCCGGTGATGCTCCAAGCCCTGAATATGCTCGAACCGCTCGACGTCAGGAGCTTGGGTTACAACAGCGCGGCCTATATCCACACGCTCTATCAAGTCATGAATCTGGCCTTCGCGGACCGGGACTTCTACTACGGCGACCCTTACTTTCCTCCCCAGGAGCCCCTCGGCGGGCTGCTGTCAAAGCCGTACGCCCGGGAGCGCGCCAAGCTCATCCGCAGCGACAGGAACGACCCGGACGTCGGGCCCGGCGACCCCTATCCGTACGAAGGCAAGACGAACCCCTACCGGGCTTTCCTCGACCGGTGGCTGGAGTGGGGCAGGGGAGATGCGGCCGGGCTCGACGCGCGGCAGTCGGCCGAGGTCGAAGCATCGTTCCGCTCCGGGACGACCTCCATCCAGGCTGCCGACAAAGAGGGCTGGGTCGTCTCGGTGACCCCGAGCGGCGGCTGGATCCCCTGTGTGATCGCCGGCCGGACCGGGGTGGGCATGAGCCAGCGGGCCCAGAGCTTCGTCCTCGACGAGCGGCAGAACCCCTTCAATGTCATCGCCCCGGGGAAAAGGCCCCGGTCGACCCTGACCCCCGGCCTGGCGTTGAAAAACGGGCGGCCCTACTTGTCTTTCGCCGTCCAGGGCGGCGACACCCAGGACCAGAACCTGCTCCAGTTCTTCCTCGACGTCGTTGAGTTCGGCATGAACGTCCAGCAGGCCTGCGAGGCGCCGAACTTCAACAGCTACCAGATGCACAACTCCTTCGCCGACCACAAGACCTTCCCCGGCAAGGTGGATATCAACGAGACGGTCGCGCCCGACATCCGCGACCGGCTCATGGCCATGGGCTATGTCCTGACCGTCAAGAAATACACTTCGGGCCCGATCAACGCCATCTTCTTCGACCAGGCCCACGGCACGTTCTGGGGCGGCAGCAGCAACTACGGCGAGGACTACGGCATCGCCTGGTAGGCCGCCGGTCCGAGGACATGTGGACGATGGACCAGGCCCTGATCAAGCTCTGCCGTGAAGGCCGGATTGACTACGATACGGCCAAGCCCTATATTTACGAGAAGTCGACCCACGAGACGACCATGGGCCTGCGCCGGTAAGCTGACGTCTTCGGCGCCCGGCTCATCCCGGGTCGGCGGAGGCCTCTCATGAAGCACCTCGTTCTTCCGGCGCTCTTCCTGGCGCTCGTCTTCCTCCAGTCCCGGGTGGGGTCGTTCGCCGAGCCCACCCACTCCGCCCCGGCGGCAACGGTCTCGGCGCCTCCTTCGGCGGCGCCCAACCAACACTATCCGTCGAACCGCGCACCCCTCACCGTGAGCCCGCTGATAAAGCTTCCCGCCGGGGCGGTTGAGCCGCGGGGCTGGCTCATGGCCCAGCTGCAGCTGATGCGGGACGGTTTCACCGGGCGGCTGGCCGAGCTCAGCCGGTTCCTCGGCGATGACAGCGGCTGGATGACGCTCAAGGGCAAGGGCTGGGAGGAGATGCCCTACTGGCTCAAGGGCTACGGCGACCTCGGCTGTCTCCTCAAGGACGCCGCCATGCGCAAGGAGACCGAGCGGTGGCTCGCCCAAGCATTCAAGTCCCAAGCGCGCGACGGGTACTTCGGCCCCGCCGATAACCGCGGCGCGAACGACCTCTGGCCGAACATGGTCATGCTGGCGGCCCTCCAGAGCTTCTATGAAGCCAGCGGCGACCGCCGTGTCCTCTCCCTGATGAGCCGCTATTTCCAGTTCGAGTTCCACCTCCCGGCCGAAGAGCTCCTGCCGGGGAGCTGGCAGAAGCTCCGGGGCGGGGAGAACCTCGAAAGCGTCTATTGGCTCTATAATCGAACCGGGGAGAGCTTTCTCCTCGACTTGGCGCGGCGGCTCTTCAGCCGGACATCGGACTGGACCTCACCGATCCTCACCCCGGGCCGGGACAAGGACGGGGTCGAGAGCTCCTATTATCACGGCGTCAATATCGCCATGGGCTTCCGCGAGCCCGGCCTCTACTTCCAGCAATCGCGCGACCGGAGCCTCCTCGAAGCCGTCGAGCGCAACTACCGTCAGGTCATGGACCGCTATGGCCGCCAGCCCGGCGGCATGTTCGCCGCGGACGAGAACATCCGGCCGGGCAAGGACGATCCCCGGCAGGGGGCCGAAACGTGCACCATGGTCGAGTTCATGGCTAGCTTCGAGTCCCTCCTGAAGATCACCGGGGATCCTGTCTGGGCCGATCGGGCCGAAGAGATCGCGTTCAATTCTCTGCCGGCGTCCATGACCCCCGACCTCAAAGCCCTTCATTACTTTACGGCGGCCAACCTCATCTCCTGCGACAGCAGCGCCGAACACGATTTCCAGAACACCGGGACCCTGGTCTCCTTCGATCCCTGGGACTACCGCTGCTGCCAGCACAATGTCGCCTTCGGCTGGCCGTATTTCGCCGAGCATCTCTGGATGGCCACGGCGGACAACGGATTGGCCGCGACGCTGTATGCGCCGTCCGAGGTCCGGGCCAAGGTCGGAGAGGGGACGGACGTGTCCATCGCCGAGGAGACGTCCTATCCGTTCGAGGACGAGATCCGGCTTACGCTCTCCTGCGACCGCCCTGTCGCGTTCCCGCTCTACCTGCGCCTGCCGGGCTGGGCGAAGACGGTTCGCATCGTCATTAACGGCCGTCCGGTCGAGGGCCCGTTCGCCGGAGGCCGGTACGCCGTCCTGAGCCGGACCTGGCGGCACGGCGACCAGGTGCGGCTCGAGTTCGACCCGCAGATCGAGGTCGTCGAGTGGCCCTCGCGGCAGGGGGCCGTGTCCGTTCGTCGCGGCCCTCTGTGGTACTCCCTGAAGATCGGTGAGCGCTGGCAGCGGTACGGCGGGACCGAGGCTTGGCCGGCGACCGAGGTCCTGCCGACGACGCCCTGGAACTACGGCCTCGTCCTCGAGGGACCGGGCGTGTCCGTGCGGCTGGCGTCCCGCAATGCCCCACCCTTCCAGCCGTTCGCCCTCGAGGCGGCCCCGATCGTCCTCAAGGCGATGGCCCGGCGCGTCCCGGGCTGGACGGCGGAGGGCCGGATGGCCGGACCGGTCCCGGCCAGTCCCGCCAAGGGGGCAGGGCCCGTCGAGGAGATCGAGCTCGTTCCCATGGGCTGCGCCCGCCTCCGGATCTCCGTCTTCCCGGTCGTCAAGGATTGACATCCGGCGGCGGTCTCTTATATAAGGATTTGGGAGCTCAATCAGAGGAGGTTCAGATGTTCAAAGAATTCAAGGAATTCGCCATGCGCGGCTCTGTCATGGACATGGCCGTGGGCATCATTATCGGCGCCGCCTTCGGGGCCATCATCTCCTCGCTCGTCGCCGATGTCCTGATGCCGCCCATCGGGCTGCTTCTGGGCAAAGTCGATTTCTCCAATCTTTATATGCTCCTGGCGGCCGGACAGGCCCCTGGCCCTTATGCTTCGCTCGCCGCTGCCCAGCAGGCCGGCGCGGTCACCCTGAATTACGGCGCCTTTATCAACAGGATCATCAGCTTCCTCATTATCGCTTTTTCGATCTTCCTGCTCGTTCGGGGTATGAACCGGATGAAGAGGAAGACCGAAACGCCTGCTCCGACGACCAAGGACTGCCCGTTCTGCGCCACGGCCGTCCCCATCGCCGCGATCCGCTGCCCCCACTGCACCTCGGAGCTGAAGAAGTAGGGCGAAGAAGGCCCTAAAACGCTTCCTGGGCGGTGGCGTAGAGGCCGAAGCTCTGCTGGCCCCAGGCCAAGTCCAGGCGGACGGTCGCGCCGTCCCGCTTGTTGATCACGTAACGCAGGCCGCTGCCCGCGGCGAACTTGAGCCGCCCGGAGCCGAAATCCCTGAAACCCGGGAAGACATCGGCCAGCCCGGCGAAGCCCGCGACGCCGATCCTTGTCGTGATCAGGGCCCTGAACTCGGCCTGGACGAGCACGAGCCCCTTGTCCCTGAAACGGCCGCGATAATACCCGCGGAGGAGCGACTCTCCGCCGAGGAGGGCCAGCTTGTAAAAGGGGACGGTGCCTCCGGTCGAGACGATGTAGGCCTGTGTGGCCAGAACGCGGCTCTGGCCGAGGGCCCAGTACTTCCGGAGATCGAGCTCAACGCGGTTGTAGCTGAAGTCGCTGCCAGCGTTGGCCCCGTAGCCATCGGCCGAAAGCTGGAGGAAGGCCCCTTTGAGCGGGAAGAGGACCGAGTCCCGCGTATCCCAGACCAGGTTGGCCCCGAACCCGGCGATCTGCCCGCCGCGGCTTCCGGCGATCGTCCCGGACGCAAGCAGCCCGCCGGGCTCGGCCTTTTCCATCGTCATCCGCTCGAAGTCGAACTCCAGGCCGCCGAAGAGCCCCCCCAGGACACGCCTCTTCACCCCCAGCCGGACCGCGAAGGTCCGGGGCGTGAAGGACTCCCCGTCGGCGGCCTGGGTGTCGCTGCCCACGCCGTAGAACAGCTGCGGCGTGCGCTCGTAGCGGAGGCTGCCGGTAAAGATCAGACTGTTGCCTTTGACGTAGATCTCGGGCTTGATGCGGACGTTGAACTGGCCGGCCAGGTTGTAGCTGGCATACGCCCAGACGCTCGACGTGCGCGCCTCTTCTTTGACCCGGCCGGCCCGGAAGTTGAGGACGCCGCCGGCGCCAAAGGCCAGCTTGGTCTCCGGCGAATAGAAGAGGAAGGGCAGGCCGAGGAGCCGGGCCTTGTACGGGGCCGGCTGCGCCGCGGGCTCCTCGGCCGCGGCAGGCCCGCGCAGGGATAGTCCGGCGGACATCAAGGCGGCGATCGCGAAGATCCGGCGAGTCTTGGTCATGGCAGGCTTTCGCTCGAGGTATTATAGTAGCGTCCGGCCGGACAAATGTAAAACGGCGGCCGCCATTGAGTTGAAAGTCGGCCCGACCTGGGTTATAACTGGCTTTCCGACGCCGGCGTCGTCGAAGGAGTCCCCATGAAGAAGATCGTCGTTCTCGGATCCGGAATGGTCGGACGCATCATCGCGCTCGACCTCGCCAACGATTTCGATGTCACGGCCGTCGACGTCAATCGCGATAACCTGGCCAGGCTGGCCGGGACGGCGGTCAAGCCGCTCCAGACCGACCTGTCCTCGGCGGCCGCTCTCCGGAAGGTCATTGGCGCGTGCGATCTCGTCGTCGGGGCCGTGCCCGGATCCATGGGGTTCGCCGCTCTGCGCGAGGTCATCGCCTCCGGCCGGAACGTCGTCGACATCTCCTTCTTCCCTGAGGACGCTCTGGCCCTCGACGAAGCCGCCCGGGCCGCAGGCGTCACCGCGGTCGTCGACTGCGGCGTGGCGCCAGGCATGAGCAACATGATCCTGGGTTATGAGGCGGCCCGCATGACCATCCAGCGCTTTGCCTGTTATGTGGGCGGCCTGCCGTTCCGTCGACAGTTCCCGTTCGAGTACAAGGCCCCGTTCTCGCCCGCCGACGTCATCGAGGAGTATACCCGGCCGGCCCGCTATATCGAGAACGGGCACCTCGTCGTCCGGCCGGCCCTCTCCGACGTCGAGAATATGGATTTCCCCGAGATCGGCACGCTCGAGGCTTTCAATTCCGACGGGCTCCGCTCCCTGCTGACGACGATGCCGGTCCCCAACATGATCGAGAAGACGCTCCGCTATCCCGGTCACGTCGAACACATCCGGGCCTTGCGCGACAGCGGCTTTTTCGGGACAGAAGAGGTCGACGTCAAGGGCACCCGGGTCCGGCCGCTCGATGTCACATCGGCCGTGCTGTTCAAACACTGGCATCTTCACGAAGAGGACGACGAGTTCACCGTCATGCGGATCGTCGTCGAAGGCAGCGCCGGCGGCCGGCCGAAGCAGATCCAATACGACCTCTTCGACCGCCGGGACCGCAAGACGGGCTTCTCGTCCATGGCCCGGACGACAGGCTTCCCGGCGGCCTCCGCCGCCCGCCTCGTCCTGGCCGGCCTGTTCGTCCGCAAGGGCATCTCGCCGCCCGAATTCCTGGGCGCCGAGCCGGCGGTCTTCCGGGCGGTCCTGGACGACCTTGCGGCCAGGAACGTCGTCTATCGAACGAACGAACGTTAGTCCGAAGAAGGAGGCACGCGATGATCCGGAAGCTTTCGACCACCCTGATTGCGTTGGCCGCGCTGGTTGCGGCGGTCCCGGCCGGCCTCGAGGCCCAGGCCAAGCCCGTGAGAAAGGCCGCCCCGGCCGCGACTGCCGCGCTCGATGCCGCGAACGTCCTGAAGGGCTTGAATTTCCGTTCGATCGGCCCGACCCGGCAGTCCGGCCGGTTCGTCGACTTCGCCGTCCCGGACGGAAAGCCGAATACATTCTATGCGGCCACGGCCTCCGGCGGCTTGTGGAAGACCGAAAATAACGGCCAGACGTTCGAATCGCTCTTCGAGAACGAGAAGGTCTTTTCGATCGGCGACATCGCCGTGGCCCCTTCCGACCCGGCGATCCTCTGGCTCGGCTCGGGCGAGGCCAACAACTCCCGCTCGACCTATTGGGGAGACGGGATCTACAAGTCGGTCGACGGGGGCAAGACCTGGGTCAACAAGGGCCTCAAGGAGTCCCACCATATCGGCCGCATCGTCATCCATCCGACGAACCCGAACACCGTCTATGTGGCGGCCCTGGGCCATCTCTACTCCGAGAACGCCGAACGGGGCGTCTACAAGACAACGGACGGCGGCCAGACCTGGGCGCAGGCGCTCGGCGTCACGGTCGACGGCCGGGCCGTCGGCGCGGTCGACCTGGTCATGGACCCGACCGACCCCGAAACCCTCTATGCCGCGACCTACGACCGGTTCCGAAAGCCCTGGACCTGGGGGATCGGCGGACCGGGGTCCGGCATCCACAAAACGGTCGACGGCGGCAAGACCTGGACGCGGCTCACGAACGGCCTGCCTTCGGGCGTCCTCGGCCGCATCGGGCTGGCCATAGCCGCGAAGAACCCGAAGATCCTCTATGCCGAGATCGAGAATGCCAACAAGCCTGGCCTGTCCCCCGAGGACCGCTATAAGGAGGTCCTGGCCGGCAAGTCGAGCGAGGGCATGCTCAACGGCGAGATCTACCGCTCCGACGACGCCGGGGCGACCTGGGCCAAGGTCAGCCCGGAAAAGAGGTCCGTTGGCGGCGATCCCGGGTACTATTACGGTCAGATCATCGTCGACCCCAACGATCCGAACGTCGTCTATATCCTCAGCGTCGGCGTCCTGGCCAGCCGGGACGGCGGCAAGACCTGGACGTCTCCGTTCCGGTTCGGCGGCGACAACCACGCGCTCTGGATCGATCCGAAGGACAGCGCCCACATGCTCCTCGGCTACGACCACGGCATGGGCCTGACCTGGGACGGCGGCAAGAATTGGTACCATCCCGACTTCCTTTCGCTGGCCCAGTTCTATGCCATCGATTTCGACATGTCTTTCCCTTATCGAGTCGCCGGAGGTCTCCAGGACAACGGCAATCTGCTGGGTCCCAGCACCCTCGTCGGCGGGACCGGACGGTTCGGCGGTTCCGGCGGGGCGCCGCCCATCCGGCTCGAAGACTGGTTCGTCGTCGGCGGCGGCGACGGGATGTACAACGTCTTCGACCGGGTGACGAACCGCACGCTTTACAACGAGTCCCAATTCGGGCCTCTGACGCGTTTCGATCTCGAGACGGGGGAGACCGAGAACATCGCCTATCAGCGGCTGAAGCCCCAAACACGCTGGAACTGGTGCTCGCCGATCCTTGTCTCCGCCCACGCCCATGAGACGATCTACCATTGCGGCAATCTTGTGGTCATGTCGACCAATCGCGGCGAATCCTGGACGGAGATCAGCCCCGACCTTTCGACCAACGATCCCTCGAAGCTCACGGTTGACGGCCAGGGCGGAGACGGCAATATCCAGTATTGCACGATCACGACCTTCGACGAATCGCCCCTCCTCCCCGGCGTGCTCTGGGCCGGCACGGACGACGGCAACGTCTGGGTGACCCGCGACAACGGCAAGGCCTGGACCAAGCTCAACGACAAGATCACAGGGAATCCCGGCTACTGGGTCAGCCGGGTGGCGGCCTCTCCCTCGGACCCCGGGACCGCCTATGTCTCCTACACCGGATTCCGGAACGACGATTTCAAGCCTTACCTCTATAAGACGACCGACTACGGCGCCACCTGGACGTCGCTCGCCGGCGGATTGGCCGAGGGCCCGGTCAACGTCGTCCGGGAGGATCCCAAGAATCCCAAGCTCCTTTTCGCCGGCACGGATCTCGGCCTCTATGTCTCGCTCGACGGCGGCGCGGCTTGGCTCAAGCTCAAGGCGGACCTGCCGACCCAGCCCGTCCACGATCTCAAGATCCACCCCCGCGAAAACGATCTCATCGTGGCCACGCACGGCCGCGGGGCTTACATCGCCGACATTAAGGGCTTGCAGGAGCTGACGCCCGAGGTCCTGGCCCGGGATGCCCACCTGTTCGGGATCGACCCCAAGATCCGCTGGGTGGGTCAAGTCCGGCGGGAATCCGGCAGCTCGAACTTCGCCGGGGAGAGCGAGCCGTCCGGGATGGCCATCTCTTATCTTCTGAAAGCCAAGCCCCAGGCCGGGATCAAGGTCCAGGTCTTCGCCGGCAGCCTGCTCCTCAACGAGGTCGCGGCGACTTCGAACGTCGGAATCAATACCGTCTATTGGAACCTGACCGGCCGGAGGGAGATGACGCCTGACGAGAAGAAGGCTGCCCAGGAGGGCGCGCGCCGGGCCCGCGAGGCGGGCTACGGCGGCTCCACGGGCGATCAGAATTTTGCCTCCTTCCCGGTCCAGCCGGGCGATTACCGGATCGTCCTGACGGTCGACGGGAAATCGCAATCGACGACCGGGACGGTGCTCAAGGACCCCCGTTACTGAGGGAAGGCTTGTAAGGGAGGTTCGATCATGCCTTACTCGACCCGCGATGTCCTTGACCGCGTTGACCGCTTCCCCCATGTCGACATCATCCACCGGCCGACGCCCTTCCGCAAGCTGGAGCGTCTCTCGGCCCGTCTCGGCGGCCCGGAGATCTATGTCAAGCGCGACGATCTGACCGGCCTCGCCTTCGGGGGAAACAAATCGCGCAAGCTCGAGTTCATCGTCAGCGACATGCTCGAGAAGAAAGCCGACGTCGTCATCACCTGGGCCAGCTTCCAATCCAACTGGTGCATGCAGACGGCGGCGGCAGCGCGGACCTTCGGTATCAAGCCGATCCTCATGCTCTTCAAGCCCGCCGAACAGCCGGCCACGGCCGACGGCAACGTTCTCCTCGACGTCATTCTCGACGCGGACATCCGCATCCTCCAAGCGGAGAAAGGCCGGGTCGTCAAGGCGGCCCAGGCCATGGAGGTTCTGGAAGAGGCCGCCCGAGAGGTCAGGGCCCAGGGTCATCGGCCTTACCTCGTTCCCGTCGGCGGGTCCCTCGTTCGCGGCGACATGGACAAGCCCCTCGGCGCCATCAGCTACGTCGCGGCCTGCGCCGAGCTCGTGGACCAGATGAGGGACGGCGGCCTCGAGCCCGGGTACATCGTCCATTCGACGGGCTCCGGAGGGACCCAGGCCGGACTTGTCGTCGGGGCCAAGGCCCTGAGTCCGGCCTCGCGGGTCATCGGCATCAGCGCCTCGGACCCGAAAGGGCCGTTCTCTGACGACGTCCTGGAGATCGCCCGGGCCACGGACGACGCGCTCGGCCTCGGCCTCAACATCATGCCGGACGACGTCACGGTTTTCGACGAGTACCTCGGCGCGGGCTATGGGGTGGTGGACAGGGGCGTGGCCGAGGTGATCCGCCTGGTCTTCCAGACGGAGGGCATCGTGCTCGATCCCGTCTATACGGCCAAGGCCATGATCGGCCTCCGGGATCTCATCAAGACAGGCTTCTTCAAGCCGACCGACAAGGTCGTCTTCCTCCATACGGGCGGCACTCCCGCCCTGTTCCCGAACCGGGACAAGATCTTCGAATTCCTGGTGAAAAAGACCTAGGCCGGACGGCACAGACCGGCCAGGCCGGCTTCGAGCCCATCGAGCGCAAGGCGGTGGACCTCGATCGGGGCCGAGACGAGCAGGTGGAGCGTCTTGAGCCCGCTCCCGGTCACGATGAGAACGATGCCGCCCTCGCCGGTCTTGATCCGGCCCGCGGCCGTGAGCTTCCTCAGGGCGGCGAGGGTCGTGGCCGACTCCGGCTGGCAGAACAGCCCTTCCGACGAAGCCAGGTCCCGCTGGGCCTCGAGCATTTCTTCATCCGAGACCGCCAGCAGGAGGCCGTCGCGCTCCCGGATCATCCGCAGGACCGTGTTGCCGGCCGGCGGGGTCGGATTGGCGATGGCGTGGGCGATCGTCGGGCCGGCCGCCACCCGTTCGTACTTCTCCAGGCCTTTGTCGAAAGCCCGGACGAGGGGGGCGCAGCCTTCGGCCTGGACGCCGACGATCTGCGGGTAGGCGTCGATGAGCCCCTCGCGTTCGAGGTCGGCGAAGCCCCTCATCAAGCCCAGCAGGTGGCCGCCCGAGCTCAGCGGGACGATCACCGTCCGGGGCGCCCTGCGGCCGAGCTGGAGGTAGATCTCGAACGCCGTCACCTTGTAACCTTCCAAGCGATAGGGGTCGATCGAGTTCATAAAGGTGATGCCGAGCCTCTTCCCGATCGCCAGGCTGGCGTTGAAGACCGCGCCGTAGTCGCCCTCCACCGCGACGAGCCGGGGGCCGAAGATGCCGGCGGCCTGGAGGCTGGCCGCCGAAGTCCCCTCCTTGAGCAGGACGAACGTCTCCAATCCCGCCCGGGCGCCATAGGCCGCCGTGGAAGCGGCCATGTTGCCGGTCGAGACCGTGCCGATCCGCTTCGTGCCGAGGGAGACCGCTTTCTGCACCGCGACGGCGGAGCCCCGGTCCTTGAAGCTCCAGGTCGGGTTCTGGGCCTCGTTCTTGGCGAAGATGTCGGCGAATCCGAGGGCCCGTCCGGCCCGGTCGAGCCTGAGGAGCGGGGTCAGCCCCTCGCCCAGGCTCAGGGCGGGGTCGATCCTCTCGAGCGGCAGGAACTCGGCGAACTTCTCGATGGCCAGCGACCCGTCGTCGCGGATGCGGCGGCCGCCGGGACGCGCGGAGGCGGCGACGAAGAGCGCTTCCCCGCATCCGGGGCAGAAAGGAGAGTAGGGGTCCCGCGTCGCGAGGGGCCCGCAGGCGAGGCATTCGAACCTGTCCATGGTCAGTGCTCCTTGAATTCCGATGGCCGGCATTATAATCCGAAATCGCCGGGCAGGCCATCCCCGGATCTTCGCGGCCCTTCTCGCGATTGCGCCCGGGCCGTGCTCGGGAGTAAAATCATCCGGCCATGGATGACGCGAGACTGATGAAAGCCGCCCTCGCCGAGGCCGCCAAGGCGGCGGCCAGGGGAGAGGTCCCCGTCGGCGCGGTCCTCGTGAGGGACGGCCGGATCGTCGCCCGCGGTTCGAACGCTCCGGTCGGGTCGGCCGACCCGACGGCCCACGCCGAGATCGTGGCCCTTCGCAAGGCCGCCCGCAACGCCGGCAACTACCGGCTCCCCGATTGCGATCTCTACGTCACGGTCGAGCCCTGCGCCATGTGCCTGGGCGCGATCGTCCAGGCCCGCATCCGCCGGCTCGTCTTCGGCGCCCCGGATCCCAAGGCCGGGGCCGTCCTGTCCGTGATGGAATTCCCGTTCGCGCGTCTCAACCACCGTCCGGAGATCGTGGGCGGCGTGCTGGCCGGGGAGAGCGCAGCGCTGCTCCGGGGCTTCTTCCGCCCACGTAGAAACAAATAATGATTTCGGCTATAATGCGGCTTTCGTTTTTCGTCCCGATAGCGCGGAGAGGTGGCCGAGTGGTTGAAGGCGACGGTCTCGAAAACCGTTATCTCGAGCGATTGGGATCGCGGGTTCGAATCCCGCCCTCTCCGCCATGGATCCCCCGTCCATGAAGCGCGTCCCGCTCATCCTCACCGGATTCGGCCACGTGGGTCGTGCCTTCGTCTCCCTTCTGCGGGAAAAGACGGAGGACCTCGAGCGCCGCTACGGCCTCGGTCTGGACATTCTGGCCGTCGCTCGGGCCGAAGGCTGCTTCTGCTCGGGGAGCCCGCTCGAGGTCCGGCAGATCTCCCGGGCCGGCGATATCTGGACCGCGGGCAACCCCGCCTGGCACGAGGGCCTGAAGGTCTTCGACGTCCTGGCCCGGCAGGGTCGCGGCGGCTGCCTTGTCGAATGCACCGTGTCCGATCTGGAAACGGGCGAACCGGGCCTGTCCTACATCTCGACGGCGCTCCAGTCGGGCTGGCACGCCGTGGCCGCGAGCAAGGGGGCCCTCGTCGTCGGTCTGCCGGCGCTCAAAGCGCTGGCCGCGGAGAACAGCGTCTTCCTCAAGTTCAGCGGGGCCACGGCCGCCGCGCTCCCTACCCTCGATGTCGGAATGTTCTCGCTCGCCGGGGCCCGCATCGAGGGGATCCAGGGGATCCTCAACGGCACGTCCAACTACATCCTGACCCGCATGGGCGAGGGCCTCGACTACGAGGAGGCGCTCAAGCAGGCCCAGGACAAGGGCATCGCCGAGCCTGATCCGGCCCATGACGTCGGCGGCTGGGACAGCGCCTGCAAGATCCTGCTCATCACCAACGCCTGCCTCGATACGGAGTACGTGTTGAAAGATGTCAAAGTCGCCGGCATCACCGGCCTGGACGCCGATTTCGTGCGGTCGGCCCGGCGGGAAGGGCGCTCGGTCAAGCTCCTGGCGACGGCCGCTCCGGGACGCCAGGGCGGACGCTGGACCCTGGACGTCCATCCCTCGCTCATCGACCCTTCCCATCCGCTCATCCACGTCAACGGCACCGAAAAGGGCATCACCTTCCTCACGGATTCCATGGGCTCGGTGACCGTGACCGGCGGCCGCTCCAACCCCCGCGGCGCCGCCGCCGCGCTCCTCAAGGACATCATCAACATCTATCGCCCGCCTTTCTGATCATCCCTCAGTCAACCTGTGTCTTGCTGGGAGGGCAGGCTGTCGTGTACTGAGAACAGCCGTGTCTGAAACTGTCCGATGAAGGCCGCGGAAGAGGGGTTGAGGAATATCGTCGGAGTGAGCAGAAAGCGGTGATTTAGCCTTCTCGGAACGGAGACGATTCCCGAGACCCCGCCGCGGCCGGGCAGACGGCGCGCAACCGGCATGCATTTCGTCATGGCAGCCTACGGTAGTGAGCAGCCAGAAGCGCGAGGCGCGTTGACCGGACGGCTCTTTTTTGGTAAGGTTGGGCTCTCCAGGGATTTCGGAACCAGAGGAACGGAGAGGTGTCCGAGCGGTTTAAGGAGCACGCTTGGAAAGCGTGTGTGTGCCGTAAGGTGCACCGCGGGTTCGAATCCCGCCCTCTCCGCCATTCCAACGCCCGCATGAAGGAGCCATGAAATGGACAGCAGCGACCTCATCCAGATCGAAGACATCTACGGCGCCCACAATTACCACCCCCTCGATGTCGTCATCAGCAAGGCCCAGGGGATCTGGGTGCATGATGTCGAGGGCCGCAAGTACCTCGACTTCCTGAGCGCCTATTCGGCCGTCAACCAAGGCCACCGCCATCCGCGCATCGTCCGGGCCCTTATTGAGCAGGCCCGCAAGCTGACCCTGACCTCCCGGGCCTTCCGCAACGACCAGTGGCCCATGCTGGCCAAGGAAGTCTGCGAAATGACCGGCTACTCCATGGTCCTGCCCATGAATTCCGGCGCCGAGGCCGTGGAGACGGCCGTCAAGACCGCCCGCAAATGGGCCTATCAGAAGAAGTGCGTTCCCCAGGACAAGGCCGAGATCATCGCCTGCACCAACAATTTCCACGGCCGGACCGTCACGGTCATCAGCTTCTCGACCGAGCCGCTCTACCGCCAGGATTTCGGCCCCTTCACCCCCGGATTCACGATCATCCCGTTCGGCGACGCCGACGCGCTGGAGAAGGCGATCACCCCGAATACGGCCGCCTTCCTGGTCGAGCCCATCCAGGCCGAGGCCGGGATCCTCATTCCGCCCGAAGGCTTCCTGCGGCGGGCCGCCGAGATCTGCAGGGCCAACAACGTCCTGCTCATCGCCGACGAGATCCAGACGGGGCTCGGCCGGACCGGCAAGCTCTTCGCCTGCGAGTACGAGGGCGTCCGGCCGGACATGGTCGTTATCGGCAAGTCCTTGGGCGGAGGCTGCTATCCCGTTTCGGCCGTCCTGGCCGACCGGGAGATCCTCGGAGTCTACAAGCCCGGCGAGCACGGTTCGACCTTCGGCGGCAATCCCCTGGCTTGCGCCGTGGCCCGGGAAAGCCTCAAGGTCACGCGTGACGAGAAGCTCGTCGAGAACGCGGCCGAGCGTGGCGCTTACTTCATGGAGAAGCTGCGCAAAGTCCGCAGCCGCCACATCAAGGAGGTCCGCGGCCGGGGCCTGCTCATCGGAGTTGAGCTTCATCCCGCGGCCGGCGGCGCCCGGCGCTTCTGCGAAGAGCTGATGAAGGAAGGGCTCCTGTGCAAGGAGACCCACGAGAACGTCATTCGCTTCGCGCCGCCCCTCATCATCAGGGACAAAGACCTCAATTGGGCCGTCAAGCGTATCAAGACCGTCTTTAAAAGACTGGCGTGATCCGGGCAGCTCGGAGGCGAGTGTCCGGTTTTTAGGACGAACCTCTTTGGTCGTCCTGGTGATCGGCCTGGGATATGCTGGCATATTCCTTGCATTCTTGAGGCTCAGGAGGATGAAGATGAAGAAATCCATTGGCTTCCTGCTTTTCGCGGCCTTCGCGGTCCTCGTCGGGAGCTCATGCATCAGTTACGGCCCGTACGACGGATCCGGGAACTATTCCGGGCCTTATAACGAGAACGCCTCTTACGACCGCTACGACAACCTCGACAGCGCTTATTTCTATGACCAACTCCAGCCTTATGGCGCCTGGGTTTCGTACCGGCCCTACGGGTATGTCTGGATCCCCGGGAACGTCGGCTACAATTGGCGTCCTTACTCCAGAGGGCGCTGGGCCTGGACCGATTACGGCTGGAACTGGGTCTCGGTCGAGCGCTGGGGCTGGATCGCCTTCCATTACGGCCGCTGGGGTTGGGACCGGGGTCTGGGCTGGTACTGGGTCCCGGACGCCATCTGGGGGCCGGCCTGGGTGGCTTGGAGATGGGGCGATGCGCACATCGGCTGGGCGCCACTGCCGCCGGGTGCGGACTACATCCCCGGCCGGGGATTCGGCCGGAATCGTTGGGATTTTCCCGAGAACTCCTGGAATTTCGTCCGCGGTCGGGATTTCATGGACAGGAGCATCGATCGTTGGATCCTGCCGATCGAACGGAACCGGACGATCCTCGACCGGACCGAACTGGGCGTCAATATCAACGAGCGTGACCGGCATATCGTCAATGACGGCGTCGATCCCGATTTCGTCCGCCGGCAGACCAACCGGACGGTCGATCGCTACACTCTCAAGGACGCGACCCGTCCGGGCGTCGAGAGGGAAGAAGGGCATGACCTGGTCGTCTCCAAGCCGGTGATCAAGCGCAACGAAGCGGCCAAGCCGAAGCAGGTCATCGATCAGGCCAAAGCCGAAAAAGAGCTCAGCGGCGAAACGGCCAATCCCGTCTTCCGCCGGGCGCCCCGCAACGAGGAAGAGATCCTCCGCCAGGACCACAGCAAGGAACAGCAGCTCCTGAAAGAAAGTCAGGAGACCGAGATCAACGAGGTCCGCCGGCGGGCCCAGGAAGACAGGTCCAAGGTCCAGAATCCGGTCGAGAAGAGGAAGGTCGAGGAGCAGGCGGCGACCAGGGTGGCCGAGCTGAAAAAGAAGCACGACCAGGAGAAGGCCGAACTCGCGAAGCGGCAGAAGGCCGAAGAGGACAAGACGAAGAGAGCGCCGGTCCGCCGCAAGACCGAGACCGAGAAGCACTAGGCCGTCTGGCGGGCCCGGACGGTGGCGGCCAGGGCCGCCGCGAGAATGATGGCCCCTCCCGAGACCGTTCTCAGGGAGGGGCTCTCGCCGAGGAAGATCAGGGCGAGCAGGATGCCGTAGACCGGCTCAAGCGAGCTCAGGATGCTGGCCGTCCTGGCCCCGGCGCCCTTCAACCCGTCGATGAACAGGGTGTGGGCGGCGGCCGTGCAGAAGATCCCGAGGACCGCGACGAGCGCCCAATCCCGGCCTGAACGGGGGAGGCTCGTGCGGACGACCGCCGGCACAAGGATCAACCCGGCCACGAGGTCCTGGTAAAAGGCCACGGTCAGGCTGGCGTGCCTGGACGCCAAGCCACGGTTAAGAACGGACAGAAGCGAGAACGACAGGCCGGCGCCGAGGCCCCATAGCACGCCGCGGACGACGGCGTCGGAAATATCGAGCCTGGGGATGATGAGCGCGATCCCGGCGACACAGACGAGGGCGTACCCAAGGCTCTCCATCTCCCACCGCTCCCGGGTCAGCAACGGCTCGAGGAAAGCCGTGAAGACCGGAAAGCTCGAATAGGCCAGCAGGCCGACGGCGACCGAGGAGACTTGGACGGACTTGAAGAACATCGTCCAGTGGGCGGCCAGGACCAGGCCGCAGAGGCCGAGAAGAAGACAATCGCGCCGCGAAGCGACGCGAAACGAGGTCCGGCCCAGGGCCATAACGGCCGCCAGAGCGAGGCAGGCGAAGAAAACCCGGCCGAGGACGATCGTGACGGCCGGCCAAGCCAGCCATTTTCCGAACAGACCCGGGAAGCCGAAAAGGAAGACGGCCAGATGGATCTCGGCGAGGCTGCGGGAGCGCGGCGGCACAGCGTCATTATAATCCTTTTCTTTGCTATTGGGCCGATTTGTGCTAAGATAACCTTTACTTTTTAGGAGATAACGGCAGGTTTTCTCCTCCCGTCCGCGGACGGCCAAAACCCATGTCCTACGAGATATTCGCCCGAAAATACAGGCCCTGGAAATTCGAAGAGGTCATCGGGCAGCTGTCCGTCGTCCGGACCATTCAAAACGCCATCGCCTCCGGCCGCATCGCCCAAGCCTACCTGTTCTCCGGGGTCCGGGGCACGGGCAAGACCACCGTGGCCCGCATCCTGGCCAAGGCCTTGAACTGCGCTAACGGGCCGACGCCGCACCCCTGCCCGGACCGCGAGCACCCCTGCCAGTACTGCAAGGCCATCCACGAGGGCAGCGCCATCGACGTCCTCGAGATCGACGGCGCCTCCAACCGCCAGGTCGACGATATCGAGCCCATCCGCGAGATGGTCAAATACAAGCCGGCCTACACCCGGACCAAGGTCCTCATCATCGACGAAGTTCACATGCTCTCGACGCATGCCTTCAACGCCCTCCTGAAGACGCTCGAAGAACCGCCGCCCAACACGGTGTTCATCTTCGCCACGACCGAGTTCGCCAAGGTCCCGGCGACCATCGTCTCGCGCTGCCAGCACTTCGAATTCCGCAAGATCTCCCATAAGGACATCATCAACCACCTCATGGAGATCGCCAAGAAGGAAGGCATTACCATCACCCCGGCCGGGCTGGCCCTGATCGCCGAGGCCGCCGACGGCAGCATGCGTGACGCCCAAAGCCTTCTCGACCAGGCCGTGGCCTTCAGCGGCGAGAACATCGGCGATGAAGACCTCAAGACGATCCTGGGGACGGTCGGCCAGGAGGTGCTGACGAGCTTTTCGTCCGCTGTCCTGGACGAGAAGCCCGAGGCGGTCTTCGCCCTGGTCGAGAGCGTCGTCGCGGCAGGCTACGACCTGCGCTTCGTCTTCGGCAAACTCATCGAGCATTTCCGGGCCCTGCTCCTCGTCCGTTCGGTCGAGCATCCGGAGGACCTCCTCGCCGTCAGTTCTGAGGGTCTGGAGACGCTGCGCGCCGAAGCCTCCAAGACCGGCCCGGAAGATCTGCTCCGCTATCTTCTCGCCCTCCAACAGGCGGAAGCCGGACTGAAGTATTCGGCCATGCCGCGGATCTACTTCGAGGCTTTCCTGGTCAAGCTCTGCCACTTCCGCAAGATCGTCCCGCTCCGGGACCTTATCAAGGACGTCGAATCGCTCAAGGAGGCGTCCCCGAGGACGCCGGCCGGACCTGCCTCGGGGCTCGCGCCGAAAGGCGTCCCTCCCGCTGCCGGCTCTTCGCGCCCGGGACCGGCGGCCGCGGGGCCTCAGACCGGCCCGCAAGCCGCCCCGCCCAAGCCGGCGGCTGCAGGCCAAAAAGACGTCTTTGCCCGGGTCCTCGAAAAGCTCGCCGTGGACCGGGCCCCTCTGGCGGCCCTGCTCGGGCAATACTCTTCGGTCATGGTCAGGGACAACGTCCTCGAGGTCTTCTTCGGGAGTGGCCGGGGCTTCTTCGTCACCAGCGTCCAGGAGAAGGACGTCCGCGCCGTCGAAAGGGCCGCCTCCGAGGTCCTGGGCCGGGAGATCAAGGTCCGTTTCGCCGAGGAGAACGCGACTGACGGCGGGCCCATCCGGCCGGGCCGGGAGCTCGAGTCGGCCATGAAGGACCCGGCCGTCCAGTTCTTCATGAACACCTTCAAGGCCCAGGTCCTGTCGGCCGACCCGGTCCCGGCCTCACGCGAGGCCGCGCCCAAGGGCCGCGGACCGACGGAGAAGGACCAATGAAAAACGTCATGGACCTCCAGAAGATGCTCAAGTCAGCCCAGGAGATGCAGGACCGGCTCCAGAAGGAGCTGGCCGAGCTGCGGGTCGACGGATCGAGCGGCGGCGGCATGGTCACGGTCGTCCTCGACGGCCACAAGGCCCTGCAGTCCATCCGCATCGACCCCGAGGTCGTGAACCGCGACGAGGTGGAGATGCTCCAGGACCTCGTCGTGGCCGCCTTCAATGACGGCGCGGCCAAGGTGGACGAGGCCCTGGCGGCCAAGCTCGGCGGCCTCGGCGCGGGCCTGAAGATCCCGGGGCTGACCTGATGTTCGAATACGCCCAGCCGCTCCACGACCTCATCGAGGAGCTGCGCCACATCCCCGGCATCGGGGCCAAGACGGCCCAGCGCATCGCCTTCTATTTCCTGGGCCTGCCGTCCGAAGATACCGACCGCCTGGCCGAGGCCATCCGCGAGGCCAAGCGCAGGATCTTCTACTGCTCCCGCTGCAACAACATCACCCACGTGGATCCTTGCCTGATCTGCTCGGACGAGCACCGCTCCGACGAGTCCCTTTGCATCGTCGAGGAGCCGTTCAATATCTCCTCGATCGAGCGGACGGGCGCTTACAACGGCCGCTACCACGTCCTGCTCGGCGCCCTGTCGCCGCTCAAGGGCCGCGGGCCGGACGAGCTCCGGCTGGGGAAGCTGACGAAAAGGATCGAAGAGGGCGCGTTCAAGGAGATCATCATCGCCACGAACCCGACGGTGGAAGGGGAGGCCACGGCCCTGTACCTCCTCCGCGTGATCAAGGGTTACGGCATCCGGATCACCCGGTTGGCCATGGGGCTGCCGGTAGGCTCGGACCTCGATTTCGCCGACCAGGTGACCATCAAGAAGGCCCTGGAGGGCCGGACGGAGCTCAAAGAATAGACCTCAACGTCCCCGAAGACGTTCCACAGTATGCCATAAGGAGTTGTCCATGAACGAAACGAAGAAGAACATGCAGACGATCGACGGAAATACCGCGGCGACCCATGTCGCCTACGCGTATTCCGAGGTCGCGGCCATCTACCCCATCACGCCCTCGTCGACGATGGGCGAGCTCGCCGATGAGTGGTCCGCCCACGACCGCAAGAACATCTTCGGCCAGCGGGTCGACGTCATCGAGATGCAGTCGGAGGGCGGCGCGGCGGGCGCGGTCCACGGTTCCCTCTCGGCCGGCGCCCTGACGACGACCTTCACCGCGTCCCAGGGCCTGATGCTCATGCTCCCCAACATGCACAAGATCGCCGGCGAGATGCTGCCGACCGTCTTCCTCGTCTCGGCCCGTTCGCTGGCCTGCCAGGCGCTGTCGATCTTCGGCGACCACAGCGATGTCATGGCCGCCCGCAACACCGGCTTCGCCATGACCTGCGCCGGCTCCGTCCAAGAGGCCCAGGACCTGGCCATCGTGGCCCACCTTGCGACCCTGCGCACCAAGATCCCCTTCCTGCACTTCTTCGACGGCTTCCGCACCTCCAACGTCGTAGAGAAGATCGACGTCGTGTCCTATGAGACCCTGAAGGGTCTTTTCGAGCCCCAGTATCTCGAGGACTTCCGCAAGCGCTCGCTCAATCCCGAGAGGCCCATGCAGAAGGTCGGCCAGCAGAATCCCGACGTCTATTTCCAGGGGCGCGAGACCGTCAACAAGTACTATCTCGAGTGCCCGGGCCTCGTCCAGCACTATATGGACAAGGTGGCCGGGGCCATCGGACGCCGGTACCACCTCTTCGATTATTTCGGCGCCCCCGACGCCGACAAGGTCATCGTCATGATGGGCTCGGGCGCGGAGACCGCCGAGGAGACGATCAATTTCCTCAACGCCCGGGGCGCCAAGCTCGGCCTGATCAAGGTCCGGCTCTATCGGCCGTTCGACGCGGCCGCGCTCGCGGCGGCCCTGCCCGCGTCGGCCAAGAAGGTCGCCGTCCTCGACCGGACCAAGGAACCCGGCTCGCTCGGCGAGCCCCTCTATCTCGACGTCGCCCTGGGCCTCTCCGGCCGCCCGGTCAAGGTCATCGGCGGCCGCTACGGCCTGTCCTCCAAGGAATTCACCCCGGCCATGGTCCAGGCCGTCTACGAGCACCTCGACGGCAAGGCCACCCACGGCTTCACCGTGGGTATCATCGACGACGTCACCCATACGTCGATCCCCGTCGGCCCCGTCCTCGACACCGAGCTTCCCGGCACGGTCCGCTGCAAGTTCTACGGCTACGGCTCGGACGGCACGGTCGGCGCCAACAAGAATTCGATCAAGATCATCTCCGACCACACCGAGATGTACGGCCAGGGCTATTTCCAGTACGATTCCAAGAAGTCCGGCGGCGTTACCATCTCCCACCTCCGCTTCGGCAACCACCCGATCCAATCGCAGTACTTCCTCAACACCGTCGATTTCGTCGCCCTCCACAAGCCCTCCTATATCGGACGGCTGGACATCCTCGAGGGCATCCGCGAGGGCGGGACGTTCCTCATCAACTCCGACTGGAAGGCCGCCGACGTCTTCGAGCATCTGACCGAGGACATGCAACGGACGATCATCGCCAAGAAGGTCAAGGTCTATACGATCGACGCCCTGAAGATGGCCGGCGAGCTCGGCCTGGGCCTGCGTATCAATACGATCATGCAGGCCTGCTTCTTCAAGCTCTCGGGCGTCCTGCCCGGGACCGAGGCCATCGCCCTGATGAAGAAGGCCATCGAGAAGACCTACGGCCGCAAGGGCCAGGACGTCGTCCAGATGAACTGGGACGCCGTCGACCGGGCCGCCTCCGGCCTCGAGGCCGTGCCCATCCCGGCGACGATCACCAAGTCGGTGCCGGTCACGAAGATCGTTCCCGACAACGCCAGTGCCTATGCCCGCGAGGTCATCGACCCGGTCACCCGGTTCAAGGGCGATCTGTTGCCCGTCTCCAAGATGCCGCTCGACGGGGCCACCCCGACGGCCACCGCGCGGCTCGAGAAGAGGGGCATCGCCACCGAGTGCCCGAAGTGGATCCCGGAGAACTGCATCCAATGCAACCAATGCGGTTTCGTCTGCCCTCACGCCACGATCCGGGCCAAGCAGATCGCCCCGGCCGATCTTGTCGGCGCGCCCGAAGGCTTCGTCACCGTCAAGTCCGTCACCAAGAACGACCGCGACCTGCGCTATCGCGAACAGTGCTACATCGAGGACTGCGTCGGCTGCGGCTCCTGCGCCCAGGTCTGCCCGGCCAAGAACAAGGCCCTGGTGATGACCCCGATCGCCGAGCTCAGGGCCGCCGGAGAGACCCAAAAGGCCGAGTTCTTCGACCGGCTCCCCGACAACGTCCTCGACGGCGTCAAGCCCGATACCCTGAAGGGCAGCCAGTTCCTGCGGCCACTCTTCGAGTTCAGCGGCGCCTGCGCCGGCTGCGGCGAGACGCCCTACGTCAAGCTGGCCACCCAGCTCTACGGCGACCGGATGATCATCGCCAACGCCACGGGCTGTTCTTCGATCTACGGCGGCACCTTCCCGACCTGCCCGTATGCCATGACGACGGAAGGGAAGGGCCCGGCCTGGGGCAACTCCCTGTTCGAGGACAACGCCGAGTACGGCTTCGGCATGCGCCTGGCCGTCGACGCCAACCGGCGCCTCTTGGGCGTTTCGATCGACGCCGTGGTGGCCGCCGGGACGACCCCCGCGCTGACCGACGCCCTGACGAAGATGAAGGCCGTTTGGACCTCGACCGGTGAAGGGGCTAAGGCCGCCGCCAAGGCCGTGCGGGCCGCCCTGCCCGAGGCCCTGGCCAAAGCCAACGGGTCCAAGGGCGCCCTGGCCAAGGTCGAGGAGCTCAAGGACTTCCTGGTCGAAAAGAGCGTCTGGTGCATCGGCGGCGACGGCTGGGCCTACGACATCGGCTACGGCGGCCTCGACCACGTCCTGGCCATGAACCGGAACGTCAACGTCCTCGTCCTCGATACCGAGGTTTATTCCAACACGGGCGGACAGGCGTCCAAGTCCACGCCGACCGGCTCCGTGGCCAAGTTCGCGTCGTCCGGCAAGAGGACCTCCAAGAAGAACCTCGGCATGATGGCCATGAGCTACGGCTATGTCTACGTCGCCTCGGTGGCCATGGGCGCCAATATGAACCAATGCCTCAGGGCGTTCCTCGAGGCCGAGGCGTATCCCGGTCCGTCGATCATCATCGCCTATTCGCCCTGCATCAACCACGGCATCGACATGAGCAAATCCCAGGCCGAAGAGAAGCTGGCCGTGGACACGGGCTACTGGACCCTCTACCGGTTCAACCCGCTCCTGGCCCAGGAAGGCAAGAACCCGTTCCAGCTCGATTCCCGCGAGCCCAAGCTCGAGTACGACGCCTTCCTCAAGAACGAGGTCCGCTACAAATCGCTCGTCCAGCAGTTCCCCGAGATCGCCAAGGAGCTGTTCGCCCGGGCCGCGGTGGAATCCCGGAAGCGCTACGAATCCTACAAGAAGATGGCCGAATGACCTCAAGGAGAGGTTCTGATGAAAGATAACAAGAGCCGGCCCGTCCGCGCGGCCATCGTCCTGGCCGGGTGCCTGGCCTTCTCGAGCTGCGCCACCCTGGGCAACATGGCCTCGGTCCTGGCCAATCTGCAGCACCTGAAATTCAAGATCGCGAGCGTCAGGGACTTCCGTCTCCTGGGGCTCGACATCAGCGGAAGATCGAAGCTCACAGACTTCGGGGCCACGGACATCCTGAAAGTCGCCCAGTCCTATTCGGCCAAGAAGCTGCCGGTGTCGTTCGTCATGGACGTCTTGGCGGTCAACCCGAACGACGGCACGGGCGGAACGACCAAGACGACAAGTACGCTGACGGGTCTCGAGTGCCGCCTGCTCATCGACGGCAAGCCGACGGTCACCGGGAATATCGAAAGCCCGGTCGAGATCCCCGGCACGGGCCAGGAATCGGTCATCCCTCTGCGCCTGTCACTCGATCTTCTGGAGTTCTTCACGGACAAGCGCTACGAGGACCTGGTGGGGATGGCCCTGGCCATCGGCGGTCGGAACGGCTCGGCGGCCCGGCTTTCGCTCGACGCCCAGCCGACGGTCTCCACGCCTGTCGGGCCCATCACCTATCCCGGCCGGATCACGATCGTCAGCACCGATTTTCGCTAGGATCACCGGTCCGCCGGCCCGGCCGGCGCCGCACCGACAGTGATGCGCAGGGCCCGGGCGGGGTCCAGGACTCTGCGGATATAGTCGTTCATCTCGTCGAGTTTGACCGCGTCGTAGGCCTCGAGCAGCCCGGCGGCAGAGGCCGCGCCCAGGCCGAGGGTCTCAAGGAGACTCAGCGTCCGCAGCCGCGGCGATTTCGCTTCCGTGCCCCGGAGGAAACGGGCTCGGGTCATCGTCCGCGTGGCCTCCATCTCCGCCTCCGTCACCCCTATCTCCCGGAGGGATTCGAGCGTCCGGTCGAGCGCCGCGGCCGCCTCCACGCTCTTGGCCCGGCCCGTCTCGAGATGGGCGATGAGCACCCCCGCCCTTTTCGTCCAGGTCAGGTCGGCATCGACGTCGTAGGCCAATCTCTCGTCTTCCCTCAACGCCCAGAGCCGCGAACCGGGGCCGTTGCCGAGCAGGGTCTCGAGCAGGTCCCCCCGGGCCAAGTCCGCGAGGCCTGTCCGGGGCAGGGCGAAGGCCCGCCCGACGTAGGTCTGCTTGCTCTCTCTCTCCCGGCTGATATCGCGATCATCGGGCACGACCGGTTCCCGCGCCGGGATATCGGCGGCGGTTCCGTCGGGGATCTCGGCGAAAGACCTCTCGAGAAGACGGCGGACGGATTCCCGGTCCAGGTCCGTCATGACGCAAAAAAAGATATTCGGCTTGACGACAAGACGGCGCACGAACGCGACGACGTCTTTCCTGTCGATGGCCTTGAGGCTCGTCTCCGTCCCGTAGACATCCGATCCGTACCCGGTCCCGCCAAAGAAGGCCTTGAACGCCGCGTTGCGGCCGACGGTCACCGGGTCGTCCTCTTCGGCTTTTCGATTGGAGGCCATGAGCTCCTTGACCCGGCCGACCCGGAGACCCGAGAGGAGCGGGTCCTGGACGACCTTCCCGGCCAGCCGAAGCGCCTCTTCGAGGTGCTCGGAAAGGCACTCGACGAGGACGATCGAGCTGTCCTCGAGGCAGACGTAGCTGAGGCGGGTCGCCTGGGCCATCAGGTCCTGAACCTTGCCCTCGTCGGGGATCTCGAGGAGCAGCCGGGTGGAAACAGCGGCCAGCCCGTCGAGTCCCGGCGGAACGGCGGACTTTCCGCCCCCGATGACCAGACCTACGACAGTGGCCGGCGAAACAGGGTCCTTCTGGTAGACGCAGGGGATGCCCGTCGCCAGAAGGAACCTCTCGGGAGGGTTGGCCCAGGGCCGCGGCGGGTCTTCGGCCCGGCCCGCGCGCGTAGCCGCTCCGCCGGCGGCCAGTGCGGCCAGTAGGAGGAGCACGGATCGTCCGCGCCGGGCGGCCGGGTCGCTCACCGCTTCTTCTCCTTTTCCGGGACGATGGAGACCGCGGCATATTCGTCCCGTCCGAGATAGCGTGCCGCGGCCTTCCGGAGATCGCTCGAATCGACCTTCTCGATGCCATCGAGATAGCGGCCCGGGTTCTCCCGGGTGTTGAGCAGCATGTGACGGACGAGCGAGCCGGCCAGCTGAAGGCCGGATTCCTCCGCCAGGGCCGAGGCGAAGCGGATCTGGTTCTTGGCCATCTCCAGGTAGTCGAACGCCGCCAGCTCCGCCTCGGGCGATAGAAAATCCTTCTTCGAATAGGCTTCGCCATGGGACTTCTTGAGAAAGGACACGGCGGCCCGCTCGACCGCGGCCAGGTCCTTGGGGTCCGCCTTGACCGATACGACGGCCGCGCCGCCGAACTTGAAGGCGACATAGGTCATCGAGACATTCTGGACAGAATCGCGCTGGCCGCGGAGGGTGGCCCCGAGGAGAGGGTTCACGCCGCGGCCGAGAGCCTCGACCAGGACGTTCATGGCGAACTGGCCGGGGTCGTTGTAATCC
>Ga0326732_1000015_pt1 | contig 42920 bp, 39 predicted proteins | sample MHFSIPfraction_4_FD_207644 | JGI IMG/M metagenome (GOLD analysis project Ga0326732, IMG submission 207644) | Lab enriched peat soil microbial communities from Michigan Hollow, Ithaca, NY, United States - MHF12FN SIP fraction | ecosystem: Environmental > Terrestrial > Soil > Wetlands > Peat...
CGCACTGACGCATCATGTCGGTTCGACCGGCATAAAAAAAAGTGCTGTACTGCGCCGGGCAACCGGAACAGTTGAGCACCATAGCAGCATTGCCAAGGCGGAGACAGCCTAAAGCCCTGAACTGTTGGTCGCGGAATGAATTAACGCTGGCGTGGTGTTTTGCGCGGCTGTTCCAGCAAAACCCATGACCGCGACAGAAGGGAGCACCGGCGGTTGAGGGCGAAGACCCTGTTTTACCGCCTCACTTCACGTCATCGACGACGGCGCTGCAACTTGATGATGACATGAAAACATGCTGACATGGCAGCATGTTGACAATACGATAAGCCTGCATGCAATCATGTAAACATGACAACATTCAGACATGTAAAAAGCCCCGGATCAACCGGGGTCTTTGTCACTATGGGAGTCTGTAAGATAAAGTGTGTAAACGGTCATAGTTTCCTATCATGCAAAAAGGAGAACAACTATGGCCAAAAAGAAAGAGAAGATTCCAGATGTTCAGGGAGAGCTGATTGATCAGCTTATCCGTGAAAGCGGTGGTCCGCAAGCCCTCTTTGACAAGGGGGGTTTGCTGGATATCCTCAAGAAACGCCTGATCGAAAAGGCGCTTGAAGCCGAAATGGACGAGCACCTTGGCTATCCGAAGCATACCCCGATAGTTCCGAACTGCGGCAACAGCCGCAATGGTCACGGAAACAAAACGATTATCGTTGACAACGACCAGTTAGACATCAACCCGCCCCGAGATCGCAACAGTACCTTCGATCCACAATTGATCCCGAAACGCCAGACTCGATTCAAGGGGTTCGATGAGAAAATTCTGGCTATGTATGCCCGAGGCATGAGTGTTCGAGACATGCAGGCTATGCTCATGGAACTCTATGAGGTCGAAGTCTCGGAAGCATTGATCAGCAGCGTGACCGATGCGGTGCTTGATGATGTCCGTGCCTGGCAGAGCCGCCCGCTTGATCCGGTGTACCCTATTGTTTATTTCGACTGCATTGTCGTTAAGAGCCGTCAGGAGGGCAAGGTCAGCAACAAGGCGGTTTATCTTGCTCTGGCCATTACGATGGAAGGCCAGAAAGAGCTGCTTGGGCTCTGGATTTCCCAGAACGAAGGGGCGAAATTCTGGCTCGGTGTCATGACCGAACTGAAGAACCGAGGCGTCCAGGATATCCTGATAGCCGCCGTAGACGGGCTGGTCGGATTTCCTGATGCTATCGCTGCTGTCTATCCAGAGACGGAAGTCCAGCTCTGCATTGTGCACATGGTGCGCAACTCGATGAAATTTGTTTCATAGAAAGATCGAAAGGCTCTTTGTGCTGACCTGAGAACCATTTACGGATCGAAAACCATTGGTGAAGCCGAACTCGGCCTGCAGGCCTTCGCAAAAAAATGGGATGACAGATATCCCACAGTCAGCCAGCTCTGGCAACGGCACTGGGATAACATCACTCCATTTTTCGCTTATCCATCGGATATCCGAAAGGCCGTTTATACGACCAATGCCATCGAGTCGCTGAACCGGTCATTGAGGAAAGTGCTGAAAACCAAAGGCTCTTTCCCGAATGATGAATCGATCCTGAAGCTGATGTATATGGCATTGCAAAACATCTCAAAGAAATGGACGATGCCAATCCAGAACTGGGGTTCGGTGATCAATCAGCTTTCCATTAAATTCGAGGGCAGGGTTCTGTTATGAAATTGACCGTTTACACAGTTTTCTGAACAGACCCCACTATGGAACGCTTATGACCCCCGCAGGAGAATTTTCAGGTTGCTGGCGTGAAGCAATATGACTTACGATAGATCCGTCGGCAGTCTGGCATAATGGTGACTTGAGTTGCTTTTCTGTATGTATATCAGTATAATTACTGAACTAGTATCCAGAGTAGTACCGAATACTGAGCCCATACTCTATCGTGCTATGATACCCTCATGCTATCGAGTACTTCCTCTTCCTGATTACCTCACTATTCCTTGCGATATCTCTCCTGGCAGGGACAGCCTTCCCCAACTATCTTGTAATGACCAGTACTAGACTTTGATGAAACATCACTAAACATCAAGCTAAATGTACTCCGTTCACCGCGATAAGGATCTCATTCAAGTGTTTGTGTATGGTAAGCTGGATGAGAAAGAACTGTTCGATGCACAGATGCATCTCATGATTCAGCCGGATTATCTCCACAAGAACTCCATCTGGATATTCGATGAGACCTTTGACAGTGATTATTCTGAAACGAAAGAACTTGAGCTGATCAACCAGATCAAGCGTTATTTTCCTACTGGCGCAACAAAAAAAAAGGCGGCACTGCTTACAAAATCCAGTAAGCACTTCCCCATGATGCAAACCTTTAGCGAAAAGGCAAAGAAAGAAGGCGTTCAATTCACGTTCAAAGCTTTTAAGAGATATAAGGAGGCAATGGATTGGCTAACGGGGGTGTTAGTCTTGGGATGGTTTTGCTGATGCGCAATATCTTTACTTTTAGAGTATCTCCAGTGGTGAAATTTTCTTCAAAGACAAGGTTTGCATTACAAGTTTTCAGATGTTTGAATTGACTTTTGAATTCCACGAAGAAGAAGCGTCGAAAAGGCGCAGGGATTGAGGCGAATTGCATAAATGGCCTGTCGGGCGTGCCCCCTGTCTATTAGACCACTTCTTATTGGCAAAAATCCGTTTGTGCGTCAGACCTGATGCGCGGCTTTTCGGCTGTCGCCTCCAAAAAGATTGTTGCTACTATTGCTTTTGGTATGCAGATTTCTCCTTGCCGTCACCACCGTTGAGCGCTCTAAGCTTCTGTTTGCATAGTCCCCCAAATCGATATGTGTTTGGAGTTGTGTTTCTGGCGAGTCGAGAGAAATCAATAGACGGCGTATATGGACGCAATACAACCGAAAAGTGTGAATTTTTAGGACCAACCTGTGCCTTCAATCAGACTCGTTCACATTACTAAGCCAACCATGATTGCGGAACCAAAGCTTTTCCTTTTCTCCATTCTTCTACGAGGTGTACGCCCTGAACATCACCCCAAACATTGCGATCCGCATGATCAAGGACAATGACTTGAAGGTCTCCCCTCGCTGAGGATATTGAGTGTCCAAAGACCTCAAACACTTTGCGAACTGCCGCGACATCCTCATCCCGAAACTTCGGGTCATCACCAAGGGCAGCTTCCCGAGCAGCAATCTGCGGAAAATAAACCTGACTTGGTTGGTCGTAAACGAGCATCCCAGGCACAGGACTTGCCGCCTGTTCAAGGAACAACTCATGCAAGGCTAGAGTTGATGCGACATGATACGAGAGCCAATTCGCACCGCTTCCGATTTCCCAAAGGTTGTCCGCTCGTCCCGAAGTCCCCGTCACTCGAATCGTGAGGTCATCGATATTGAGTTCCACAGGATCGTCAGGACGTTCACTGTCAAGCGATGGCAATACGCGCGATATAAATCCCGAAACGCGAGAGAGTGCAGACTTAATTCGCTTGTTGATGCCTGCCTCGGAAAGCTCTCCACGTAGTTCTTCAAGCCGCGCACGGAGATTTTCAACATCCGATCGCATTTCCTCATCGAAAGAGGGATCTGAATACATTTTGAGCGCCTGTTCCGCGCGTCCGAGAAACCGATCCACCGCAGACCGTTGCCAAGCGTCCTCATTTGCTCGTGCTGAGCGTTCCTCCAGACGACGCCTACGAAGTCGTACGCCCTGTAGCTGATCCGTATGACGACGCACTTCTTCACGGACTTGAACCAACTCACGATCAAAGGCGGCGGGTACAGGTGACATTTGCCTCGCTGATGCCTCTACTTCAGCTAAAGCATCGCAAAGGAGGTCCAACTCGTACTGGGAGTCTTTAAACTTACCTCCACAGATCGGGCAGGACGCATCGTGATGAAGCTCGCGCAGCCAACGAGAAAGCCCAAGGCGCTCACGCTGTTTTTGAAGCGCTCCTGTGTACTCATCAACCGTCTCGCGAAGTCGGACCATTTTCTCCATTCTGGCCCGAACCTCACTAAGGTTCAGCGCAACTGCTGCCTCCTCGCGGTCGAGGTCGCTTGCCTCGCGACTGGAAGTCTCAATTGCAGATGCAGTAACCGTAGCCTCGCGAGATGATTTCGCGACTGCGTGATGAAGAACCGCAATAAGTTCTGATTCCCGTCTCCCTTCAAGCACCTCATCGTCGGGCACTAAACCTAGCTGACGGGCTTCCGATATCCAAGCGTTCAGCTCGGCTTTCCATCGCTCGGTTGCCTGAGACTGCACCGACAACTCGCGCTCTATGCGTCGCAAATCGCGCTGTACTTGGTCCATTTCCCAGCGCTTTGCGAGTAGTTCCGGTGTCATCGCACCGAGAACATAAGGAAAAATGGTACGGAGCTTTTCTCGGTGCTCTGTCGTGTCGGCCTTGTAAAATAGAATATCAGGATTCGCCACGATGTTCTGCGGTTGAAAGACGAACGCAGCCATGTCCCTGAAACTCGGCCGGCACTTGAAGCTGCCGGCAAGTCCGGTGGGATCGAAACCCAAATTCGACAACCCCGCCAACCTGTCGAGAATACGCTTTACAGCATCAACCGTAGTGTTCTTCTCGGGAGCCAACTCCGGCACATCCACCCTCAACTCCTCAAGTAGATACATATCACCGGTACTCTGCTGTTCGCCTGGTTCACGGCGTGCGAGAAGCTTCTGTCCCTCGTCCGTATCGACGACAATTCCGAACCATGAGCACAAATCTCGAATCGTGCGCACCGGCACAGAGCACCGGTCGGAGCCGAGACAGTAATCCACGATCGGAATGACAGCCGATTTGCCAGTCTTTGATCCACCGGTGATGACGTTCGTCATCCCAGCTTGGAATTTAAGTCGCCTTGGTGGCTGGGCCAGGTTTCTAGACCAGAGTACAATTTCAAGTAACTGGAACTTCATTTCAGAACTCCACCCGTAAGATTCCTGAGATTTCGTAAACCGAAAGCGAGCGGCACCAGCCTCCCAGCTTTTCCGCTGCAGCTAGCAGTTCCTCAACAGACTTAGCGTCAACCGGCGGCTTAGTGTAAGAACGGGGCCAAATTGTGCCTCGTTCCGGGATCATTGTGACGAGCCCAGATGCGAGTGCTTGACGGACTGAGCGCAGCGAGAGGCCACGCAAGCTTGTTGCCCTTTGGTTGAGTGCAAAGAGTACATCACCTTTATCTCGAAATTTCTCCTCAAATTTTCGTGCTCCGGACGATGGGCGTGTAGAGGTCACCTCCTCACGGGTGCGCTCATGCAGAACTACCGGCAAAACGACGAATACGAGCGGAAATGGCACTCCATCATGGGGCTCATTCTGCGGAACGTAGCCGCAAGCAAATCTCCAGATCAAGGCGGCTCCGAGCGCAGGGTTCTGCATCGCCTGAACTTCGCTCAAGAGCCTAGTCACGCTATACCTCCCCCATCGTCGTCAGGGTCATAGACCATGGCAGTCGAAGTACTCCCCTTTCGAAGCTCGCCAAATCTTGGATGCCATCCCACCTTGAACGTATCCGCCAGTGCGTGGTAACTTCCAGGGACGAAGTAGCTGGGAACATCAAGGCCCTGCAGGTGAAAGGTGACCATAAGGCAATGCATGAGTAAAGCCTGACCAACTTGGGTCTCGGGCCGTCCAGACAACTCGATCCCCGCCAAACGCCTTCTGTTGTCCCAGTAACGTTCCAGTTGGTCCGAGAACTCTTCAAAGCTCGACTCGAGAACATCGCCACGTTCGCTCCATGTTGTACGGTCAACCGACGATCGTAGATAGTCGTTAACAGCTCGTACAAGGTCGAAATCTGCGCAGTCGACCCAGCGTAACTGCCTAATATATTGACGGTTCTGGAGTTCGTGCTCGACCTCAGACTCCGTTATCTCTACTGTGGTAGGAGTCAGCACTTCCGAACGATCGAACTTCCGCGCAGCAGAGATGAGTTGGCAATTGAACTCTTCCCAATTAATTATAGGAGGCCGCTTAGCCTCGATGAGTTTCTCAACTCGCTTCTTGGTCCACCCGAGAATCGACTTGAGGATCTCTTCAACAGCGGCTTCACCAATGGCCTTTTCCTTCAGTAGAGGAGTCAGATCATCGACCGGGCTCCCGGAACCAGTCACGAACTCCAATCCGGCGAACAGGCGGGACAGCGTGTCATCGCTGGCCTCCAAAACACCATTGACGTATTTGGCGATGGAGTCTGGAAGACTCGCCTTCTGGCCTCGCATCGGCTCAACACCCCAAAACATATCGCGCAAGTCGGCGATCACTGATAGGGCTTCTTGGGGACGTTCAATCTTACTGATCCTCTCAACAATCGTCCCACCATAGGGTTGCGCTACGTAGAGAATAAACTTCGTTTCCGTGGTCAGAGCACCGGACCTAATGGCCTCAACCCAGTTGTACAATGTCTTCCAGAGGTCCACGGAACGGTCAGCGACTGGATTGTGAACAAGCCCACTCTTCGATTGTTCTGCAACAACCTCCATGCCTCCCGTCACAGCCACGTCATCAAGGACTTCCAGAGAAACTGCCTGACCTTGCGTGCACTGAAGTAGGCGAGCGACCATGCGAGTGGTTTGGATTGAATAGCCATAGAACTGGCCCGGGGCCTGAGTTGATCGCTTTCGGCTAGCTGTCTTCATGGCCTGCGACCGACTATGGTTCTTTGAATCCGAACTCATCTAATTGTCTCAGCTAAGAGCCATTTTCTTTCCCAATAGTTTTGCTTGTCACAAGATAAATTGGGCACAAAACCTTTTAAAGGCTCACATAATTTGTAAGCTACTGCCTTGTCAACATCAACAATGAATATTGGTATCTGCGCATAAGTATAATATGCCGTCTTGGAAGGAAGGAATAAGCCGACAGCAAGGCTTACACTTATTATGTAAGCAAAATGTAAAGGATTATCAAGTTTCCGGATACTGTGTCAATACGAGGAAATCTTATCCGTTTACCAATTCACCAATGTTCAAAACTGTGTTAATGATGAGGACGGTACCGGCGGTAACCGATCCAGAATTCTCGATTATTCCCTGATCTTCAAAAAACGGTATTATGTCGCTCGTGAAATCTTCAGGGTGCTGCAAATCTCGCCGACACTGATGCTGAGGTTATTGCTCATTTTCCTGGCCATCTGCACCTTCGGATCGTTCGGAGATATCTTCGGACGTCCGCCATTCTTCCCTCTCGCGCGGGCGGCTTTCAGGCCGGCCTGAGTCCGCTCCTGAATCAGCCGACGTTCGAACTGTGCCAGGGTTGCAAAGATATTGAAAACCATTTCTCCAGATGCGGTGGTGGTATCGATGCCTCCGTCATTAATCGAACGGAAGCCGACTCCCCTGCCCTTCAGCTCTTCTACGATTTCGATGAGATGTCTCAGGGACCAGCCGAGGCGGTCGAGTCTCCAGATGACGAGGGTATCCCCTGCCTTCATTTCCTACATGCAAGCGTTTAGGCCTAGACGTTCGGATTTCGATCCGCTGGCTTTGTCGATGAAAATGAGTTTGTCGGGAATTCCGGCATGTTTGAGGGCATCAAGTTGGAGGTTGAGTTCCTGGCCGCTTGTCGAAACTCTGGCATAGCCGATCAGTCGTCCGGTTTTTGGGATTGTGTCGTTCATTCTTAAATAACTTCTGTTTTTATGGGTATCTAAGCCATAGTTTTATGATACGCCTTTACAAGGCATATAACTCCAGAAAAAGGGGCATTTCTGCCCCCTATTCCGATGTCTCAGAAAACGACCGTTTTCCGAGACACCTGTTATGCGAGCCGAGTAGATCCCAACAGAAAAAGCCCCCGTCAAGGGGGCCGACGGTCAGGCGCCGAATCTGGTGCACGCTCGGGCATGAGTCATCATCTCCTTTGTGGTAAAAGCAGTCTGGATCAGCCTGACCTGCCGTACAATATCGGTTCTTCCGGCGTGCCTCGAACAAATCTGCCGGAACTCATCTGCAAAGCCTACGCCGATCATCCGCATGGCCTCCAGCACGCCGGTCGATGCTTCGACCAGAAACAGCGTGATCATGTTCCCCTCCGACACCATCCACTCACGCCGAAACTCTTCGTCGAACATCGAGGCATCGATCGTCATATCGATACTGAATCCCGCTCCAAAATCAAGCACCAGAAACGGAATATCCTTCCGCTCAAAGAGATATGCGGTCAAACTTCCGCCCGAAAACAGCTCTTTCTCTTTTTTCGATATCCGGTTCAACGACATGAGCACATTGAAAAAGCGATCCGTCACGATAGCGACATGCTGCTCCCTGCCTGTGCAGAATTTCTCGATGGGAAACAACTTCCCGACCTGATAGACTTCCATGGTTTGTCCTGTTACGCCCGGCCTCTACCGGACTGATTATCGAAAACTTACAAAATCATTCCCCGGGGGGACAGAGGCTTCCCCGAGGACAGGCAAACTTTTTGGGCAAGGGAGACAAGAGAGCTGCACAAACCTGAGACATCGGGGGCGGAAGCGAACGACCCTTGAGCAAAAAGGCAAACTGGCCTATCTTGCCGGCCCCCCTCTGGGGATATGAGTGAATTCTCCATCCGCGAAGCGGGCATGACATCAACCGGCCAGCCCCAGGCTGGAAAACAAAAAAGTGCTGAACTGCGCCGGACAACCGGCACTGTTGAGCACCATAGTGCCAACGCCAAAGCGATGGCAACCTCAAGCCCTGAAACGCTGGTCGCGGAATGAATGAACGCTGACGTGGGGTTTTGTAAAGGCCGTTACCGCAAACCCCTTGACAGCGTCAGAAGGAAGCACCGGCGGTTGAGGGCGAAGCCCCGGTTTTCCGTGTCACCTTGAGGCAGCTCGGTTTCAACGCCATGCCAACAGGTAAACATGATGACATGATGACAAGTCAACAGGCATCATGATGACCGCCCTGTCCGTAGCGGAAATAGGCATGAGGTTTGCCCCTTTATGGCAGATGAACATTCGGAGAGGTTTGTTAAAATCTTGCCGATTTATTTACACATTACTGAAAGGGCATCTGCTCTCGTAATGGCAAACCATTGTAATCATGTGCGGACGGTTCGGGTTCTTCGAGCTCAAATACTTCCTTGACAAGCTTCGGCAGCTTGAGTTGCCCTTCGAGGAGGCACGGGGTTTCCAGTTCAACGCCAGCTATAATGTTGCGCCTGAAACCGATATTGTGGCCCTGCTGGGCGACCATAGCTCGTACACCCTCAGCCTGGCTCATTGGGGATTGATCCCGCACTGGTCGCAGGAGATGCCGAAAGTCAGGCCAATCAATGCCCGTGCTGAAAGCCTTGCCGTCAAGCCCTACTTCCGTCACATGTTGAACCGGCATCACTGCCTCATTCCTGCCAATGGCTTCTATGAATGGAAACGAACGGCTGGCACCAAGAAACAGCCCTATTTCATCGAGCTGAACGATGGTTCACCGATGGCTTTCGCGGGACTGTGGGACATCTGGCAGCCACAGGATCACCAGGCTCCGTCGGTAACCTCATGCACGATCATCACGACCGATGCGAACAAGGAGATGGCTGCGATTCATGACCGGATGCCGGTGATGCTTGAGCCTCGGCACTGGAAACAGTGGCTTGAAGCCGGTTCTCCGGATACCGTGAAGCTTCTTGCTCCAATCGATGACGGAGAACTTCATATTTATCCTGTATCCACCCAGGTCAACAACCCTCGCTATGTTCGCAGCGATTGCATCAGAGAAATTGAAATCGACAGCTAAACCGTACGCGACATGAAACTGCTTCGCATCCATCAAGGGCCTCTTCTGGATTTCTATTCCGCCGATTACTCGACCGAGCTTGCATTGCCTCTGGCCGATACGGGCATCTCTGCCGGATTTCCTTCGCCTGCCGAAGATTATGAAGAGGTCTCGCTCGACCTGAACAAAGCGCTCATCAAACACCCGGCAGCCACTTTTTACGCCCGAGTCAAAGGCACCTCCATGATGGATGCAGGAATCCTCGACGGTGACCTTCTGGTGATCGACAAGTCCCTCGATCCGAAAAATGGAGATATTGCGGTCTGCTTTCTCAATGGCGAATTCACCGTCAAGCGAATTGAGCAAATCGATGACGGCCTGTACCTCATGCCTTCCAATGAGCATTACCAGCCAATCAGGATCACCGAAGAGTCTGATTTTCAGGTGTGGGGCGTCGTGACCTTCGTCATTCACAAAACCCGTTAACGATCAGGATGTGCACCCATGTTTGCCCTGGTCGATTGCAATAATTTCTACGTCTCCTGCGAGCGGGTCTTCGATCCGTCTCTGAATGGAAAGCCCGTAGTCGTCCTCTCCAACAACGACGGCTGTTTCATCGCCCGGTCGAACGAAGCCAAGGCTATCGGCCTTCCGATGGGTGGCCCTGCGTTCAAATTCAGGGAGACGCTGAAGAAGAACCAGGTGAAGGTGTTCTCAGCCAATTTCCCGCTCTATGGCGATATGTCCTCCCGCGTCATGGAGACGCTTGCCGATCTGTCACCAGAGATCGAGATTTATTCCATCGATGAGGCTTTTCTGGATATGACCGGTTTCAGACGTTTCGGCCTCAATGAGTATGGAGCCATGATCCGGAAGACCGTCAGAAAACACACCGGCATCCCGGTCTGTATCGGCATGGGGCCAACCAAAACGCTGGCAAAGGCTGCTAACCGGCTGGCGAAAATAGAGCCTCGTTACAACGGCGTTTGCCTGCTGGCCGACGAGAAGGAAATCGAGGCAGCGCTGGCGCTATTGAAGGTTGAGGATATTTGGGGAATCGGTCGGCAGTGGGCTTCGCTTCTGCAAGCACGAAATATCAAAAGCGCTCTCGATTTCAGCCGGGCCTCGTCAACCTGGATACGTCAGCACCTGCACATTACAGGAGCGCGGATTCAGGAAGAGCTGAACGGTCACTCATGCCTTCCTCTGGAACAGGTACGGCCACCCAAGCAGAGCATCTGCACCTCCCGCTCCTTTGGACGCTCCGTGATCGAATTCGAGGAGCTGCAACAGGCCGTAGCCACCTTCGTCGGCAAATGCGCTGCCAAACTCAGGAAGGAAGGCTCCGTTGCTTCTACCTTGACCGTGTTCATCTGCACCAGCCCATTTAAAGAGCCATCCCGAAAATACTGGGGAACAAGAACCGTTGCTCTTCGGCAGGCGACTCAGGACACGATCGGCATCATCCGAACCGCCGATCAGGTTTTTACTGCGATTTTCAAGGCGGGATACGAGTACAAAAAAGCCGGGGTCATCGTAGGCGGGATTGCTTCTGCAACAGCTTCAGCAAGCCCCTTGTCACTTTTTCCCGATGAAAAGGCTGAACTGACGAGTGACCGCCAACGGAAGCTCATGCAGGTCATGGACAAAATCAACCGGCAGTATGGCAACGACACGATCCATACCGGGGCGGAAAATTCAGAAGCGTGGAAGCCGCAACAGACGAGGCGCTCGCCACATTACACAACGGCTTGGGGAGAGATTATTGAAGCATACGGTGGTTAAGCACTTTCTTCTGGGCCACGCATGACTCGTCGGAACACATCGACGGGGAAAAAGCGGGAACCGCAATCTTCCCAGACCTGAAGCCGACAATTAAAACCATTTCGCTACGGCTACCAGAGCAGATGCTCAATCGCATCAAGGTGCTTACCAACGAAAGAGACGTCCCCTATCAATCGCTTTTGAAAATGTTCCTCAAGAAACGAATCGACCGAGAATACGAGCCAAAACGCAACAAGCGACAATCCTTACGGAAAACGAACGCATGATCGGCCTCATCCACCGCTACGTTTCCCATAAAAAAGCTTTCTAAATACCGAATACAGACTATAGCATTGCATAACATTACTTTATAGAATTATTTCAATATACAAAAGACTGTCTTGGAGTTGCGTTTAGTTTACGTAGTAGTGAGCGCCCCCTCCGTGCTCCTTTACATACCCATTTTCTAATAAATTAATGCCCCGCTCATAATGTGTGAATTCATTTACAAAATCTTTGTCATCTTAATGTGCGAGATACCCGCCTCTATAAATTCTTTACCCTCTGTAATATAGCCCATTTTTTCATAAAATCCTTTTGCGTAAGTTTGGGCTATTAAAATATATTTATTGTACCCACTTTTATGCCCTACATTTTCGGCATATTCAACGATCTTCTTTCCTAGCCCATTCCCCCTCAAATCCTTTCTTACTGCAATTCTCCCAATGCGAATCGCTCCATTTGTAACCTGTCCAACTCTTGCACATGCAACCAACTCTTTCCCATCGTATATGTGACAATGGGAAAAATTATTCTCATCATCCTCAAACTCTTCTTCATACGCCATTTTTTGTTCTACCACAAAAACTTCATATCTTAATTGATACTCATTTTCTGTGATATCCCCATATGTTTTATAAGAGATGTTCATCATAACGAACTTTTTTCTTCGAACCAATCAAGACCTCTTTTCACCATTTCTTCCTTTACTTCTTCGCTAATGCCTCCATTGGTGTATTGCCTATGAAAATACACTTTAGGTTCCTTTCCCGTAATTCGGCATTGTTCCCATGCACTTCTGATTTTTTTAACTTCATTTGGATCAAAAACAAGCTCTCCTTCTAGTTTCGAACCTTCCAGTTTGTCCAAACTCACACCTCTTATAAGCGTAAGCCCACCATTATCACCATCAAGTTTAATGGCAAAAAAACCTTTGCCAACGATCTTTTTTAAATCTTCAGCAATATCATTAACAAAAAGTGTAGTGGTGTTTTTTCGAACTCTGTTATCATGGCAATTGTCTACTATTTTATTTATTAAATTATCTACTTCCCCATCTATGTACTTATATTTAAGTAGGGTGTTTTTATATGTCATCACGGCGATTCTAACTGTCTTTATGCCAAGCATATCCATTTCCTCCAACTTTCTAATCCATCCATCTTCATCGTTATTGCTATCTTTATCCCATTCATCGTTTTGCCAGAACGACATTGCCCAAATTTCCCCTTTGTATTTTTTTTTGTCTTTTCCCCTAAAATCATCTATTATCTTTTTTGCAGCTTCATGCAATTTCCCATAATAGACAGATCTTGCCAATCCGCCTGATCGCCGTTCTTTTATTAATTTATTTAACTTCGTCTCTACATCACTTAAATTGCTCCAATGAAATTCTTTTTCTTCTTCGTCAAGCGTAAGAATTTTTTTATAGACTTCACTTATACCAACGCATTTTTCAATATCACTCATTTTATTATTTAGGCTCATTATTTTGTCTTCATATTCAATAAATTTTTGATCTATAAAAAATTGCAACATAGAAAAAAGTGCCCCCATGTTAACTGCCAACACAGCAAGTCTTACGCCTATAGGAGTTGTTTCTGGTAATAATTTCACCAAAAGACCTATAACAACCGTTATAAACAGATTTATTATCAGAACTGCAATTCGAAGTTTTTTAGGTGGAATAATTTTCTTATCCATAATTTTTCCCTCCAAGATTAGTCTTTCTTGCTATTTTTCTTACTTTCTTTGCCAATTATTTCGGTTAAAGTCTCCATAACTGAATCAACTGATTTATCTCCTTTTTCCAATAGAGATTCGAGCATATATGGCAAATAGCTGCTAGATATTCCACCATCCACAGCAACTGTTGTACCATTAATAGAGGAGTTGTTTATTATATCAATAACCGCTTTAGCTAAATCCTTGTTTTGTCCGCTTGGGATTACAGGCGTTATAGATTCTGCTAAAGCTCTAGTTCCGACTGCTGCTACTCCCGAACTTTTGGGAATCCAACCCGGCGCCACACAATTCACTCTTATCCCATTATATAATCCAAAATTGTTTGCCAAAGATTTACTCATATTCTCTACAGCTGCCTTGCTTGCGTTATATGCGATTGTGACAAAACCACCTTCCTTTGCAGCACTGCTAGTAATATTCACAATACATCCACCTTTTTCTATATTGTCCTTTAGTCCAATGCAAATTGCCGCTATTGAAACAATATTATAATTTATCACTTTAGCAAAATCTAAGTAATCAAAGTCATAAAAATCATGTCTTAAGTTGTCACCAACAAAGGCTAGAGTATCGTGACAATTCACAATTACACTAAGCTTATAAACTTTAAGGCGCTTTATTAGTTCGTCAATGCTCTCTTTAGAGTTAAAATCAACTTGCTCAAATGTAATTTGAGCCGTTTGATTATCGGGCTTGTATTGCTTTTCATTAACCGCAATAACTTCGTAGCCATGTGCAAAAAGTTGCTCACTGACTTCTTTAGCGCGGACTCCAAAGCCGCAGCTTGTTACTAATGCTATTTTTTTCATTTTAAAATCTCCTAGTTTTATGGGTGCATATATTTATATTCTTCACACTCTCCTAATTCTTTATACAAAGTGATTATTGCTTTGCAGATTTCCTTTTTTTGTCCGTTTAATTTGCCTGTTTCATTTTGTACTTCTCCCAAACATTGCCCGCCACAATGCAACTTCGCAATACAATCTTTGCAATGCTCTATATTGTCAATATTTCTATCTTGCAACGCTTTGATTTTTTCTTGGTTGTAATCGAATTTTTTATCTTTATCGTTCCATTTTCCATAAATAAAACAATCCATATGATTGGCATTTTCTCCATAAACAACTAAATCACAAGCTGAAACATAACCGTCTGTTGTTAAATGTGGCACAGGCGTACAAGCACGACAATGTACTTTTGACTTTCCGTCAAAGTTACAAGTCAGAAAACTGCCATAAAAAACTCCTATTTCATATGCATACTGGCGAGTTTTAATAAAATGCGTAACATAAGAATCTATATCAAAATGGAATTTTTTTGCTCGTTTTTTGTCCTCAAAAAAAGGCTTATCTTTTACTTCTGGAAACACAGGGTCTGACCAAATGTTTTTCATTCCCATACCACAGAAATAATTAACCATATCTTTTTGGCGATCTACATTCAAATCTGTTATAGTTACCCTTGCACCAACCATAAAATTAGTTCTCATGTTGTGTGAAACTAACCACCTTACATTATCTTCGATTGTCGGCGCTGACGGTTGTTTGTGTGGAAAAGGTCTTTGCTTATTTTGAATATCTGGTGTTCCGTCAAAAGAAATCCACACATAATTCATGTTTTTCAAAATCCACTCTCGCTTTTCTTTGCTAAATGCACCATTCGTCTGAATTTCCACAGTAACATTTTCGTCTTGCTCTTTTGCATATTCTACAATTTTACACATTGTATCAAACTCTTCTGTCGGCTCGCCCGGGCCATAAAACCGAATGTGTCGGCTTGTATTTTTGGCAAAATACTCGTCAATTCCTGCCTTTGCGATCTCCAAAGGCAATGATTGTGATTTTTTTCTTGTTTCTTGATTGTAGCAATAAGTACAACGTAAATTACATTCTGTTGTCATAAAGAATGAAATCATTTGTTTGTTACAATGTGGCATTTTTTTTGTTTTTCAGTTCGTCTTTTTTATACATTCCAAATTCTTTATAACTTACTGCTATAGTCTTGACCCTTAAATAAAACACTATTAACCAGAATAATATATTTTGATCCATAACAAGCGCTGATTTACGTCGTATACATATATTTATCTTGACATTTCCTGATAAGTCACGCCAAAAATCGTATCAGCCAGCCACTTCTTAAATGACGGGTTGTCGCTGAACTGCTTGAACAGCTCGGTGTAATCGTTAACCAGATCGATCATGACCTTTTGTAACGCTGCGTCGTGTTCGATGCGGGCTGTTTTCTTGTCGTTGTTCTTCATGGCGTTCTGGTAGGCCTTATCCGCCGCAACCTTTTCAGGGATTTCCTCAGCAATTACCTTGCGAATCTTGTCGGCGTCTTTCCAGTCGATGTTGCCGAACTGGTCGTTGAAAGCTTTGATGATGTTGCTCAACTGATCCAGCTCTGGTTCCGGCTTTCGTCCTCCACCACTGGTTGGCACCGGTCCTATCTCGGCATCCTGATCTGGCAGCGTGATCCTCTGGGTGGATTTCACCTCGGCCCGGTAGCTGTCCATATCGATGGCTTCAAGGATGCCTCTTGATAGGTCTTCCTCTATCGGGGCCGGAAGTTTGGGAATCAGGAAGTTCAGGAAGATCGAGAGCTTCTCCCATCCCGCATTAGAGTATGGCAGGATTGCTGCCAGAAAGCCGTAGGTGCGAACGAAGGCTTTTGCTTTTCCTTTGAAGTCCACCTGGCCATCCTCATCGAGATCGACTTTGTAAGTTTCGACACAGGCATCAAGGATCGGATCCAGCTTGTCGCGGTCAGCACCCCTCAGATAGAGCACGACAAGCTCATCGATTTGCTCTTGTGCATAAACCTGATAGCCATCCAGATCGGACTGGAGGTCGTGGAGCCTATTCGGATCGGTCTCAGCGCTAAGAATGGTCGTGCGGTAGTAAGGCTCGAACGACAACTGGATCGTGTCTGAGTCGTTATAGAAATCGAGTACGAAGGTATCGTATTTCTTTGGGTGAGCGCGATTGAGCCTTGATAGTGTTTGCACAGCCTTGATTCCAGAGAGAGCCTTGTCCACGTACATCGTGTGCAATAGCGGCTCGTCGTAGCCGGTTTGGTACTTGTCGGCGACGATCAGGAACCGGTAGGGGTCTTGCTGGACCTTGACCGCTATCTGGCTGCTTGGGAAACCATTCAGTGAAGCTTCGCTGACCTTTTTGCCGCCATACTCATGCTCGCCGGAAAAGGCCACTATTGGTTCGTAAGGGCTTTTGCGCTCCTTCAGATACTCCTTGAAGGCATGGAAATACTGAATGGCTCGTTCGATGCCGTTGGTAATGACCATCGCCCGAGCCTGTCCGCCGATTTTGCGCTGGCCGATAACCTGCTCATTGAAATGATCGATCATGATCTCCGCTTTTTCGCGGATGGCGTGCTTGTGGGATTCCACGTACCGGCTCAGCTTTTTCTGAGCCTTTTTCGTGTCAAACATCGGATCGCTTTCCACCGTCTTTGCGAGGCGGTAATAGCTCTCAACCGGCGTGTAGTTCTTCAATACGTCGAGAATAAAGCCCTCCTGAATAGCCTGCTTCATGGTATAGCTGTCGAACGGATAGTGCTTCACTTCGCCGTCCGGTTGCGGGGCTGGTTCGCCGAAAATTTCGAGCGTCTTGTTCTTCGGCGTCGCGGTAAAGGCAAAATAGCTGGCATTGCCTACCATTTTCCGCCCTTCCATGATCTCGTTGATTTTGTCTTGAAGCGTCTCTTCGTCATCGAAGCCATATGGGCTTTTTTCTTCGAGCACCCGGTTCATAGCGGCGCTGGACTTTCCGCCCTGGCTGGAATGGGCCTCGTCGATGATGATGGCGAAGGTGCGGCCTCGATGTTCATCGCCGATCTCGTCGAGAATCACCGGGAACTTCTGCACCGTTGTAATGATGATCTTTTTACCGCTCTTGATGAATTTGCGCAGGTCGCCTGAATGTTCGGCGTGGCCGACAGTTGCCGAAACCTGGGCAAACTGCTTGATGGTGTCGCGAATCTGCTTGTCCAGCACACGCCGGTCGGTTACGACGATGACGGAATCGAACAGAGCCTTGCGGCTCTCTTCAAGCCCGACAAGCTGATGCGCCAGCCATGCAATGGAATTGCTTTTGCCGCTGCCTGCTGAATGCTGGATCATGTAGCGCCGCCCGACGCCGTATTTCCGGGAATCAGCAAGTAGCCTGCGCACTACCTTCAATTGATGGTACCGGGGAAAAATCTGCCGGAACTTCTTTCTGCCGGTTTTTTCTTCCTTCTCCTCGACGATTTCGGCATAGTTTTCCAGAATGTCGGTCAGCCCATCTTTGGTGAGAATTTCTTTCCACAGGTAATCGGTCGCCAGGCCGTAGGGGTTGAGCGGATTGCCTGCACCGTCGTTATAGCCTTTGTTGAAAGGAAGGAACCATGAGGACTTGCCTTTCAGGTGGGTGCAGAACTGCACCTCGTGGTCATCCACTGCAAAGTGAACGATGCACCGGCCAAACTGGAACAGCAACTCTTTGGGATCGCGGTCGCGCTGATATTGCTGAATGGCATCGAATACCGTTTGCTTGGTGAGCTTATTTTTGAGTTCAAAGGTGGCGATAGACAAGCCATTGATGAACAAGGCCAGATCGAGTGAGAGCGCCGTCTCGTTGCGGCTGTAGCGCAACTGGCGGGTCACGCTGAAGATGTTGGCGGCGAATTGTTCGGCAGCCTTGACATTGCCGGGAGATGGCGTACCGTAGAAGAGTTCAATGTGGGCAGGGCCGTGCTTGATGCCGCTGCGCAGCACATCAACCACGCCGCGTTTGGCAATCTCGCCCTGCAACCGGTGGAGAAACTGGGTGCGTTTGGATCCGTCCTCTCCTATGCCAAGTGTTTCAATAGCATCGGGTTGCGTGGCTACAAGGAAACGCATCAGTTTGGTAAGATCGACCGCGTGCTCCCTGTCGTAGTCCTGGGGATCGCCTTGATGATAGCCAGCCTCCTCAACAAGCGAAGTCACAATAAGTGATTCAAGACCTTTTTCGCTTGTGTCAGTTGGAGTCATGGCACTGTCGATTACCTGTCAATTAATGAATGACCTGTAAGCCCGAGAGTTACATACTTCAACTCTTTGCTCGGCTGCCGTTTATCAGCCGAACAGTAAGTACAATATTGGAAATTTTACGTCATTTTAGAACAATCATCCCTCAATTTCATCATCTAACTCAGACACCTCAGACGCTTCAAATCCGTCCACGTCATCGGCAGAATTATCAAGCACCGCCAAATCGTCACCGGCAACATCCGCCACCTCGATGTGTCGCACATCAACCTGCCCCGTGACCACATCGGAAATTAACCGCGTGCGATATTCATGCATCAGCTCAATTTCACGCTCAGCACGGGCGATGGCTTGGGCGATCTCCACCGACTTTTCCAGGATGTGTTCAAGAATTACTCGCTGCTCATCAATTGAGGGTAGAGGCACTTTTATGTTTTCGAAAGCCCAGGTGGAAATCTCAAAAAATGTTGTCCCGTTTGCCGCCCTTTGGAAAACAGGCTGCATAAACTTCAAAAGGGCAAAACAGTATTCGCTCAACATGTGTTGAGCGTCAGGAATCACAGCCTTACACCCCTGATTTGTGCAAAGCTCAACTTCAGCTATTGAAACATTACCAACCGGTGCCCTTGATGTAACAATCACGCTCCTTGGGGGAACCATAACAGTTGAACATGATCCAGCACCAGCCAAGGTGAGTTTACGAATAGATGAAAAAAGACGGTCGTATTTGCTGACATCTTGCGGTGTCACCCACACAACGTCTCCATCCCAAAACTCAGCCTGACCACTTGCTGGCGTTGCACCGCCAACGATCATTTTGGACGCAAACTTGAGTTTTCGCACCTCCCAATGCGCTGGAATATCTCCGATCCACTCCACGCCACTGGGCTTGAGCTTGACATCAGATTCGATTCCGCGAGTCACCGCCTTATTGATGATGTTCTGCGTTTGCTCTTTCAGCAGCTCGATCAATCGGCGCTTGTTGCGGATGAATTTCAGAAACAAATAATCCTGTGATTTCAAAAACCTTGTGATGGCCGATTGTTCTTCCATTGAAGGACAAATAATCGGCATACTCAAGAATTTATCAGGATAAAGCCTGAGACGAGATGAGCGAATACCAGTCGAACGACAGATATATTCAGATCGATACCCTTCAATCCTCAATAAGTAGTTGAGATAGATACTCTCGTAATCTTTGCTGTTATTTGGCCTGTACACACCATAAGAAGGGCTGACAATTCCCACATAATTCGACACTCCTAATGCAGCCATCCAAGCCCACATCGTATTAATGATCAGATCGCCCGGCTGACAAAGCTTCTGGCCGACATTCGATTCAGCCTTGAACATCGTTACGTTCTTTTGACTGCGTGGAGTTACTCCCGTGATATGCGACACAGAAAGCATTTCTTCAGCACCCGTTTCCGAACGCCGATCGATCTCTTTGAAATAATATTTCGCTCGCTTCTCAGACCAATGCACCGGTATCTTGCCAAGCCACGGCACGCCTGAATCTTTGTATTCGGGATAGGGTTGCAACTTCATGACTCACCCTCCAGACTTTCAAGCCGTTTCCGAGATAACTCTATTGCGGCATGATGTTTCCGGCCTAGCAGCGTATTCAAAAACATATGCCACAGATTCTTCGCAGAAAAACCGTTGCCATTTTCCATTGTCAATTGTCTCGACAGTGTAGAGACAATCTCATCGCCATAGTTGGCTCGCTCGCTTTTGAGCACGTCGTTCTGGATGCGTTTACCGATCCGCCAGTACATCATAGTCAAACCAACGTTAACGGCGATTGCGACGGTACTTCGGGCCTGCTCGATCAGTAGCCGGATGTCTTGAAGCAAGGGATCATCAGGTAACAATCCGCATTGACTAACCGGCGCTGTGGGATTCTTTCCTCGCAGCGTCACTTCTCCTCCCCGACAATCTGTTCGAGCAATCCGTCGGTCTCCTGTTCAAGAGCACAAATATCGGCCTTGATCTCATCGAGCGTGCGCATGGGGACTGGCTTGTAGAAATGGCGAGTAAAGGAAATTTCGTAGCCTGTGAGCGTCTTTCTGGCGTCGATCCAGGCATCCGGTGTGTAAGGCAGCACCTCTCGCTGGAAAAATGCTCTTGCACCGCCCTCTTCAAGCAACGGCACCTGCTCGCTGTCCCGCAATGCCGTGTCCGGCTCGTATTCGACTACACAACACTTGCCAGCTATCTCAGTTTCGAACAAACCGTGGATATGATCGGGTGATGTGCCTTTCCGATGCACCTTTCTGAGCACTGGTGAGGCATCTTCGCTCGTATCACACAGCTCGCTTTGCAGCAGCTTTTTGCGCTTTGCGGTGAGATTGACGCCGTGCTTTTCGGCATCGGCTTCGCAGGCATCCATGAATGCGTTAAAATCCAAATGCGGGCCAGCACCCATGACCTCGGCCAAACGTTGGGCCAAATCAAAAAGTAGTTCCTCTTTTGCTTTGGCGCAGATTTTCGCGAACCGATCCAGCCGAGTCTCGTTGAGATCAACGGCAAGTCGAAGCGGACGATCAACCGTCAGCTTCCAGTACCCAAAAGCTTTGTTGGGAAATATCTTTGATTTTTCGGTCTCGAACGGATTCAGCACCAGATCACAGATATTGTGGATGTGCTCTTCCGAGAATTCGCAGTTCTTCTTGCCCAGGTTGCGGCGCAGAGGTACAAACCATTCACTGGCGTCGATGAGCTGCACCTTGCCTCGGCGATTCTCACTTTTGCGGTTGGTCAGAACCCAGATGTAGGTGGCGATGCCTGTGTTATAAAACATGTTCTCCGGAAGGGCGATAATGGCCTCCAGCCAGTCGTTCTCGATGATCCATCGGCGGATGTTGCTCTCACCCTGTCCGGCGTCTCCGGTAAAGAGCGACGAACCGTTATGCACCTCGGCAATGCGACTCCCGAGACGAGTCGAGTGCTTCATCTTGGAGAGCTTGTTGACGAGGAACATGAGCTGTCCATCAGACGAGCGGGTAATCATCGTGAATTCTGGATCGCCTCCATGCTGCGTCACAAATCTCGGGTCTTTGATTTCGCCTTTGCCACCCAATCGTTCAAGATCGGTTTTCCAACTCTTGCCATAAGGCGGGTTGGAGAGCATAAAATCGAACTCCTGAGAAGGAAAGGCATCTAAAGAGAGCGTAGAGCCGTACTTCATATTTTCGGCTTCGGCCCCTTCGCCCTTGAGCAGTAAGTCTGCCTTCGTAATGGCAAAAGTCTCGGGATTGATCTCCTGCCCGAATAGATGGATGGAAACGTCCTTGCCATGATGTTCCGCAAGCTCGGCAAGCCGTTCTTCAGCCACGGTCAACATGCCTCCGGTTCCGCAGGCTCCGTCATACACGAGGTAACTGCCAGACTCGATCGCATCGGCAATTGGTAGAAAGATCAGGTCGGCCATAAGCTTGATCACATCACGAGGCGTGAAGTGCTCACCGGCCTCCTCATTGTTCTCTTCGTTGAAGCGACGGATCAGCTCCTCGAAAATGGTACCCATCGAGTGGTTGTCGAGCGCTGGAAGCAATTCGTTGCCATCCGCATCATTGACCGGTTTCGGACTAAGATTGATACGCGGATCGAGAAATTTCTCGATGAGATGACCAAGAATATCCGCCTCAATGAGCGTCGGTATCTGGTTGCGAAACTTGAACTTGTCGAGAATTTCCTGAACGTTGGAAGAAAAACCATCGAGATAGGTTTCAAAGTCTGCCTTGAGCTGCTGCTGTTTTGCACGGTTTTTCAGGTCTCGCAGAGTAAAAGGAGAGATGTTATAAAACGCTTCGCCAGCAGTCTGGCAGAGCGCTGCGTGCTGGTTGGCAATCCCAGCAACATCGAGCTGCCGCTTCATGGCAAGCGTCTTTTCTTTACCTGGCTCCAGCAACGCATCGAGACGACGAATAACCATCATCGGCAAAATGACATCACGGTACTTACCCCGTACATAGACATCACGCAGCACATCATCGGCGATGCCCCAGATAAAACTTACAATGCTGTTATGAATGGCATTTTTCATTGCCAGATTTACTCCTTGCGTTTTATCACGAACGAGAATTCGTAGGTTAATTGTAATGATACAAATACATTGCCCCATTTCTCAACTATAGGAGCGATTTCAGTAGAGGTTGCGTTGGGATGCAGAAGCGGGTGAATACCGGATGGCAAGGTATGCTTGAAGGAAGGCACAGCTACAGATTGGGGAAAGCATCAATCCCCTCACGTCCCAGCCTGATTCTGGGCATCACGGCTCTGAATCCATGCCTTGAAGCCCTTATCCTTCCTGAAATGGTTCTTCAGGATCGCCTCGAGAACGAGCGATTCGTCTGCTCCGGGCGTTTTCTCCATTGCTGCCTTCACATAGAGATCGAACTCATCTGAAACTTCCTTGCTCAGCTTGACGCGACGGGTGACCGGCTCGCTCTTGACCTGAATCTGCAGAGTAATCATGGTGTCTCCTGTTAGTTGTAATAGGGCTTCACGATCATGTCCTTGTTCACCAGGATGTTGACCGAGTAGCCGGCCCTGATTTGCAGGGTTGGTTGGATGTCGAGGTTCTTTCTGGTGATCTGTTTGGCAGCACTCGAAATCTCGTCGCCGACATTGGCAGCCATGCGCTGCTGTGTCGTCATATCTTGAGAGGCGGAAGTCCCCTGCGAGACCGTCGCGCCCACCGAAAGCAGTGATGAGAGGACTACTCCCCCGACCAGCCGGTCGAAATGGTTGTCGGTCTTATCCTTATAACCGGCATTTCCTGCGAGATCAACTCCGGGCATATTCTCAAGCATGACAGACGTGCCGTCCGGCAATACCATCCGCTGCCAGCTAACCTGAACTCGCTTCTGCCCGTAGCTTACCATGCTGTCATATTTACCAATGACCCTCGTACCCTGCGGAATCAAGAGATACTCACCTGACGCCGTGTCATAGACATTCTCTTTGACCATGGCGAGGACGTTGCCAGGCAGGTCGGAGTTGATACCGGTGATGAGCACGGCAGGAATGACGGCACCAGCTTTGACTTCAAACGCGCTTGCCGGCTTCCTCAGAGGCTTCGAGAGATACTCTTTGTCCTCACCTCCCCCATTGGCAAAGAATTCGCTCTTTCGCGCCTGATTGTTCTGGTCATGGCCATACGCGCTTGCACTACCCGATGCTGGAGGCACTGCGGTTACCATACCCGCCACACTGCTGTCGGAATTTGTCGCTTTGACGGAACTCGCCATTCCGCCAAAGAACGGGCTTGAGGCAATAGCTGCATGCCGCTCCTGCTCGACAGGATCTGGCGGGCCAGGTTGCGAGGTACCATTATAGCGTGCGTTTGGGGCAACCATCGCGTGTCCGAGGTCACCAGGAAGCGGTCGGCCAAGTTGAGGAACCTTATCCGGGACTGGCGCTGTAATAGATGTGTCCGGAACGGCTACTGGTTTGGTGTTATCCGGCCCCTGCCTTATGACATCCGGAATGGTCGGTTGTGCGATAGCCTCGTTTTCCTGCGTCTTGTTCCCATGTCCCGCACTCTTTTTCTGAGGCTGAAGCGCCAATGCAACCGCCAGAGCCATAAGGCCCATCACAGCGGATGAGAGCGCAATAACCGGGCCCTTTTTCAGCGTGCGACTCTTTTTCCGCGGCAACTGAAGACGAGGATCATCGGCTGGAATTTTCGAACCATGCGAATCAGCCAGCTCTTGTGGCTGAGGGTCGGTAGTGACCGTATTCATGTAGCAGGCTCCAATGGGTTACTGTTTCTTGATCCGAACCACTACCTCACCTTTATCCCCGGCCCTCAGCTCTGCACGCTCAAACAGGCGGTCGATGATGTAGTAATCATTTTTCACCCGGTAATTCACGAGCTGGACATTATCGTCCTGTCCAACCACAAAGAGAGCTGGAGCTTCGCGGACAAGCATTTCGTCCGGAAACTGGACAAAGGTTTTCCGTCCGTCATCGAAGACCTTCACCGGCATCCACAACGGTCGCCTCCCTTTCCTTACATCGATTTTGTACTTGAAGTCAAGAGCAGCGAGATTGACGTGGGATTCCGTTGAAGTCCTCTCGACTGCCTTGAGCTGACGCAGGTTGTACTGCTCGTAATTCCAGCTCACCGCTGCCATGTAGGTGTGTTCGTAACTGCTCAGCTCGACATGGTAGGTTCTCAGGTTGGTGTTCAAACTGAGGGTCGTATGCAGACCTGGCCTTGTCGGCTTGATGTAGATATGCTCCTGCTCAAGACCGTTGACCATGCTTTTACTCCTGCCGACGATCCAGCGGACAGTATCTCCGGAAACCGGGTCACCCAGCAGTTTTTCCCCAGGCTCGAGCTGGATATCGGTCAGCTTGAGCGGTGCTCCGTACACCTGAAACAGCTGGCCATCCTCGAAGTCATACTTCATGATGGCATTCTGATAACCGAAAGAGTCAGGGTTCTTTGCAGACTCCCTGTTGGCATGCTCAATCACATTCCATGGTTTTGCAACCGGTCTTGCAACACCGGTTGACGGCAAGGCGGTCAAAAGCATTGCGGAGGCAAGAACAGTGGTTGATGTCTTCATGATAAACTCGGATTAGCGGTTGATTCTGGACCAGTGAAACTCGTCGATATACAGGCCGATCGGATTGGCCATCAGCTGATCGTCGGTTTTCGGCTCCTTGATCATCGTCCGGAAAATCCCTCTCCAGTAACTCTCCCCAAGAAGCTCACCATGCACACCCCAGGACGACTCTTTCCAGTCAACCTGCCAGCTTTCCGAAGATATCGGGACCATTGACAGGACTTCGACGCTGACCCGTTCCGTTGCGGCACGAAGAAACGGGTCATGCTGCTGCACGTAAGTGTTCAGAATATTGGCTCCGTTCGAAGTCACGAGCTTGTAGGCATCAAACCAGTTTTTCTTGACGACTGCACCATCGGAACTGATCATCCTTGTAGCCTGGATAAAGCGCTGAAGATGGTATTTGATCGAGGCCGCTGATGGCGTGTATCCCTCCCAGCTTTTTCCGATCGCTCCACGATAAGCGACACTTCCGTCTTGCGCCACCTCGACGATGTGGGGGACTTTCTTGGGCAAGGTGCCGACATAGATCAAGCCGATCAGCGAAGGCATCGCGATAAGCAGCAGAACGGCAAAGGTCGCAAGGCGCCAGTTCCTTGCCTGGATCACGGCGTCGCCGATCCTGCTGTCCCACTCCTGTCTTGCCCGTTTGTACGGGGTGTCAAGCGCCCCTTTGGGCCTCCATGTCCTTGTCGTTCCCTTCATGTCGTTCCAATTTTATGATTACAGACGAGGTGTCGCGCTACCGCCTGACGGTTGCGCCTCTTCAGGAGCATGTATGCCATGCAGGGCATTCTTGGCCCAGTTCGGGGCCGCGCCTTTTGCATCTTCCCCTCCCTTTTCTCCTTGTTTCCCAGCAGTGGTTTCACCGGCTTTCCCGGAAGAACCCGGAGTATTTGCTCCAGTTGTACCTGTACCATTGGCGCCGCCTGCCTTGGCTGCATCGCCTCCACTGGCCGCAGCACCAGAGCCACTCAACTGGCTTGCGGCAGCAGCCTTTCCCCCGGCTGCCTTTGTGATCGCCGCTTTGGTCATGCCGTAAGCGCCCATACCTGCAAGGGCCATACCGGTTCCACCGACAATGGCATTCTGGACAGCCGTCCCTGCGCTAAGACTCGGACTTCCGGCAAGCAGGCCAGAAGCGATACCCGGCGCATTCCAGGCCAGAAAGGCAACAGCACCAACTGTAAGCAAGGCGCTCCATATCTCAGTGAAATCAAGCGCGGCAGAAAACTTGAGTGTCGACAGTGTCGGTTCGATAACCGCCATGATGAACGCCAGCACCATCAGCTTGATCCCGGAAGAGACGATCGCGCCGATAGCTTTTTCTGCCAAGAACTTGGTCTGTTCGAGAAAGCCGAACGGGAGAAAGATGCCCGCAACAGCCACCAAAAGGTTGAATTCAAGCACCGCATAGAAAATCTGCCAGGCGATGAGGATGTAGGCGAGCATGATGCCGACATAGGTAATGGCCAGAACGATACCATTGACGATCTCGGTTATGCCGATGCTGCTGATCTTTTCGACCAGCGGCGCTGTGGTTGCCAGTCCGTAGTTGATGATGTTCGACGGGTCAAAAAGGCTTGGGCCACCGCCCCCTCCGGCCAGTTTGCCTGCCTGGATCAACGACTTCACGAATGCATCCGCCAACGATGGAAAAGAGCGGACGATCCACATCCAGATCCCGATATAGAGAATCTTCTTCATGACCGACACCAATTGCTCTCCACCACCGAGCGCCCACCAAAGCCCGAGCATCACAATCTCGATACCAAGAAGCGTTCCGGTCAGCCAGTTGATGGCTGGTTGCAGGTTTGACCAACCCGAACCGAACGCCGCAAGGAAATTGTTGAGCGTTTCAGTAAGAATTCCTGGATTCATCGGTTCTCCGGACTCTACTTTTTCAGGTCGGGCATGTTCTTGTACTTCGGATGCGGTTTGGTATCAACGTCACCGTAACCTTTCCAGAGATCGTTTGTCGTTTTGCCGGATTTCTTTTCATCGGCAGGCATCGTCGTTGTCGGCCTCGGCTTGCAACCCAGTGCAAAAAAAACCATCGACCCGATAACGGCGAGCATGACATACTTCCGTACCATAATCATCCCTCCATTTACTGTTTGAGTGACGGCATGTTGGTGTACTTGGCGTGGGGCGTGGTATTGACGTCGCCATATTTACTCCACATCTGCCGCGAAAACGCCCTTTCAGCTTCATCCTTCTGAGCGCCTGACGCTGCCGCCGTAGCAGCGACTCGGGCATTGAACGAAAGGGTTTGAGTCAGGCCATCGAGCTGCCCCGCCAAGATCCCCAGCATCTGATTGGTCGACTGGATTTGCCTGACCTGGCCATCGGCCCCGGCCGACCTGTTAAGGATCGCAGCCGCTTCGTTGTTGTAGGCCTGTGAGCGCTGGATCACGCTTTGTGATTTCATGGATACCTTGGCGGCGTCCGAAAGCTCGCGGTTCCAGTCACGGTAATAGTCCTGATACCGGCTGGAATCGATCTGGTCCCACTTGCCCTCAGGAAATAGTTGATCGAACTGGCTATCGATCCGGTTCAATTCGAAACTGATCCCCTTGACATCCGCGAGCAAACCATTCAGCTCGTTCATGTTGCTCTGGCAGATAGCGTTCACGGGCGAAAAACTGTCTGGAGAGAAGGTCTGTAACGACCGTACCTGATTCCTGATCTGCTCGATCTGGTTTTCGATCTGTTGCGCCGTCCTGGCCGCGGTCAGGGTGCTTTGCTGGAGGTTCGACAGATCAATGACGGGCAGTTCCGCAAAGGCGTCATGCGGCAATGCGCAAGTCATCAGCGTTCCGCCAATGGCAATGGTCGTCAAGAGGTGTTTCATAAACATGTGCTTCTCCTGTTATGATGTGAGTGATGTACCCTGCTCTGCCTTGCGCAGTAGTTCTTCTGCCCAGCCGAGACCGCAATAACGAAGGAGTGCTGCCGGATGGCCGGATTTCGGAACTTCCGCCTCGATCAGGTCCATCTGTCTCTGGTCTTGCGGGTTTGACAATCCGGCAAAAGCCAAGGCCACCGGCCCCATGTTCAGGCTGAAGAGCCGACGTCCCTTGACGGAACGGTAGTAATAGTCGCGTTTCTTCTGTGCATTGGCCAGAAGCGCGATTTCCGTATCGCTGAGGCCGAACTTCCGGTAGGATTCGGTCATGGCCGGGGTAAGGGCCTCTTCATCGGGTAGGTAGATTTTGGTATGGCAGGCCGAGAGAATGGTGGACATGATGGGCGAATCCGCAGCATCGGCAATCTCCTGCGTTGCAAAGACCACATAGACGTTCTTCTTGCGCAGGGTTTTCAGCCAGTTCTGCAACTGGCCCATGAACACCGGATGCTTCAGGAAAAGCCAGGCCTCGTCGAGGATGAGCATAGTAGGACGCCCGTCAAAACGCTGCTCAACCCGGTGAAACAGATAGAACAGTGCTGGAACCACCACCTCTTCGCTCATGCTCATGAGGCTGTTCATCTCGATGGTCAGCCAGTCACCGGCTTCCATCGTGTCGTCGTCGGCATCGAAAATATCGCCATAGTTTCCCTGCATGGTATACGGGCGAAGTGCGTCACGGATCTCCTTGCTCTGCACCAGGTCACAGAACACGGTCATCGTCCGCTGCTCCCTGTCGCTGTAGGCGAAATTCAGCAACGCGTCATCGATCTCTTTTTTGAGGCTGGGTGTTTCCTGCAACTTCTGCTCCTTGAGCAGCAGCAGGATGAATTCAGCCGCCCAGATCCGTTCCGACTGCTCATCGATACTCTGCAAAGGCTGGAACGCGAGCGAGGCGTGATCGCTGCCGGGTTCATAGTAATCCCCTTCAGCAGCCAGCGTGGCTGACCGGGACGAACGGTCCTTGTCGAAAATCAGGACCTGTGAACCGGGATATCGGAGCCATTGCAGGGCGAGCATCGACAAAATCGTCGACTTGCCGGCCCCTGTCGGACCGACAATAAGGGTATGGCCGACATCCCCGATATTCAGGTTCATCCGGAATGGGGTACTACCGGTCGTCGAACAAATCATATGAGGGGTCCCACTGCCGCACACTTCTTTAAGGTGACGGTTTTCAACTTCCCCGGCCCAGATCGCCGAAAGTGGCATCAAATGAGCAAGGTTCAGGGTACTGATGACCGGCCTTCGGACATTGGCATAAACATGTCCCGGAAGGCTCCCGAGCCAGGCTTCCCGGCTGTTCAAGGATTCATCCTTGACGACGAAGCCCCGGCTTTGGACAACCTGCTTGACCCTCCGTATTCGTCGCATCGACTCCTGCAAATCGGGATGGCTGACCGTAACCGTGCAAGTCATCATGCCGAAAGAGACCAGATCGTCGCCCAGTTCCTGGAGTGCGGCGTCGGCATCGGCCGCCTTGTTGGCCGCAGCACTGTCAAGCAGGGCCGAGGCCTCCTTTGTCGCCTCCTCTTTCAGGAGCGTCAACAGGCTTTTCCGCTTTCCCCACCACTGACGCCGGAATTTCTCGATCTCTTTCTGAGCGTCTTCCTTGTCCATGGAGATGTACCGCACGACCCACCGGTACTCGATCTGCAAGTGATTCAGTTCATCGAGCATACCCGGCAAGGATGTCGAAGGAAAGCCGGTAAAAGTGATCGTCGGGATGAAATGCTCGCCAAGCATGCAGATGTCGCCAACCGTGAGCGCCATATCGGGCAGCAGTGCATCGAGGTACATCGGCGTTTCCGGTGCAGTCACCGAGTGACGGTTGGTGGAAATGGTGCTGTGGAGATAAGTAAGGGTAGCGTCGTCGTCCAGTTCCCTGACCTCGACAAACACACCGCTGAGGATATCGGATATCTCACGAACCTGCTTGACGAAGCTCTCCACATCCCGTTCGTTGTCGATTTGCGGATTCTCCTGCTGGGGGTCATCGAAAAAGAGGCCGGAAAGCCTCTTGCTCTGGCTCGTCGGAAGATTCCAGACAAAGGTCAGGTAATAGGCCGACTCGTAATGCGAGCCGGCTTCCTCGAACTGCCCTCGGCGTTCAAGATCGAGAAGCCATGCGGCTGGATGGCGCCATTGTGCAAGTGGATATTGCGAATGCTCAAAGCGCTGCGCTTCGATGAACAGGCTCCATCCGGAACCAAGCCGTTTGAGTGCATTGTTGAGTCGGGCGACTGCTGAAATCAATTCTGAAGGAGATGAGCTGCTCAGGTCCGGGCCCCGGAATGCAATGGTTTTCTGCAGTGCGGCATCCTTCTGCAGAACCACGCCCGGAGCCACAAGTGCAGCCCAAGGCAGATAGTCCGGCAGGCGGTGTGTTGGTTCGCGGTATTGCTTGAGGCTGAACATGAGCTATCAAGGGTAAAGGATTTTCGGTGACTTCAGGGCACGGATGAACACCTCGATGAAGAAGGGATCCCGCCTCGTCAGCGCGACGAGCAACACATGGAGGCTCAGGGATATGGGCAGCACCCAGAGCTGCTGCATTCCAAACGCCAGGGCGATGGACATGGTCCAAAGCAGCAGGGCGATGTTACGGGGCAAGCCGCCAAGCAGGATCACCTCGGTCAATGACCGGTGAAGCGGAATCTCGAATCCCTCGATCATACCAGCAGCCCTCCACCGAATCCCATGAACGTGAGGCCCCAGGTCAGCGCATTGAATGCAATGGCAAGGCCCATGACGACCCAAAGCGCCTTGCGCATCATGCCGCCGCCTTCAGAAAAGGCGATACCGATGCCAAGACCGATGATCGCAGCCGCACCAAGTACCCTGCTCACCGGGCCGGTGAGTGAATCAAGCAGCTGGTTAAGTGGGGATTCCCAAGGCATTCCGGTCGAGGTGGCAAAAGCGACATTGGCTATCATCAGCAGACCCAGGGTCAGAACTGTTTTTCTCATGGAAATCTCCGTTGTTTTCTCTGGATGGTTATTGTTGATGGAAGGCTGTTCAAGTGTGTTCGATGAATGGTTCGAGAACCCAGGCACTGTTCTTGTCGAATCCGTTGACGGCAATGATGCCGCTCAGGGCTCGCCCGGCAGGGTGTCGAGGGTCGCGCTGGATGTGGACGCAGACATCTATAGCTTCGCCGATCAGCTCTCTTGGTGCTGATGGGACAACTTCTTCGATGAGCTGGCAAAGCCGCTGGAGCATCGCCGCTGCACTGTTCGCGTGAATGGTAGCAAGACCACCCGGATGGCCGGTATTCCAGGCTTTGAGCATGTCGAGTGCTGCCCCGTCCCTGACTTCGCCGACAATGATTCGGTCCGGTCGGAATCGCAAGGCATCCATGATCGCCTGACGGTGAGAATAGAGCGGCGGCTGCACGAGAACCTGAACCATGTTTTCGGCAGAACATTGGAGTTCCGGGTTGTCTTCGACGATGTAGACCCGATCCTTCGTTGAAGAAATGCTGTGGAGCAGGGCATTGGCCAGCGTCGTCTTTCCGGAACCGGTGCCACCGCCGATCAGGAGGTTTTTCCTGGACTTCACCGCATCGTCCAGATAGATGGCTTGAGCTTCGCTCAGGATTCCCTGACGAACGTAGTCCTCGAGGCTGAAGATGAATTTTGCGGGCTTGCGGAGGGAAAAAACAGGAGAAGAAACCACCGGCGGGACACAGGCCTGGAGCCGAGCCCCCCAGATCGGCATTCTTGCCGCCAATGAAGGGTTCTTCTCATGAATCTCGGTGTTCATGGAGGCAGCAATCAGGCGGATCATCCGCTCGGCATCCTCCTGGGACATGACGGTATCGGTGCAGTACATCCCCTTGCCGGCTTCGTCTACCCACACCTTCCCATCGGAGTTGAGCATGATCTCGATCACGCTGTCCTGCTCGAGAAACCGGACGATCGGCTCGACTGCGCTGTATAGGGAAGCGGCACGGCGACGGGTAATGGCATCCTTCATCTGCTCATCTCCTGAGAGGCTGAATCAAGAAAAATAAAGCAGAAGAATTTTACTATTATTTACCCCTTATAGCAAATTATTTTTCTATTTTTTCTACAATAATCCACCATAAAAAGAAAAATATCTCCTCAGACACGACCGCCGGTCGGCAAGTCCTACCGGCTCACGCACTGTCGAGTTGCGCCGTCAATTCCTCATCATCTGCGATGACATCATCTACCAGATCGTTGACAAAGCGATGCCCTCCGGCAAGCTGTCGGGAGACATAGTCCACGAACTGCGAATACCGGTTCCAAGCCTCTTTTTCCGCGCCGTTCTGCTCTTCATCTCCCGGCACGGGGTATAGGCGAACCAGAGTGAACGAAGACGCCGAACGCTTAGGCTAGCGCGCCGTCAGATCAGGTTTAACCAGATCAAAAATGACCTCCCTGCCGGTCAAGGCGGTACCGATAAGCTCATCCCGCTCTTGGTTGGCCAGGTTGTAGGGTGTGTCAAGCCCCCCATTGGGCAGTATTATGAATAGGAGAGCTGTGTAAGGCGCAGAAAATAATGTGGAAAAATTTGCTAAGGGGAGGTGGGATATGGGGCGAGTGTGAACCGTTGAAAACGCTCACAAGTTTTTCAACGGCTTCTCGTATGACGTTGAGTAACGTCCAGCATCAGCGGAGGCGCTCAGCACCGTCCGTTGCATGCTGTTGTTGGGCCTAAACGTCCCTCCGTGCTAGGGGGTTTGAGCATCGACCGCGCTCTACCTATACCATTCTGCCTTGATTGCCGCAATGTCCATGTCCTTCCACTCTTCCTTCCAAAGTTCCCAGTACGGAATATCATTCGACGAAGGTGCGGGATCACATTGAACAATTTGAACAATCGAAGGCAGTACGACCGACTCGCCGACAAGCAGGGCCTCGCCTTGGCGGAAAGAGGTCATCTTGTCGATTAGCGATCCTAGGGAATCCGGTAGCAGTTTCTTGACGTAGCTCTGGTCAACAGGATTCGTTAGTCGCATCGCGATAAAATTGTTGCACTGCGAGAAGATCGTCTCCGAGATTTCGGACGGTCGCTGGCTTGCGAGGAGCAAAGTCACGCCGTACTTACGGCCTTCCTTTGCAATGCGCTCGATGGACGTCTTCGAAGAGCGGTACTTCGAAAGCTCGCTGTTCGGTACGTACTTGTGCGCCTCTTCGTAGACGAGGAGGACAGGCACGTCGTTGTTGACTTTCTCGTTCGGGTCGTTAGCGCATCGCAAACGCTTGTAGATGTACCCGTACTCGAAGATCAGGCGGGAAATCAACGAGACTGTGATGCTGAGGACTTCGAACGGTACGCCGCTCAGGTCGATGACGGTGATGTTGGATTTGTTTTCTGCTGAGTAGCCGAGGAGTGTCTGAAGCGTGTCCTCAAAAGTCACCTCCTTAGACTTTGTTCCAAGAAAGAAATCAAGCCGACGGTCGTTGACCTTGCTCTCCAACCGATTGACGAAGTTGGTTAGCTTACCGCACAAGCTACCTTGCGTCATTTTCGGTTGCCCCTTCTTTGCACCGCTTGCGTACGTCTCACCGGTATCAATCATCTCCTCGTTTCTGCTTTTGGCGGTCTCGAGGATAGCTTGAATATCGAAAACCAGCGGAGAGTCCAAGTGAATCCTCTGTCTATCGGTTTCCAATCCTTGAAACCTAGCCTTGCGGTCCTGGATTATGGCCTCCTTGAAGACGTTGCGCTGATTGTGGTCGTTGGCTTCCGTATCCAGGAAGAACTCTTCGAGTTCTTCGCCGTTGAGCATCCAGTAGGGTAAAGTCAGATTTGAGACATCAATAAAGTTGGCGCTGGGAAACGCGGATCGGTATTCCGAATGAATATCGAAGACAATCACGTGCGAGTTGTTGAGCGTGAAGTTGCCGACTTTCCCTGCGATCGCGCTCTGAATAATGGTCGCGAGCGTGTGGGACTTTCCGGAACCAGTGGACCCCACGATGGCGATGTGCTTGTTGAAGAATTTGTTGCCATTAACCGGAACTTGGACGGCGGAATTCGAAGAAAGTCTGGAGAAACAGAAGCTCTCTTCGACATTCACTGAGTCTGAGTAGATGTGTTTGATGTCTTCAATCGTTGCCGGTTTGACATCCTTCGGCGGTATCGCCAGCGAGTCACCACCGCGCTCGAACTTTCCAGCCCGCAGAACACCAAGCGGGAAGGCCTCAATGATGTGATTTCGCATGCCATCGTCCCGGACCACAATCTCGAAGTTCTCAATGATGGCGATGAGAATAGCGTTCTCGTTGTCGGCGATCCGAACATACGAGCCAACACGAAGGGATTCCTCTGCAAGTTTGAAGTCTTCCAGCTTGTCGACGACGATGCGCACCTTGTCTGGGAAGACTGCGACCACTTGGGCATTGAGGTTGTCCGCTGTAGTTTCGACTGCCATTTGCAACTCCGATTGGGTTAGATGATAGCCTTGATATCTGTGAGCTTTTGCAGTTGGATCTGAACGTGCTTAACGGCTTTGTTCGCGGGCTCAAAGTAACATTTTCCCAAGTGGAACTGGTAGACCTCTCGGGTCATCGTGACGGCGCCCACAGTCGCCGCAAGATCGGCGATTGAATTCAGCACTTTCAACTTTATCCCATTGTCATGTGTGGCGGCTTTAGCAATCGATTTCACGTTGAAATCTGCACCATAGAAGTCGTAGCCGTCGATGAAGCCGAATCCCTCGGTCGCTAGCTCCTTCTTCAAGCCCACTAATTCGTCTGCGGGGAGCCCGTGAACATAGACGTATGGGCAAAACGACGAGTTTCCATCGCGTTTGGTCGTCTTTGACCACTTCTTTGACAGTAAGTGTAGCACGTCTTTGAGATCACTCCGGACGAGTGTTGCGGGGTCAACTTCGACGAGGAAGAAACGCTCGAACGGGGATAGGTTGAGGCCAGCAAAGTACTCCTTTCGCAGTGCCGCAAAGTGGGCTTTCTCACCCTTCTTCCGCACGAACCATTCGTTGAACAACACGCTAGATGTGTCTGATCGCTCTAAGAACGCCCTCTTGGTAATGATGCGGTTGGCCGGCAACGGCTGTATCGATAAATCTCGCATCAGGGCAAGGGCGTTGTTGTAATAGAAGTACTCCGCGGTGAACGGAGTGCAACAATACGCGGTCTGCAACTCCCGGATGACCTGCGCGAATTGATCCTCGAAGCTCGCCGCGTTGATATCAACGTCAAGAACGGACAGGAACTCGGCAAGGTCGGCGTTGCTAAGACAGAGTTCTTCGTAATGGCGGCACTCAACTTTCCTTTCGCTGTAGGTAAGGAAGTGCTGTTTCAGAAACGCAACGTCTATTGGCAACGTCAGCTTGTGCTGGCCGGCGCAGTAATGGCCGCGGAGCGAGTACCTGACGACCGGCTTCCCTTCATCCCTGATCGCCTTAAAATGACTCAGCATGTACCTGACAGCCGGCTTGATAACCGAGTGATTGTACTCCGTGCCCGAGTAATACTTGCACTGCACGGCCGTAACTTCCGTTGCAGTGCGAATGTCGACGTCTTCAATGCACTCAACGGCAATCGAGTCGTCAGCGTCGGGCAACTGGAGCACTCTCAGTATCGAGTAGTCGAACTGGTAGAAGTACCCACGTATCGTGTCAATGGCACTTCGGTCCGTCATACGCACGTCCCCAACAGGTCGCCGAGGAGTCGCAGTGACTCGGTGAAGCCCTCCTGTAACCTACTCATACCCGAGACTCTGCTGAATCGGCATAGGTAATGACGTGAAGAAAAAAATCGACATGCCATATCTGGAATCCCGGTTGTTCAAGCCCAACAATAATTAGATTGATCCGCCTATACCGCAGATTCTTTTATTCTAACCTATATAAGAAGCAAATCCATGGCCAAAAAAAACTGTATCTCATTTATTTTATAACACTTACGCCACTTCCACCTTATTATTTCAGCGTTTTATACGGATCAGCATAAAAACACAACCTACAACCTTTCGATCCAGAAGTTCCTGATTGGTCAAAACACCAAAAAATATACGTAATATTGAGCCAAACCCCATTTCCCGGATCAATTCACATCATCATTTACAGCCTTTTTCAACTCATCCTCATCCCCCACGACATCATCTACCAGATCGTTGACAAAGCGGTGCCCTCCGGCAAGCTGTCGAGAGACATAGTCCACGAACTGTGAATAACGGTTCCATGCCTCTTTTTCCGGACCTTTCCTGTCTTCATCACCCAGCCCCTTGGGGTCTGCGCGAACCAGAGCTCTATAAAGACGCCGAACGCCTCGTCCAACGAAGTCAGGTTGCGCTCATCCCACTCTTTTTTGGCTAGGTTGAGGGTATGTCAGGCGCCTTATTGTGCAGTATTATGAATAGGAGGGCGGTCTAAGACGAAGAAAATAATGTGGAGAAATTTGCTGCGGTGGAAGGTGGAGTAAGGGTGGACAGTTGAAAACGCTCACAAGTTTTTAACGGCTTCTCTTAAGACTTTGAGTAACTGCAAGCGTGACGATCGTTTCACGCCGCGTCCGCGCGGTGTGAAACGTATCTGTCCACGCTCTTGTTAGGCCCTCTTTGGATATCTTGTGCGTAGCAGGTCAAAGGCTGCCCTGATAATGGGCGTGACCTTGACAATATCGTCGTAGTTGTCCTCAGCAAGAGTCTCTGCAAGATACTCGTGTGAGGTGGTGTTCCGGCTGTCCAGCATGTCCAACCAGACCTGTTCGTCATGAAGCCAGCCAAGGCGAAAGGCTTCGCGAAGGCTTTCCCTGGATGTATTGACATGAGTGCCCTCATAGCGGATGGCCCGCTGAAGAGTCTTCCAAAACAACTCAATGGTCATTTCGAACCGATGGATCGTGCCTTCGGTAACGAGTTCTCGATCTTTGGGAATCTGGACGGCGCGTTCGAGATTCACAAGAACCTTTTCTAGGTTGTCGAGGCTGTCATGCAGTTTGCGTTCGGACATATATCTCTACTCCTGTTTCCTGTATTCTTGCCTGCAGGCATGGTGGGTTTCTGTCAAAGTGCACCAGTGAGATCCAATAGAGGGTATTTGCCTCGTAAGCGGCAGATCGGAATCTGGCCCAGTCCAAACGAGTGATCTTTGAGCCGCACACCGCGACATCGATATCTGATCGGTCTTCATGATCGCCGACAGCGCGTGACCCAAAAAGGATCAGCGATTCTACTCGGTCGTTGGCAGACATGGCTGCGAGGAACTGGCGAGCCGAATCCGGTATGTTTGGATGGCATATCATTTTCTCTGTGCCTAACAATAATTAGATTGATCAGCCTAAACCGCAGATTTTTTTATTCCAACCCATATAAGAAGCAAATCCATGACCCAAAAAGACAGCTGTAATTCTATTAATTAAAACCGCTTACACTGCATCTCTCTTGTTATTTCGGCGTTTTATACGGATCGGCATAAAAACACAACTCACAACCTGTAATCCCAGAGGTTCCTGATGGTTCAGAACATCAAAAAATATACGTGATATTTATCTCAACCCCATCCCCAGCATCAATTCTCCTCGTCATTTACAGCCTTTTTCAACTCCTGTTCATCGCCCACCAAATCCTCCACCAGATCGTTGATGAAACGGTGGCCACCGGCAAGTTGTCTGGAGACATAGTCAACGAACTGCGAATAACGGTTCCAGGCCTCTTTTTCCCCGTCTTTCTTGTCTTCATCCAATTATCAAGGTGTGGGCGAACCAGAGCTGCACAAAGACACCAAACGCCTTGGCAAGTGCCGTCAATTCACGTTCAATCCGGTCATTATGCCTCCCCTGCCAGTCGTGGTGGAACCGATCGTCTCAGCCCACTCCTGTTTGGTCCGTTTGCAGGGTGTGTCAAGCGCTGCTTTGGTCATATTATAAATTGGTGGGCTGTGTAAGGCGAAGAAGGGGTGAAAATGCATTCGGCGAGGTGGATTGTAAGTAGCCGTTGAAATCGTGTACAAAATTTTTCAAAGGCCTTCTTGTAAGGTATTTTTTTGGAAATCGGTTAATCCGTATGCCTCAGAGAAGGCATACGGCATTGTCCTTCATAACTCTCTTCCTCCATGTGACATTCGATGTAGAAGTCCTCGAAATGCGAGAGCCCATTTACAGAGTATGCGCTGATTCTTGTGAGGTATCGGCCTGGAACGGGAGGTGTGCGTACCTGGATTCTGATAATTTCTCCAAGATCGTCCGCAATCAGTTTAAGTCCTTTGGCCTTGAGAAACTTCCTTCCCCCTTTGCCGATCCGTACTTCAGTAGCATTCATTTCTTGCTGTGATCCATAGCCAAGACAGATGGGTTCAAATGCGGGATCAAAGTCGCAGAAAATTGTAACATCAATAGCAGGAGGCAAAGCATACCAGAACCCACGATTCGTTAATTCGTAATGTAATTCGAGGGTCCTGCTGCATGGCTGCTTACGTGGCTCGTGAAGGAAAACAGAAATACGCGGTTTTGCAGTATGAACTAGCGCAAGGTAAGCTATATAGATAGCCGCAAATGCGACTAGCGCATTGAGAACAAGCCCACTGATGGCGAGTTGTTGATCGAGTGACAACGAGTTCATCAGCTCTAATCCAGGAGTGTGCAGCGCTTTAACACAGCTGGGTGATCGGTTTGCGCAATCCGCAGTTCTTCTAGAAACAACTGCTTACCTGTTAAATGGTAGGCGCTTGCGGCACGGATAAATCGGTGGGCAACATTTATGCTTTGTAAAGAAGCCTCAAGTGTGGCATCTGTAATTATTGGAGATATATCGACAATCATGTCGAATGGAGACAAATCACCACCGATTTCGATTCCATAGAGGCTGCGATATAGTGATATTGTCGCTTGGTCCTTCTCAGAGATTCGAGCGGGATACTCCTCTAACGGAAAGTGATTTCTACCACGATGTGATATAAGGGATTTCACTACACGTGATGTAAGATCTGACTCAAGCCATATACAAAATGCGCTGTCCATATGACGCCATGGCATTGTACTCGTATCAAAAATGCAACCCTGCATCGTAGATTCTATGCGCAACAGCTCAGCGTCAATCTTCCGAAATTGATCACCGTCCCATAGTTTTTTTGCCTCTAAAGTTATCCAAAAATCTTTCTTTTGAATCGGCGATACGCCGAGAAAGTTCAACTGAATCTGGGATCCAGAAACGTATGTCAGACCAAACTCGCCAGCAAGTAAATGTGCATGAGTTGTCTTACCAGAAGCAGTGAGGCCTGAAATACAGATATTTGAGTTGTATCTGAGGTGCGACGTATTCATAGCATGAACCTAAAGTATCCTACGAAAATATTTAACGATAATCAGATCGACCCGCATATACCGAAGTTTTTTTGATTCTAAACAATAGAAGATGCTAATTCAAAATCATATAAAACCGCCATCAATTCTCTTGTTTACAGCGCACAAAACCAAATAGACGTCTTTCGATAATATAAGAGATTGTAACCATAATTTTCTTACCCAGCATCAATTCCCTCGTCACTCACAGCCTTTTTCAACTCCTCCTCATCGCCCACCACATCATCGACCAGATCGTTAACAAATCGGTGCCCTCCGGCAAGCTGTCGGGAGACATAGTCCACGAACTGCGAATACCGGTTCCAAGCCTCTTTTTCCGCGCCTTTCTTGTCTTCATCCCCAAGCCTCGGTGTGTGAGCGAACCAGAGTTGGACGAATACGCCGAAAGCTTCGGTCAAAGCGGCGAGATCCCGTTCAATGCGATCGAGATGACGCCCCTGACGGTCAAGCCGCCTCAACAGCAACCGGATGTCACTGTTGTCGTCGAGATACTCCTGGAGCGCAGCCTCGACCACACTGCTCTGGCTGATGTTTCGTTTGTTGCAATAGCTTTTGAAGCTCTTCAGAAGCTCCGGCGAGAGATAAGGATGGATGTTCTGTCTTTTCATAATGGTAATCGCCCTCCATCGGGTGTTCTGGTTAATTCAAGCTTCCGATTCATCCCAACCGCATCGTCTTCCTGCCGATCTTGATGACAATCCTGTTGCCGTTCAGGATTGCGGCTGGTAGCCCCATTCAGCTCCTCGTATAAAGGAAACTCGTCGATGTCATCGAGATCATGCTCGTCTTCGCAAACATCCAGCTCCAGCAGGCTCGCTTCAGTAACCTTGGTTATCGATGGTTTCAGGCCCCCGTTGTCCTGATCAGAAATTGTCGTGCAGTTACCTGATTCAGTATCCGCAAAGTGATCGTGACCCAAAGCATTAGATTGTAACTCCCAGGCATTTTCCCAGACCCGGCTTTTGAAAAGCTCGGCACGTTGCTCCTGTTCATTGTCAGGCGCAGGGAGCCAGGCCCTGTCACGGAAACGCTCATCCTGGTAGTACATGACCTTCTTGGCCCGGTACGGCGGGATGCCGCCCACGATCAGGAGTGCGTCGTCACCGGGTAGCTGGAGGATTTCGCCGGGAGTCAACAGCGGTCTGGGGCTCTCCTGCTCGCTTTCCATGACGTGCCCCAGCCAGGGAGAGAGACGGCTGCCGGCGAAGTTCAACTGACGCCGTTTCTCCGTCGCCTGACCGAGCAGATCGGAAATCCGCTTGGCCGTCCGTTCATCAAGGGCGCCGTAGGTCACCCGCACATGTGAGTTGTCCAGAATGGAGTTGTTCTGCCCGTAAGCTTTCTCGATCTGGTTGAGGCTCTGGGCAATCATGAAGCACTTGATCCCGTAACCGGCCAGATAGGCCAGCTCGGTTTCAAAGAAGCTCAACCGGCCAAGGCTCGGGAACTCGTCAAGCATCAAGAGCATCCTGTGCCTCGACACTGACTGTCGAGCACTTGTTTTTCCTGCCTGCTCATCGCGGGTATCCGATGATTCCCCCGATCCATTACGAACCTGATCGAAGGTCATTTTTTCAGTCAAACGCCTCCCCATCTGATTCAGGATCAGGCGAATCAAGGGTTTGGTCCTGTCGATATCGGAGGGAGGGACCACGATGTAGAGCGACACCGGCCGGTCTGAATTCATGAGATCCTCCACATGGAAATCCGAAACCGCTGTATTCTGCGCGATAATCGGGTCACGAAAGAGCCCCAGAAAGGTCATGGCAGTCGAGATCACCCCTGACAGCTCGTTCGGGGACTTGTTGAGCGCCTCCCGTGCGCAACTGGCCACCACCGGATGGGGGCCTTCGGGAAGATGCCTCGTATCGAGCATGTAATGCAGGGTATCTTCGATGGTGCGCTCCGGATCCGAAAGGAAACGGACCAACCCGGCAATGCTTTTGTCGCTTTCGGTATAGAGGATGTGCAGGATGGCGCCGACGAATATGGTATGGGCCGTCTTGTCCCAATGATCCCGCCGCTCAAGTGAACCTTCCGGATCGACGAGGATATCGGCGATGTTCTGTGCGTCACGCACTTCATAGAGGCCCCGACGGATTTCAAGGAGAGGGTTGAACCGTACTGAAGCGGGGGACGTCGGTTCGAACCGGAGGCAGTGCGAAAAGCTCCGGCGCCATCCTGCTGTGGCGGCCCAATTCTCTTTCTTAATGTCATAGACCACGCACGAGCCGGTCCAGCTCAACAACGTCGGTATGACCAGCCCGACACCTTTGCCGGAACGGGTTGGCGCAAAGCAGAATACGTGCTCCGGCCCATGATGACGCAAAAGGTCCTGTCCGCAACGTTCCATGACCCACTGTACCGTGATGTCACCAGAAGCATCAGCCTTGACCATGGAGCGAAAAACTGCGTCATTGGTTTGAGCGAGGATGACTCCGCGCTCTTCCAGCAATCCCACGCCCTGCAGCTCTTTGTTACTAGCCCAGCGGGCTGTGCCGTAGGAACCTGCATCAGTGGTGCGTTTCGACCTGAAAACAGCGAGGACGACCATGGTCGCGAACATCAGAAAAAAGCTGGCATAGGTAATCCTGCTCGCCATCTCGAACACATGTGGGGCATAAGGCTCGAAATGATAGGCCCAGAGCATCCATGCCCAAGGTTCATAGAGCGGATAGCCTTTTGCAATCAAGGCGGGGTGACCAAGTTGCGGCTGATATCCGAGAGCCCAAGCCACATACTGCGTGGCTGCCCAGGTTCCGAGAAGGATGAACAACACGCCAACGATGATGTGGCCATAGAAAACATTGAGAGGGCGGGACTGTTTCATGCTATCACCTCCCGATTCCTCGTTCAAGTTGGCGCATCACATAGCGACCCGTCTGTTGCTCCCTCAAGAGCTCAACGGTCTTGCCTGTCAGGCGGTCAAATTCAGGTCGCCACGGAACAAGTGAAAACACCCGTGATTTGACATCGAAAACCTGCGCGTATCGCTTTCCGCTCGGCAACGTCCCTGCATCGCTCATAACCCCAGTCATTTTCCCGGCAGGAAGCATCTCCCGTGGTGATGCACCGGTTGACTTGGCAATCCCGTGAGCAAGATCCCGCTTCTCGAACTGATCGAGTGCCTTGGCCCTGGCAGGGTCCATCGGGTCGATACCCATTTCACGCAACAGTTCGATCCTTCGCTGAATAGCACCATTGAGATCCTTGCCAAAGCCATTCCTGGCCGCGTCGCCCAACTCGCCTTGTGCGGTAAACTGGTCAAGCCAGGTCCTTCCTCGATAAACCTCCTGCCCGGACAAGGACTGTGTAGACTCACGTTTCACTCCGACACGGCTCACCGGATGCTGAAGGTCTTTCTGCTGAAGCTTTTCAATCAGCGAGGGATCAACCCGCCAGGTCCCATCCGGCAGCAGCTCGGTCAAACGGAAACGGCGAAGCCGCTGTAGCCGCCTGTTGATGGCCTCGATGAGATCCTCTTTGCCAATCCTGCCATTACCTATGGCGACGGTCCGGGTTTCGAGCTCTTTCTGATGCAGCTTCGGGTCATATCTTCCGCCATTGCCGGCCGCCTGTTCGGCGATGATCCGGTCTG
>Ga0326732_1000017_pt1 | contig 41477 bp, 43 predicted proteins | sample MHFSIPfraction_4_FD_207644 | JGI IMG/M metagenome (GOLD analysis project Ga0326732, IMG submission 207644) | Lab enriched peat soil microbial communities from Michigan Hollow, Ithaca, NY, United States - MHF12FN SIP fraction | ecosystem: Environmental > Terrestrial > Soil > Wetlands > Peat...
GTCCTTACAGGATGTACTGGCTGAGATCCCGGTCGGCCACCACGTGACCGAGCTTCTCCCGAACCTTCGAGGCATCGATGATCACCTTGCTTTCGGCGATCTTCTCGGGGATGTCGAACATCAGCTCCTCGAGCAGATTCGTCAGAATGGTATGCAGCCTGCGCGCACCGATGTTCTCGACGCTCTCGTTGACCTTGGCGGCCGTAAGGGCGATCTCCCGGATCGCATCATCCGTGAACTCGAGCTCCACCCCTTCGGTCATGAGCAAAGCCCGGTACTGCTTGATGAGGGCGTTGCGCGGCTGAGTCAGGATCTTGAAGAAATCATCCTCGGTGAGGCTCTTGAGCTCGACCCTTATCGGAAAGCGCCCCTGCAGTTCGGGGATCAGATCGGACGGGCGTGCGACGTGAAATGCGCCGGAGGCGATGAACAGCACGTGATCGGTCTTGACCACGCCGTACTTGGTGGTGACGTTCGAACCTTCAACGATCGGCAGGAGATCGCGCTGCACCCCCTCACGGCTCACGTCAGGGCCCTTGCCGCCGGCTCCGCTCGAGGGAGCTGCGATCTTGTCGATCTCGTCGATGAACACGATGCCCGACTCTTCGACCTTCCGGAGAGCCTCCTTGACCACGGCATCCATGTCGATAAGCTTCTGGACCTCCTCCTGTTCAAGCAGCTTCCGTGCCTCGGCGATCGAGAGACGCCGTTTCTTGCGCTTCTTGGGCATCCCGCTCATCAGGTCCTGCATGATCCCTCCGAGTTCCTCCATCTGGCCGAGGGGACCGAAGATCTGCATCATGCCCCCCTGCCCGTCGCCGCTGATCTCGATCTCGATCTGCCGGTCCTCCATGCGGCCGCTGCGCAGTCGTTCGAGCATCTTCTGGCGGCTCTTCCTGTTGATTTCGCGCTCCAGGCCACCCTCCGATTCACCGGCGGCGCCCTCGGAGGCAACCTGCAGGCCCTCTTCGTCTTCATGCTCCTCCTGGCCGCCATCACCGGCAGCACCGACGGGGGGCAGCAGAATATCGAGCAGGCGCTCTTCGACATGCAGCGCAGCCTTTTCACGCACCTCTTCTGATTTTTCGCTCCGGACCATGGCTACCGACTGTTCGGCAAGGTCACGGATCATCGATTCGACATCGCGCCCGACATATCCCACCTCGGTGAACTTCGATGCCTCAACCTTCACGAAGGGCGCCCTGGCCAGCTTCGCCAGACGGCGGGCGATCTCGGTCTTGCCCACGCCGGTCGGGCCGATCATGATGATGTTATTCGGCATGATCTCGTCCCGGAGCTCGTCGCTCACGTTCTGGCGTCGAAGCCGGTTCCTCAGGGCGATAGCCACCGATTTTTTCGCTTCCTTCTGGCCGATGATGTACTTATCGAGCTGCTCGACGATCTGTCCGGGTGTGAGTTGATCACGGTCTATGAGGCCGGTGCGGGAAACCGGCTCTCCGGTATTGGCTTGTTCCATCAGAGTATTCCAAAATTGCTGAAAATGAGATACAGTCCTGCCCCTCTCCTGAGCGCCTCCTGGAGGCGGCCCGTTCAAAGGGTCTCTACAACGATATGATCGTTGGTGTAAATGCAGATATCGGCGGCGATCCTGAGACTCTCCGACACGATATCGGCCGCGGAGAGGTCCGTGTGCTTCATCAGCGAACGGGCGGCGGCAAGTGCGTACATGCTGCCGCTTCCGATGGCTACGATGCTGTCGTCCGGTTCGATGACGTCACCCGTACCGGAAATGATGAGCGCCTTCTCCGGGCTGACGATCGCCAGCATCGCTTCGAGCCTGCGAAGGTATTTGTCGGTGCGCCAGTCTCTGGCGAGCTCCACCGCCGCCCGTTCTAGCCGTCCGCTGTAAGCCTCCAGCTTCTCCTCGAAACGGTCGAGCAGGGTAACGGCGTCAGCTGTCGCGCCGGCAAAGCCGGCAATCAGCCGACCATGGTACAGGCGGCGTATCTTCCGGGTGGAGTGTTTCAGTACGGTGTTGCCCAGGGTCATCTGCCCGTCGCTTCCGAGGGCGGCCTTGCCGTCCCGGATCACCCCGATGACCGTGGTCGACCTGATCAGCGGCCTTTCCTGTTTACTGGTCATTGATTCTTATTAACCTATTTTCTTTCTTAGTCTTGCAACTGGAATTTGCATTTGTTCCCGGTATTTTGCAACCGTCCTCCTCGCGATCCTGACCCCCTTGTCACTGAGCAGTTCCGCCAAACGGTCGTCGCTGAGCGGTTCCACGGACGACTCTGCCTCGATCAGTTCACGAAGCTGCTGCTTGATGATCCTCGACGACAGCTCCTCGCCGTCATCGGTCGATAGCGATCCGCTGAAAAAGTACTTCAACTCGAACACACCGTACCTCGACTGGACATACTTGCCGTTGACCGCACGGCTGATCGTCGAGATGTCCAGCCCTGTGCGTTCGGCGACCGTCTTCATGATCAGCGGCTGCAGATGACGCGGGCCATCGATAAAAAAAGCGCCCTGGGTCTCGAGCAGGGCCTCCATGACCTTCAGGAGGGTCTGGCGCCTGATCTGCAGGGCCGAGGCGAACTCGTTGGCCCGCTGCATCTTCTGGCGCATGAACTGCCGGTCCTCCCTGGGGATCTTCCGGTTCGTCAATGCCTCCCGGTAGGTGTCCGACACCTTGACCGACAGGTTGCTGCGGTCGTTCAAGGAGGCGGTCAGGGTGCCGTTCTCATAAGTGACAATGAAATCGGGGGAGATATAGTGCCCGCCTTCGTCCACGAAGCTGCCGGCAGGATGCGGATCGAGGGTCGTGATCACGCCGATGGCCCGCTCGAGCTGAGCCCGGTCGACCGACAGCTTCTTGACGAGCCTGTCGAAGCGCTTGTTCAGAAAGTCGTCGAAAGCCTCCTCGAGAATCCGGTAGGCCAGACGGACGGCCGGGTCGTCTTTCCCTTTCCTGAAAACGGAGAGCTGCACCTGCAACCGCTGACTGAGTGAGCCAACCGCGACTCCGGGTGGGTCGAGGTACCAGATCCGGCGCTGGATCGAGCGAATTTCCGCTTCGTCGGTCATGATGCCTGCAGATTCGAGCCCCTCGACGATAACCTCCGGATCCTCGGTCATATAGCCGTCGCTGTCGAGATTTCCGAGGATTTCGGCGGCGATGAGCACCTCCCTCTGGTCGATGTCCTCCTGCAGGGAGAGTTCGCGAAGAAGCTGCTCGTGGAACGTGTCATGCTGCACCGCCTGGAAGAACCTCTCTTCCGAGCCGCCGGAGGAGGTGAAACTCGGACGCCCCTCGGACTCGCCCCTCCTCGATGCAGCCTCGGAGCGGTCCTTCATCGAGGTGCGATCAAAGCGCGACACCGAATCGAACATCTCCTGGGTATCTGAAGCCCGGGAGCCGGTATCGGCAATCTGCGGGCCGTCACCCGGATGGCGCTCCTCGACGATCTCGAGCATGGGATTCTCCTGAACCTCGTCGTAGATGCGCTGTTCCAGCTGGGCGAGAGGAAGCTGCAGCAGCTGGCTGCTGATCACCTGCTGTGCGGACAACTGAGCCGTCTGCCTGTGCTGAAGCCTGATCTCTGCCATTATCTTTCCGTGGATGTATCGACGAACGCTTTCAAACTCCGGTACCACTCCTGTCCGTAAAGCTCCACAAGGGCAGGACCAACGTAATCAATGAGCGGCACATTCCTCACGGAACCCTGCTTGCGGGCTTCACGGCATATGTGGTGCTGCTCATAGACAAGATAATCCAATCCGAACTTTTTTCTCACCCTGATCGGGAACAAACGGCAGGAGAGCGGTTTGTTGTCCTCGAGGCGCCCCGCACGGAATGCCTCCTCCATGGCGCACAGGGCGATCCCCTCCCTGTGCGTGACGAACACGCACTCCCGGCCATCGACGGTCCTGGTGTAGAGGCTGCCCTGATAGAGCTCGGTGCAGCCGTGGCGGCGGATATGGCGCAACTGGTTTTCCGGCAGCTCGTTCCGGAGAACTTCAACGGCCGCCTTAAGGGAGGCCTCTTCGCTTGCCCGGAGGGGTGCGCCGAGTTCGCCTTCTATACAGCAGGCTCCCCGACAGGATTCGAGGGAACAACTGAATCGGGCTTCCAGGAGGGTCCGGTCAACGAGCACTTCGCCGATGGAGACTATGGACATGGTCAGATACTGATTGTCGGGTTCCGGCGGAACACCCGGGGGAAATGGTTCGGAGAGCCGTGCCGGAGAAGGAAAAACTCTCTGCTCTTTTCGCGCATCTTCATTATCTTTCGTTCTTTGCTTCCGGCCGCAAAGCGCCGGATCCAGTAGCAACTATTCCGTAACAACTTTCAAAAGGACCCTCTATCATGGTGCTCATAGACGGAAAAAAGGTATCGCTCGATCTTCAGCAGGAGCTGAAGGGATCGGTGGAACAGGATCGCGCCGCCACCGGAAAGGTACCGGGACTCGTGGTCGTCATCGTCGGCCAGGACCCCGCATCACAGGTTTATGTACGCAATAAAGCCAAAACATGCAAAGAGGTCGGCATGAATTCAACGGTCATCGAGCTTCCGGCCGAAACCTCCCAGCAGGAACTCCTCGACCGGATCGCCGGGCTCAACGCCGATCCTGAAATACATGGCATCCTGGTTCAGCAGCCGCTGCCGCGCCATATCGACGAGATGGCCGTGACCCTGGCGATCGACCCGAAGAAGGATGTCGACGGGTTCCACCCCGTGAACGTCGGTAACCTGGTGCTGGGACACCTCGACCATTGCTACATAAGCTGCACGCCCTACGGTATCCTCGAACTGCTTGGCCGTTACGGTATCGAGACCAGGGGGAAGCACTGCGTGGTGGTCGGCCGAAGCAACATCGTCGGTAAACCGATGGCGAACCTCATGCTGCAGAAGCTCGATGCAACCAACTGCACGGTCACGATCTGCCATTCGGCTTCGAAGGACATTCCATCGCTGACCCGCCAGGCGGACATCCTCATCGCAGCCATCGGCAAGGCGCGATTCATCACGGCCGACATGGTCAAACCGGGGGCCGTGGTCATCGACGTTGGCATCAACCGAATCGAGGACGCTTCGACCAAGAGCGGTTTCCGCCTCGTGGGCGACGTCGATTTCGACCAGGTCTCACCGCTCGCCTCGGCCATCACTCCCGTGCCGGGTGGCGTCGGACCGATGACCATCGCCATGCTCCTGAAGAACACGCTGCAGTCGTTCCGCCGCTCCAACGGGCTCTGAGCATGGCTAAAAACGGCACGCGCTACATCTGCTCGGCCTGCGGGGCCGTTTCACTGAAGTATCAGGGCAGGTGCTTTGAATGCCAGGGCTGGGGCACCCTTGTCGAGACCCATGATCTTCCCGATACCCCGGCGTCCCGGAAACAGCGCCCTGGACGGGTGCTGGCGCCCGTCCAGAATCTCGACGACGTGCTCCCCGACGGGTTCCACCGCACCATGACCGGCATCGGAGAGCTGGACCGGGTGCTCGGCGGCGGCCTGATGGAGGCATCGGTGATCCTGGTGGGCGGAGAGCCGGGCATCGGTAAATCGACCCTCATGATCCAGCTCGCTCCGCGGCTCGAAGGGAGGAAGGTGCTCTATGTGGCCGGAGAGGAGTCCCCGAACCAGATCCGCGAGCGGGCAAGGAGGCTCGGTATCAGGGCGCCCAACCTCAGGTTGGTCTCCGAGGTCTCCCTCGAACGCATCCTCGACTCCATCGCCGATGAAGAGCCGTTCCTGGTCATCGTCGACTCCATCCAGACGGTCCACTCCTCCGAGTACCAGAGTTCGGCAGGCACCATCACCCAGATCCGGGAGTGCGCCTCGACGCTGATCCGGGCTGCAAAAGAGCAGAACTTCATCCTCGCCGTCATCGGCCACATCACCAAGGAGGGGGCTCTCGCCGGTCCCAAGGCCCTCGAGCACATGGTCGACACCGTGCTGCAGTTCGAAGGCGAAGGATACCAGCGGTACCGGATCGTACGGTCGGTCAAGAACCGGTTCGGGCCGACCAACGAGATCGGTGTGTTCCGCATGGAGGAGACAGGCCTTGAGGAGGTTTCCAACCCCTCGGAGTTCTTCATCTCGGACCGCACCACCGACGTGCCCGGCACGGCCGTGCTGGCCGGCATCGAAGGGTCCCGCGCCCTCCTGGTCGAAGTCCAGGCCCTGGTTTCGAGGACCGGGTACTCCATGCCCCAGCGCATCAGCACCGGATTCGACCTGAAGCGTATCGCCATCATCCTCGCCGTTCTCGAAAAACGGCTGCAGTACCAGACCGCCGGCCAGGACGTGTTCGTCAAGATCGCCGGCGGCCTGAAGCTGATCGAACCGGCGGCCGACCTGGCCGTGGCTGCGGCCATCGCCTCGGGGCTCAGGAACCTGCCGTGCAGCCCCACGGCAGCCTGCTGCGGCGAGATCGGCCTTTCGGGCGAGCTGCGGGCCATCAGCGACGGCGAACGCCGGATCCGCGAAGCGGTGCACCTCGGATTCAAGTCCATCGTGATGCCCGCGGCTAATACCAAGGAGCTCAAGCCTTCGGTGAAGAAGCTCCCCATCCGCATAAACGGCTGCCGTACGCTGCTTGAAGCCCTTGACGCCATGGGTTTGTAGCTGGAGCCATCGACCGCTTCGTACCGCAATCGAGTGGAGGCGCCGGGAACCGGGAGAACCTCATCACAGCTTGTCCGCAACGCGACTGCGTCAACGGCGACAGGACTCCTGCCCAAGCCGGGATGAACCTCTTGCAAAATCCCGTCACTCCGACCCATATTCCCGTATTATGATGACAGGCCGGTACGTTCGCCGGCAGCCGAAGCATGGAATCCCTCCCCCTTCTTGAGCTGGGCGAAACGTCCGGACGACAATACCAAAGCGAGAGCAGCTATGAACACTCAGGAACAGAGCCCGCATGAACGTGAATGGCGGAACCGGATGCTTCAGGGACAGGTCATCCCGAACTTCATGGATCCATCGCTTGAATGGAGACGAATTTTCGCCGAAACCTGGGGAACATTCCTGCTCGTGCTCGTCGCGGTCGGCGGACATGTCACCTCGGCCCATGCCGGAAACGGCATCCCCTCAGCCTCGCTCGCCATTGCCCCTGGGATCATGGTCATGACGATCATCTATTTCATGGGAACCGTCAGCGGCGCACACCTGAACCCGGCCGTGACGTTCGCCTTCGCGATCAGGAGGAACTTCCCCTGGATAAGGGTTCCCGGCTACATCATCGGCCAGTTCTCCGGAGGATTCCTCGCCTCGCTGTTCCTGTCGGCACTGTTCGGAAGATCCTCGCTCACCTCGGGGATCACGGCTCCAGGCCCGGGAATAAGCCCACTGGAAGCCATGGTCATGGAGGCCGTCCTGACCGCCGGCCTGGTAAACACCATACTCGGCACCGCCGCAGGCGCCAGGAACATCGGGCCCAACGGCGCGATCGCCGTCGGAGGGTATATCGCGATCGCCGGACTGTGGGCATCGCCCGTCAGCGGTGCCTCCATGAATCCCGCCCGATCCCTGACACCGGCAATCCTCTGCGGCAGTGTCGATTCCCTCTGGATCTACATGGTCGGACCGCTCATAGGAGCCCTGATAGGAGTCGGGTTCGAATGGATCCTCAAGGGGCCGCCAACGACCGAAGGAACCATCGCGGCACAGGGCACGCTCGGCATCGACGAGGAGCTCGGGCGCCAACCAAAAAACCCTGCCTGAAACCGGGATCCGCTCTCCCGAATATCTCGGAACCGCCAGAACCCGGCATGTTTGTTTGCATGACCGTAACACTGACTTTGCTTCATTTGCGCTAAGTTGTCAGTCAGTAACAGGAGCCGTTCCTCCTCGCACCCGTCGGGCGAATGGTTCGGATACGTACCAGACAGAATGACCGAAGAGGCATTGATTATCGGTCTTCTTACGGGCACATCAACAGATCGGCAAACTTCAACACCTCTCTCCATGTCAGAACGATTGGCTCATGCCCGGATCAGGGACTTCTCACGCGACCTGATCTCTATTGCCGAACATATCATCCGGATGCTTGCTCACGCCCTTGACATGACCGAGCCAAGGAGCGTCGACAGTCTCGAGCGCTTCAAGCGAAGTGACCATGAAATCACGATGAAAGAGATCGAACTGGAGGAGCGCTGCCTGACCTTTCTTGCCATCGAACATCCTGCCGCAATTGACCTGCGGACCATTGTCACCATAATCAAAGCCAAAAACGACCTGGAGCGCATCAACGACCTGGCACTGCATATCATGGAGAGGGTTCATGAGATAACCCCTGAAATGTACGAGTCGTTTGACTTCGGGGAGATAGGCCGCCGGACGATAACGATGGCTGAAAAGTCGATCGAAGCGTTCATCTCGGTGGATCCGACGATCGCCGACGAGGTCTACGCACTCGACGAAGAGATACATGCCATGCTGCAAAAAGTCTTCAAAACGGCAAAGGCCCTGATGAACAACACCATGATCGACTCCGATCAACTGCTGGCCGCACTGAGCATCTCCAGGCATATCGGCCTTATCAATGAGCACGTGAGCAGCATCGCCCGGACCGTTCACTATCTTGCAAATGGGGAGATCATCCCCTGCAGGGAATCATTCTACAGAAAACTTGCAGAATCGCTGAATCTGAGCGATAACTGAGAAGGCCATGATACGCCTCCGATCCCCCGCATCCTGGCGGATGCCTTTATCGTAACCATCCCCAGGGCGTGAGTGCCGGGCTGATCCGGAACCGATAACCTTCAGACAGAACAGCCGATGAAACATCCCCGTCACCTGAAACGAGCGCTGGTGGCGCTGCTCTCGGTGCTCACGCTCTCGTCCGCATCTCCGGCATCGGCCGAGCCCTGGAAGTTCGGGGTCATGGGCGATACCCAGTGGACCGCTGCTGATCCTCGCGGAGCGAACCCCTCTACCGTGCCGGTTTCGATCATCGATCAGGTAAATCAGGAGTTCATCCGGCAGGGCGTGAAATTCGTCATCGCCGTCGGGGACCTCTCCGACGACGGCAGGGAGGTTTCGGAACGCACCCGTGCGATGGCCGCCCAGCCACTGATCGACGCCGGCATCGGCTTCTTCCCGTTCCGGGGCAACCATGAAACCTCAGCGATGAGCAGTGGATACGGCTCGTCGGGATTCAGGTCGAACTACCCCCAGACCAGGACAGGAACCTTCACGACCACCGATGGCCGCCAATTCCGGATCGGCTCGAATTTCAGCAGTCCGACCGGAGTCAGCACGGAGCTGGACGGCATGAGCTATTCGTTCGATTACGGGAAAGGAAACAGCAACGCCCGGTTTGTGATCATCGACCCCTGGGCCGTGGCGACAAAAGCCATCAAGAACCCGGCAGGTTACACCGACGGCTATACCATCCACGACCAGCAGGAATGGATCAGCGGACGGCTGAACAGAAGCGGCAGGAGGAGCGGCGGACACGCCTTTGTCTTCTCGCATCAGCCGCTTATCGCCGAGGGGCACCAGGACACGATGTTCTCCGGCTACGCCAACGCTCATCCGGATTGGCAGAACGAGTTCTTCGCCAGCATGCACTCCAACGGCGCGAGATATTTCATCTGTGGCCACGACCATATCCATCAGCGATCGATCATCTCCAGCCCCGACGGGAAATCCCGTGTCGAAGAGATCATCTCGGCGTCTGTCAGCAGCAAATTCTATGCACCGAAACCGATAGGCGACCCGCTCTGGTTCGGCCAGAAACGCCGCGAGACATCGGTCTCCCAGGAGATGGACACGGTAGGTTTCTCCATCTACACGATAGACGGGCCGTGTGTCACCGTGGATTACTATTCGGACGACCATGGCCGCTGGCAGTCCGACGGGGCATTTCCGGAAGGGAGCGGCCTGGCCGGTACGGGCATCACGCCAACCTTCAACTTCATAAAAAAAGAGAGCTGGGGCTACTGCCTCAACGGAAAGGAGTTTATCGTGCCGCAAGGTGGAAGCTACGCTGGAATCCGGGACCGCTTCAGAAGGAGCGCCGCACGCATCCTCGACGGCACCAACAACAGCGTCGCCAGGGACGGCACCCCTGGAACCGCAGGAGCCATCGGACGACGGCTGAGCAAGGCGGTGGAAACCGGATGGAGGGCAAAAAGCCCGACATACGGCGGCGGATCGGCGCTTTCGAGCGACATCCTCCTCCTGAGCGGCATGACCGACCCAGGAAAAGAACAGGCCGACCTGTTCACCCTTTCCATGACGTACGATCCCGCGGGGGTAAATCCTGAAAAGCTCCGCAACGGGCGGTTCGGGCTTGCGACGAAAGGTGCTGACGGAAGCTGGATCAACGCCGTGAAGAGATATGCGCGTGGAGATGCCCGGTTTGTCGCCGGAACCTGGAAAAAGGGGTATCCGCTGGGAACCTATGGCGTCGATGCCCTCCACAGGTGCGTCTGGGCCGTCATCGACTTCAACGGCGCATTCGCGGCGGCGTCTTTCGACAAGTAGGCCCCCCCCGGTCCCGATGGAGCTCCCCCTCTCTTCTTCTGACCGTAATAAGCTGTCATTTTTCCTGAAATGCTTACATTGAGCTGTTTCGAGAACCGCTTTGCAAAACGTAAAGAGGCACCCATGTTCCGACTGCTCTTGATCTGGCTCATCAATGCGACAGCGGTCTACGCGACCGCGCATATCCTCCCGGGGATATCCATCAAAAGCTTCGCCGCCGCACTCATCGTCGCGATCGTGCTCGGCCTCGTCAACACGCTGGTCAAACCGGTGATGGTCTTCTTATCAATTCCGTTCATCATCCTGACACTCGGGCTGTTCATGCTGGTCATCAACGCACTGATGCTGCAGCTTGCGGCCGCCTTCGTCGAAGGGTTTGCGGTCTCGAGCTTCTGGTGGGCCATGCTCGGCTCGCTCTGCATCAGCTTCGTGGCCTGGCTTCTCGAAGCCATACTCAATGTGTAAAACCATCTCAAGACTCTGACCGACCATGCAGGGAGAAGCACAGGCACTCATCCTCCTCAAGGCCAACAAGCTCAAGCTCCAGTCGGCGCGATACGATGCCGGCCAGCCCGGCGACGTGCTTGTCAGGACTATCGCCAGCACCATAACCCCCGGCATCGACCGGCTTTTGCTCACCAACAAGCCGGTATCGAACAGAGTGCTCGCCTACCCGGTCATGACCGGCAGCGAGAGCATCGGCCAGGTGATACAGGTCGGTCCCGGAGTCTCCGACCTTAAAGAGGGCGATTTCGTCTACGCCTACAAGGGCAACCGGTGGATCGGCATCGACCCCTATTACGGCTGCCATGCTGAAGTGATTCCGACTTCACGGGAAAACCTGCTCGCCCTGGGACGTCAGCCCATCCACAGGGATCTGCTCACCGGTCTGGTCGCCTATGTGGTCAGCGCGCTCGACAAGCTACGGCTGGAACCGACGATGCGGGTGCTCCTGCTCGGCCTGGGTTCGGTAGGCCTCATGGTCTCCGAACTCCTCCACCTCAAAGGCATCAGGCACGACGCCCTCGAGGTCTTTCCGCTCAGGGGTCAGCTCTCGCATGCCGAGAACATCGCCATGGACGTCGCGGACTTTACCCATGAGTTCAACGACTGCTACGACGTGGTGATCGAAGCCACGGGGCGCATCCTGATGGTCGAAAAATCGATCCGTCTCCTGCGGCCGCAGGGACAGGTGCTGCTCATGGGCAGCTACGACATCCTGGGCTACGACTACAGGCTGATCCAGCACAAGGAACCGGTGCTCATCTGCTCGAACATCACCTCACTGCGGCATCTCGAGGCCGCCTCGTTGATGCTCGAACAGGAGGTTATCGATACCGAAAAATTCTTCACCAACGTCTTCCCGGTCAGCCAGTACGAACTTGCCTACAGGATCGCCCTCGACAGCAAGGAGGCGATCAAGACCGTCATCAGCTGGATCTGACGTCGATGGCCATCCCCTTCCCCGCCGTGAGGCTCTCAGGCATCACGAAATCCTTCGGCGAGTTCAAAGCCAACGACGACGTGAGCCTGACGATAGCAAAGGGAACGATCCATGCCCTGGCGGGGGAGAACGGCGCCGGAAAAAGCACCCTTTCGAACATCATCTACGGCCTCCTCCGCCCCGATTCAGGCTCGATAGAGGTCGACGGCAGGCCGATGTCGTTCGCATCTCCACGCCAGGCCATCGCTGCAGGCATCGGTATGGTCCATCAGCACTTCATGCTTGTCCCGACGCTGACGGTAACTGAAAACATCACGCTCGGCGGCGAAGAGGCCGCGCTCTTTCAACCGATGCCGATGCGTCGGCTTGAGCGTGAAATCCTCGAGCTGTCGAAGCAGCACGGCATGGAGGTGGACCCCCGTGCGACGATCTCCTCGTTATCGGTCGGCGAGCAGCAGCGGGTCGAGATCCTGAAGCTTCTCTACCGAAAAGCCAGGTTGCTGATCCTTGATGAGCCGACAGCCGTGCTCTCGCCCCCGGAAACGGAGCGCCTCTTCCTGACGCTGCGTTCACTCGTCTCTGAAGGACGCTCGGTCATGCTCATCACCCACAAGCTTGGCGAGGTGCTCGCCGTCTCCGACAGCGTGAGCGTCATGCGGAGAGGCCGGCTGGCCGGCACCATACCCACCGCCTCGGCGACGAAGGAGAAGCTCGCGCAGATGATGGTCGGTCGCGATGTGCTGCTGAAAACCGTCAATCCGCCCCAGCAACCGGGCGAACCGGTGCTGTCGATCGACCGTCTCGACTATTCGGCGCCCGGCATCGCGAGACGACTGCGGGGCCTGACCCTGAACGTACGGGCCGGTGAAATCTACGGGATCGCCGGCGTCGAGGGCAACGGGCAGAGCGAACTGATCTCGCTCATCTGGGGCACATGGAACCGCCGGGCGCGGGTCTCCGGGAACATAGAGCTCGACGGGCGCCGGTTGCTCGGTCTCCATCCTTCAGAGATAGCGGAAATCGGCGTGTCGATGATACCTGAGGACCGCCTCAGGTTCGCCGTGATTCCACAATTCGGCATCGAAGAGAATCTGCTTCTCGGCCGCCACCGCGAGCAGGGGTACCATGGACTCATCGGCTTCGACAGGAAGAGGCTCCACCGGGATATGGAAAGGATAACCGGGGAATACGACATCCGTTGCAGCCTGCCAGGCAATCCCCCCGTGGCATCGCTTTCAGGAGGAAACCAGCAGAAACTCGTGCTGGCTCGAGAGATGGAACGACCGGGCATCCGGCTCCTCGTGCTCGCACACCCCACACGTGGAGTCGATATCGGAGCCATCGAACTGATCCACGCCCGGATCCTCGAAGCGCGCAAAAAGGGGCTGGCCATTCTTCTGTTCTCTTCCGAGCTCGAGGAACTCATCGCACTGTCGACCCGCATCGGCTGCCTGTTCAACGGAGTCATCACCCATGAGTTTTCAGAAGAGGAGGTCCGGGAAGGGCGTGCCGAGGCATCGGGCTTTGACCAAGAGATCGGACTTCATATCACCTGAAAACCTGTCGTGCCATGTCGCGAAAGAACCTCCAGCCCTTCATCCCCCTCTTTTCGCTGCTGGTCGCCCTTGTGGCGGGGGGCATGATCATCGCCGCAACCGGAAAAAGTCCAGCTGAGGTCTGCGTGCGCATGATCCGATCGACCTTCGGCTCGGGATACGGCATGGGGCAGGTGCTCTTCAGGACGACAACCCTCGTGCTGGCCGGCCTCGGCGTTGCCATACCGTTCAAGGTCAGACTCTTCAACGTCGGCGCCGAAGGGCAACTGCTCATGGGATCTTTCGCCGCCGCGCTCTGCGGCATGCTTCTTCCGCAGGCTGTCAATCCGGCGATAGGTGTTCCGGCGACCCTCTTTGCCGCCATGGCCGCAGGAAGCATCTGGGCATCAGCAGCGGCCTGGCTCAAGATCAGGTACGGCGTGAACGAAGTGATTTCGACCATCATGCTGAACTTCGTGGCCCAGGGCATCACCGGCTTCCTGCTGACCAGCCGTTTCGCCGTACCCTCGACGGTACATACTCCGGCCATCGTTCCCGGAAGCATGCTTCCGGGGCTGGATGCACTCTTCGGCCTGTCATGGCACTCTCCGGCAAACCTGGCCACACTCATCGCCCTCGGCGCTTCGGCAGCAGCCACCCTGCTGCTCTCCCGCACGAGGTACGGGTATACCATGAAAGCGGCCGGTTTGAGCCCTGAAGCCGCCCGGCATGCCGGAATCGACACCGACGGGAGGATTCTCGGGGCCATGGCCATGGGGGGGGCGCTCGCCGGCCTCGGGGCCGGAAACCTCGTACTCGGCTACAAGCACTGGTTCGAAGCCGGCCTCACTTCCGGCATCGGCTTCATGGGGATTGCCGTGGCGCTGCTTGCCGGCGCCCATCCGGCATGGATACTCCTTTCGGCCCTCCTCTTCGGCTGGCTGGATTTCGGAGGCCTTGCGGTCAACACCATGGTGCCGAAGGAGGTGTTCATGATCGTCCAGGCGGTGACCATCCTGGCGATCATCTCATTTCCGGCCATGTTCAGGACCCGCTTCCTCAAATGACGCGAATGCTGTCACGAAGAACCGGCGCAGCCATGACACAACTGCGTGAAATGAGCGCAAACGCTTTACACATAAGCAGGGAATGCTTATCTTCCGAGGTTGTTAACACCCTGTAATCATCCCGTTTTCCGAAGACCTGAAGACCAGGAACACCATGCCAAAAAAATCATCAGATAAACCGGCCGCTGAAAAAAGCACGGTAAAAAAGGCATCGAAAAAAAGTGCCGGAACAGAACTGAAAGCCGTAAAAAAGGCTGCAAAGTCAGCCGAAGTTGTTGAAGTGAAGCCGAAATCGGCGAAAAAAACCGCTGCCGACAAACCGAAGGCCCAGAAAAGCGCGTCAAAGCCGAAAAAATCCGGCGCATCCATCGCCCCGGAACAGCTCGAAGAGCATATCAGGGTAGCTGCATACTATCGCTGGGAAGAGCGTGGACGTAATGAAGGGCTGCACGAAGAGGACTGGCTCGAGGCTGAAAAGCAGGTGCAGAAATAACCTCCAGAGCTCCGGAGAGATAAAAAAAGCCATTCGACGAATGGCTTTTTTTATATTCCTGATCAACGTTACAACCGTCTTACCGTCATACCGAGATGAAGTGGCTCAGTTCAATAGCAGGTAGCATCAGGATCATGTTCGCGGGCATCTGGCTCGTCATTCGGATCATCCTGGAATATTTCGGATTCATCAGTGACGGAAACGACCGGACCACCGGTATCAAGGACCTCAGGGAGGAGTACAGGAAAGCCAACTACCGCTGAGCACCCTGATCGGCAAACGACTCTCCCGGCTATTTTTTCTCGTCCGTCACCACCGTCATCTCGATCGCCTGGCCCGCCGGAGCAAAGCTGTTGGCCGACGGCTTCTGGCTGATGACCGTGTTGGGCACCAGGATAGCCGAAAACTCCCAGGTGATGTTGCCCGCAGTCAGGCCCCTCTGGATAATGGCTCCCCTGGCCTGATCGAGCGACATCCCCAGAACCGCGGGAACGACAACCCGCTTCATGCCTTCAGGTTCGATCTCGAGCTTGCCGACGATGAGCGATACGGCCGTGCCCATCCTGATCATCACATTCGGCGGTACCGACTGGCTCAGCACCTTGCCGTCCTCGTCCTGGTTCGAAACTGCCCGTAACTGGAGATCATCGACGATCATGCCTATCCTGCCCAGGGCCTGGCGAGCCTCGCCCTCAGGCCTCCCGACTAGTTCGGGCATGGCGTAACTCGGCTTGTCCTGGCGGTTGAGCACCAGATAGACGTTGCGTCCCGGCTTGACCGTCGATTTTGCCGAAGGTATCTGATCGATGACGACGTCGGAAGCGATGTCGGGAAGGTATCGGAAATTGTAGCTTTTCCTGGCTTCGAGTCCGGCATGCCTCAGCGTACGGGAGGCTTCGTCGTAGGAGATGTTACGCACATCGGGCACCGTGATCTCCCTGCCGCTCGAGGTGTAATGGGGAAGAATGAGCCTGTCAATAACGATAAAAGCGATCAGCACGAACAAAACCCAGAGCCAGACTTTTTTCATTGTCGAAAATTGAGATAGTACGAAAAAGTGCGAGTACGTTTTCGCTAGTGTTCAGTGTTGCCGCTTCATGACGAAATCGACAAGAAGCCGAAGCGAACGTTTCGAGTCCGATTCAGGGAGATGGGCGATCGAATCGAGCGCCTTCGACGCGAAACCCTCGGCGATTTCCGCAGCATAATCAAGACCGCCCTTGTCACGGACAAAACCGATCACTTCCCCACTCTTCACCGCCCGCTTCTTCGAGCTGTTCAGAATCGATTTGATCCGGTTCTGTTCGCCCTTTGCAGACTGGCGCAACGCAAAGATGAGGGGAAGGGTGATCTTGCGGTCCTTGATATCGATGCCGAGCTGCTTGCCGGTCTTGTTCGAGTCCCCGGTGTAATCCAGAAGGTCGTCCCTGATCTGGAAAGCAAGACCGAGATACTCCCCATAGCTCTTCATGCTGGCTATGTCCTCCTCGGAAGAGGTTGAGCTTGCAGCCCCGATGGCACAGGATGTGGCGATCAGGGAGCCGGTTTTATCGGCGATGACGCTGACATAATCCTCTTCGGTGATGTCGAGGCTTCGCGTTTTCTGGATCTGCAGGATCTCGCCCTCGCTCATCCTCCTGACCGCCTCGGAGACCAGGTGGAGAGAACGGAAATCGTTGTTTTCGAGCGCATAGAGCAAGCCTTTTGACAGCAGGTAGTCACCGATGAGCACCGAGATCTTGTTCTTCCAGAGCGCATTGATCGACGGAATCCCCCTGCGCATCTCGGCGCCGTCGACCACGTCGTCATGGATGAGGGTGGCCGAATGCAGCAATTCCACCATGATGGCTCCACGGTAGGCGGAATCCCCCACATCGCCGAAAACCTTCGCTGACAGAAGCACCAACAGGGGGCGGATCTGCTTGCCCTGCTGTTTCAGAACGTAACGGGTGACCTTGTCAACCAGGCTGTTCCGGGAGTGCAGGACGGTCTTGTAACGATCCTGAAACTGTTTCAGCTCTTCCGTAACGGATGAGGTAACCTCTTTAATATCCACAGAATCCTGTTGATTGAGTGCTTGTGTCGGAACATGACGGTTTACTGTCAAAAACGAGAGAAGTTATCGATATTTCAATGATTATAAAAATCGCATCCGGCAACCGGGAAGTTCCCCTTGACGCATGAGTGAGACCCGAACAGGCAAAAAAAACCATTTGGGCACTATATGGTTCTTTTAGTACTATGAACCCGGCTACGGGCTGATACCGCATGATTTTCTGCTCCCCGGCCCCTATCCTCCAGAAGTTTTCGAAACCCTGACTGCCGCCATCACGGCAACAGCCACGCAACTCTCCATGAGCAAGGATACCGATTCGACCATACCGTCTCCAGACGACGAAGCACAGGGTGCAGAGGCCGGCAGCAGGCCGGAGAGTGACTCCGCACGGCAGGAGGAGGCGCCGGCGGATCCTGGAACCACCCAGGCGAAAAACCCGCTGTCGGCCAACGGCGATGCAGAATCCTCCCTGACGCCCGCTTCCGAATCGGCCGTTCAGGATGCTGGGCCCGATGCCGGAGAGACGAGCGAAGCAACGGAAGAGGATGGAATGTCCTTCTTCGACCACCTGGAAGAGGTGCGCTGGCGGCTTTTCAGGGCTGCGCTGTTCTTTGTCGTCGCCACGATCATCTGCGGCATCTACGCCGATTTCCTGGTCAACCAGGTGCTCATCGGTCCCCTCAAGCAGAGCGGCCCGAACATCGTGCTGCAGAACCTCGTGCCGTACGGTCAGATCTCGCTCTACCTTCAGGTCGTGGTTTTCTCGGCCTTCGTGCTCTCCTTCCCCGCCCTGGCCTGGCAGATCTGGAAATTCGTCGAACCCGGCCTGCACGAACGCGAGCGGAAGGCCAGCAGGTTCGTCACGCTGTTCATCTCAGGCTGTTTTTTCACCGGCATCGCATTCGGCTACTTCGTCTTCCTGCCCCTGTCGCTTAAGTTCTTCGCCGGATTCGGCTCTCCGCTCATCAAGAACAACATCGCGCTCCAGGACTATATAAGCTTTTTTCTCGGCACGCTGCTCACCGCTGGAGTGGTGTTCGAACTCCCCTTCATCTCCTACGTGCTTTCGAGGATCGGCCTCCTCACCCCGGCGTTCATGAAGTTCTACCGCAAGCACGCCATCGTGACCATGCTGGTCATAGCCGCCATAGTGACCCCTTCGACCGATCTGGTCACGCAGATGGTCATCGCCGTCCCGATGATCATCCTCTACGAGATAAGCATCTTCATTTCGGCCGGGGTCCAGCGCAGCAAGAACCGCATGGAGCTCGAGGCGAACTCATGAGCCCCACGCATCCGATTGGCCCCAACCTCGTATTCGAGTCCGTGCCGGGCCAGACGCTAGCAGGCAACACGCTGAACGATCCTGCGTCAAGGACGGTGCCGATCTACCTGCCCCCCTCCTATGACGGCACCAGGCGTTTCCCGGTCATCTACCTCCTCGCAGGTTTCGCTTCGACCGGAGCGAGCTTCCTGAACTACAGCTTCGGCCGGCCGACCGTTCCGGCGATGATCGACGAACTGATCCGCAAGGGTGCGATGCCGGAGGCGATCGTGGTCATGCCGGACTGCATGACCCGGTACGGAGGGTCTCAATATGTCGATTCAGCCGCCACGGGCAACTATGAAAGCTACCTGACCGGTGAGCTGGTTCCGTTCGTCGACAGCCGGTTCCGCACCCATGCGTCAAGGCGCCACCGGGCGGTGGCAGGCAAATCCTCGGGTGGTTTCGGTGCGCTCAGGCTCGGCATGAGGCATCCGGACCTCTTTTCAGCCGTTGCCTGTCACAGTGGAGACATGGGTTTCGAACTTTGCTACCGGCCGAACTTCCCGGCGGCGGCACGCACGCTCGAACGTTACGGAGGCAGCATTGCGGCATTCTTCAACAACTGGGAGTCGCTCGACAAGAAGCCCAGGGGGGAGTTCGCGCTGCTCGATGCCATGGCCATGTCAGCCGCCTACTCGCCAGACACCTCGCGGCAGGCGCCGGAAAACATGCGATTGCCATTCGATCCGCGCACCTGCGACCTGCTGCCGGAGGTCTGGGCGCAATGGCTCGAATTCGACCCGCTGGTGATGATCGGCCGGCAACGGTATCTCGACGCGCTCGGCTCGCTCGCCACCCTCTACCTCGACTGCGGATCCGAGGACGAATACAACCTCCAGTTCGGGCACCGGAAGTTTTCCGGCCTTGCGACGGCTGCCGGCGTCGGGCACCGGTATGACGAGTTCCCCGACTCACACGCAGACACCTCCTACCGGTACAGAAGTTCACTGCCGCTACTCGCCGCAGCCATAACCCCCTGACTCCGCCAAGGCCATGAGGCTCCTGAATACCTCCCCGGTTCGTGTACGGAGCTCCCCGACCGTTCCGTTGTTCCAGATCACGTAGTCGGCTCTTTCGATCAGCCGTTCCTGCGGCCATTGCGCCTGCATGCGCCTCACCACATCATCCCGGCTCCCGACTCCCCGCGACACGGCTCTTTCGACCCGCAGGGCGTCGTCTGCCGCGACCACGACGATTCTGTCAAGGTCGCCGGCCCGGCCCGATTCGAACAGGATCGCCGCCTCCTTGCACAGGATTCGCGTCCCTGCCCGACGGCACCGCTCCACTTCACGATCGAACGCCTCGAACACCTTCGGGTGGATAAGCGCATTGAGCGCGGCCAGTTTCCGTGGATCGGAGAATACGGCTGCCGCAATCGCCTTCCGGTCGATACAGAGGGCTCCGGAAGCGTCCAGGGAATAGACCCCGTCGCCGAACCGCTCCCGGATGCCGCGCACGACCTCCGGGTCGGACAACTGAAGGTCGCGGGCGATACGATCGGCCTCGAACAGCTCGCAGCCCAGTTCGGCCAGGATCGAGCAGACCATGCTCTTTCCGCTCCCTATCCCGCCGGTGACGCCGACCAGCAATGGTTTTTTGCACATGGTCGCTACTGCTGCCTTCGAAGGTCTTTCCGTACCAGCATCAGCACCTCGCGCCAGAGCGCCGGGTCCTTCGAATAGGCGCGGAGTTTTGCGTCGAAGCTCTTCTGGTCGATGCCATGCCGCACGAAGAGAGTATCCAGGTCACGCGAGTTCATGACCACCCCCTGTGCTGAACTGTCGGGCGAAGTGGTCCCCGAACGCACGAGATAGTCGCTGTAGAATCCGGCAAACTTCCTGTCCGTCGCATCCAGCTTCGGACCGGACTGCAAACCGCAGCTCGCAAGCATGAGCACGCATGCCGAAGGTATCCACAGGCGGAACGCCAGGGAAACCCGAACACTACCCTTTTTCATCATGGATCTGTTGAATCGCGAATGTTTTACATTATTTTCCTCATCCAGAAACTAAAACCGGCAAGGGAAAGTTAAAAACAGGCTTTCCCACTCAACCTTGCAATAACCTAACCAATTCGACCATGGCATATCAGCAACCCGCGCTCCCCTACTCCGAAAATGCTCTTGAGCCCCACATTTCGGCCACCACCATCGGATTCCACTATGGCAAGCACCATGCCACCTACGTCAAGAACTACAACGGCCTCGTCGAGGGAACGCCATTCGATGCCCAATCGATCGAGGAGGTCATCTGCGCTGCAGCAGCCGACGTATCCAAGGTCGGCATCTTCAACAACGGCGCGCAAGCCTGGAATCACTCCTTCTACTGGAACTGTCTCGCTCCGAATGGCGGAGGCACTCCGGACGGTGATCTGGCAGCGAAGATCGACGCCGACTTCGGGAGTTTCGACAAATTCAAGGAAGAGCTGAAGAACGCTGCTGCAACGCAGTTCGGAAGCGGCTGGGCGTGGCTCGTTCTCGACAAGGGCACCCTGAAGGTGGTCAAGACCGGCAACGCACAGACCCCGATCACCAGCGGCCAGACCCCCCTGCTCTGCATCGACGTCTGGGAACACGCCTACTACCTCGATTACCAGAACCGCCGCCCCGACCATGTCGCCGCGGTCATCGACAATCTGCTGAACTGGAAGTTCGCCAGCGACAACTACTCCGCCGCGGAATAGTCCTTTCCGACAACCGCGACTCCGAACAGGCCCCATCCCAGGGGCCTTTCGTTTTTTATTCGTGACAAGTAACAAGTGACGAGTGACAAGCCGAGCAAGCATTCTAACCTGCACCTCATCGAGCTATACAAGGTCGATCAACAAAACCCGAACGAACCATTCAGAACACCCTGACGCCCCACTCGTCACTCATCCCTCGTCACTCGTCACGACCTTACAGCCACGGCATGCGCTCCACCTCATCCAGGTTCACCACCTTCGCCTTCGACGGCCGCCTGAAGCTGATCGTCAGGCCCTGCGGGTTGATGACCCGCTCGTCGTAGACCACCCTGAGGCTCTGTGAGCTATCGGTTTCATCCTGCCGGTAGAGATCCATGTCGATCTCCCTGGGCACGCGCACCTGAACGGTGCCAGCGGGCTTCATCTCGAAATCGGCGAACCGGAACTCGACGGTTCTCCGTCCCGCCTTGTCGAGCAGTGTCATGCCTTCGAGGGATTTCGAAACTTCATCGATGAGCAGGACCTTCCTTCCGCCGGCGCTCCTGACGGTAAAACTTACCTTGCCGGCCCCCTGCCGGACCGATTCGATCGCGCTCTCCGGCTCGGGCATGCCAGGAACACCGAACAGGGTCTCGGTCAGTTGTCCGAAACCGGCCTGCACTCCGAGAATCTTTTCGAGGTTCCGGCCGTTATTCCTGCCGACGAACATCCTGTTGTTGAGCATGTCATGCACGAACAGTGAATCGGGCCTGATAAGCATGTCGGCGACCGGCCAACCGAGAATGCCTGCGGTCACGATGAGCCTTGCATTGCCGGACTTCTGCAATTGCACCGTGCAGTAAGCCTTGGAGGTACGCTTCGGCGTCCTGAGAAAGAGGTCCGCATAACCGTCGAGGGCTTCCACTTCGCCGGAACGGTTCGCGGCCTCCTTGTAGAGCTGCTTCAGGTCCCTGGTCAGGATAACCCGTTCCTGGGGCGCAACCGGTCCACGGGTGACCGTCTGCATCCCGGAGCATCCGGCAACCGCAGCCAGCGCGAGCATGCAGCAGAGACTCCGTATCGTTTTATTCATCATGCACTCCTTCACCTGTTCATCATACTTTCTCCCACTCCCCGGCCAGGCCGGAGAAGCCGACAATCTTGCCGGCCTGATGGGGCTTCATTGCCATGAAATGTTATTTTACACCAATTCGAACCGCTATCAAAACACGAATCCGGGAGTTTTTCATCCATGCAAGCATTGTACCTCAAACCAAAAGAACACCGGAGGCTTCTCGGCGGGCACCTGTGGGTCTTCAGCAACGAACTCCGGGAAGTCCCACGCGACATCGCCGCCGGTGAGACCGTGCAACTCTTCACCCACGACGGGCGCCTCCTCGGGACTGGATTCTTCAACCCCCAATCGCTCATCGCTTTCCGCCTCCTGACCAGGAGCGAAGAGCAACCCGACCGAGACTTCTTCCGACGGAAGATTCTCGAAGCACTCAAGCTGCGCGAGAAGATCTACCCCGCCACAGAGACCAACGCATGGCGGCTGGTTCACGGAGAGTCTGACGGACTTCCAGGACTGATCGTCGACCGTTTCGACAAAGCGCTGGTGCTGCAATCCTTCTCGGCCGGCATGGACCGCCACCTCCAGCTCATTACCGAGGTCCTTAAGGAGCTTTTCAAACCGAGCACCGTCGTGATCAGGAACGAGTCCCCCCTGCGTGAGCTCGAAGGGCTGCCGCTCTACCGGGAGATGGTCCTCGGGACACCGGATGACGCGCAGCAGGTGATTTTTGATGACGGCATCAGCTACAGGGTCAACATCCTTGAAGGCCAGAAAACAGGGTTCTTCCTCGACCAGCGCGAAAACAGGCGGATCATCAGGAAATACTCGGCCGGCGCCGATGTCCTCGACATCTACACCAACGACGGCGGCTTCGCGCTCAATGCGATGCATGCCGGCGCCCGCTCGACCACCATGGTCGACATCTCGCAGGACGCCCTGCAGAGGGCGGAGTACAACGCCCGATTGAACGGCATGAAAGATTTCTCCATCGTGGCATCCGACGCCTTCGAGGCCCTTGCCAAGCTGAAGCAGGAAAACCGCTCCTTCGACCTCGTCATCCTCGACCCTCCGAGCTTCACCAAGAGCCGCAAGACCGTACCGACCGCGCTCAAGGCCTACGTCAAGCTCAACCGTCTCGGTCTTCAACTCGTCAGGGACGAAGGGTTCCTGGCCACGGCTTCCTGCTCGCACCACGTCTCCGAAGAGGACTTCCTCGCCGCGGTGCACCTTGGCGCGATGCACGCCGGTAAACATCTCCGGATGATCTGCCGGAACTCTCAGCCACCGGACCATCCGATGCTGCTCTCGATGCCCGAGACCGGTTATCTCAAGTTCGCCTGCTTCTATGTGACGAGCCTCTGAAGGGTTTCCGTAACATTCACTCCGCCTGCGCTCTCATGCACCTGAAGCAGGCGGGGATCTCTTCCTGCCACACTGCAGGGGCATGCTTCCAAACCGCCCCTACATGAAGCCCTCTCTTTAAAAAACAGAGCTTCATGGCTTGAAGTTTTGAATATTTGACTATCTTCAAAGGTTAGTTCCAGTCCGGGGCACCATCTCGATACCTCCCCGACACCCCTCTCCAAGTACGGGCACCTCCGATTCGGCCATCCGAAAAGCCCGTCATTACCGGTAGTACCGTCACCAGCATTCGCGACAAACCCTCTGCGGCATATAGAGCCGGAATTGAACAGATCGCGACCGCTCTCCTGAAGGAAAGCTCGCGTCTCGGATGCCTGTCGGACAACTCCAACTGATCACAGGGCAATCTTAACACTGAAATGATCTACAGATATCGGGAGCCATGATGAACACGACAACGACATGCATTTCAAGGAGCGGTCCAACTATCCGAAACATCATGCTGATGGTGTTGTCACTCCTCCTTTCCGGCCGGCCGGCTTTGGCGAGCACCTATTCCAAAAGCGAACTGATCAGCCAGGAACAGTCAAAACTGCTTAACGGTGAAATCATCGTGAACACCTCCTCGCTCAGCGACGGGGTTACCGGCGTCATCGGCAAGATTTACATCGACGCCCCCCCTGAGCATATCTGGATGGCGATCACCGATTACGACAACCAGAAAAATTTCGTCCCCAAGCTTATCGACAGCGGCCTGATCTCGGACAACGGTCGCGAACAGGTGATGTTCGAAACCGGCAAAACCGGGGTGCTCTTCTTCAGGAAAACCGTCCACATCAAGCTCAAGGTCAGTGGTGAACACGGAAAACGGCTGACATTCCGGCAGATCGACGGCGACTTCAAAATCTACCAGGGCGAATGGGTGATCGAGAGCGTCCCTAACGGCAGGGGCTCCATGCTCACCTTCAGGGCGGAGATCAAACCCGACTTCTTCGCCCCGCCACTGTTTGTCCGGAACGTTCAGGAAAAGGACCTCCCGATGGTGCTGGCGGCCATGAAGAAGCGAGCCGAGTCGGCCGGGACCATCGGAAAATACCAGAAGAAACGCCAGGCCGAAGAGTCCTGAACCGTCGCCGGAAGCACCTATTCGCGAAAGGCCCTGACCAGTTCGTACACCTCCTGCCAGCTTGTGGCCCGTGGGTCGGCGATGTGGGTGTTGGTGCTGTTGCCGAAGCAGATGGTGTAGAGCCCCTTGTCACGAAGGCTCATGATATTGTCCGGAGTGTCCTCGACGTAGATATCCGCGCCCACCTGTGACTTCTCCTTCATAAAACAGAGATCCCAGTAAGGGATGCCGTGACTGTCCAGCCACTCGACCGTCTGCTGCACGGCGGCGGCATGAAAGTAGTGAATAAAGAGCCGATGGGTGATGATGCGGATGCGATAGCCTTCGTCGGAGAGTCGGCGAAGGTACTTCCTCGCTCCGGGCACCATCTCCATGCTGCTGAAGAGCGATCGCTGCGTTACGGCGAAACGGTGCAGGCTGTCGTACTGGCTCCTGTCCGTGATTCCCCACTCCGACAGGCCGTAGGAGACCTCGGTCGGAAGCTCCCCGATCGGCCGTTCGAACCACTCCGCGGCGATCACGCGCATGCGACCGTAAAAGTCCGCGCAGACTCCGTCGAGGTCCACCCCGATCACGATGTCGTTTTTTTCAGCCATCTCCCCCCTCCGGTTTAACGATTCCAAAATTCACCAAGGGCACGTTCATGAATCGTCGTGAGCGGTTTGAGTGCAAGGCGGACGGAGCGCAGAAACCGGAATGTACACGCAGTACATGAGGATTTCGAGCACCGGGCAACGAGGCAATCAAAGCGCGCAACAGATTCATGAACGTGCCCTCAGAACGCCCGGTCGAAGGCCCGCCTATGCTTCACGGTCGTCTCGTGCCCTTCACCGAGCAGCCTGAAAATGGCGATGCAGGCCCGTCTCGACCCATCGCCATCGTACTGTCGATCCTCCCGAAGCACGCCGATGAAACCCTCCAGCGCATCGTCGAACCTCTCTTGACGGAGGTTGTCAAGTGCCGAGGCATAAGCATCCCTCGATGCTCCCGGGGGAAGATCGGCGTCGGGGCGCGCCAGCATGGGGGCAAGGGTGCGGATTGCATCGCAGAAGTCGGCATGCTCCTGCTCGCCCTCGAGGTGTTCGATGAGCCGTTGGGCCTCGGCGGGGTTTGAATACAGCCTGAGCCTGGCGAGGGCCGCCACCGCCGGCAGGTTCCCGGGCTCCAGCTTCAGGACATCGTCGAGCAGCGATTGTGCAGCATCCCGGTTTCCGGCGGCAGCTTCCCCGGCTGCCCGGACGACCATCTCCGCATAGGGGCTCGGAAGGACCTTCCTCAGCCACTGCTCGATCTGATGCTCTGGAAGTGCGCCGGTAAATTCGTCGATAACCTTGCCGTCCTTGAAGAGCTTGACGTTGGGAATACCCCTGACGCCATACTCCTCGGCAAGCCGAGGGTGCTCCTCGGTGCTCACCTTGACGAGCTTCCAGCGCTCCCCCGCCTTTTCGGCAAGCCGTTCGAGAACGGGTGTGAGCATGCGGCATGGAGCGCACCACGATGCCCAGAAATCGACAAGAACAGGCGTTGAGCGGCTCTGTTCAATGACCTCGCTCCTGAAATCGAAAGCGTTGCTCTGCATGGATGGCGAAACAGGTTTGTTTTCGGGGTTTCCGGACGGATCGGCCCGGGCTTGTCGCTGTAATGAAACTCTTTTGACGGACAAAAAGAAACCCCGCCTTCAAGGTCAAGGCTTGCATCGAAAACCCTGTGCTCAACGCGACACCAGAGCGGACGCGAATGGCTGGTCAGGGATTGAGCGGATCGAACGAAAACCCGTCGCCCATCATCCCCAAGGTCTCCAGCGGCTTCTTCGGCAACTGTTTCCAAGTCGTTGCCTTCTTTTCGCTGTCAATGTTCCCGACCGATCTCTGCTGCCGGCCGGTCAGGAAGTTGACACTCGTTTCGGTCATCTCGCCGCTCGCCCGGTGCAGGTCGGTCCGGTCGTAGCCGATGAGCGACATCTCCTGCAACCCTTTCCTGAAGACAAAGGTGATGTTTGAGCTGCTCCAGCTTCCGGCGTTCATGGACTGCTCCAGGACCAGTCGCATCACCCCCTTGTCGATGGACAGGCGCACAAACGGATCGTTCATGTTGGCGTCCTCGAGACGTGGAATAAGGCCCGTGTTCACGGTGGCAAGCCTATACCCGGAGCCTCCCTTGTCAGCAGTGGCTATGGCGATGATCCTCGGATTGGTGTCGAGCGGCGCGCGCTCGGGATCATCCGGGTCTTTGAGCACATTCTTCGGATCGTCCATCCTGATGACCATGGCGAGGTCGGCGACTGCGTCGCCGTCGAGGTCGCCCTTCGAGACCTGCTCGAGCTTCAGCCCCTCTTGCAGGAACCCCTCCGGAGAGGACGCGGATGGGACGAGTTTCGGAAAACTGGCGGCAGGGGCCTGGCCGAAGTCGGCCAGCGCCGGGGATGGACCCAGGAGCGGAATAACAGGTATCGTGAGAAGGAGTGCGGTCATGACGCTCCTGACGATGGTGTTGCTGCGCTTCATGGTGTACTGCGTTTTATTGGATGTGTTAAACAGGTGCAGGCAGCTTCCACTGCCTGCTGGCGAAAAATGGGTCGTAATAAAAGCATCCGCGGTGCCCTGGAGACGGCCGCCGGGTTCATCCCTGCTGGTTACGCAGTTCGGACGAGGCCTTTTTAACATACTCAGAAGCCTCTTCGAGATGCTTGAGCGCCTGGCGGATCTCATAGTCGTCATCCGCATCGGCCTTCGCTCGTTCAAGCCGCTTGCGGGCATCCTGCAAGGCATCCTGGGCCAGCTGGAGCGTTGACAAGGCTGTGGACATGGCAACTCCCGTTTTCTTGATGGTTGATGGTAAGCCATACACAATGATCAATGTACGGAACGATGCGCCAGAATCGCAACCGGCGCGTGCCGAACTCCCCGCCCGACTGGCGCTCCGATGATCAATACTTTCCGACGGGTGAAGATAATCTCCTTCCCTTTTTATATTGACCTGATCGGACGAACCTATGCCCCGTCAGCTCTCTGCCGGAGTGCACTCAAAAAGGAATCATGAACAAAAGGATACTCCCGCTCATCGCCCTCGTGTCACTGATCGGAGCCGCCCCCGCATCAGCCGGCGAGCCCTCCCCCCCTGCTGGATCGATCAGGGTCATCGTCGGCAACCTCCGGAGCACGAAAGGGCTTGTCGGTGTCGCGCTTTTCAGCTCCGACAGGGGCTTTCCCGACAAGCAGGAACGGGCGCGGGAAGGCCTGAGCGTTCCGGCGGACGGCAACTGCGAGGTGGTGTTTTCCAATGTGCCATACGGAACCTATGCGGTCAGCGTGCTGCACGACGAGAATGTCAACGGCAGAATGGACAAAAACTTCATCGGCATTCCCAAAGAGGGGTTCGGCGCATCGAACAACCCGAAGATCAGAAGGGGCCCCCCATCGTTTTCTGAGTCGAGGTTCACGGTCGAAAAAAGGGAGGTTGCCCTTACGGTCGACATGAACTATTTTTAAGGAAACAGATATCCTCCAATCGATACCCTTGACCAACAAGCCCCGAACGACATGAACAAATCAAACGCCCATGCCCTGCCGGCTGCGCTGCTCCTGATGACCGGCCTCCTGACGGCAGGATGCAGTCCGACCGTCAAGGTTGAGGCTCCGGACAAGCCTATCACGATCAACATGAACATCAGGATCGACCATGAAATCAGGGTCAGAGTCGACCGGGATATTGACAACCTGGTCGAAAAGAGAAAAGACATCTTTTAATCAAGGGAGCGGCACCATGCATGTAAATATTGCTGACCGGACACAATCGTTCATCAGAACCCTCATCCTCCTCGTCGCCCTCATTGCTGCGGCGACATCATCCGCTTTCGCGCTCGACCTCGATACTGCCAGGAACACGGGGCTTGTCGGCGAAGTGGACAACGGCTATATCGACATCCCTCCAGGGGCGGGCACCGAAGCCCGGCCGCTTGTCGGTACGGTGAACCAGGAGCGCCGGGCGGCCTATGCCGACATCGCGGCCAAGAACGGCATCTCGATCGACGTCGCTGGCCGGAGGACCTTTGAAAAGCGCTTTCCCGGCTTCCCTGCCGGTACCTGGGTTCAGATCCAGGGCAAGTGGTCGAAGAAATAACCTTCGGTCCCCCACCGGAAACTCGCTTTACAGGTGAAATGGACGCTGCGCATCCTCGGGACGCTGACGCTCTGGGCACTCCTGTCGGTTGCCGGAGCGTGGCTGACCTTTCCCTGGTATGCCCAGGCGCTGCTCGACCGGGTGAGCGCCGGCAGCGGCATCCGGCTGCAACTGCACGAGCCGGGGCGCCCCGATGCTTCCGGCATGGGCTTCAGACGTCTTGACGCCATCGTCACCACCCGGCCGGACACCTGTACGGGTATCGCATCCACCTTCGATGCGGCGATCTTCAACGGCAGACTCACCTGGCGGCGCTTTCCTTACGGAACCGGGAGGACTGCGTCCATAGTCCTCGAAGCCGACTCCATCACCGTCCTCATGAAACCTGCCGGCATCCGCTTCAGCGATGCAAGGCCACGCATCATGGCGCGTCTCGACATCACACGGCAACCGGGTGCCAGGTCGCTCTTTTCCCCCGATTCGATCTCCTATGCAGTCGAGGGTGCACGGATCGCAACCGGGCAGCTCCGGCTCGGCGGCGTCACCTATGCGGCCATGCTCACCCGATCGAACCGTTGGATTCAGCAACCTTCCCGTTTCAAGGCCGAAACGCTCAGCTCCGGAGAGGCGAAAACTCCCCTCACCGGCTTCGAAGCGACCTTCGGCATGGCCAGAAACCCCGAAAAACCCTGTACACTCACCTTCAGCGACTGTTCGATGCTGTTGTTCGGGATCAGGGCGTCGACTCCCGAAATCGACTACAGCCTCAGGACGAAGCGCACCGCGTTCGTCCTGAATCTCGACCGGGTCCCGATCGACCGGCTGGCCGGAGCCGTCGCCTCCGGCCTGGTCAATCCCGTATTCAGCGGAAACCTGACCGGCTCCATCCCGGTCGAGTATCTCGATTCGACCATCAGGGTGAACAAAGGGATCGTCGATGCGGATACCGGATCGCTCCTGACCTTCAGGGACGCCAAAGGCAACCCGCTGCTCTCGTTCGACGCCGGCCGTCGACCCGGCGGACCACCATTCATATCCGGCCTGACCGCCGAGGTCACTCTCGATGGGAAGCACGGAAGGCTTTCGGAGATCAGGTTCGACACCCTCTCGGCAAGAGTGTTCGAAGGAGCCGTCTCGGCGGATCCAGCCCGATATGACGTTGAAACCGGCTCGTCGAGCTTCTCCTTCAAACTCTCACAGATACCGCTCCTCGACCGCATCCGCCTCGCAGGCGCACTCTCCGGAAAGCTCAGGGGAACAGTCACCGGCACGATCCCCTGCACCCTGAAAGGCGGCCGTATCGCCATCCGGGGCGCCAGGCTCGCTTCGCCCGGAGGCGGCCGACTCCGGCAAGCCACTCCGAAAAAAACCGCCCCGTCATCAGCTTCCTATGCGGGTTCCGGAGAGTCGGTAGACTGGAGCTTCAGCGGCCCAGCGGTCGTCCTCGACCGTGACCTGTCAGGCAGGACGAAGATCGCCTTCACGCTCAAGGGGCTCACCCGCAAGTCCGGAGGTGGCGAACTGGCCCTCGTCGCGCCCAGGGGGGTGGTCGGACTCCCCGCAGATGCCGTAAAGCCCCCGGCCATCTCCCTTTCAGGCTTCTCAGCCGGGCTTCTCGGAGGAACGGTTTCGATCGACCATGTCGATTACGACCTCAAAACGAAGCACGCCGAAACCATCGTGCAGATCAGCGGTATCCCGCTGCAGACGCTGCTCGACCTTCAGGGTACGAAAAAGATCTTCGCGACCGGCTCCCTTCGCGGCAAAGTCCCCGTCGTGCTCGACGGGGAGTCGTTCAGCATTCCCGATGGAGGCCTCGATGCCGAAAAGTCGGGTCAGATCATCTACTCGAGCACTCCGGAGGAGCGGGCGACGGCGAACGCCGGCATGAAGATCACCTACGAAGCCCTTGGCAACTTCCTCTATTCGGAACTCATCTCCAGGATCGCCATGACGCCGGATGGCAATTCACACATCACCCTGACGCTGAAGGGCTTCAACCCCGATTTCCAGAAGGGGCGGCAGGTCAACCTGAACCTGAACATCGAGCAGAACCTGAACGACCTCTTCCGCAGCCTCTCCATTCCGTCCGAGATCGAACAGTCCATCTCCGAAAAGGTCCTCGAAAAGCAGAAAAAGAGGTAAGCCGTCCTCGCATCGTTGCCCATCGGAACAACAGATCGTGTCACCGAGGACCATCTCTTTGTTGCTACCGGTACAGGGCGCTTACGATCGTTCAACCAGAATTTCCGGAAACAGGGAGGACCCTTCGGGGCGCTCTCCTCCTCGGCCCGCCTTTGCTACAGAGATGTAGTTTTCACTCCGATTCCTACCGATTCGTATCGAATCAGCCGGAAGGCAAGAAGACCCGGCGACAGCTCAACCTGTTTTATATCTTTACGTTATCCGGATATAAAGACTAAGGCACGATAGTTGCACTACCATAAAGAGCCAGATTACTGTCCACCGACAAATCGACCATAAAAAAAAGGACTAAACATGACCAGTTTTACCACCATATACGGAGAGATCGACGGCGTAGAGTTCAGGACGCTCTTCTCGAACGGCAAGACAGACGGATGCCTGGTAGGCAGTGCGAATACCCTGAAGACCCCCTACGGCGACCTGGTCCCCCAGTACGAGGCCGAAGACATGGGGCGCAGGCCGGTCAAGCCGCTGTACTTCTACAAGAGCGGAGCCATCAAATCACTCGCCCTTCAGTCGCAGACCCTGCTCCGGACGCCGGTGGGTTCGGTGCCCGCAGAGCTGGTCACTTTCCACGAATCGGGGAGCATCAAGCGCATCTTTCCGCTTGACGGCCACCTGAGCGGGTTCTGGACCTCGAAAAACGAGTACGAATTGGCTGAAACGATCACGATAACGTCTCCCATCGGCGACCTGAAAGCAAGGTTCATCGGCCTGCAGTTCTATGAAGGCGGCGCATTGAAAAGCCTGACACTCTGGCCCGGCGAGTTTCTCACGCTGAAGACCCAGGCCGGCGAGTTCAGGATCAGGACAGGAATCGCATTCTATGAAGATGGCTCGCTTCGCTCACTGGAACCTGCGGGCATCATCAAGGTCGAAACTCCGGTAGGGACCATGACCGCCTATGACAATGAGCCCCAGGGCATCCACGGTGACCTGAACTCCCTCGAGTTTGCCCTCGACGGATCGATCCAGGCCCTCAAGACGACTGCGGACGAATTACAGGTCACCGACCAGCTTGGCTCGATTCACCGATTCTCTCCCGCACTGAAGGACAACGTTTGCGGCGAAGCGCGAAAGGTGGTGGTGCCGCTGAAAGTCCGCTTCAGCGGCGGCAGGATCCTGTTCGACGACTTTCAGCGCTCATTCAACCTCGCACAGTGCCAGGTCGAGGTAAAGCCGTTCGACCGGAAGGCTGCGGACCCGTCCTACTCATGCGCAAGCTGAGTGGTTCGGCAGAACAGTGCGTGGGCAGCATTCCGACCGGCCATCCAGCCGGTCGAAAATGCCGCCTGCAGATTGAATCCGCCGACCTCACCGTAGTAATCGAGCACCTCGCCGCAACAGAAAAGGGCACAATGAAGCCTCGATCTCATGGTTTTAGGGTCGATTTCGGCAAGGGCCACACCACCTGAAGAGACCTCCGCACGGTCAAGAGGCACTTTTCGAGCCGAGCCAAGGACGAACCGTTTCAGGACCGATGTCAGAGCCTTGCGCTGCTGCCTTGTCAGGGTGCTGACAGGTTGATCCGCAGCGATTCCGGCTCGCCGCATGATCTCCGGCACGAAGGCGTTCGGAATGGTCGCCTGATCGGGGTCGTCACCGGTGGAAGAGCGCTCAAGCTTCATCGGCGCGATCGGGCAGCGCTGAAGCAAGGTACGGAGAAGCTGCGAACCATGCCTGGCGGCCTGGCCGACCACGAACTCCGAAACCTCCCCTTCATCATAGCCGGGAAAAAAGTCTGCGAAAAGTTCAGGCGCAGCTCCTCCCGAGGCCATGGTTTCGGCTACCGAACGGGAGAGTGAAAGGCAGGCGGGCCCTGAAATACCGCGGTGGCTGATGAGCACATCGCCTCTCCGGGTCTCCACACCCCGCCCCGACACGACGCCAAGCCCAACGCCACGGAGCGTCACCCCGACAAGTTCAGGAACCGGCGGCTCCCGGAAGAAGACGGGTGCCAGCGCCGGCAGTACCGGAACAATGGTATGGCCGACCGATGCCGCAAGCCTGATGCCGTCTCCGGTCGTACCCGACGAACCCCAGGCGCTGCCTCCTGCGGCCATGACTATCGCGTCGGCGTCGAAGCAGGCCTCCCCTGCACGAATCCTGAATCCCTGGCCGAGGGGTTCGAGGGCATCAACCCTGGCTCCGGTCACCAATTCGATAGACGCATCCTTCAGCATGCGCTGAAAGGCGGCAAGCACATCGCGGGCCATCCCCGAAACCGGAAATACGCGTCCGTCCTCACGAGGAGCGGTCGGCACCCCGTAGCGATCGAGCAGGGCGAGCAGATCGGCATTGCTGAAACCATAGATCGCCGGCCGGACGAATCGCTGTTCGTTCTTTCTGGGGAATCCCCGTTCGAGAAGAAGGTCGACCGTCCCGTCGTGCGTCACATTGCAGTGGCCGCCTCCAGATATGGCGATCTTGGCTCCCGGCTTCGCATTCCGTTCAAGCAGCACGATCCGGAACCCTTCATCGCCAACTCCGAGATCCCGCGCTGCAAGCCTTGCCGACAAGGCGGCGAGCATCCCCGAAGCCCCTGCCCCGACGATCACGAGGAGCTTCCCGCGCCGTTCCGCCCCATGCCGTTTCACCGACGAAGCGACTCCGTTTCCCAAAGTGTTCATAGATAGCATGAGTTATTTTTCCCGCACCGTGACACGAACGTCCTCCTTCAGCTCGTTCGCCGGATGCAGCACGACGCGCTCGCCCTCCCTGAGACCCCCGAGCACCTCAGCCAGATCGGCGCCCATCATGCCTATTTTCACCGACCGCTTCTTCGCCCGGCCGCCCTCGACGACAAAAAGCTCCCAGCCCCCCGTCTCCCTGAAGAGACTGCTGACTGGAACACGGAGCACCCGCTCCGCCCTCTGCAGCACGATGCTCGCCTGGATGCGGAAATTATCGCCAAGACGGGGCTCCGGTTTCTCAAGCATGGCGATGACATTGACCCGTTTCTCTTCGATGCCCAGCGCAGAGGTTTTGGTGAACGCCGCCGGCTCGATACGATCGACCAGGGCTCGAAGCGTACCGGGACCACCCCAGTCTTCGATGGAAACAGAGTCACCCGGCCTGACCCTGACCGCATCGGAAGAGAGCACATCGATAACGATCTCCAGCAGGGCGGGATTGCCGATTTCGACCAGCGGGGTACCGGCCGGGACCACGCGTTCGCTCTTTTCGAGTATCCGCAGCACCCTGCCGTCAATCGGTGAACGGACCTCGACCGCCTGGCCGGCAACTTTCGTATCAGTCTGCGCCGATGCGGCCGATGCCTGCATCCGGGCGGCACTGACCGCCGCCGAAGCCGCGCGGGACTGCTTTTCAAGCACCGCAGCATCCTCGTCGGCAAGTTCATGGCTCTCCTTCGAGACCGCCCCTTCGCGATAGAGGCGATCATATCGTCCGGCCTTGAGGCGGGCCTGGGAGAGCTGCACCGAAACCTGGCGAAGCTTCGACTCGGCCTCGCTGACGGAGGCCCCGGCCGCGCCGGCCTCGGAAACGGCCACCCGGTACTCCCTGGCGTTCAGTTCAGGAGGGAGCACCGAGACCACGGCCATGCCTGCCTTCACGGAATCTCCCTCCACGAGGCCGCTCCTCAGCACTTTTCCCGCAACCGGCGAAGAGATGGTGAAGCGGTCGATCACCCGCGTGATCCCCTCGTCATCGAGCGTCACCTCGAGTGCTCCCCTCGTCACGACACCGACCTCGACCGGCAAGGGCGCAGGCCTGAGCACCAGCAGAAGCAGGAGGATAACGACCGCCGAAACCGCGGCGGCAATACGCTGGGTTCTGCTCAATGATTTCATGTCACTCCCTTGTTTTTAACACAGCGATCAGGTCGAGCGTCAGGAGCCTCCTGCCGACAACCAGTCCCGATACAATAGCAACGGTTACCAAAACGGCAAAAGCAAAAATAAAGTTGGTGGCGCTGAATACCAGTGGAAGACGGTATAGCTCGGAGCTCAACATCCGGGCAAGCAGCACCGAAAGCAGGATGCCGATCAGAAAGCCGACCGGTATGGCCGCGATGCAGAACAGCGCCTGCTCGCCGAGCAGGATGAAGGCGATCTCCCGTTTCGTCATGCCAAGCACCCTCAGGCTCGACAGCTCACGCGCCCGTTCCGAGAGCGTGATTCGGGCGCCGTTGTAGATCATGGCGAAAGCAAGCACACAGGCGAATGCCGTCAGGACGAAGGTCGAGGTGTTCATGCTTTTGGTGAGCATCTCGTCGAAGCTCGCGCGCAACGCCTGGAGCATCATGATGCCGCCGACTCCGGGAAGGTGCTTGAACCGCTCATAGAGCTTCAGGCGCCTGGTGCCGTCGAGTTTCAGCACGGCAGCGTTCAGGGCCCCGCCATCCCCTGCCATCCGGTTGAGCTCATCGAGACGGATATAGGCGGACAGGCCGAGGATCTCGTCGATGGTGCCCGCAACCGGGACCTGCATCGAACGCCTGGACCCCTGCAGGAATTCGACCTCCAGGAGGTCGCCGGGCCTCACTCCGAGGATATCCGCGAGCGTGGTCGTCAGGAGCAGGCCGTGCGCCGGCAGGCTTCGGGGCTGACCGTGGGCATCTATCAGGCGCTGCAAACCGTCCGCCCGCTGCAGCCCCTTGAGTATCTGGCGCCGGGACCGATACCCGGAACTCAGCCGCACCGGCTCCTCCCGATAGTACTCCGCTTCGAGTACCCCCGCCATCGAACGGAAATCGAACCGGGTGGAGGGTGGCATCGGGTTGTTGAAAATCACCGTGACATCCTCCCGATGTCGTAAACCGAACTCGACTTCGCTCATCCGTTCGACCGAATCGTAGGTATAGCGCCCGGAGACAAGGATGGCGATGGAAAGGGCGATCATCGTCACCGAAAGCAGTGCTTTCCATGGATGCCTCTCGATGTTGCGAACGATGATCCTCACCGGCACCGGGAATCTTCCGGCGAGCTCGGGGCGGTCGAGCAGGCCGGGCCGGTAGACCGCCGGGGCCTCCGGCCGCATCGCCTCGGCAGGAGGAAGCAGCACGGCCCGTCGCGAAGCCGCAATGGCCCCCCCGACCGCCGCGCCGAGACTCAGGAGGGAGGCTGCGATGGCGTTCTCGTAGCGGAACACGTACAGCAACCTGGAGAAGTTGTACACCTCTCCGTAGATCTTCAGGAGTCCCGAGCCGAGCCAGGCTCCCAGCCCCGAGCCGAGAATAATCCCCCCGACGGCGGGTACGAGCGCGAAGCCGAGCACGTGCAGGCCGATATCCTCGTCGCTGTACCCCATCGCCTTGAGCACGGCGATCTGTTCACGCTGTGTGCTTACCAGGCGCTGCAGGACGATGTTGAGCAGAAACACCGCAACGACGAGGAAGATCGCCGGGAGCACCGTGATCTCCATGCCGAGAATCCTGATCTCGTCACCGATGAAACGGTCCGAAATCTGCTGGTCGCGCCCGTAGGCCCCCAGCGATCCATACCGGGAGAACATGCGGTCGAGACGTCGGATCACCTCCTTTTCGGAAGCGCCGTGAGCAAGGGTCAGCGAGAGGTCGTTAAAAGCCCCGCTCATGTCGAGCGCCGATTCGAGCGCCTTCCGGTTCATCCAGAAGATGCCGAACCGCCGGTTGTCGGGGAAAAAGGCTCCCGGCTGGACCTCGTAGATATACTCGGGGGAGAGGCCGCTGCCGACGATCAGAAGCCGCTTCCAGCGACCGTTGATGACCGCCCCGATATGGTCTCCCGGCTTCAGATGGTTGGCCTCGAGGAAAGGCCGGCTGACGACGACCTCCTCGGTTTTCGATAGCTCCGGCATGCGCCCTTCGGCGATATACACGCCGTTCAGGGACGACGCCCCCCTCCCGGGCAGCGAAACCAGATGGGCGGTAGCCGGTTCGTCGAGGCCGGGCACATCGATGGTAACGTCGGTCACGATCCTCGTGGCGACATTGGCCACGCCCGGAATGCGGCTCACCGCTTCCCGATAGAATTCCGGAGCTCGCTTGACCTGCATGAAGACGTCGGCGAACCGGTATCGGCCGTAATAATCCGCCCGGGAGGCCTCGAGGGAGTATTTCACGTTGCTCATCGACACGAAAACGGCCACACCGCAGAGCACCACCGCCGTAACGGCGAACATCTGTCCCTTAAGATGCAGAAGGTCTCTCAGGAGCTTTCGGTTGAGCTGTTTCATCCTCCGCTCACCATGAAAGTTCGGATGGAGAGAGCTTCGAGGCGTTGTGACGGTCTTCGATGACCGCACCGCTGCGCAGCGTGATGACACGGTCGGCCATCCCGGCGATCGAGACGTTGTGCGTGATCACCAGCGTCGTCGTACCGAGTTCCCGGTTTATCCGTTCGATCACTTCCAGCACCAGCTTGCCGGTGATGTAGTCGAGGGCTCCGGTAGGCTCGTCGCACAATAGCAGCTCCGGGCGCTTGGCCACGGCGCGGGCGATCGCGACCCGCTGCTGTTCTCCCCCGGAAAGCTGTGAGGGGAAATGGTCCATGCGGTCGCCGAGTCCTACGAGGCGAAGAGCCTCCTCCGAGGAGATCGGATTCCCCACCAGCTCGGTCACGAGCTTCACGTTCTCCCTGGCGGTCAGACTCGAAATAAGGTTGTAGAACTGGAACACGAAGCCGATGGAACGGCGGCGGTATTCGGTCAGCCGGGCCTCGCTGGCCGAAGTGAGATCGACCCCCTTGAACGAGATGCTCCCGGAGGTCGGCTGGTCAAGCCCCCCTATGATGTTCAGGAGGGTGGATTTACCGCTCCCCGAAGCGCCGAGGAGCACCACGAGCTCCCCGCCGGAGAAATCGAGCGAGACATCGCTGAGCGCCGTAACCGACACCTCGCCCATCCGGTAGACCTTCGTCAAACCGGAGACCTGGAGCACCGGGGTCATCGACGCTCCCCCGCCACAGGAGGTCGTCGGCGACATACGGAATGAACATTCATGGGAAAAGGGGCTTGAGTTGCTGGAGTCTCCGTACACATAACCTTTTCCGGCAGCTTTTCATTTCTCCTTAAGGCCATCGGAAGTCTCGCTGAAAGCACCTGTTGACAATGTGCCCGTCACCGGAGTAAATTTAATTACTATATACATACTCGATCGATGACCCTCATCTCCGCCATCACAGGAAGCGTGCCGGCAACTTCGCAGCAACCGCCGGACATCGACCCGCTGGTCTTCGGGCTGGTCTATTCCGTCAGCATACCGCTGTTCATCGCATCAGGCGCCTGGCTGGTGAGAAACATCCGTTCAAAAATCTCCCTCATCCTCCCGTCGCTCCTCTCGACGCTGTTCATCACTGCCGCCTGCGTCTACATCTCGACGGCTGCCCTGATGATACCGGCCTGGCTGATACTCCTCCTCTCTACAGTTGCCGCCGCCGGCATCGGCATAGCCTGGGCAGCTCTGGACCACACAATCCCGAAAGCATCCCGACGCAGGCTCCCAAGGAAAAATCGGCGCTGAAATGTCTCTCCGACATGGCCCCGCAAACGCAATCCCCATGCAATTCCGCACCGCTTTTTCGTATTTTCACCGTCAGGCGACATAAACCAGAAGCAGAACCGGATGATACCTGACCTCTACCTCTTCGCAACCATCGCCGCGGCCGCCGGGTTGGCGGCAGGCATTCCGGCGGGCATGATGCTACGCAGGAGAGGGCCTCGCACGGCACGGGGAGCGATCATCATCGACGCTTCGACCGTCAGCGGACGGGGGGCGTTTGCCGCCAGAACGATCCAGTCCGGCGACGTCATCGAACGATGCCCGGCTCTCGAGGTCTCCGACCAGGACGTGGGGGGGGAACTGCTCAACTACGTCTTCTACGGCAGCGCCGAGAATCTGCGGCTGATCGCGATGGGCTACGGCATGCTCTTCAATCACTCGCCGCAACCGAACGTTGCCTATTACCGGGAGGACACCCCGCTCGGCGCCGAACTGGTGCTTTACGCCCTGCGTGACATCCGGAAGGGGGAGGAGCTCTTCTACACTTACGGCGACGACTGGTGGTCTACGAGAAGCAGATCATAACCTCGACGCGAGAATTCGGCGCATGGCCGCAGCGTCCAGGGGTACGGCGTTGCTTTTGCTCCGCGTAACTTCCACGATGCCGTCAAGATCATCCTCCCTGACGCCGAACTCCCCGAGACGCGGAAACCTGAGCTGATCTTCCCAGGATTTCAGCCTGCCCACCAGCATTTCGCAACCACTCTCCACACTTGTCGAACGTTGCGCTGCAAGGATCTCCCCCGCCCTCGCGAATTTGACAAGGGCCGGATGCGCGGTATCGATCAGGCGGAGTTGGCGGATGTTCTCCTTCGTCGCTTCGGCCAGGAGGGTCGCACAAAGGGTCCCGTGGGGAATGTCGAAAAGTCCCCCGACCGACGAGGCGAAACCATGCACGATGCCGAGGCCGGCATTGGCGAGCGCGATGCCCGACATAAGGGCGGCATAGGCGACATCCCCCCTGACTGCCGGATCCCCGGCGCCCGACGAACAGGCATCGATGAAAGAGCGGCTGAAAAGCTCCAGGCCGCTGCAGGAGAGGGCATCGGTATAGGGATTTGCGCAGGGTGAAAGGTATGACTCGAGCAGCTGCGTGCAGGCGTCCATGCCCGAGGCCGCTGTCAGGCCGGGAGGAACCGAGGCCATGAGTTCGGGATCGACGACGGTCATGTCCGGCACGAACGAGGGATGCCTCAGCGATCGTTTATATCCGCCCGGGCCGACGCTGCTGATGACTGCGTTGCTGGTCACCTCGCTGCCGGTGCCGGAGGTGGTGGGAACCGCGATGAAGGGCACCTTGCGGCCGTCATGAGGCATGAACCCTTCACGGCCCTCGATGAAGCGTTCGACGGGATGCTGCTGCAGGAGCATGGCGGAAATGGCCTTGCCGGCATCGAGCACGCTGCCGCCCCCGATCGCGAGCACCACATCGATCGATCGGCCACGGTTCGAAGCGACCGTCCTGTCGATGAGCTCGGGAGACGGCTCCCGGTCGACCCTGACCTCGACTATGCTGACACCCTCGCCGGCGAGCCCGCTCAGAAGCGCCTGCAGTTGACGGGATCGCCGCATCGTTCCGGCGCCCGTGACCAGCATGAGATTCCTGCCGAACGACAGGCAGATGCCTGGGAGAAGTGAAACCCGTCCGGGGCCGAAATGGATCTGAGGAAGCGGAAGAAGTGAAAAGGTCCGGGAGCACTCAATCGACACTACTGAACCTCCCTTTCCTGATGAGCGGCTTGCGGCAATCCGGACAGAGCTCGGTCCGGCATGGGACACCGTCGATATGGGGTTTTTCAAAACCGCAGTAGAGGCAGACGCATACGTTCTCCGCATCGGTCTGGCCGCTCCTGCTCTCATGATCGATTTTTCCGCCCTCTATACAGATGGTCTTACCCTCCACGAGCGCCTCGGCGACCTTCCTCCTTGCAGACTGGACGATGCGGCCAAACGTCTGCCGCGAGACCTTCATTTTTTCAGCGGCCTCCACCTGATACAGGCCGAGCTGGTCGGCAAGCCTCATGGCTTCGACTTCGTCGACGGAAAGCACGACGTTCTTGAGCTTCGCGGGCGGAATGCCTTCAGGCAGGAAGCAGGTCACTTTTGGCAGGCCCTGGACGGAACGACAGTTCAACGGCCGGCCGGCTCGGTTCGTTTTCATAGATACGCTTCAGGAGATGGATTCTCAATCGTCACGGTACCCGCCGGGAAAAACAGACCGTGCATACCCCTGCACGCCTCAAGCCCGGCAAATAGCTTGAATATCATCAATTGTTAACATAAATCAAACGTATGCCCAAAAATGGGTAATGGGGCAGGAATATCGACTCGGACCGCCCCCGGACGGGGACGGTACAGCGCCATCGTCCAGGTTCAGGCCCCGACGGTGACGGTCCTCACATCGAATACCGGGGGCTCCATGATATGCCGCTTGACTGCGCAGAGGTTGGCGGCGTTGATGACGGCTTCACGATACTTTTCGGGAAAATCGGGCGGGAGCTCGATGGTGATGGCGATCTTTCCGATACCCCGTCCGGACTCCTTCGCCTCATGGCTCTGCACGATCCTGATGCCCTCGGTCGGGATGCCTCGGCTCTGGCAGAACGAGAGCACGAAAATGCCGGCGCAGGTGCCGATCGAGGCAAGAAAAAGGGTGAACGGCTCCGGGGCCGACCCCTCTCCTCCTGCATAGACCCCCTGGTCCGTCCTGATGGTGAATCCGTTGAAATCAGCGTTAACCTTCTTGCCGCCGGCGAAGGTGACGATCATATCATTGCCCATGAGCATGTAGAGTTTGTGGTTGAAACTTCGGGGTGCAGGACAATTATACGCATATGCTCATATTTTAACAAGCATATTCAGGGGGGACGTCTTCAGCGGAAAGAAAAGGGGTCAGGCAGGCAGCAATGCCCCGACGGTCCAGACAAGCGCCTCGGTGATCTCGCTCGCGGCGCCAAGCACGTCGCCGGTCACGCCACCAATCCTTCGCAGGCTGAGGAACCCCATGCCGGCTGCGGAAACAAGCGCCACACCCATCAGCAC